>Ga0209488_10000120_pt1 | contig 58015 bp, 57 predicted proteins | sample Rivendell_Oct201_8_FD_188349 | JGI IMG/M metagenome (GOLD analysis project Ga0209488, IMG submission 188349) | Vadose zone soil microbial communities from the Eel River Critical Zone Observatory, Northern California, USA -... | ecosystem: Environmental > Terrestrial > Soil > Vadose zone >...
ACGGTTGTTCTCTCCTGTCCGCAGTGAAAACTGAGGTCTCGCAACATCAGCTTCCTCTCCCGGGCGGGAGGGAACAACCTATGGAAAGGTCACATCTAGGGCGCGGCCCGTGATCCTGGCCCGCCTGCCAATCCATCCCGGCGATCCGGTGCTCCTCCCGGCGGTCGGGCCTATGCTAGACACTGGCGCAAGGCAGCAGAGGGTGGCCATAGTGAAATCAATGTCTACGATTCTGTTCCTGGTCGGACTGATCGGGTCGGCGCGCGCAGCGCCGCCGTTGGAGGTCTACGGTGGCCTGCCGGGCGTTGAGCTGGTCAGTCTGGCGCCCTCCGGTGACAAGTACGCGCTAGTGGCCGTCGTCGGTGAGCAACGCAAGGTGATCGTGCTGAATCTGGACGGGAAGGTTGTGTACGCCGCCAACGCGGGAAATGACAAGGTGAGGGGAATCCGCTGGGCCGGGCCAAACCATGTGCTGGTGAAGGTGGAGTCGACCTTCAAGGTGCCGGTGTATCTGAAGCACAATTACGAATTCGCGGCGGTCGTGAATATTGACCTGGTCAAGAAGAAAGCGACGCCGATCTTTGATCAGATGCGTTCAGTCGCCCACACCGTCCGCGGCGATTACGGGGTAACTCAGGCGGATGGACACCTGTTTGGCTACTTCGGCGGCATCAGCTACGACCGAACCTGGAATGATGAAGAAGTATTCACTCACGATTATGCGGACCTCTTTCGCGTGGATCTCGACACGGCCGAGACAATCCGCGTTGGACGGGGCGATGAGACCAGTCGGGACTGGATAGTGTCCCCGGACGGCACCGTGCTTGCGCATTCCGGTTATCAGGAGCAGTACGGGGTGTGGCGCTTGTACGCGGGGCACGACGAAGAAAAGCGATTGCTGGAGCGTGGGGATCCTCGCGGCGATATTCGCATGGTCGGGTTGGGGCGAAGTGCCGGTACGGCGCTGGTAGTAGACCGCTCCGGCAACGGAGATGTGGCTGAGGAAATCTCAACAGCGGACGGCAAGGCCGCTGCCTTATTTGCCGATCAGACGGTGCGGGAGTACCTCTTCGATCCGGATTCGGAGCAGCTGATCGGTGCTCTCACGCAGGAGGAGCCAAGGGCGTATTTCTTCGACCCAGCACTACTGGCGCGCTACAAAGGTGCGCGCAAGGCTTTTCCGGGTCTCAATGTTGAGCTGGTTTCTTACAGCAGACACCTCGACCGGTTGATCGTCAAGACGGGTGGTGGCACAGATTCCGGAACCTACTGGATCGTGGACATTGCTTCGGGTAAGGCCAGTCCCATCGCGCGGCCCTATGCGGCGGTCAAGGACGCCGAAGTGGGTGAGACGCGGCGTGTCCACTATATGGCTGGCGATGGACTCCCAATCGAGGCGATTCTCACCTTGCCACCCGGGCGAGAGCCCAAGGGCCTGCCCTTGGTGGTTCTTCCCCACGGTGGTCCTATCGGCGTGAACGATGACATTGGCTTCGACTGGTGGGCCCAAGCCTACGCCTCGCGGGGCTATGCGGTCCTGCAGCCAAACTACCGCGGCTCCTCAGGCTATGGGCGGGATTTCCGCCAGGCGGGATATGGCCAATGGGGCCGGAAGATGCAATCCGATCTGTCCGATGGGGTGGCGACGCTGGCAAAAGAGGGAACCATTGAGGCGACGCGCGTGTGCATCGTTGGAGCAGGCTACGGCGGCTATGCGGCCTTGGCGGGGGTTACGCTTGAACATGGGGTTTATCGCTGCGCGGTGTCGGTGGCTGGCCCTGCCGATCTACGCCAGTACTTTGGATGGCAAGTCGATCGCAACGCAGGCTACGCAAATGACGCGACGCGCGATTGGCGGGCGCTCGTAGGCGCAGAGGGCGAGAGCAACGCCGTCATGGATACTCTGTCGCCGGCGCTCGTGGCGAAGCTGGCCGATGCGCCGATCCTGCTGATTCACGGCAAGGACGATACGGTCGTGCCAATTGATCAGAGTGAGTCAATGGCTGCGGCGCTCAAGCGCGCGAATAAGCCCTACAAGTTTTTGTCGCTGAAGGGCGAGGATCACTGGCTGTCGCGAAGCGAGACGCGCATCGCAATGCTGCGGGCCGCCGTGGAATTTGTGGAGAAATACAATCCGGCGGATGGGCACTGAGTCGAGACGCCTCACTCAATTGTCCGAAACGTCCAGCGTCTTGTTGGACACCGAAATGGTGGGGCGGGGACTGCCGCGTAGTCCCTTTGGGTATTTGCGGCGAAAGCATACTGGCCCAAGTAGTTCGCCTCGCAGCATCCCGCGGCCAGGTCAGTGGAGATTGATGGCCGCAATGCCGTCAGTGCTGTATCCCGGCCCGCCTCTATTGACGTAGAGGATTCCATTCGAGGATATCGCCAGCCTGCCACCGTAGGGATAGACCCATACAGTCTGATGCGTGGCAACGTCTATTGCATAAACGCGAGCAACAGTACTGATAAACAGCAGATTTTGGGTCGCGATCACGTTTCCGGTGAAGGAGCGGTCGTCGCTCCAAGGCGCCTGCCATGACCACAGCAGATTACCATCGCTTTCACTGCGTGCCTCAACCTGCAGCCTTCCGGCGTTCTGCACGTAGAGCGTCCCTCCGACTATCGCCGGGCTGCCGACAAAGACGTCGGAAACAGACGCGGGTATCGACCATGTCACCTGCATTGCGGCGGTGTCAAAGTCCACGAGGTTGCCGTGACCGATCACCACCACATCCGCAGTGCCCGGAACTATGGTCGGGCCCATGCCCGTGGCCAGGGGAACGGCACTGGCGATGGTCTGGCAACTATCTGCCAGCAGCAAGCCACTGTCGGTCGCGAGATAGGACGCCTGACTGGCATCAACCGCAACCGTGCCACCGATGTTCGCCTGACTCAGCGTGGCTGAACAGCTTGGCCATGGATCGCTGCTCGCACCTGTGTTCTGATCCAGTGATACAAACGATTTGTTGTATTGGTCATCGATGGTCGGCAATAGGATGGAGCTGCCCCGCGGCGTGAGATAGGCGCCGTGAATGACCGTACTGGACGAAACGTTGTTCTCAAAATAGTAGTCACCGAACAGGCCCGGGAAATTCGTGAAGTCCTGAGGGGCGAATCCCTGCGCACCGTCTGCCACCTTAAATGAGAAAATGCGTCCATTGTCCGGCGGGAACGTCGCGCCCACCTTGCGCGCGACAAATACATTTCCTCCGGCAATAGCAGGCGCAGTCACTCCTCCACCAACGCCAACTGTCGTGTTGCCACCCGGAACATCCGGAACACTCTGTTGCCACGCCACCGTTCCTGTGGCTTCATCGATTGCCGCGAGAATTGGAGCCACGCTGCTGCCTGCGTCGGGCGAGAATACGGTGAAAACTTTCCCGGAAGACGTTACGGGGTCAAATGTAAAAGCGGGATTTGCCGCATTCCCTGATTGCCAGAGCCAGCGCGGCGAAAAACTGGCGGGATCCAACGTGACAGGCACGAAGCCCGTGTGTGCCGAACTGCCCTGAATCGTTAACCAGTCTTGTGCGCCGGCCATCGATGCGAGCGGCGTCAGATTGGTCATCGGCAGCACCGTCAGCGCATACGGCAGGTTGGTGACGCCTCGGTACATCTTGCTGCAGCCACTGTCCAGACAAAACACTGCCTCCAGGTTGCCGGTATAGATGCCCGGCGCCAGATTTGGCGATGCTATGACGGCGACCGATGCGCTCATTTGCGGAAAGATCGCAATCGGATTCAACTGATCCGTTTGCACATTGTGCGCTGCATCCGAAAGTTGCGCGTACACAAGCTGCGCTGAGGGCACCGACAGGCTGGTCGGCCAATGCAGCTGCCGATCACCTTGAATTGCGGTGAATTGGATGCTCCCGGGCGCCCAGGTGCCGGTGAGAACGGGATTCTCGGTAACCGTAACAGTGTACGAAACAGTCGTCCTGCCGAGCACCATGTTGCACTGTGGATCCCCGCACAATGAGATCGTGAGGGTTCCGGCATGTGCGCCGATAGCGAGTGTATCGATCACTCTTAACGCCGCGTGATACTGACCAGGGCCGCCGTTTGTGATATCGGGAACGCCTGTAAACGTCGCGGCCGAATCGCCCACTATCACGTAAATGACGCTGGCGGACGTTTTACCCGACACGGTAGCGTCGATGCCCACGACACTTGGAAGGTTCAACTGCGCAAACGTAGCGGAAACCGGACTCGGGGAAACCGTGATGGTCAAAGGATTGTCCTGCGGCCTTGAGCCACCGCCTCCTCCACCGCATCCCGACAGCAGCCACGCCGCAACCGCCATGACTCCGGCAACTCGAATATTAGTTGCGAACATGCTCCCCCCGGGATCCGACTAGACAGCGCCACCGCCGCGCCATGCGCCGTCCCGATTTCAGGAGACTTACGTCAGGCGAGTTGAAGAGCTTACTCTCAAATCTCCCGGGCCAAGCGCCAGCACGCAGTGGATTACGTCAAACGCTCCTTCGACCGCGGACGCTTGGCTCGCCTAGCGGTACTTGAAACGCGACCACGTTCCGTCACCTGGAGAAACTTCGAGATACAGGCCATCCCGGTCGAATATTGCACGGGCTTTGCTGCGGGCTTCGCGTTCCGAATCGCGGCATCTGTAAGAGGCATTGACGGCAACTTTCAGGAGGTTAGGGGCATCTGCCCCCAACCTTGCCCCCGGATGTCGATGGACACTGCTGTCCCGTCTGAACGGCATTCCAACAGAAAACCCGCATTCCCGCGGGTTTTGTGTACGGTCTTGGAAGGCGTTGGACAACCAACTGGTGGAGGCGGGGGGAATTGAACCCCCGTCCGCAAGCCCTAGACTTCAGGATCTACGCGCGTAGCTGTCTCATTGTTTCTCGTCCGTCGCTACCCGAGCAGCAGGGAAGACGCCAGACCAGCGACGGTATCTCTTAACGGAACTACCCCGTAGCACGGTAGCCCGCGATCCTATGAGCGCGTCCCCAGATTTGGTCGCATAGGCACGAACCAGTCTGAGGTCAGCCGTGTTTAGGCGGCTAGAGCGTAGTTGTCGTCGTTGGCAACTAAGTTTTGCAGCAGTTATTAACGAGGGCCACTGCGCCTCGGCACGCCCCTGAAGGTTCGCAACCCACGTCGAAACCGGTCGCCCCCATTCAGGAAACGCCCTGATTGTAACAAGTGCGGGCGGCCGCGTGCGGGGGAATCGGCGCGGGCCTGATTTCAGCCGCGGCGCAGGAGCCTGGCCCGGTCCCGCTGCCAGTCCCGGTCTTTTTCCGTGGCGCGCTTGTCGTGCTTCTGCTTGCCCTTGGCGAGGCCGAGCTGCAGCTTGGCGCGCCCGCGCAGCCAGTACAGCTCGAGGGGCACGAGCGTGTAGCCGCGGCGCTCCACCGCGCCCGTCAGGTGGTCAAGCTCGCGCCGGTTGAGCAGGAGCTTGCGCGTGCGGACCGGGTCGGCGATCTTGTGCGTCGATACCGTGTTCAGGGGCGCGATGTGCGCGCCGATCAGAAAGGCTTCGCTGTTGCGGATGTAAACGTAAGCTTCCGCGAGCTGCGCGCGTCCGGCGCGCATGGCCTTGACCTCCCAGCCCTCGAGCGCCAGTCCGGCCTCGAGCCGTTCCTCGATGAAATAGTCGTGCCGGGCGCGGCGATTCTCGGCAATCGGGCGCTGCGGTGTATCGGGATCGGCCATAACCCGCATTGTACGCGCCCGGGTTGAGTCGGCCGTGGCGATACCCCAGACTCCGGGGCGATGAGAACCCTGACACGCTCGGCCCTGATTGCCCGCCTGCCCGCCCAGGTCTTTGGGCTGGTCAATGATATCGAGGGCTATCCGGAGTTCGTGCCGGGTTGCGTGCACGCCGAGATCTTGATGCGCAATGAGCGCGAGGTCGTCGCGCGGATCAAGGTGCGGCGCGGGCTACTGAGTACGGAAATCACCACCCGCAATCACCTGCAGCCGCACGAGCAGATCCGCATGGAACTGGTGGCCGGTCCACTGCGCGCACTCGACGGGCTGTGGACCTTCGCGCCGGTCGGCTGCAATGGCTGCCGCATCGAACTGCAGCTGCGCTTTGAATTCTCCAACCCCCTCAAGGCCGCGCTGCTCGACGGGCTGCTGGAGAGCACCGCGACCTCCATGGTGCAGGCCTTCGTGGCCCGGGCGCAGCGCCATGCCTGAGCTGCCGGACAAGAGCTGCCTGATCGCGGTGGACACACCCGGTGAACCGGTCCTGCTCCCACTGTCATTGCCGGCTGGCGCGACCGTGGCGGCGGCTCTGGCGGCGGCGCGCGAGCAGCTGCGCGAGCTCCCGGTCGACTGGGAGCGCGGCGCGACGGGTATCTGGGGCATCCGGTGTGAACGAGCGGCGGTGCCACGCGAGGGCGATCGGATCGAACTGTACCGGCCGCTGCCGGCCGACCCGCGCCAGCGTCGCCGGCAGCGGGCCCAGCTCAAGCGCCCGGTGCGTTGATCGGCTTGCTGCTGACCGGCTCGGCGTCGTTGCCCAGCACGTTACTGTCGACGCTCTCGACCAGATCGTTCTTGAAATGCACGATCACCCGGCCGTGGCGCGGGCTGTGGAGCCGCTTCATCCTCAGGTAATACTCATAGTCCCAGCGATCATTTTCGAAGCCACCGGGCACCATGGGCGTGCCGAGCAGATAGCGCACCTGCGCGCGCGTCATGCCGGGCTTGACCTGCGCGACGATGGTCTGGTCGAGGTGATTACCCTGCTGCACGGGCATGTGATAGATGCAGGCGGAAGCGCCGAGCAGGGCCGCGAGACACAGCATGACCGCGAGCGGGCGCAGCGCGCTTCGCAGTGGTGACCATCGGCCCGGGGTGGTAACTTCCATGGTTCCAATCATACCGTACGGCCGGTCCTCACAAGGACCTTAGCTCCATCAGGCGGGCACATGGAAGGCAAGGATCTACGCAAGGCCGGTCTGAAGGTCACGCTGCCGCGGCTGAAAATCCTCGAGATCCTGGAGCGCAGCGGGACCCGCCACATGTCGGCCGAAGAGATCTACCGGCGGCTGCTCGGTTCGGCCGAGGACATCGGTCTGGCCACGGTGTACCGCGTGCTGACGCAGTTCGAAGCGGCCGGCCTGGTCGCGCGCCATCACTTCGAGGACGGCATGGCCGTATTCGAGCTCAACCAGGGCGCGCATCACGATCATATCGTCTGCATGGACTGCGGCCAGGTCGAAGAGTTCGTCGACGCGGGAATTGAAGAGCGGCAGGAGGCGATCGCCGCGCGGCTGGGCTTCACGATCGGGGAGCACTCGCTCGTGATCTACGGGCGCTGCCAGCGTCCGGATTGCCCGCGGCGCAAGCGGGCGGACACCCTGGCGCCGCTGAACCCACCGCCCTAGGCCCGCGCGCCGCGCCGCCGGCGCACGATGGCCGGGGGCGATTGCGCGCTGGCCGCCTGCTGCAGCATTTCGAGGGCATGGGCGCGCGTCTTGGCCGTGATCTCCACGCCGCCCACCATGCGGGCGATTTCCTCGACCCGCGCTTCACCGCTCAGGGCCGCGACCGCGATGCGCGTGTTGCGCCCGTCGGTGAGCTTGGTGACCCGCAGCTGCTGGTGGCCCTGGCAGGCCACCTGCGCCAGGTGCGTCACGCACAGCACCTGGGAGATTGTGCCCAGGCCGCGCAGCTCGCGGCCGACGATCTCGGCGATGGCGCCGCCGATGCCGGCGTCGACCTCATCGAAGACCATGCAGGGCGCGGCGTCGCGGGCACAGCAGACCTGCACGGCCAGCGACAGGCGCGCCAGTTCTCCGCCGGAGGCAATCTTGGCGACCGCGCGCGGCGCCTGGCCCGGGTTGGTGCTGACGCGAAACTCCACGCGGTCGGCGCCGTGCGCGGCCGGCTCGGTGCTCTCCAACGGGGATACCTCGGCGATGAAGTTCCCGCCGGCCATGCCCAGATCCTGCATGCGGCGAGTCACCTCGCTCCCGAGCGCGCGGGCGGCACGGGTGCGGGCGGCGCTTAAGTCCCGCGCCTGTGTCTGGTAGGCGGTGAGGGCGGTGGCGACCTGCGCGCGCAGGGACCCGAGGTCGGCCGCCGCGTTTTCCATCCCGGCCAGCTCGCGCTGGAGCGCACCGTGCCAGGCGACGAGGTCCGCGGGCTCCACCCGGTGCTTGCGCGCCAGCTCTTCCATCGCGGCCAGGCGATTTTCGATTACTTCCTGACGCTGAGGATCGAACTCGAGGGACTCGAGGTAGGCTCCGAGTTCATGCGCCACCTCCTGGATCCGCGCCAGCGCCTCATCCAGCGGCGGCTGCAGGGCCACCAGGCGCGCATCGAGCGTGCCACCACTGCGCAGCGTGCCTGAGGCGCGCGCCAGCAGCTGGTGTGCATTGATCTCTTCGGATTCATACAGGCCTTCCAGCGCGCTGCGCGCCGCCTGCGCCAGGCGCCCGCTGTTGGCGATGCGCGAGCGCTCTTCGGTGAGGCTCGCAAATTCGGCCTCGCCGAGCCGCATGGCGTCCAGCTCCTGCACCTGGTAGCGCAGCAGGTCGAGCCGCGCGTGCCGGTCGCTGGCCGCCGCTTCCACCGTGACGCTGCGGTTCATCAGCGCCAGCCAGGAAGCGTGCGCGGCGCGCACCTGGCCCGCGAGCGCGTCGAGCTGGCCGAAACTGTCGAGCAATTCGCGTTGCGCGGCCGGGCGCATCAGGGACTGGAATTCGTGCTGGCCGTGAATGTCGAACAGCAGCTCGCCGACGCTGCGCAGGACCGTGACGGGCACGCTCTGGCCGTTGAGCCAGGCGCGACTGCGGCCATCGGCACCAATGACCCGCCGCAGCAGCAGTTCGTCCTCGGCGGTAATCGAGTGTTCCTCGAGCACGTGCTGCAGTGCCCCACCCACCCGCGAGATATCGACCGTCGCGCTCAGATCGCTCCGTTCCGCACCGGCGCGCACCACTTCGGCGCCGGCCCGCCCGCCGCCGAGCAGCTCCAGCGCGTCCACCAGAATCGACTTGCCGGCCCCGGTTTCCCCGGTGAGCACGGTGAGTCCGGCGCTGAAGTCGATCTCCACCGCCTCGATGATCGCCAGATCGCGGACCTGCAGGTGGCGCAACATGGCTTCAGCGATCCTGCGCCTTTTCGCCGCGGCCCCAGTGGAGCTTGGAGCGCAGCAGGCGGAAATAGTCATAGCCGGGAGGGTGCAGGAGGGTGATGGAGCTGCCGGTCGCGGACAGTTCCAGCCGGTCCCCGGGGTGCAGATCGCCGAGCGGAACGCCATCGCAGGTGATCCCGGCGAGGCCTGCGCCGCGATCCACTGAGCGGATTTCGATGCTCGAGTCGCCGGGGACCACGATGGGGCGATCGGACAGGGTGTGTGGACAGATGGGCGCCATGACCAGGACATCCAGCCGTGGATCGACGATCGGGCCGCCGCAGGACAGGGCATAGGCGGTGGAGCCGGTGGCCGTGGCGATGGCCATGCCATCCCCGCGGTGCGAGTTCAGGTAGCGCCCATCCACAATGGTCTCGAAATCGAGCATGCGACCGGTCTCGGTGCGCAGCATGACCACATCATTGAGGGCCAGGAGCGTCGCGGTGGCGCCCGTGGACTGGTGCAAGCGGGCCTCGAGCAGCCGGCGCGCGTCGGTGGTGCAGCGCCCGTCGAGGACCGCGTCGATGGAGGCGGCGACATCCTGCGGCATCACATCCGTCAGGAAGCCCAGGCGCCCCCGGTTGATGCCCAGCAGCGGCACATCGCGTCCCGCCACCAGCCGCGCCGCCTCCAGCAAGGTGCCATCGCCGCCCACGGCGATCATGAAATCGGCCAGTCCGGCCAGCTCGGTGCGCGGCACCACCTTGACCTGCGCCTCGAAGTTCCGGGGCTCATCGGCGGCCACCAGGACCCGGATTCCGCGGCGCGCCAGCGCGGCCAGTACCGCCACGGCACTCTCGGCGATCCGCGACTGCGCGAAATGGCCGATCAGGGCGCAGGTTTCCAGCCGGGCTTTCACGGCGCAGTTGTAACACGCCGGCCAGGGCGGGCCAACGCCACATTTCGGCCCAGTGTCGTACGATGAGAACCAGGCCTCGCTTGACGGGGCTGAAACAGGCTCGGTAGCCTGAGTGCCGATCCTCCAAGGAGACGAGCTAAGGTGCTATGAACGTCGAATCGACCCCGCCGGAATCGCTCAACGAGCGCGCGCAGCACCTGCTGCGGGTGCTGGTCCAGAGCTACATCCGCGAAGGCCAGCCGGTCGGGTCGCGCGCCCTGTCGCGTGACTCGGGGCTGAGCCTGAGTTCGGCGACGATCCGCAATGTCATGGCGGATCTGGAGGATCTGGGTTTCGTCAGCTCCCCGCACACCTCGGCCGGGCGCGTGCCCACGGATCGGGGCTACCGCTTCTTCGTTGACGCGCTGCTGCGCGCCGAATTGCCGGCCGCGGAGAACGCCGAACTCAAGGATCTGCGCGAGCAGCTCGACGCCTCGCACGAGGGGACCAAGGAGCTGGTGGCGGCCGCCTCGCAGCTGCTGTCGCGGATCACGAACCTCGCGGGCCTGGTCACGATGCCGCTGGCGCCGGCCGCCACCCTGACGCAGATCGAGTTCGTCGGCCTGGCCGAGCAGCGCGTGCTGGTGATCCTGGTGTTCAACGACCGGGAGGTCCAGAACCGCATCATCCAGCTCGAGCGCCACTACAGCCCGGAGGAACTGCGCCGCGCGGCCAATGTGCTGAACGAGCACTGCCGCAACCGCTCACTCAGCCAGGTGCACGCCGAACTGCTCCGTCAGCTGCGCGAGACGCACGCCTCGATCAACCAGGTGATGCTGGACGCCATCTCCATGGCGCAGCAGGTCTGCGCGCAGAGCGGCGCGCAGGAGGGCATCGAGTACGTGATTGCGGGCGAGACCAATCTGATGGGCCTGGCGGAACTGTCCAGCGTGGATAAACTCAAGCGGCTGTTCGAGGCGTTCACCGAGAAGCGCGATATCCTGCACCTGCTCGACCAGAGCCTGCGTGCCGATGGGGTGCAGATCTTCATTGGGCACGAGTCGGGCTATCAGATACTCGATGACTGCAGCGTGATCACGGCGCCGTACAGCACCGGCGGCGGGGTGGCCGGCGTATTGGGTGTCATTGGTCCGACGCGCATGGCCTATGAGCGGGTGATCCCCATCGTCGATATCACCGCCAGGCTCCTGGGCTCGGCCTTGAATTCGCGCCGCTAGGCCCCATATCGCCGCATGGCTGTTGGGCAATATGTACCTAATTACATTAGGTTTATACCGTATCTAATTGTTTGAGAATGATTTAATGGCAGTAGTTGAACCGACTGAGCCGCCCATGGACCAGGACGAGACCCGGACCGCAGCGGCCGCGGACGCCACCGAGGTCGCGGACGCCGAAGTCGCGGCGTTGCGCACGGCGCTGGCCGCCGCCGAACAGGCGTCGGCCGCGGCGCGTGATGCGCAGCTGCGTGCCCTGGCCGAGCTCGAGAACGTGCGCAAGCGCGCGCAGCGCGACATCGAGAATGCCCAGCGCTACGCCCTCGAACGCTTTGCGGCTGAGCTGCTGGCGGTGCGCGACAGCCTCGAGCTGGCGGTGCAGAACGCCGGCACGGCCGATGCGCGCAGCCTCGCCGAAGGCCAGCAGGCGACGCTGCAGCTGCTCGCCAGGGCCTTTGAACGATTCTCGATCCTGCGCCTGGACCCCGGCGGCCAGAACTTCGATCCGACGCTGCATGAAGCGGTCATCGCGCAGGAGTCGGCCGATGCCGCGCCCGGAACGGTGCTGCAGGTGCTGCAGTCGGGCTATCAGCTCAACGGGCGGCTGCTGCGCCCGGCGCGGGTCATCGTCGCGCGCGCGCCAGCCGCGCCACCCTCCACGGATGGCGGCGGCACTTGAATATGGCCGTCGCGACCCAAGCTAAAGCCTCAAGTTTCAGACCTGTCGGAGTGCAATCATGAGCAAGGTAATCGGCATCGACCTGGGTACCACCAATTCCTGCGTCGCCGTCATGGAAGGCGGCAAGCCGCGGGTCATCGAGAACAGCGAGGGTGATCGCACCACTCCGTCGATCGTCGCCTTCACCAAGGACGACGAAGTGCTCGTGGGCCAGTCGGCCAAGCGCCAGGCGGTCACGAACCCCCACAACACGCTGTACGCCGTCAAACGCCTGATCGGCCGCCGCTTCGAGGATGACGTGGTCCAGAAGGACATCGGCATGGTGCCCTACAAGATCGTCAAGGCCGAGAACGGTGACGCCTGGGTCGAGGCCCAGACCAAGAAGATGGCACCGCCGGAAGTGTCCGCGCGCGTGCTCATGAAGATGAAGAAGACCGCCGAGGACTATCTGGGTGAGGAGGTCAGCGAGGCGGTCATCACCGTACCGGCCTACTTCAACGATTCGCAGCGCCAGGCGACCAAGGATGCCGGGCGCATCGCCGGGCTGACCGTCAAGCGCATCATCAACGAGCCAACGGCCGCGGCGCTGGCCTATGGCCTGGACAAGCAGGGCGGGGACCGCAAGATCGCCGTCTACGACCTGGGCGGCGGCACCTTTGACATCTCGATCATCGAGATCGCGGAAGTCGACAAGGAGCGGCAGTTCGAGGTGCTCTCGACCAACGGCGACACCTTCCTCGGGGGTGAAGACTTCGACATGAAGATCATTCATTACCTGGCCGATGAGTTCCAGAAGGAATCGGGCGTCGATGTGCGCCGCGATCCGCTGGCCATGCAGCGCCTGAAGGAAACGGCCGAGAAGGCCAAGATCGAGCTGTCCTCGAGCCAGCAGACCGACGTCAACCTGCCCTACATCACGGCCGATGCCAGCGGACCGAAGCACCTGAGCGTCAAGCTGACGCGCGCGAAGCTCGAGTCGCTGGTCGAGGACCTGGTCAAGCGCACCATCGGACCGTGCCGTACGGCGCTCAAGGATGCGGGCCTCGAGCCCTCCGCGGTGGCGGAAGTCATCCTGGTGGGCGGGCAGACCCGCATGCCGCTGGTGCAGAAATTCGTGAAGGAGATCTTCGGCAAGGAGCCGCGCAAGGACGTCAATCCCGACGAGGCGGTCGCCGTGGGCGCCGCAGTGCAGGCGGGCGTGCTGTCCGGGGAGGTCAAGGACGTGCTGCTGCTGGATGTCACGCCCCTCTCGCTCGGCATCGAGACGCTCGGTGGCGTGATGACCAAGCTCATCAACAAGAACACCACGATCCCGACCAAGGCGGCGAATGTCTTTTCAACTGCGGATGACAACCAGACCGCGGTCACCATCCACGTGCTGCAGGGCGAGCGTGAGCGTGCGCAGGACAACAAGTCACTGGGCAAGTTTGACCTGGCCGACATCCCGCCGGCGCCGCGCGGCATGCCGCAGGTCGAGGTCGCCTTCGACATCGACGCCAACGGCATCCTGCACGTATCGGCGAAGGACAAGGCCACCGGCAAGGAACAGAAGATCGTCATCAAGGCCTCCAGCGGCCTGAGCGAGGAAGAGATCAAGCGCATGGTCAGTGACGCCGAGGCGCATGCCGAGGAAGACCGGAAATTCCGTGAGCTGGTCGAGATCCGCAACCGCGGCGATGCCATGCTGCATTCGGTGGAGAAGGCGCTGAAGGATCTGGGCGAAAAGGTCAGCGGCGAAGATCGTGCCAAGGCCGAAGGGGCGCTGGCGGACCTGCGTGCGGTGCTGAAGGGCGATGATGGCGAGGTGATCGCCAAGAAGACCGAGGCGCTGGCCACGGCGGCCGCCGGCATCGCGCAGCAGGCCTACGCGGCCGGGCAGGGCGGCGCCGGCGGCGCGCCCGAAGGGCCCGCGCCGGACGCGCACGGCGCTGAAGGACCGGCGGCGGGCAAGGACAATGTGGTGGATGCCGAGTTCGAGGAAGTGACGGAGAAGGACAAGAACCGGCGCGCCTCCTGAGAATCTCCGGCTACACTCGCGCATGCCAAAAACGGATTACTACCGGCTTCTGGATGTGCCCCGCAACGCCAGCGAGGCGGACATCAAGAAGGCGTATCGCCGCCAGGCGATGAAATATCACCCGGACCGGAATCCGGGGGACAAGAGCGCGGAAGACAGTTTCAAGGAGGCCAAGGAAGCCTACGAGGTGCTCTCCGACGCCAACCGTCGCGCCATCTATGACCAGCACGGGCATGCCGGTATCGACGCCGCCCGCCAGGGCGGTGGCGGTGCGGGTTTTGGCGGCGCGGAGCAGTTCAGCGACATCTTCGGCGACGTCTTCGGCGACATTTTTGGCGGCGGCCGCCGCGGCGGTGCCCGCTCGCAGGTGTATCGGGGCGCTGATCTGCGCTACGACGTGGAACTGGACCTGGCGGAAGCGGTTTTCGGGCACACCCTGGAGATCGATCTCACCAAGCTGGTCGAGTGCGAGGTCTGCCACGGCAGTGGTGCGGCCAAGGGCAGCAGCCCGGTGCAATGCGAGACCTGTGCCGGCTCGGGGCAGGTGCGCGTCTCGCAGGGCTTCTTCACCCTGCAGCAGACCTGTCCGCAGTGCCGCGGCAGCGGGCGCATGGTTCGCAACCCCTGCGATGCCTGCCTCGGACAGGGACGGGTGCGCAAGCACAAGAAGCTCGCGGTCAAGATTCCCCGCGGGGTCGACAACGGCGATCGCGTGCGCCTGGCCAATGAAGGCGAGGCCGGGCGCAACGGCGGGCCCCCGGGCGACCTGTACGTCGAAGTGCACGTGCGCGAGCACCCGATTTTCGAACGCGACGGGGCACACCTGAGCTGCGAGGTGCCGCTGTCCTTCGCGACGGCAACCCTGGGCGGCGTGGTCGATGTGCCGACCCTGGAAGGCGAAGTGAGCCTGAAGGTGCCGCCGGAGTCGCAGTCCGGCCGAGTCTTTCGCCTGCGGGGCAAGGGCATCCAGCCGGCCCGGGGAGGCGCGCAGGGCGATCTGTTCTGCCGGGTCGTGATCGAGACGCCGGTCAAGCTGTCGACCGAGCAGCGCGAGTTGCTGCAGAAGTTCGACGAGTCGCTGCGGCACGACGGCAATCGCCACGCGCCGCGCCAGAAAAGTTTCCTGGAAGGCGTAAAGCGGTTCTTCAAGGCCGCACCGTGATCAGGCTGGTGCTGATCGGCGCGACCGGCCGCATGGGCGGCGCGCTGCTGCGCCTGCTGCCGGAATTCCCGTCACTGCGGCTGCAGGCCGCGCTCGCCGGTCCGCGCAGCGCCCGGTTGGGTCGCGATTGCGGTGAGCTGGCCGGCGTCGGAGCGCTTGGCGTGCCCGTGACGGCTGACCTGGACAGCGCGCTCAAGGACGCCGGTCTCGCCCTCAGTTTTTCAGCCGCCCAGACCGCCGGGACGGAGGCGAGCGCCTGTGCCGCGGCCGGCGTGCCGCTGCTGATGGGGACCAGCGGGCTCGTCCCGCCGGCGCAGGGTGCCTTGCAGGAGGCGGCGCGCTCGATCCCCGTCCTCATCGCCGCCAACACCAGCCTCGGCGTGGCGCTGCTGGAGGAACTGGTCCGGCGGGCGGCGGCGGTGCTGCCCGAGGATTTCGACATCCAGGTCCAGGACATTCACCATCGCGACAAGCTGGATTCACCCTCCGGTACGGCCCTGGCGCTGGGAGCCGCGGCGGCCGAAGGGCGAAAGATAGGGGCCGCACCCGGTTATGCTGCACTGCGGGGTGGGGATGTTATCGGCGAGCACGAAGTGCGATTCCTGGGACCCGGCGAGCAGCTGCGGCTCGGGCATGCTGTGACCGACCGCGCAGTTTTCGCCCGGGGTGCCCTGCGGGCCGGCTGCTGGCTGACCGCCCAAAAGCCCGGGGTTTACCGAATGGCCGACGCCCTGGAAAAATAAATTCCTGCGCGGCGGCGCGTAGATTTCACTAAGCCCATAAATCTCAAAAGGAAATCAGGCTCATTTTTGCCCAAACCCGCCCTTGGGGCGCATGGACAGGGCAGGCGGCGATCCTTAGAATTTCTCGCGTAATCCGATTGTCGGGTTAGTCCGCACAAGGCGGGGGGCGTTCCACAAGAACTCCTCCCGCTTTGTGCATATGCGCACCGAAAACACTGAGTGCCAATCCGGCGCCGAGCGCTTCGCCGGAGGGGGAAAACAGACGTGACCTCACCTGCGGTGCTGGCTCTGGCAGATGGCAGCATCTTCCGTGGCCAGTCGATCGGCGCAAGCGGCAACACCACCGGCGAAGTCGTTTTCAATACTGCCATCACGGGCTACCAGGAAATTCTCACCGACCCGTCCTACGCCCGGCAGATTGTCACCCTCACTTATCCCCACACCGGCAACACCGGCACGACGCCCGAGGACATGGAGTCCGGGCAGGTCTATGCCGCAGGCTTGGTGATTCGCGATCTGTCGATCGCCACCAGCAGCTGGCGCGCCGAGTCAACGCTCGCCGAATTCCTGCAACGCAGCCGCACGGTGGCCATCGCAGGCATCGACACGCGCCGCCTCACGCGACGCCTGCGCGAGAGTGGCGCGCAGGCCGGCTGCATCATGACCGGCGAAAAGCTCGACGAGGCGGCCGCGATCCGCGCGGCGACGCGCTTTCCGGGCCTCAAGGGCATGGATCTGGCCAAGGTGGTGAGCACGCGCGAGAGCTACCAGTGGAATGAAGGCGGCATCGATCGCAACGGGGAGCGCCCGGTGGTCCGCGCCCAGCAACGGCTCCACGTGCTGGCCTACGACTATGGCATCAAGCGCAACATTTTGCGCCTGCTCGCCGACCAGGGCTGCCGCGTCACGGTGGTGCCGGCCACGATGGGCGCCGAAGAGGTGGTGGCGCAGCGGCCGGACGGCATCTTCCTCTCGAACGGCCCGGGCGATCCCGAGCCCTGCGACTACGCGATTCGTGCCATCGGCGACCTGCTGAACACCGAAATACCCATCTTTGGAATCTGCCTGGGCCATCAACTGCTGGCCCTGGCCAGTGGCGCGCGCACGGTGAAGATGAAGTTCGGGCATCACGGCGCCAATCACCCCGTGCAGGAGCTGGCCAGCGGGCGCGTGCTGATCACCAGCCAGAACCACGGTTTCGCGGTCGACGAAGCCAGCCTGCCTGAGACTCTGGTCCCGACGCACCGTTCGCTCTTTGACGGGAGCCTGCAGGGCGTGGCGCGCACCGATCGGGTGGCCTTCAGCTTCCAGGGCCACCCTGAGGCCAGTCCCGGTCCGCACGACATGAGTCCGCTGTTCGAGGCCTTCACGCACGCCATGCTGCGGCGGCTCCAGACACAACTGCGCACCGCGCGCCTGGCGGTCCGCCGCCAGGTGGCGGAGGGCTAGAGGCCCCGCGCCGCTGCCATGCCGAAACGCACCGACATACACAGCGTCCTCATCATCGGAGCCGGGCCCATCATCATCGGGCAGGCCTGCGAGTTCGATTATTCGGGGGCCCAGGCCTGCAAGGCGCTGCGCGAGGAGGGGTATCGGGTCATCCTGGTGAATTCGAATCCGGCGACGATCATGACGGACCCGGAGATGGCCGATGCCATCTACATCGAGCCGGTCAACTGGCGCACGGTCGCGAGCATCATTGAAAAGGAGCGGCCCGATGCGCTGCTGCCGACGATGGGAGGCCAGACGGCCCTCAACACGGCCCTCGACCTGGTGCGCGAGGGCGTGCTGGACAAATTCGGTGTCGAACTCATCGCCGCCTCCCGTGCCGCCATCGACATGGCGGAGGATCGCGAGCAGTTCCGCAACGCGATGCGGGAAATCGGGCTGGCGACCCCCGATTCGCAGATTGCCCGGACTCTGGATGGGGCCATCGCGGTCCAGGCCCACTTCGGATTTCCGGTGGTCGTGCGTCCATCCTTCACGATGGGAGGAAGCGGTGGCGGCATCGCCTACAACCGCGAAGAGTTCGAGACCATCGTCACGCGCGGGCTGGAGGCCTCGCCGACCCAGGAGGTGCTGATCGAGGAATCGGTCATCGGCTGGAAAGAGTTCGAGATGGAGGTGGTGCGCGACAAGGCAGACAACTGCATCATCATCTGCTCGATCGAGAACCTCGATCCGATGGGCGTGCACACCGGCGATTCGATCACCGTGGCGCCGGCGCAGACCCTCACCGACAAGGAATACCAGCGCATGCGCGACGCCTCGATCGCGGTGCTGCGCAAGATCGGCGTCGAGACCGGGGGCTCCAATGTGCAGTTTGCGGTCAACCCGCGCGACGGGCGCCTGCTGGTGATCGAGATGAATCCGCGCGTCTCGCGCTCCTCGGCACTGGCTTCCAAGGCGACCGGGTTCCCGATCGCCAAGATCGCCGCCAAGCTCGCGGTGGGCTACACCCTGGACGAGCTGCGCAACGAGATCACCGGCGGGGCCACGCCCGCCTCCTTTGAACCGACCATCGACTACGTCGTCACGAAGCTCCCGCGCTTCACCTTCGAGAAATTCCCCGCAGCGAACAGCCGCCTGACGACACAGATGAAGTCGGTGGGCGAGGTCATGGCGATCGGCCGCACCTTCCAGGAGTCACTCCACAAGGCGTTGCGCGGCCTGGAGACCGGGCTCGACGGGCTCGATCCGATCATGATCCTGCCGCTGAGCGAGGAGGGCGCCACGCAGGTGGCCTACGAGCTGCGCGCACCGGGGGCTGACCGGCTGCTGTATGTGGCCGATGCCATGCGCGCCGGCTGGAGTCTGGGGCGCATCCAGGAGCTGACCGGGATCGATCCCTGGTTCCTGGCCCAGATTGCGGACCTGATCGCCGAGGAAACGCAGCTGCGGCGCGAGGGGGAGAAGGCCCTCAACGCGGAGCGGCTGCGGGCCGTGAAGCGCAAGGGCTTTTCCGATCGCCGGCTGGCGACCCTGACGCTCAGCAACGAGCAGCAGATCCGCAACCGCCGGCGAGAGCTGGGTGTCCTGCCGGTCTACAAGCGAGTCGACACCTGCGCCGCGGAATTCGGCACGGCGACCGCCTACCTGTATTCCACCTACGAAGAGGAGTGCGAGGCCGCTCCCAGCGACAAGCGCAAGATCATGATCCTGGGCGGCGGCCCGAATCGGATCGGCCAGGGCATCGAATTCGACTACTGCTGCGTGCACGCGGCCCTGGCGCTGCGCGAGGATGGCTTCGAGACCATCATGGTCAACTGCAACCCGGAGACGGTATCCACCGACTACGACACCTCGGACCGTCTGTATTTCGAGCCCCTGACGCTGGAAGACGTCCTCGAAGTCATCCACAAGGAGCGGCCCGAGGGGGTGATCGTGCAGTTCGGTGGCCAGACGCCGCTGAAGCTGGCGCGCGCGCTGGAAGCCGCCGGCGCTCCGATCATCGGTACGACTCCCGATTCGATCGACATCGCCGAAGACCGTGAACGCTTCCAGCAGCTGGTGAAGCGGGTGGGGCTGCGCCAGCCGGCCAATGCCACCGCCCGCAACGAGGAGCAGGCCGTGGTGCTGGCACGCGAGGTGGGATACCCCCTGGTGGTGCGGCCCTCCTATGTGCTCGGCGGGCGCGCCATGGAGATCGTATTCAACGAGGGCGACCTGCGCTCCTACGTGAATAATGCCGTGCGGGTGTCCAACGACAGCCCGGTGCTGCTGGACCGCTTTCTGGACGTCGCCATCGAAGTGGACGTCGACGCCGTGTGCGACGGCGCCGATGTGCTGATCGGCGGCATCATGGAGCACGTCGAACAGGCTGGTGTGCACTCCGGCGACTCGAGCTGCTCGCTGCCGCCGATCAGCCTCTCGCCCCAGATCCAGCAGGAGCTGCGTGAGCAGACCCGCCGGCTGGCGCGCGCACTCCAGGTCGTGGGGCTGATGAACATCCAGTTCGCCATCCAGAATGGCACCATCTACGTACTGGAGGTCAATCCGCGCGCCTCGCGCACCGTGCCCTTCGTGGGCAAGGCCACGGGCGTGCAGATCGCAAAGATCGCCGCCCGGGTGATGACGGGAAGGACCCTGCGCGAGCTGGGGACACTGGAGGAGCGCGTGCCGCCGTATTACTCCGTCAAGGAGGCGGTGTTCCCGTTCAACAAGTTCCCCGAGGCCGATCCGATCCTGGGGCCGGAGATGAAATCGACCGGCGAGGTCATGGGCACCGGCCGCACCTTTGGCGAGGCCTACGCCAAGAGCCAGTCCGCCTCGGGCGTGGTCCTGCCGCGGAGCGGGGTCTGCCTCATCAGCGTGCGCGAGCGCGACAAGGCCGGGATCGTGCCGCTGGCGCAGCGCCTGCAGGCGCGCGGCTTTGAAATCGTGGCCACCACGGGCACCGCCACCACGCTCCAGGCCGCCGGGGTCGAATGCCGGCGCGTCAACAAGGTGCGCGAAGGCCGTCCGCATATCGTCGACATGATCAAGAATGACGAGATCGACCTGATCGTGAACACGACCGAAGGCAAGCAGGCGATCCTGGAGTCCAACTCCATCCGGCGCGAGGCCGTGCACCGGCGCGTCACCTATTACACGACCCTCGCAGCCGCGCTGGCCACCTGCGAGGCGCTCGACCACATCGATGAGGTCGAAGTGAACAGCCTGCAGGACCTGCACCGCGAGGCGCTCGGATGACGCGCTCCCCGATGACGCTGCGGGGTGCCGAGTTGCTGCGCACGGAACTCAAGCAGCTGAAGTCCACCGACCGGCCGCGCGTGATCAAGGCGATCGCGGACGCGCGGGCGCACGGCGATCTGTCGGAGAATGCCGAATATCACGCCGCGCGCGAGCAGCAGGGCTTCATCGAGGGGCGCATCAAGGAAATCGAGACGCGCCTGGCGACCGCCGAGATCATCGACGTGGCACAGCTCCCGCCGAGCGATCGGGTGGTGTTCGGGGCGAGTGTCGATCTGGAGGACCAGGACGACGGCATCGTGGTGAGCTACCAGATCGTCGGCCCTGACGAGGCGGACATCCGCGCCGGGCGCATCTCCATAGCCTCCCCGATCGCGCGCGCGCTCATTGCGCGCCGGGTCGGCGATGTGGTGGAGGTCACCACGCCCGGACGCACGCGCAGCTACCAGATCAATGCGGTGCGCTACACCTGAACGGGAGGCGTCAAGCGCGCGCGGCCTTAAGGGTCCGGCAGCACCAGGCGCGGCACCGGCGTCGCGGCGCGGTACAGGACCGCCACATGGCCGATGCGCCGCACCAGCACGCAGGCACAGCGCTGCACCAGCTCCGTCAGCCGCTCTTCGCGCTGGTCGCGATCGGCGGCACGCACCCGCACCTTGATCAATTCGTGGGTGCGCAGTGCCTGCAGGGTCTCGGCCACCACATTGTCCGTCAGGCCCTTCTGTCCGAGCAGGATCACGGGCTTCAGGACATGCGCCTTGCCGCGCAGGTAACGGAGCTGTTTTTCGCTGAGCGCCATGCGCGCGATTATCCACGATTGCGGACCTGCGCCGCGCTCGCCGCATGAGCCGCCGGACACCCAGCAGCAGCCGCTGGCTGCAAGAGCATTTCTCCGACCCCTACGTGCGCCGGGCGCAGGCGGAGGGGTGGCGATCGCGCGCGGTCTACAAGCTGGAGGAGGCCGACCGGCGCGAGGGGCTGCTGCGCCGGGGGCTGACGGTGCTCGATCTTGGCGCCGTGCCGGGCGCCTGGAGCCAGTACGCGAGCGGCAAGGTGGGGCCGAAGGGCAAGGTCATCGCCAGCGATATCCTGCCGATGGAGGCCCTGGCCGGCGTGGAATTCGTGCAGGGCGACTTCCGGGATGAGCCGGTGTATAGCCGGCTGCTGGCCCTGGCCGGCGAGCGCGCGGTGGATGTCCTGCTCTCCGATATGGCACCGAATCTGAGCGGCATGGATGTGATCGATCAGCCGCGCGCCATGCATCTGGCGGAGCTGGCGCTGGAGATGGCCGGCCGAGTATTGAAACCGGGGGGCGGAGCCCTCATCAAGGTCTTTCAGGGCAGCGGCTTCCAGGAGCTGACCGTTGCCGCGCGCCGACAATTCAAGACCGTGAGGTTTCTCAAGCCCGCCGCCTCCCGGGCACGCAGCGCGGAGATCTACTTGCTGGCCAATAGCTTGCGACTGGTGTAGCGTGATCCGACTGGAGTCCTAAGAATTGAACGACACGATCAAGAACATCCTGCTGTGGGCGGTCATCGCGCTGGTCCTGGTCGCGGTGCTCACCAAGTTCGCGCCGGCCACCGGCGAGCCCGAGAAGGTGACTTACTCCTCCTTCATCACCGAGGTCCATAACGGCCGGGTCGACAGCGTGGTGCTGCAGGGCGACACCATCTATGGGGTGCGCAAGGACAAGACCAAATTCGAGGCCTACAACCCGGAGACCGACAACACCGCGCTCATCGGCGATCTGAGCAAGTCCAACGTGGGCATCGAGGGCCGGCCGCCGCCACCGCCGAGCTTCTGGGCCCAGTTGCTGCTGCAGATGGCCCCGGCCCTGGTGCTGATCCTGGTGTTCGTCTACATGCTGCGGCAGATGCAGGGTGCGGGCGGCGGTCGCGGGGCCATGAGCTTTGGCAAGAGCCGGGCGCGGCTCCTTGGGGAAGACCAGGTCAACGTCACTTTCGCCGATGTCGCGGGAGTCGATGAAGCCAAGCAGGAAGTGAGCGAGATCGTCGATTTTCTCAAGGACCCGGGCAAGTTCCAGAAGCTCGGGGGCAAGATCCCCAAGGGCGTGCTGATGGTCGGCAACCCCGGCACCGGCAAGACGCTGCTGGCCCGTGCCATCGCCGGTGAGGCCAAGGTGCCCTTCTTCACCATCTCGGGCTCCGATTTCGTGGAGATGTTCGTGGGCGTCGGCGCCTCGCGCGTGCGCGACATGTTCGAGCAGGCCAAGAAGCACGCCCCCTGCATCATATTCATCGATGAAATCGACGCCGTGGGCCGCCACCGCGGGGCGGGCCTGGGCGGTGGGCATGACGAGCGCGAACAGACGCTCAACCAGCTGCTGGTCGAGATGGATGGCTTCGAGGGCAATGAGGGCATCATCGTGATTGCCGCCACCAATCGCCCCGACGTGCTGGACCCGGCCCTGCTGCGTCCGGGCCGATTCGATCGCCAGGTGATCGTGCCGCTGCCGGACGTGCGCGGGCGCGAGCAGATCCTGCGGGTGCACATGCGCAAGCTCCCGTTGGCCGACGACGTCAAGCCGGCCCTGATCGCGCGCGGCACGCCCGGCTTTTCCGGCGCCGATCTGGCGAACCTGGCGAACGAGGCGGCGCTGTTCGCAGCGCGTGCCAACCGCAAGGTCGTGTCGATGTCGGAATTCGAGCGTGCCAAGGACAAGATCTACATGGGCGCGGAACGTCGCTCCCTGGTGATGTCCGATCACGAAAAGAAGATGACCGCCTACCACGAAGCCGGCCACGCGATCGTGGGCTGGATCGTGCCGGAGCATGATCCGGTCTACAAGGTCACGATCATCCCGCGCGGTCGGGCGCTGGGCCTGACCTGGTATCTTCCCGAGGGTGATCGCTACAGCACCAACCGGCGCCAGCTGGAGAGCCGCATTGCCTCGATGTTCGGCGGCCGCGTTGCCGAGGAACTGATCTTCGGGGCGGACGGCGTCACCACGGGCGCCTCCAATGACATTGAGCGGGCCACGGAGCTGGCGCGCAACATGGTCACCAAGTGGGGCCTCTCCGATCGGCTGGGGCCGCTGACCTATGCCGAGGACGAGGGCGAAGTCTTCCTGGGCCGCAGCGTTACGCAGCACAAGAAGGTGTCAGAGAAGACCGCGCACGAGATCGAGGAGGAAGTGCGCCGTGTCATCGACACCAACTACGGTCACGCGCGCGAGATCCTGCAGACCAACCTGGATAAGCTCCACGCGATGGCGAATGCCCTGATCAAGTTCGAAACCATCGATGAGGGGCAGATCAAGGACATCATGGCCGGCCGCGAGCCCAAGCCCCCCGAGGGCTGGGATGACGCCAACGGTGGCGGCAACGGCGGCAAGCCGGTGCCGGCCGAGAACCCCGAGCGAGCCAACGCGCCCATCGGGAACCCGGCGGGCCAGCACTGAAGAACGGTCCCATCCCGGGCCGCCAGATACTGCGGCACGCGCGCGGCGAGCTCGATCTTGCAACGCCGGTGGTCATGGGCGTGCTCAATGTCACGCCCGATTCCTTCTCCGACGGCGGCCGGTTCCTCGAGCCCGGCAGGGCCCTCGAGCATGCGCAGCGCATGATCGAGGCCGGCGCCGCGATTGTCGACATTGGCGGGGAGTCCACGCGTCCAGGGGCATTGCCCGTTTCAGTAGACGAAGAGCTGCGGCGGGTCATTCCCGTGGTGCGGGCGCTCACCGCCACGACCGCGACACTGATCTCGGTGGACACCAGCCGGCCGGAGGTCATCGAGCAGGCGGTGGCGGCGGGTGCCGGGATGGTCAATGACGTGCGCGCGCTGCAACGGCCCGGAGCCATGCAGGCCGTAGCGCGCAGCGGCGCGGCGGCCTGCCTGATGCACATGCGCGGTGAGCCCGAGACCATGCAGCTGTCGGTGCATTTCCAGGATGTCGTCACCGAAGTGCGCGCGATGCTGGCCGCGCGCCTGGCCAGCTGCGTGGCCGCCGGCGTGGAGCCGGAACGGCTATGCCTGGACCCCGGGTTCGGCTTTGGCAAGCTTCCGGTCCATAATCTGGAGCTGTTGCGCGAACTCGGTGCGCTGCTCGATCTGGGGCGGCCGCTGCTCGTTGGGTTGTCGCGCAAGTCCTGGCTCAAGACACTGACCGGGCGGGACAGTGGCGAGCGCCTGGCCGGGAGCCTGGCGCTGGCGACGGTGGCGGTGCTCAATGGCGCGCTGATCGTGCGGGCGCACGATGTGGCCGAGACGGTGGATGCCGTGCGCACGGCCGCGGCGCTGAGAAACTGAAGGACAGCAGCTTGGCAAGGGTTTACTTCGGCACGGATGGCATTCGCGGGCGCGTTGGCGAGCATCCCATGACCGTCGATTTCGCGCTGCGCCTGGCGAGCGCCGCGGCGCGCGTGCTGGTGCCCCGGGGTGGGAGCGTGCTGATCGGGAAGGACACCCGGCTGTCGGGCTACATGTTCGAATCGGCCCTGGAAGCCGGGTTCGTGGCGGCGGGCGTGAACGTGATGATGATGGGTCCGCTGCCCACGCCGGGCATCGCCTACATGACGCAGCGCCTCGGCTGCAATCTCGGCGTGGTGATCAGCGCCTCCCACAATCCGTTTGAGGACAACGGGATCAAATTTTTCGACAGCAACGGCGGCAAGCTCTCGGACGAACTGGAGGAGCAGATCGAGACCGAACTGGCCGGGGAGCCGCTGACCCGTACGTCCGGTGAACTCGGCCGGGCGCGCCGTGTGGACGCCTCGCGCAATCTTTACCAGGAGTTTTGCCGCAGCACCCTGCCGCCCGGCATCGACCTGGCGGGCCTCAAGATCGTGGTCGATTGCGCGAACGGTGCGGCCTACAAGGTCGCGCCGCGCACGCTCGCGGACCTCGGGGCGGAGATCGTGCCCATCGGCTCCACGCCGAACGGCCGGAACATCAATGTCGGCTGCGGCTCCACGGCTCCCGAGCTGCTGCAGCTGACCGTGCCGGGCGTACACGCGCATGCCGGCATTGCCCTGGACGGCGACGGCGATCGCCTGCTGATGGTCGATCACCTGGGGCGCATCGTCGATGGCGACCAGCTGATCTACGTGATTGCCAGCGCGCGTCACGCGCGCGGCGAGCTCCCGGGTCCGGTGGTCGGGACACTGATGAGCAACCTCGGGCTCGAACTGGCGCTGCAGCGCCAGGGCATCGCCTTCGAGCGCGCAGCGGTCGGTGACCGGTATGTGCTGGCGCGCCTGCGCGAGACCGGCGGGATCCTCGGCGGGGAGACCTCAGGCCACATCCTCTGCCTCGACCGGACGACAACCGGCGATGGGCTGGTCAGCGCCTTGCAGGTGCTCGCCATCATGCAGCAGGAGCGCAAGCCGCTTGCCGAGCTCGCGGCCGGCATGACACGCCTGCCGCAGGTCATGCTCAACGTGCGCGTGACGCAGCGTTTTGACCCGATGGGTGTGCCGGCGATTGCCACGCTGCTGCGGGAACTGGCGGCCCAGCTGGGGCAGAGCGGGCGCATCGTGCTCAGGCCCTCGGGCACCGAACCGCTGATCCGCGTTATGGTCGAAGCGCAGGAAGAGCCCGCAGCGCGGCAGTGCGCCGAGCGCCTGGCCGAGGCGGTTCGCAACGCCCTCTGACGGCGTTGCACTGGACCGGGGGCGTGGCTATCATCGCGCGCCCCAAACCGGGGCCTGACGCCTGGGGCCAGATTCATGCGACGGAAAATCGTAGCCGGCAACTGGAAAATGCACGGCTCGCGCGCGGCGAATGCGCCCCTGATCGAGGCGATCGTCGCAGGCGTCACCAGCGAACGGATGATCTGTGTGATCTGCCCGCCGCACGTCTATCTGCATGATACCTGGCGTGTGCTGCGCGGCGGCGCCGTGGCGCTGGGGGCCCAGGACCTGTGCGCCGAGGCCGTCGGCGCCTATACCGGGGAAATCTCCGGCGCCATGCTCAAGGACGTGGGCTGCACCTACACACTCGTCGGCCATTCCGAGCGGCGCACCCTGTTTGGGGAGAGCAGCGCGCTGGTGGCCCGCAAGTTTGCCGCGGCCCTGAGCGCCGGTCTGGTCCCGATCCTCTGCGTCGGGGAGCAGCTCTCCGAGCGCGAGGCCGGACGCACCGAAGCGATCGTCGGCGCGCAGCTGGAGGCGGTCACGCAGCTCAGCGGCGTCCAGGCCCTGGGCGGTGCCGTCATCGCCTATGAGCCGGTCTGGGCCATCGGCACCGGCCGCACGGCGACTCCGGAGCAGGCGCAGGAAGTGCATGCCTTCATACGCCAGCGTGTCGCGGCGGAGGATGCTAAAATCGCGGCGGGGCTGCGTATCCTGTATGGCGGCAGTGTCAAGGCGGGAAATGCGCGGGAGATATTCGCCATGCCCGACGTCGATGGCGGGCTGATCGGCGGCGCCTCGCTCAAGGCCGATGAATTTCTGGCAATCGCCGCTGCGGCGTAGCGGCCAAGACAATTAAGGTTCACCAGTAACATGTTGCACACTACTTTAATGGTCATCCACTTCTTTACGGCGGTCAGCATCGTGCTGCTCGTGCTCCTGCAGCGCGGCAAAGGTGCGGACGCCGGGGCTGGCTTTGGAGCCGGAGCCTCCGGCACCGTCTTCGGGGCACGCGGCGCAGGCACGGCCCTGTCGCGCACCACGGCGATCCTGGCCGGTGTCTTCATGATCACGAGTCTGTCGCTGACCTATGTGGGATCGCGCACCGCCGCGCCGCCCTCGACGGTGCTGGAGCGCCTGTCGCAGCAGCCCGCGAATCCGCCCGTGAGCAACACGCCGGCACCGAGCAGTGCACCGGCGCCGATCAGTGCGCCGACGCCGAGCAGTGCACCAGCGCCCGCCGCGGCCGGCACCGCCACGCCGGCCGTGCCCGCCAAGCCCGCTCAGTAGGCGCGGGACCTCGGGTCTTACGAGCCTTTGCCGACGTGGTGGAACTGGTAGACACACTAGCTTGAGGGGCTAGCGCCGCAAGGTGTGGGAGTTCGAATCTCCCCGTCGGCACCAATTCTCTCGTAGAATTGCCGCAATGCAGGGGCGGATGGGCGACCGTCCGCCCTTTCTGACGCTCAGGTGGCAGGGGATGCTCGAGAACTATCTTCCGGTACTGATCTTTCTGACCCTGGCGACGCTGCTCGCGGCGGTGTTACTGGGCCTCGGCGCCATCTTCGGTCGTCTTGGCGCCCGCTATCGCAACGATGCCCAGAAGCTCTCGGCCTATGAATGCGGCTTCGAGGCCTTCGAAGACAACCGGGGCCGCTTCGACGTGCGCTACTACCTGGTCGCCATCCTGTTCATCGTCTTCGATCTGGAGATCGCGTTCCTGTTCCCCTGGGCGGTTTCGCTGAACGCCACCGGCCGCTTCGGGCTCGGCGTCATGGGCATCTTCCTGGCCGTGCTGGTGGTCGGATTCATCTACGAATGGAAGAAAGGAGCGCTGGAGTGGGACTAGACGCCCAGATCGCCGCCGAGCACTACGCGCAGCGGGGCTTTGTCACCACCCAGCTCGACAGCCTGGTGAGCTGGGCGCGCACCGGGTCGCTCTGGCCCATGACTTTCGGCCTGGCATGCTGTGCGGTTGAAATGATGCACGCGGGCGCGTCGCGCTATGACCTGGACCGCTTTGGTGTCGTATTCCGGCCCAGTCCCCGCCAGTCGGATGTGATGATCGTCGCCGGAACGCTGGTCAACAAGATGGCGCCCGCACTGCGCAAAGTCTATGACCAGATGCCCGAGCCACGCTGGGTGATATCGATGGGCTCCTGCGCCAACGGCGGGGGCTATTACCATTATTCCTACGCCGTGGTGCGTGGCTGCGATCGCATCGTCCCGGTGGACGTGTATGTGCCGGGCTGCCCACCCACGGCGGAAGCGCTGCTGTACGGCATCATCCAGCTGCAGCGCAAGATCGACCGTCACGGTGGCGCCGGTGCGGCGGCCTGAGGCCGGTCCATTCGTATGAGTGCGGCAAGCGACAGCCTGGGCAATGAGCTGCGCCTGGTCTGTGGTGAGCGCCTGGTATTGCACACCTCTGCGAACGGTGAAATCACCGCCGAGGTGCCCACCGCCGAACTGCTCGCCGTCGCGCTGCAGCTGCGCGATGCGCCCAGTCTGAAATTCGAGCTGCTGGCCGACGTCGCGGGCGTCGACTATCTTGATTACGGCCGCAGCGAATGGCAGACCGAGCAGGCGAGCGGCAGCGGCTTCAGCCGCGGAGTCAATGAGGCCGCGGGGCACACGCTGCGTGACCAGCGCCGCTTTGCCGTGGTGTACCAGCTGCTGTCGCTCACCCACAACCGGCGCCTGCGATTGCGTGCCTGGTGCGAGGGCGAAGAAGATCCGGCGGTCGATTCGGTGACCGGCATCTGGGCCAGCGCCAACTGGTTCGAACGCGAAGCCTTCGACCTGTTCGGGATCCTGTTCCGCAACCATCCGGATCTGCGCCGATTGCTGACCGACTATGGGTTCATCGGCCACCCGTTCCGCAAGGACTTCCCGCTGATCGGCAACGTGGAGGTGCGCTACGACGCCGAGCGCAAGCGGGTGGTGTACGAACCGGTGTCGATCGAGCCGCGTACGCTGGTGCCGCGCGTCATCCGCCACGACAACCGCTACGAGGAGGCGCTCAAGAGCGTCCCGGCCGGAGGCGCGCGTGGCTGAGCTGCGCAACCTGACCATGAATTTCGGGCCGCAGCACCCGGCTGCGCACGGGGTGCTGCGCCTGGTGCTGGAGATGGACGGCGAAGTGATCCAGAAGGCCGACCCGCACATCGGCCTGTTGCACCGGGGGACGGAGAAACTGGCCGAGTCCAAGCCCTTCAACCAGTCGATCGGCTACATGGACCGGCTCGACTACGTCTCCATGATGTGCAACGAGCACGCCTATGTGCTCGCCATCGAAAACCTGCTCGGAATCCGGCCGCCGCCGCGCGCGCAGTACATCCGCGTGATGTTCGATGAGATCACCCGCATCCTCAATCACCTGATGTGGCTCGGGGCCCATGGACTCGACATCGGCGCCATGACCATTTTTCTGTTCTGCTTCCGCGAGCGCGAGGACCTGATGGACTGCTACGAAGCCGTCTCCGGCACGCGCATGCACGCCACCTATTACCGGCCGGGCGGCGTGCACCGTGACCTGCCGGATGCGATGCCGCGCTACCAGGCTTCGCGCTGGCGTTCGCAGTCGGACGCCGACCGCCTCAATGCGGCGCGCGCCGGATCGCTGCTGGATTTCATCGAGGACTTCACCCGCCGTTTCCCGGCCTGTGTGGACGAGTACGAAACGCTGCTCACGGACAACCGCATCTGGAAGCAGCGTACGGTCAACATCGGTGTCGTGAGCCCGGAGCGGGCGGTACAGTTGGGTTTCACAGGCCCGATGCTGCGCGGTTCGGGCGTCGAGTGGGACCTGCGCAAGAAACAGCCCTACGAGGTCTACGCCGCGATGGATTTCGACATCCCCGTGGGCCGCAACGGCGATTGCTACGACCGCTACCTGGTGCGGGTCGAGGAGATGCGGCAGGCCAATCGCATCATCCAGCAGTGCGTGGCCTGGCTGCGCGCCAATCCAGGACCGATCATCGTGGAGGATCGCAAGGTGCGCGCGCCACGGCGCGAGGAGATGAAAGGCGACATGGAATCGCTCATCCATCACTTCAAATTCATGACCGAGGGCTACTGCGTGCCCGAAGGCGAGAGTTACGCCGCGGTCGAGGCGCCCAAGGGCGAGTTCGGCGTCTACCTGGTCTCCGACGGCGCCAACAAGCCCTACCGGCTCAAGTGCCGGGCGCCAGGTTTCGCCCATCTCGCGGCGCTCAGCGAGATGGTCGAGGGCCATATGCTGGCCGATGTGGTCGCGGTCATCGGCACGCAGGATGTCGTGTTCGGGGAGATCGATCGCTGATGAACGCGCCAGCCGTTCCCGAAGTACGCTTGAGCGAGGCCACGCGCCGCGAGATCGATCAGTGGGTGGCGCGCTTTCCGCCGGGCCGCCAGCGCTCGGCGGTGCTCTCGGCGCTGCGTGCAGCGCAGGAGCAGAATCACGGCTACCTGACTCCGGTGCTGATGGACGCGGTCGCGGCGTACCTGCAGTTGCCGCCCATCCAGGTCTACGAGGCGGCCAGCTTCTATTCCATGTTCGAGACCCACCCCTGCGGCCGTCATCATGTGAGCATCTGTACGAACATCTCCTGCATGCTGCGGGGAGGCGAGGAACTCGTCGCGCACGTCGAGCAGCGCTTAGGGGTCCGCCAGGGCGAGAGTACCGCCGATGGCCGCATCTTTCTCAAGCGCGAGGAGGAATGCCTGGCCGCCTGCACCGGTGCGCCGATGATGATGGTCGATCACGTCTACCACGAGAACCTGACCCCTGAGCGGGTCGACCAGATTCTCGACGCGCTGAAATAGCAGGATATCCGGAAACTAAGCATGGGTGCATGGGACGACAAGCTGAACCTGGTGTGCTTCGAGCCGCTCGCACTCGCACACTCCTGGACGCTTCCGGTCTACCAGGGAATCGGGGGCTATGAGGCCTGGAGGAAAATCCTGGCCGAGAAGACGCCGCGCGAGCAGATCATCGATGCCGTGAAGGCCTCCGGACTGCGTGGCCGCGGTGGCGCGGCCTTTCCCATGGGCGTGAAGTGGAGCTTCATGCCGCGCAATGCGCCAATGCAGAAGTACGCGGTCTGCAATTCGGACGAGAGCGAGCCGGGCACCTGCCACGATCGGGACATCCTGCGCTACAACCCGCACGCGCTGATCGAGGGCATGGCGATAGGCGGCTACGCCATGGGCGCCACGGTCGGCTACAACTACATCCGCGGCGAGTTCCTCGGCGAGCCAGTGCCGCGTTTCGAGGCGGCGCTCAAGGAAGCCTACGCCGCCGGGCTCCTGGGCAAGAACATCCTGGGCTCCGGAGTGGCCTTCGATCTGTACACCTTCGTCGGTGCCGGCGCCTATATCTGCGGCGAAGAGACCGCGCTGCTCGATTCGCTCGAGGGCAAGCAGGGCAAGCCGCGCTTCAAACCGCCGTTCCCGGCCGCCTTCGGGCTCTATGGCATGCCCACCACGATCAACAACTGCCAGAGCTTCGCCTCGGTGCCGACCATCATGCGCAAGGGCCCGGGCTGGTTCGCCGGCCTCGGGCCGCAGAATTCGGGCGGCACGAATATCTTTTCGGTCTCCGGGCACGTCAATCGGCCGGGCAATTTCGAGGTGCCGCTCGGCATCCCTTTTGCCGAGCTGCTCGACATGGCCGGCGGCATCTGGAAGGCACGCCACATCAAGGCGGTCATTCCCGGCGGCTCATCGGTGCCGGTGGTCCCGGGCGAGATCATGATGAAGACGAACATGGACTACGACTCGCTGAAAGCCGCCGGATCCAGCGTCGGTTCGGCCGCCGTGATCGTCATGGATGAAACCACCTGCATGGTGCGGGCGCTCGAGCGCCTGTCGCGCTTCTACATGGCCGAGTCCTGCGGCCAATGCACCCCCTGCCGCGAGGGCACCGGCTGGCTGAATCGCACCCTGGTGCGCATCCTGGCCGGGCAGGGGAACCGCGAGCACCTGGGGCTTCTCCTCGATGTGGCCAACCGCATCGAGGGGCACACCATCTGTGCGCTGGGCGACGCGGCGGCCTGGCCGGTGCAGAGCTTCCTGAAGCACTATCGCCACGAATTCGAATACATGATCGATCATGGCGGGCGCAGCATCGTCGGCGCTGCGCAGCAGGCGGCGGCGTGAGCGCCGAGTTCGTCAACGTCGAGGTGAACGGAGTGGCCGTCAAGGCGCCGAAGGGCGCGATGATCATCCGGGTCACCGACGCCAACGGCGCCTATGTGCCGCGCTTCTGCTACCACGACAAGCTGCCCATCGCCGCCAATTGCCGCATGTGCCTGGTCGAGGTCGAGAAGGTGCCGAAGCCGCTCCCGGCCTGCGCCACGCCGGTCACGGAAGGCATGAAGATCTTCACGCGCTCGCCCAGGGCGATCGCGGCGCAGAAAGCGACGATGGAGTTCCTGCTGATCAACCACCCGCTCGACTGCCCGATCTGCGATCAGGGCGGAGAGTGCGAACTGCAGGACCTGGCGGTGGGTTTTGGCCGCGACATCTCGCGCTACACCGAGCAGAAGCGGGTGGTGGTGGACCAGAACCTGGGGCCCCTGGTCTCGACCGACATGACCCGCTGCATCCTCTGCACGCGCTGCGTGCGCTTCGGCCAGGATATCGCCGGGCTGCAGGAGCTCGGCACCACGGGCCGTGGCGAGCACATGCAGATCGGCACCTACATCGAGCGCAGCGTCGATCACGAGCTGTCGGGCAACATCATCGATCTGTGCCCGGTCGGCGCGCTCAACAGCAAGCCGTTCCGGTTTCGTGCGCGCGCCTGGGAGATGACCCAGCATGCGCTGGTCTCGGCGCATGACGGGTTTGGCACCCGCCTCTACGGTCATGTGCTGCGCGGCCGGCTGATGCGGGTCGTACCGCAGCCCTGCGAGGAGATCAACGAGACCTGGATCCCGGACCGCGACCGTTACAGCTATGAGGGCCTCTACAGCGAAGATCGCCTGACGGCGCCGCGGGTGCGCGGGAGCGATGGCAGCTGGCAGGAGACAGACTGGGACACGGCGCTGACGGCGATGGCCGAGGGCCTCAAGGGCGCGGCCGCGCAGGGCGGGGGAGTGCCGCCCGGGTTCCTGGCGCAACCCTCGAGCACGCTCGAGGAACTGTATCTGCTGGCGCGGATCGCCCAGGTCTGCCGGAGCGCCAATATCGATCACCGCCTGCGGCAACGCGATTTTCGCGACCAGGAATCCGATGCGGGCGCGCCCGGACTGGGGCAGCCTCTGGCCGAGGTAGACGCCCTGGACGCCCTGTTCATCGTGGGCTCCAACCTGCGCGCCGAGCTGCCGATGCTGGCGCATCGGGTACGAAAAGCGGCGCTGCGGGGGGCGCGCATCAGCCTGCTGAACCCTGAGAATTTCACCCATCTGTTTCCGGTCGAGACTGCACTGTGCGCCAGTCCGGCCCAGATGGTGCGCGAGCTCGGTGGGGTACTCTTGGCCGCCGTAGAGGCGGATGCGCAGGTCCTGCCCGAGCCGCTGGTCCGGCTGCTCGCCGGCGCGAGCGCCACCGATTCGCACCGCGCCATCGCCCGATCGCTCATCACCGGGCGCCGCGCGATTTGGCTGGGGGCGCTGGCTTCACGCCACTACGCCTACGCGGAACTGCGGCAGCTGGCGCGCGAGCTGGCGCGGATCACCGGCGCCAAACTGGGCGAGCTCCTCGAGGGCGCAAATGCCGTCGGGGCCTACCACGCCGGCTGCCTGCCCCATCGCGAGCGGGCGGGCCGGGTGCGGGCCCGGCCGGGACTCAGTGCGCGGCAGATGCTGGAACGGCCGCTGCCCGGGTACCTGCTGCTCGGAACAGAACCCTGGGCCGACAGCCTGGAGCCCCTGGCCTTCGATACCCTGGAGCGCGCGGGCTTCGTGGGCGCGATCAATACGCACGTATCGGCGCAGCTGCTGCAGGTCGCCAGCGTGCTGCTGCCCGCCGCGGCCTTTGCCGAGACCGCGGGCACATTCGTCAACCTCGAGGGCCGCTGGCAGAGCTTCAGCGGTGCGGCGCTGCCGCCGGGAGCGGCGCGCCCCGCGTGGAAGATCCTGCGCGTGCTGGGCAACCTCCTGCAGGTGCCCGACTGCGACTATCAATCCTCTGAGCAGGTGCGCGACGAACTGCGCGCGGCCGTCGACGCGGCGCCGCAGCTGCACCACGCGTCCCAGTCCGCGCTGTCGGTGGCGTCCGCGGTGGAGTCGCTCCGCGATGTGCCGATGTACCAGATCGACGCGCTGCTGCGCCGCGCGCCCTCACTGCAGGCGACGCGCATTGCACAGGCTGGTGCGGGGGAGTATCGCTCGTGAGCGCTCCGCCAGTGATCGCGCATCTGTGGCAGTCGCTCCCGGCCTACGCCCACTCGACGCTCATCATCGCGGCCCTGTGCATCGTGCTCATTCTCAGCGTCGCCTACCTGACCCTTTGGGAGCGCAAGCTCATCGGCTGGATGCAGATGCGCCGAGGCCCGAACCGCGTGCGCCTGTTCGGGATTCCGCACACCGAGTACATCGGCCAGCCCTTCGCCGATGTCGTCAAGCTCCTGATCAAGGAAATCGTGGTACCGGCGCGCTCGAACAAGGTGCTGTTCCGGCTGGCACCCGCGCTCACCCTGATTCCCGCCTTTGCCGCCTGGGCGGTCATTCCGGTGGCGCCGGGATACGCGATCGCCAATGTCGATGCGGGCGTCCTGTATTACCTGTCCCTGACTTCGGTCGGCGTGTACGGGGTCATCCTCGCCGGCTGGGCCTCGAACTCGAAATACGCCTTCCTCGGGGCCATGCGCTCCGCGGCCCAGGTGGTGGCTTACGAGATCGCCATGGGCTTTGCGCTGGTGGGGGTGCTGATGGCGGCGGGGAGCCTGAATCTGGGCACCATCGTCGAGCATCAGCGGGGCGCACCGCTGCACTGGAACGTCGTCTGGCTGTTCCCGCTGTTCCTGGTGTATTTCATCGCCGGCGTGGCGGAGACCAACCGGGCGCCCTTCGACGTCGCGGAAGGGGAGTCCGAAATCGTCGCCGGCTTCCATGTCGAATATTCCGGGATCGGTTTCGCGCTGTTCTTCCTGGCCGAATACGCCAACATGATCCTGATTGCAGCGCTGACCGCGGTGTTTTTTCTCGGCGGCTGGCTGAGCCCACTCGATGGCTACCTCGGCGCGGGCAGTGCGCTGCGCCGCCTGCCGCTGCTGGGGCTGATGCTCGGCGACGGCACCCACTGGCTGGCGCTGAAGATCTTCCTGCTGCTGTGCGTGTTCCTGTGGCTGCGGGCGACCTTCCCGCGCTACCGCTACGATCAGATCATGCGGCTCGGCTGGAAGGTGCTGATCCCGATCACCCTGGTGTGGATCACCGCCGAGTCCGTATTTGCCTGGTTTCACCTCGGACCGTGGCGCTCTTGAGGGCCGGACTCATGTCACTGACAAACACCATCAAGACCTTCACGCTCTGGGAGCTGCTCAGGGGCCTGGGGGTGACGCTGCGTTCCCTGTTCCGGCGCAAGATCACCATCAATTACCCGGAGGAGAAGACGCCCCAGTCGGTGCGCTTCCGCGGCCTGCACGCGCTGCGCCGCTATCCGAACGGCGAGGAACGCTGCATCGCCTGCAAGCTTTGTGAGGCGGTGTGCCCGGCGCTGGCGATCACCATCGATTCCGACGTCGCCGTCGACGGGACGCGCCGCACGACGCGCTATGACATCGACCTGTTCAAGTGCATCTACTGCGGCTTCTGCGAGGAGGCCTGCCCGGTGGACGCCATCGTCGAGACGCGCATCCACGAATATCACATGGAGCACCGCGGCGAGAACATCATGACCAAGGACAAGCTGCTGGCCGTGGGCGAGCGCTATGAAGCCATGATCGCCGCGGACAAGGCCGCGGACGCGCGCTTTCGCTAGGCGAGCGTGGCAACGGAGTAAGGGCCCATGTTTGTTACGGTACTGTTCTGGGCGCTGGCGAGCATTCTGGTCCTGGCCGGCGTGGGTGTGATCGTGGCACGCAATCCGGTGCACGCGGCCTTGAGCCTGGTGCTGTGCTTCTGCACCAGCGCCGTGCTCTGGCTGCTGATCGAGGCGGAATTCCTGGCGATCGTGCTGGTGCTGGTCTACGTGGGCGCCGTGATGGTGCTGTTCCTGTTCGTGGTGATGATGCTGGACGTCAATGTGGAGGAGCTGCGGCGTGGCTTCACGCGCCACGCCTGGCTCGGCTGGATCGTGACGGCGATCGTGATCGCCGAGATCCTCGGGGTCATTGCGCAACGGCGCCTCGGCATCGACGTCACCCGGGGCGCGGCTCCGCTCCCAGCGGGCTACAGCAATGCGACGGCGCTGGGGACGGCGCTGTTCACGCGCTACGCCTACGCCATCGAGATCGCGGCCATGCTGCTGCTGGTGGCGATCATCGCCGCCATCTCGCTGACCTTGCGGCAACGCAAGGGACTGAAGTCCCAGGACATCGCCGCGCAGGTGGCGGTGCGCGCGAGCGATCGGGTGCGCCTCGTCAACATGAGTGCGGAGCCGCGATCGTGATCAGCCTCGGCCACATGCTGGGGCTGTCCGCCATACTGTTCGCCCTGTCGGTCGCGGGCATTTTCATCAACCGGCGCAATGTGCTGCTGCTCCTGATGTGCATCGAGCTGCTGCTGCTGTCGGCCAATTTCAACTTCGTGGCCTTCTCGCGTTTCCTCGGCCAGGTCGACGGCCAGGTATTCGTGTTTTTCATTCTCACGGTGGCCGCGGCGGAGTCAGCCATTGGCCTCGCCATCCTCGTGGTGCTGTTCCGCGAGCGTCGCAGCATCAACGTCGAGGATCTGAGCTCCCTGCGTGGCTGACATGAACCCACAGCTGCTGCTGGCCATACCGCTCCTGCCGCTGGCCGCCGCCATCCTGGCCGGGCTCGGCGGGCGGCTCCTCGGCCGGGCGGGAGCCGCGTTTGTCGCCATTGCCGGGGTGGCGCTGTCCTGCGCTCTGGCGGCGTGGGTGCTGTGGCAATCGCTCCACGGCGCGCCGGTCTACGACGCGCCCGTATACACCTGGCTCCTGAGCGAAGGCGTGCACATGCAGGTGGGGTTCCTGGTCGACCGGCTGACCGCCCTGATGATGGTCGTCGTGACCTTTGTCTCCCTGTGCGTGCATGTCTACACCATGGGCTACATGAGCGACGATCCGGGCTACCAGCGCTTCTTCGCCTACATCGCGCTGTTCACTTTCGCGATGCTGATGCTCGTCATGGCCAACAACTTCCTGCAGCTGTTCTTTGGCTGGGAGGCGGTGGGTGTCGTGTCCTACCTGCTGATCGGGTTCTGGTACACGCGGCCGAGCGCGATCTTCGCCAACCTGAAGGCCTTCCTCGTCAATCGCGTCGGCGATTTCGGCTTCCTGCTCGGGATCGCAGGCGTGCTCTATTACACCGGATCTCTCGACTACCGCGCCGCCTTCGAGCAGGCGCCGCAGATCGCGACGCAGAGCCTGCATGTGGCGGGCACCGCGGGCTGGCCGGCGCTCACGACCATCTGCATCTGCCTGTTCATAGGGGCGATGGGCAAATCGGCGCAGGTGCCCCTGCACGTCTGGCTCCCGGATTCCATGGAGGGTCCGACGCCCATCTCGGCCCTGATCCACGCTGCCACCATGGTGACGGCTGGCATCTTCATGGTGGCGCGCATGTCGCCCCTGTTCGAGTATTCGGCGACCGCCTCGTCCTTCGTGCTGGTGATCGGCGCCACCACCGCCCTGTTCATGGGCTTCTTAGGGGTCGTCAACAACGACATCAAGCGGGTCGTCGCCTACTCGACGCTCTCGCAGCTCGGCTACATGACCGTGGCGCTCGGGGTGTCCGCCTACAGCATTGCGATTTTCCACCTCATGACGCACGCCTTCTTCAAGGCGCTGCTGTTCCTGGCGGCCGGCGCGGTCATCATCGCCCTGCACCACGAGCAGGACATGCGCAAGATGGGCGGGCTCCGGACTCGCATGCCGGTCACCTACTGGACCAGCCTGATCGGCGCCCTGGCCCTCATCGGTACACCGTTCTTTTCCGGCTTCTATTCGAAGGACGCGCTGATCGAGGCCGTACACGCCTCGCACCGCGCCGGGGCGGGCTACGCCTATTTCTGCGTAACCGCCGGCGTGTTCGTCACGGCCTTCTATACCTTCCGCATGATCTTCATGACCTTCCACGGCCCTTCGCGCCTGGACAGCGAAACCGAGGCGCACTTCCACGACGTCGGCTGGGACATGAAGGGGCCGCTGGTGGCGCTGGCGATCCCATCGCTCCTGATCGGCTTTTTCACCATCGGGCCGGTGCTGTTCGGCGGGTATTTCGGTGGCTCGATCAAGGTGCTCGGAGCCAACGACGTGGTGGCCGAGATCGGCCGGGAGTTTCACGGCGCCGCCGCCTTTGCGCTGCAGGCCCTGTTCAGCTGGCCGCTGTGGCTGGCCGCGGCGGGCGTCGCCAGCGCCTGGCATTTCGTGCTGCGCCGTCCGGACCAGGCCGAGGCGATCCGCCAGCGCGTGGGCTGGCTGTATCGGCTGCTGGTGAACAAGTACTACTTCGACTGGTTCAACGAGAACGTGCTGGCGCGGGCGGGCAGGGGGCTAGGGCTGGCGCTCTGGCGCGGCGGGGATGAGGCGGTGATCGACGGTGCCCTGGTGAACGGCTCGGCGCAGGCGGTGGGCTGGTTCGCGGGCCGGGCGCGGCTGATCCAGAGCGGGTTCCTCTATTCCTACGCCTTCTGGATGATCGTCGGCCTGGTGCTGCTGCTGGGCTGGTTCCTGATCAGAATCTAGCAGGCGCTCCCCCTCATGCACGGCACCGGCATACTCTCTGCAATCATCTGGCTACCCGTCGGCGGCGGAGTGCTCACGCTGCTCATCGGCGATCGCCGGGCGCGGCTGGCGCGCTGGTGCGCCTTGCTGGTGGCCCTGCTGACCCTGGCGCTGTGCCTGCCGCTGTGGCAGGCGTTCGATCCCGCGACGGCCGGATTCCAGTACCTGGAGCGGCTGGCCTGGATTCCCCAGTTGCACGCCACGTACTACCTCGGGGTGGACGGCATCGCCCTGCCACTGATCCTGCTGACCGCGTTCATGACCGTCCCGGTCGTCATCGCGGGCTGGAGCGTCATCGACAAGCGCCCGGCGCAGTATTTCGCCGCCTTCCTGATACTCGAGGGACTGATGATCGGCGTGTTCTGCGCGCTCGATGCACTGCTGTTCTATTTCTTCTGGGAGGCCATGCTGATTCCGATGTTCCTGATCATCGGCATCTGGGGCGGCCCGCGGCGCGTCTACGCGACCCTGAAGTTCTTTCTCTACACCTTTCTGGGCTCGGTGCTGATGCTGGTGGCGCTGATCTATCTGTACGTGCACTCCGGCGACTACACGATCGCGGGCTTCCAGTCCCTCCCGCTGCCGCTCGATGTGCAGCGCTGGATCTTCCTCGCCTTCCTCATCGCCTTCGCGGTCAAGGTACCGATGTGGCCCGTGCACACCTGGTTGCCCGATGCGCATGTGGAGGCGCCCACCGGGGGCTCGGTGATACTCGCCGCGATCATGCTGAAGATGGGTGGCTACGGCCTGCTGCGCTTCAGCCTGCCCATCACGCCTGACGCCAGCCGTGAGCTTGACTGGCTGGTGATCGCGCTCTCGCTCCTCGCCGTGGTCTACATCGGCTTTGTGGCGCTGATGCAGACGGACATGAAGAAGCTCATTGCCTATTCATCGATCGCGCACATGGGATTCGTGACGCTGGGCGCCTTTCTCGCCTTCGACATCCAGGGCGCTACCGGCGCACTGCGCGGCGCGGTCAATGGACTCGATGGAGCCATGGTGCAGATGGTCTCGCACGGGCTGATCTCTGGCGCGCTGTTCCTGTGCATTGGCGTGATGTACGACCGGCTGCACAGCCGGGACATCAGTGACTATGGGGGTGTCATCAACGTGATGCCCAGGTTTGGCGCCCTGATGGTGCTGTTCGCGCTGGCCAATGCGGGGCTCCCCGGAACCTCCGGCTTCGTGGGCGAGTTCCTCGTGATCCTGGCCGCCTTCAAGGCCAGTTTCTGGTACGCCTTCCTGGCGGCGAGCACCCTGGTGCTCGGCGCGGCCTATACCCTGTGGCTCGTCAAGCGCGTGATCTACGGACCGGTGGCCAACGATCGGGTCGCGGCCATGACGGATCTCAATGGGCGGGAATTCCTGGTGCTGGCGATGCTGGCCGTGGCGGTGCTGGCGGTCGGGCTGTGGCCGGCACCGCTGGTGCGGACCATGGAAGCCTCGATGCAGCATCTGCTGCAGCAACTGATCATCAGCAAGATCCCGGTGGGCTAAGGCAATGAACGGAGCGGCCCTGACTCTCGATACCCTGCGCCCGGCCATACCGGAGATTGCACTCAGCCTCGCCATCTGCGCGCTGCTGCTGTTCGACGTGTTCGCCGGCCCGGGGCGCCGGCAGCTGACCGCGATGTTCACGCTGCTCGCCCTGGCGCTGTGCGCCTGGCTCACCGCGACGATCGGCGCGGTGCAGGAGCGCACGGTGCTGTTCGACGGCCTGTATGTCGCGGACCGCCTCGGCGTGTTCTTGAAGCTGGCGGGATTTCTAGCGGTCGGCACGGCACTGTTCTATTCGCAGTCCTACCTGGAGCGGCGCCGGATCCGTGGCGGGGAATACCAGGTGCTCGCGCTCACGGCGCTCCTGGGCATCTGCGTGCTGGTCTCTGCCAACAGCCTGCTCACGGTGTATCTGGGTGTCGAGCTGCTGTCGCTTTCGCTGTACGCCCTGGTGGCCTTCGACCGCGACTCGGGCATCGCGGCGGAAGCGGCGATCAAGTATTTCGTGCTGGGCGCCATCGCCTCGGGCGCGCTGCTCTACGGCATGTCGATGCTGTACGGGCTGACCGGCACGCTGAGCCTTGACCGGCTGGCGACCGTCAGTGCGGCCAACGGCGCGGGCTTTGTCATCGCCGTGACTTTCGTCGTCGTGGCGGTGGCCTTCAAGTTCGGCGCTGTGCCGTTTCACATGTGGGTCCCGGATGTGTATCACGGCGCGCCGGCGAGCGTCGCACTGCTGATCTCCACGGCCCCAAAGCTGGCTTCCTTCGCGCTGGTGATGCGCCTGCTGGTCTATGGCCTGGGCGCAGATCCGACGCTCTGGGTGCAGATACTCACGGTCCTGGCGGTGCTCTCGCTGCTGGCGGGGAACCTGATCGCGATCGCACAGGCCAGCATCCGGCGCATGCTGGCCTACTCGGCCATTGCCAACGTCGGTTTCATACTATTGGGCTTCATCACGGCCGGGCAGGGCGGTTACCGCGCGGCGCTCGCCTACACGCTGGTGTACGTGCTGACCACGCTTGGCTCCTTCGGTGTGGTGCTGCTCGCGGCACAGGAGGCCGGCGAGGCCGAGGAACTCGAGGATTACAAGGGACTCGCCGCACGCGATCCGATGCTGGCGCTGCTGATGATGATGCTGATGTTCTCGACCGCGGGCGTGCCCCCGTTCGCGGGTTTCTGGGCCAAACTGTGGATCATCCAGGCCCTGCTCGATGCTCACCACGCCGGCCTTGCCACGCTGGCGGTCCTGACATCGGTGGTGGGCGCCTACTATTACCTGCGGGTGATCTGGTTTATGTACTTCGATGCCGGCCGGCCGCAGACGCCGATCGAGCGCCAGCCGCTGGCACGCGGCGTGCTGGCCGTCAACGCGCTGGCGGCCCTGGGACTGGGGGTGATGCCCAATGCCCTGCTGGCGCTGTGTACGAGCCTGATCCGGTAGGGTTGCCGACCTGGCAGGGTTTTTACCTACAGTATTTCCCAGACAGATTTGGGGGATGTCCCCACTGTCTCGCGGCCTGATCATTACCTAAATTTAACCTACCGGTAGCGGCTCCATTGCAGTCGCGAAGCGGTGATCTGTTTTCGGTAACTGGGACTTTTCGGTCCGGTGCCGGATTCCGATCCGGGATGTAACACCATCCCAGACTTAAGCGCCTCTGCCCTTCGTGGTGTGCCGCACGGCACCTCACGCGGCGGAGTGCGGCCTGAATCAGGGAGCGAAGCGGCAGTGGATGGCCACCGCCAGGGGAGAGCGGGGAGATTATGGGAGCACGGATTGCGGGGCACGCGCCCAAATCAATTGCGTTGCGGTCTGCCCGACTGCTGACGCCGATGATGCTCGTCACGGCCGCCCTGGTTGCGGCCGCGCCGGTCCACGCCGTGGACCAGGATGCCGCACAGGAACTGGCCAAGGCGAGCGGCTGCTTCAAGTGCCACGGGGTCGACAAGAAGAAAGACGGCCCGGCGCTGCGCGATGCTGCGGCGAAATTCAAAGTGCTCCCCGATGCCGTTGACAAGCTGATCTATCACATCACCAGTGGTGAGAAGGTCAAGTTTCCAGACGGGCACGAGGAAGCGCACAAGAAAGTGAAATCACAGGACCCGAAGGAAACGGGAAATCTGGTGCAGTGGATCCTGTCGCTCGAGGGCGGCACCAAGTACTGAGGCGGTGAAGCGTGAATGCGTATAGGAACGTGATCATTGTGCTCGGAATGGTGGCGTACGCCCTTTGGGCCACTGCCGCCCGGGCCGACGAACCGGACCGCTCGCTGCAAGGCGACGCGGTCTGCACTCGCTGCCACGATGAGACAGAAGCCAAGCCGGTGCTGTCCATCTACAAGACCGCGCATGGCGTGAAGGCGGACACACGCACCCCGGGCTGCCAATCCTGCCACGGAGCCAGCGTTGCGCACGTCAAGAACCCCGAAGGCGCTTCCACCCGCCCGGCGGTGGACGTGGACTTCACCAAAGGCAGTGCGGCCACGGCGGAAATCATCATCCAGACCTGCATCGGCTGCCACCAGAATGGCCAGCGCAGCCACTGGGACGGGAGCGAGCACCAGCGCAGCGGGCTGTCCTGCACTTCCTGCCACGAAATCCATACTCACAGCGACCCGGTGCTGTCGAAGATCAGCCAACCCGAGGCGTGCTTCACCTGCCACGCGACTCAGCGCGCGCAGTTCCACAGAATTTCAACCCACCCGGTCGCGGCCGGCGAAATGGCCTGCTCGGACTGCCACAACCCGCACGGTTCGGTCGGTCCGCATCTGATGGTCAAGAACAGCGTGAACGAGACCTGCTACACCTGTCACGCGGACCGCCGCGGCCCGTTCCTGTGGGAACACAGCCCGGTGACCGAGGACTGCACCAACTGTCATACGCCGCACGGCTCGAACAATGTGCCGCTGCTCAAGGCTCGCACCCCATGGCTGTGCCAGGAGTGCCACACCTCCGATCACTCCGGTCCGATGAACAGCGGCGCGAATCTGCCGGAAGGCGATGCAACCACCATCAACGGTCTGCTGCCCCTCGGCAATCAGGCGCCGCGCTCGCAGATGAACGGCCGCAACTGTCTCAGTTGCCATGCCCTGATACACGGCTCTAATCATCCGGCTGGTGCGCGTTTCAGCAGGTAGCTCCACTCAGGCGAAAAGAAGATGAACAGACTGACAACGCTTTGCAGCTTTCGGACCAAGGGTACCGCCGTCGGCGGTGTGCTCGCCCTGTTCCTGCTCCCGGCCGGCGTGCAGATGGCACTTGCGGCCGAGGATCCGGCGGTGGCGGCCCTGACGCAACCCACCAGCACGGTGGAAGTTGGCGCTGGCGACGTCAGCGACGGTTCCTACAAGTTCGGCGAATACAACGGACTGGAGAAGCAGGGCGGGTTTGCCCTTGGGAACCTGGATCTGTTCGGCGGTGGCCGCTACGACTCGGACAGCGTCACGCGCTGGGGTCTGCATGCCAACGACATCGGGCTCAAGACCGGTGATATCGACCTCAATTATCGTGAGCAGGGCCGATTCAAGATCGATCTGGGTCTGGAGGATTTCCGGCGCAACCTGTCTGATTCCTACCAGACCCCTTTTCTGGGCCTCGGTTCGACCAGTCTGACGCTGCCTCCCGGTTGGCTAAAGCCCCAGGTCCCACAGGTGAGCGCGACCAACCTCAATTATCGCGGCCTGTCTCCGGTGGCGGGGCAGGGCAGTGTGGTGAACTCCTCCGGCGTGGTGGTGGCGCCCACCGCCGCGCAGATCGCGGCAAATGGTGCCATTGTTGCCGCCGACACGGGCTCCTTCCACCACTTCAATATGTACACCGAACGCAAGCGCGGCGAGATCGGGTTCGGCGTGCACCTGAATCGCGATCTGCTGTTGAGCGGGAGCTTTCGCCACGAGACCCGCAACGGCTTCAAGCCTCTGGCGGTCGTGGACTCGGCGGTGCAGGAGAATTCGGTCACCCTCCCGGACGTCGTGGACACGAGTACCGACCAATTTAACCTGGGGATGGAATACACGCACGGCAAGGGCTACCTCAGGGCGGGGTACTACGGTTCCGTCTTCACGAACGACATCATCGGGCTCCGCTGGCAGGATCCGGCGGATCCGACACGCGTCGCAACCATGAGCAGTGCACCCAGCAACCAGTTTCATCAGTTCAATCTCTCCGGCGGGCTGGACTTCTCCTCGGCGACCCGGCTGGTGGTGGATCTGTCCTATGGACGCGGCCACCAAAGCGAGGCGTACCTGAGCGACAGTTCATTCCCGCTCGGCTTGCCGGTCGGTTCGGCGAATGCGGTCGTGATCAGCAAGCTGGCCAACGTCAGGCTGAGCACGCAGGCGACGCGGAATCTGAGTCTGTTCGCGCGCTACAAGTATGAGGATCGCGACGATCAGACTCCGGTTCACACCTACGTCTTCTATGACGCGAACCTGGCGCCAGGCGCCACCGCGTCGGCCTTCAACGCCGCGCTTGGGCTTCCGGCGGGCACGCTCTCGAGCAACGTCAACATCTTTGCCAACCGGCCGCAGAGCAAACTCGTCAATGAAGTCAACCTGGGCGCTGATTACGCGCTGGGGCATCGCCAGAAACTGTCGGCGGGCTATGACTGGCAGAAAATCGAGCGCTCATGCCCGGCATCCTGGATCAACTGCAGTAGTGCGCCGGAGAGTACCGAGCACACGCTGCATGCACAGTGGCACGCCGAGCTGCGTGATAACCTCGAAGCCGGGGTAAGCTACGGTTACGCGCAGCGCCGCGTGCACTACGATTCCAATGCCTGGCTCGCCCTGGTGCCGATGGCCAACGTCACTCCCGGCGCCCCGATTGTCGGCGCGACGACCAGTGTCTACGGATACCTGACGCAGAACGGCCTGACCGGTTTCGGCCCAATCGCCGGTTATCCCACCGTCCCGTTGACGGGCGATGCGGCGATCTTCTCGCCCAGCAACAACATCGTGCCCCAGTCGCTGTACGGGAGCCGCGACAACGTCACGGAAATCCCGGGAATGCGCCGCTTCAACCTGGCGGACCGCAACCGCGACAAGCTGCGCTCTTCACTCGAGTGGCAGCCGACCGCCCGGTTGTCCCTGGACAGCAATCTGGAATACGACCGCGACGACTATCTGCACACCGTCTACGGCCTGCAGGAATCATCCAGCTGGTCCGCGTCCATCGACGGCTCCTACGCCCTGAGCGACCGAGTGACGGCCAACGCGTTCTATACCCACGAGAACCAGCGCTCCACGACGGCCGGGGACGGATTTGTCGCCAACAGCAATGTCGCCTTCGTTGGCCGCGCCGAGAACACCCTGCTTGCTAGCCCCTGCTTCAGTACCATCCAGAGCAGAAACAACAACGCCAAGATCGATCCCTGCCTGATCTGGTCCGCGGACATGCGCGATAAGGCCGACACCGTCGGAGTGTCCTTTGCGCGGAACGGGCTCTGGGCCCATAAACTGGACCTGACCGGTGACGTCGTGTTCACGCAGGCCGTGACAGACATCGGCGTCCACGGCGGCAGCTATGCCAATAACCCGTTTGCGCTCGCCGGTGCGCCGCCGCTGCCCGCCGGAGTGCCGGCCGCGTTCCTGATTCCGGCCGCCCCCCTTCCGACGGTCGAGAGCCGGACACTTGAACTGCGCCTTGGCGCCCGAATCGCGCTCGACAAATCCTCGGACCTCCGGCTGCTGTACCTCTACCAGCGCACCACGGTCAAGGATTTTGCCTACGAAGGACTGCAGCTGGGGACCGGCACTGAGCAGTTGCCGACCCTCGAGCAGCCGCCCGATTTTGCTGTGAACGTATTCGCCATCTTCTACCGCTACCGCTTCTGAGGAACGAGGCATTATGAGCGGACCGCCCGGCAATGAAACGCTTGAGTCCGCCCCTTCGCGGCGCGTGCAGGCCGATCGAAGGGCCGATATCCCGCGGGTGTATGCCTGGTCGCATGCGGCGGCGATCATCAAGCCAACCCGGCACCCGCTGCTGGTCATCGCCATGCATTGGGGAACCCTGCTGGCCGTAGTCTTTGCGGTTGCCGCAACCTTTATCCGGGATGCCATTGAAGACGACACCTACAGGCAGGCGCTACTCCAGGTCCATCGCCAGCTGGGCCTGCTGGTGCTGGTCGTCGCAGTGTGGCGCGTTGCGGTTCGCATCCGCAGGAATCTCGCCGACTACGCGCCGGACATGGCCTTCGTGCTGAGGTGGGCCGCCAAGGCCACGCACGTGTTCCTGTATGGCTTGCTGATTGCCTTGCCCCTCGTCGGCTGGGCACTGACCAGCGCGCACGGCATCTGGCTCAGCTTCCTGGGAATGTTCCGGCTGCCCATGCTCGTGGCGGCTGACTCTGAGTTTGCCGATACCCTGAACGATTACCACATCTGGCTGGCCTGGGGTCTGCTGGCAATCGTGACGGCCCACGCCGCCGCTGCGCTGTGGCATCACTTCGTGCGTCGCGACACCGTGCTGACGGCCATGCTTCCAGGTGCGGCCGGGGGTGTTCAGGTCGAGGATCGGCGCCGGGCGCAGCGCCGGAACGAGCAATATTCCCAATGGCCGTCGGACGGCAACCGGGCGGACTCAACTCCACCAGCGGCAAATCACCGGACTCATTAGGGCGCTAGCCCCCCCAATCGCCGGCCCGGGGCACCGGCTTTCCATTCCGCGCGGTTGGTGTAGAATGCGCGGCCCTTCTGGTGCGGGGTGGAGCAGTCTGGCAGCTCGTCGGGCTCATAACCCGAAGGTCGCAGGTTCAAATCCTGCCCCCGCTACCATCGATACTTGTATGGGCGCCCACGGCGCGCAATAGGGCCGCAGCCATGTGGCCCTGTTCGCTATAAAGCCGCACTTCGCGGCTGTCCGCCTCCACCCTCACGATTCCTATCCGCTCGCGGATTTCCTGCCTCGCGCGCGCGATATTGGCCGTGGCCAGGGTCTCTCCGAGCTTCTCAACTGCTTTGATGGCGCGCGCCGGCAGATCGGCCAGCAGGAGCGAGATGTCGGCCTGGGGAGCTGTGATCGCCGCGCCCTGATTCTCCAAGCGCTCGAGCTCGGCTTCGGTGTTCGCTAGGCGAGCCGCCAGCGTCGGGGACGCCCGGAGCGCGCCGCCGGCGATCGCCTCGACCAGGTTGCTGATCTCGGACTGCAGCTGTGCGACGCGCGCCTGATTGTCCGGCGCCTTTGGTCTCGGCTTGCGTAGCGCCGCGCGCACGCGTTTGCAGATCTCATCGATCATCGCCGGCGATCGCAAGACACGTTTAATGCCCGCTAGTACCTCGGTCTCGGCAACTTGGCGGCGAATCATGGCGTTGTTTGCGCACAGCGAATCACCGCCGTTCGTATGGCCGCTGCATGCATACCGGTCCACGCCGGCAATGGAATAGGCCGAGCCGCAGTGCCCGCAGCGTAGGAGGCCAGATAGCAGGTATTTGCCTCCCGCGCCGGTGCGGATTGCAGCTGCTTTGGACATGCCCGCCGCGACACGCATGCCGACGGTCTGTGCCTGGTCGGCCTGGCGCGCTTTCACGCGCCGCCAGAGCTCGTCGGGCACGATGCGCAGACGTTCGTCGGTGCGCGTAATCCATTCCTTGCGCGGATTCTGGGTCTGGCGGCGCTTGCTTGAGTCCGCCGCCGAGCGAACCCAGTGCGACCGGTTCCAGGTCACGATGCCGCGATAGGCGTCATTGTTGAGAATGCCGAGGCCACGGGCCGGATTCCCGTGGATGGCGCTGCCGACCCAGCCGCGCTTTCGGCGCTGCTCGCGGCTCCAAGTGGCGCCAGGGGAGGGCACATTGTCGCGATTCAGAGCGCTGGCGATCGCACGGGGGCTATAACCATCGGCAAACATTCGGAAGATGCGACGCACGACGGCCGCCTGTGTCTCGTCGATCTCGACTCGGCTGGTGCCGGATAGCGTCGCGGGAACGAGGCCGTATGCGCGGCCGCCGGCGCTCTTACCGCTGCGCGCGACGCCCTCGAGGCCTCGACGCGTACGGCGCCCAATCTCTTTACGATAGGAGCTCGCCATCGCTCCACCGACAGCGCCCATGATTTCTGCTGATTCGTGGCGCGTATCGAGGTCGTGAGTCACAACGGCGATACCGAGATCAGCGAGCTCCGCCAGGCGCGGGGACTGCTCGGCGAGGTTGCGCCAAAGGCGGCTTGTGTCCTCGGCTACGATTGCGTCGAATTCATGGCGGCGCGCGGCCGCAAGAAGCCTCTGATAGTCCGGGCGCTGCGACGTGCCGCCGGACATCGCCTGATCGCTAAATCGCGCTGCGACGGCGAAGCCGTGCCGCTCGGCCAGGCGTTCGCACACGCGAAACTGATCTTCGATCGACTGCTCGCGCTGCAAGTCCGTGGAATAGCGAGCATACAGGGCGGCTTTCATTGCTGTTTCCCCGAGATATGTCTGCGATTCTCCCGTCGGTCGTGAGCAATGTCGCGATGGCGAGGCCGGCAATAGGTTCGATTCGCAGGGCCGCCGCGCAGATTGCGCGCGGCAAGGTAGAAACGACCGCAGGTCGACAGATGGCAACGACTCAGCGCTTCGCCGTATGGAAGTGAGTCATCCAGCAGTAGCAGGATCGAGTAGTTGAGTGCCACTGAAAGATTGGGAAAATACCGCGCGTATTCCATCCGGATGGAGAAACGACCGAACTGTTTGGGGTCGCTGCTGGGTCCTCCCACAATCTTGGGCTGCACCCTCAGTGAGCTGAGAAGCTCAATGCCAATCGGCATAAAGTCCTGAGCGAGATCAGCGCGATTATTCGACGCCATCACCAGCAGCTCGCTGAAGTGGGAGCGTAGTTTGGCTTCCCGCGCATCGCTCATCCGTTGAGTTGTGCCAGCGCCCTGGCCTGATCTGAATTCGAGCGGGTCGCCATTGCAGAAAACCAAGAGTGCCCCGATGAGGGCATCGTCGCTCGGCGGAAAGCGCGCAGTGCTCACCAGGCGAACTGGTTCAGTCTTTGATCTGCCCATAGACCCTGTTCTTCGTGCCCAGATTCTGGGATGCCATGAACATTGGTAGTTTATGGAGTAGTTAGCTACATGTCTACGGGAGAAGGCAATGGACGGAGCGACCCAGCTGTTTGGCGTCAGTGCCATGGCCCAACACGGTCGCACTTCCGAAGGCACGGTCCGCCGACTGGAAGCGCAGGGCGTCATAAAGGCGATCCGAGACTCCGCCGGCCGTCGTCAATTTACGCGGGACCAGGCGGATAAATTGCGGGCCTACGTATCGCGACGGCGATCGGCCTGACAATGACGCGGTCCGGCGACAGTATTGCGAAGCCCGGCGGGCTACTCGATCTGGTGGTCGAGGCCGTGGTGCAGGGGATCCTGCGTGACCGCGACCACCTTAGGCCCGGTAACCAAGAGCCAGGCAAAGACGCGCCTCCGGTCAAGCCGCGCGGGTTCGTCCCTTCAGTAAATCGCGACGGCGGACGGCCTGATCAATGATCGGTAAGCCGTGGCTGCGCCTCTACGCCGAATTTGCCGGCGACCCGAAGGTTCAGCTTCTCGCTTTCGAGGATCAGCGCCACTACATCGTGATTCTCTGCCTTAAATGCAACGGCACCCTCGATGCGAGCGCTGGCGCCGAGTATCGCGAGCGAATGATCTGCAAGGCGTTAGGTCTGGACGCGATCGCCGCGGTTGAGGCGAAGCGCCGCCTGATCGACGTGCGACTGATTGGGGATGACTGGCAGCCGATCGCCTGGGATCGGCGGCAATACAACAGCGACTCTAGCGCGGCGCGAACGCACCGGTGGCGGCAGCGAAAACGCACAGAACGTCACCGTGACGTCACAGTGACTGATAAGAGCAGAGCAGAGCAGAGCAGAGCAGACCAGAAGACTACGGCCGCGCAGCGGCCCAGCGAGCCTCCGGAATTTGCCCAGATCAAAGCTCTGTATCCGAAACGCGGAGGCGGCAATCCGTGGCGGCGGGCCCTGAAGGCCGTCAGAGCGCGGCTCTCCGAGGGCTCCACCTGGCCGCAGCTGATCGAGGGCACTGGGCGCTATGCGAAGTTCGTCGAGGCGACCGCGAAAGTGGGAACCGAGTACGTGTTGCAGGCTGCTACATTTTTCGGGCCCGATCGGCAGTTCCTTGAGGCCTGGGAGCGGCCCGCCGGCAATGGCGCACATTCGGCGGAGTGTTCCGACGGTGAAGCAGACACGGCCTGGCGCGAGCTCGTCGAGAGCGGCGGCGTCAAGCGCAACCGGCGAACTCAGACCGCCCTCGAGACAATCGGCGGATATCAGCGAATCCGGCTGCGAACTTCGTTCGACGAGACGCAGATTAGGCGTGAATTTGTCGCCGCATTCCACCGGAGCGCGCCGCCATGACTCTGCGCGCCAGTTTTCCGGTTCACCCTGAGGCACGCAGGGCGCCAGATTTTACACTCACCAATATCGAGGCTTCGCGCCGCATCAAGCAGCTGGCCCGACTCGGCCTGCCGGAGCCGACGATCGCAGCACTCTATGGCCTCAGTGCCGTCGATCTGTGGCGCGCACTCGCCAGGCGATCGGGAGCATAGGCTTTTGAACGTGGACGCCGTCGAACGCCAGGTTCTGATCGATCTCCGAGTGGAGCTCGGCCGCCGTGTGCGAGCCTGTATCGGATGTGGCGGAGCGGGCAGGCTACCCAGGAGCGGGCACCGGTGCCCGCTGTGTCGCTCCGCTCAGGCTGCCCTCGAGGCCTCCGGCGCACTGCTGTTGCCAGCGCGCGGATCGGTCGACCGGCTGCTGCGGTGAGCGGCCTATCTGGGCAAGCCAGAAAACGTGGAAGGCCCGCGAACCAGCGGCCAGCACGAGACGATGTTGATGCAATTGCGCGCGGTGCATCTCAGCGGGACATTCAAGCTGCCTACGGCATATCACGCAGAGAACAGGCGCGCTGGATAGCAATGTCTCGCGCACCGAGCGAAGCAGTGACAGCGCTGTTCGCGGCGAGCCGCAAGTCCGGGAAGCCGGTTCGCTCGAACGACGTCGCATTACTGGACCCGCGCCGCGCCGGAAAAGCCACCCACTACATGCGCCGCTGCCCGCACTGTGACGGAGTGCTCCGCATTGAGGACTCGACATGAGAGCTCGCCTAAGTTTGCCGCCGCGCGCGCTGGGCTCGGCACTACCGCGTTTTGAGCCTGCGCCGGAGCAGCTGCAGGCCGGTCAGCACAAGCTCCGCGAGCGAAAGAGCATTCAATGACCCGCAGGCGAATCCAGCTCCAGGCCTATGCCGCGCGATTCCTGGTCAGAGCCGCAGGGCTCTCACCGAATGCGCAGGCGCGCTACCGCTCGCAGCTCAAGCGCCACATCCTGCCGCAGCTCGGCCGAAAGCGCCTCGATCGGATCGATACCGCGGTCGCGCAGGCCTTCCTGGCGCAGCTCCTCGCCACCAAACTCGCGCCCTCGAGCGTCTGCAGTGTTGGGCGATTGCTGCTTCGGATACTGAGTGTCGCCGGCGATGAGGGGTTTGAGGCCGTCCGGATTGATGCCAGGCGGCTGCTCTGGCCTCGATCACAGACCGCACCATGCGAGGCGCGATCCTTCAGTCAGCAGGAAGTCGATCGCATCCTGGCCGCCTCGAGCGGCTGGCCGCACGCGGTATTTGCGAGCCTAGCGCTTGCTGGGCTCCGTATCGGTGAGGCGCTGGGGTTGGATTGGGCGCACGTCGATTTTTCCCGCTCGGTGCTCGACGTGCGCCAGCAGGCCTCACGCTGTCGCCTGCGGCGGGTCAAATCGCGCACCAGCCAGGTGGTGCTCCCGATGCACCCGCGCCTGGAGGTAATTCTGGCGGACTACTGGCGCACCTGCGGGCAGCCCCCGAGTGGGCTGGTGTTCGGTCGTTACGGCCTGCCGCGGAGCGCTGAGGGCTTCGCGCGGTGCCACCTGGGCCCGCTGCTCAAGCGGCTCGAGATCCCGCCAGGCGGCTTGCATGCCTTCCGGCACTACCACTGCACTGCCTTGTGGGCCGCCGGGGTGCCGGCCGAGACGATCCGGCGATTGATGCGACACAGCTCACTATCGATGACTCAACGCTACAGCCATGCCGGCGAGAATGAGTTGCGCCGCGGGATAGTGCAGCTCGCGAGTCATGTGAGCGCCGCCCAATGAGTGCCGCGCGGGTGGCAATCGATGCAGACTTCTGCCCTGCCACTGCAGCGGCGCGCGTCTGTAGGGTTTCCCAACTGAGTAAACGAACAGCCCAGGGAGGGCGCCATGTTTGCTGACACAGATCGGGATGAACGGGAGATCGTGCATGAGCTGCATCTCAGGGATGACGCGCGGCGAATCGCCGAGCGGCGCGAGCTGACGATCGCCTGCTATCCATCAGATTTCGAGGTGCCCGGCGATCCGGTTGAGCTGCACTTGATCGAGCCAGGCAGCGGCATGTGCATTGCCGTGCGCACGACCTGGTGGGAGATGCGGCTCCTCCTCACGAAACTGTCGCCTATCCGTCGCCGGCAGCTGGTGGAGCGCGCCACGCCCTGTGGCCTGCATCCCCAGCCACCGACGCCACAGGAGGAGCCATGAGTACCGATCGCCGGCAGCGCGGGCCTAGCTGGCTACCCAGCGCCGGGTGGCTGGGCAATAACGCGGGAGTCCCTCGGCGCCCGGGTCCTTCCAGCGACCCTGAGCACCGCGAGCGTTTTAAGCCGCGTAAATCGACAGTTTTTGGACCCCCTAGCCGACAGCCATGACTGAGGTAATTGCGTTCCCATCCGGCATCGTGCTCTCGGTGCGCTCCTTTTCGGAGGAGTGCAAGAAGGACCGCGAGACAATTGCAAATCGCATCCGCGCGGCCGGCATCAAATCGCCGCGGAAACGCGGTGGACATCCGGTCTATCGCCTGCGCGATCTACTTGAGGTTGCGTATGTGCTCGATGACTCGGGCAAGAAAGACCCGGATCGCCTGCCGCCGTTCGAACGGCATGCGCACTACAAGGCCGAGCGCGAGAAGCTGGAGCTCGAGCTGGAACGCGGCGAGGTAGTACCACGCATCGAAGTGGAAGCCGGCCACGCGCGCGTCGCGCAGCTCGTCGCCCAATGGGCCGACTCGCTCCCCGATGTGATCGAGCGCGATTGCGGCGTGTCGCAGATCGTCGTCGCAAAGATTGAGCGATGCATAGACGAGCTCCGCGAGCAGCTCTACGAAAGGATCATCGGGTCAGTGGATTTATCGACGCCAGAAGACCCCGCTTGTGTCTGAGTCCGCTCTCGTCGGCGAAATGCTCGGTGCCACAGCGTCCAAGCTGGCCGAAATCAAGCGGCGCGGCTGGGACATGAAGGACCTGACCGCATTTTTTGAGCTCGTCGAATGCTTGGTCGTCGGTACTCGTCCGCTGGTGATCCGTGCTGCGCGCCATGAAGCCGCAGCAGCGAAGGCCCGCGCAGCCCGCCACATTCCCGAACGGAAGCGCGTGCTCGAAGAACAAGCGGTATTGCGGCTATTCACTCACCTTCGCGCCCTGGACCCCGATATCTCGAAGGTGGATGCGATCGAGAGAATTCGCCGCCACTTTCGATTGCCGAAGACGCGGGTTAAGGGCTACCTGCCCAAAAGAGCGGGTCGGGCTGTACAGAACAGTCAACCATCTGTGAGAGGGTCCATCGCATGAAGATTTCAAACCTCGCACGAAAGTTCACCGGCAGCCCACTCTCCGATGCCCGAGCCGCCTGGCGCAGCTGCGGTGAACGGCTGCAGGCCGCGCAGGCGGAGCAGACTCGCCTGAACCATTTGATCGAGGACGCGCAGGCCGCGAAGGAAGATCTCGCCATCAAGACGAAAGCGGCCGAGGCCCGGGGCGAAGGCCTGTTCTTGCGCGGCGATAGTCCCGAGGCTCGCGCGGTGGTCACCGAGCTCGACCGGCTCCGCAACGAGGTCGGCGTTCAGGACCAGATCATAGGAACGGCAAACCGCCGGCTTCGCGAGATCGATCTGCAGGACGTGCTCGGCGCTATTCAGCGTGAGGAATACCAGGCGCGCCAGGCGTTTTTCAGGGCGCTGCGCACGGAGCTCGTGGCGCAGATTCCAGAGAGCGTCGTGAAATTGATCGACGATGCGCAGATGGCGAGCGCGCAGGGCGGCGATGGGCTCAATTATGGCCCGTTTTGCGATAGGTACATTCGCAGCGATGCCAGCCGCGCGACTGATTCAAGCATCGATTCTAAGGTTTCGTACGCAAATAGGCTGCTTGCGGAGTATGGCGAGTGACCTCCGTCACTCACTGGTTGCCTGGTCTCGAGCTCGACCCGCGTTACATCGCGCTCGCCGGGGAGCTCGAGGAGCTGGCGATCGAGATTCGCGCCGTGCTGGCTCCTACCGGCGCCGGCGGCGTCATCAATCGCGCGCGAGCTGATGAGCTCGAGCGCCGCCGCGGGCACCTCCGTGATCAGCTCAGTGCGCTCAAGCAGCAGTTCCTGGTTCGCCGTGAAATCAACCCGGGAGTGGCATCTGGCGTGCGCTCCATTGTCGAGGATATATGAACAATATTGCCCCGAGCCCATTTGCCTGGCTGGACCGATATCCCACACGTTCGGCCGCACTTGACTGGCTGCCAGCGCATTCGCTCAAGGTCAAAATCGTCCAGGCGGGGCTGCACCATGATGAAAGCCTGCAGGCGCAGTTCAGCGCTTATGAAATTGCGTGCAATTTGTACGCAACGCTTCGATTTGGTGGGGAGCAAGCGAGCGACAACGATACCCGCCGTGCCAATCAGCTGACACACCACATACATGTGCTCCAGGCAGAGATTCAGACGCGACTGCTCCTGCAAGACTCGCGGCACGATGGTAGCGCCAATCTCGCGATGTCTTTGCCCAGGGCCTGAGCATGGCGCACCCTCAACTTGTGGGGGCGTGGCCGCCTACCGAGGTGCGCAGGCGCCCGGAGTGCTGGCCGAGCATGGAATACCTGGCGGCCACAGTAGGAGCTCTCCCCGCGGAACAGCGGGCCAAGGCGGCGCGCACCCTCCAGCATTACCGGAAAGTATATGCCCGCATGATCGAGGAGGAGGCCAGTGGGAATCTGGATCCGCGCATTCGGTTTCGTTACTTCCGCGCGCGCCGTGGTTGCTTCGGATTGCTGCTGGAGCTCGGTCGCAACCTCCTCGCCGCTGGTCTTTCGATCAATCGCCTGCCGCGTATGAGGCAACTGCCGAGGCCAGAATCCACCGATAGCATCTATTGTCCAACCGCCGCTGAACGGGTGGATGTGATTCACAATTGCAGGGCTGACTTGATTTGATCCGACGAGCTCACCGTGTCGGTAACAACGGAAGCAGCCGCCGGTGCCCCCTTATAGGTCGTTACTCCGGGGCGCTGAGGCGGTCGCGCAAGCGGCGTGACGGCATCGGCAGCGCGAGCTGCGGAACCCCTCGACCCCTGATGGTTGCGGCGACACCGGCCGCTCAGGCCAGGGAGCACGGGGTGTTTTCTCACTGCGGAGCGGCACATGGCTGAGCCGAGCATAAATTGTGCGGTGGCAGTGACACGCGAACAGCACCTTGACGCGATCTATGAAAGGCTGCGCGATCTGGGCCGCGAAATCCGCAAGTACCACGAACAGTGCGCGGCGGCCGGCGAACGCGGGCTTCTAAGCGACTTGGCGGATCCCGAGCTCGGACCCACCGCGCCGGAGAATGACCTCCGAATTACCTTTGTCGACAGGGAAGCCGGCACAGCGGATGTGGTTGATGTGCGGCTCGCGCGCGCCGGCGGCCGGGACCACAGGGCCATGCTTCGATTAGGCGTCATTCGCGAAGCGCGCAGACACCATCATTGAAGGGAAACAGCCATGTCCAACAACCAGCGATTTCTAAAATCCTACAACGCCGGCGGCGCCATCGCGGCGAATAGCATCGTAAAAGTCGGCGCCAACGACTATGACGTCCTGCAGGGCGCCGCGGCCACCGACGACTTGATCGGTGTGACCACGGAAACGGCCTCAATCGCCGCTGAGCGTGTCGATGTCGTCCATACGGGCGTCGCCGATGTGAAGCTCGGCGGCACCGTGGCACGCGGTAAGCCGGTCAGCTCCGATGCCAGCGGCTTCGGTATCCAGGCGGCGCCGGGCGCTGGCATCAACAATCGCGTCGTCGGCGTTGCGCTGATCTCCGGCGTCGCCGGCGACATCATCCCGGTGCTCGTCGCACCGAGCACTTTACAAGGATAGGAGCGGTAAGCATGGCTGAACAGATTGAGGGTGTGCCCGTGCGATTAGGCGGTCGCGTCTGGCTGGTTCCGGCGATCAACTTTAAGAGATTGAGGAGACTACTTCCGAAGCTGCTGCAATTCAGCTCGCGAACCAATGAGCTGACTGAGGCCGCGCTCGACGATGCCATTGAGGTTGTGCATCTGGTGCTGACCCAGAATTATCCAGACCTGACGCTCGAGCAGGTCGAGGAAATGATGAATCTCCGGATACTGCACGAACTTTTGCCCATCATCATGGGCGCGGCTGGGATGGTCGAGGTGGGGGAAGCCCAGCCGGCGGCGCTCCCGCCGGCATAGACTGGGACCACCTGTACGCGCACCTATTGACCAGTTTCCAGGGCTGGACCTGGGAATACATCGACGAGCATATGACGATCCAGCGACTGCTTGCGATAAATGCCTACCAGGAGAAATCGCCCCCGATGCATCTGATGGTTGCGGCGTATCTGGGCATCAAGCAGAAAGGCTCGGCGCCAGCATCTAATCTGATCGCGGACCTGGCCACGATGCCCGGCGGCATGGAATTGCCGGTGCATCCTCGGCCGATAAGAAGGGACCTCATGCCATGGCTGAAAAAGACGTCGACTTAGAAATCAGCGCCGACGCGACCGCGGTGATCGCCTCCCTGAGGCGAGTCGAAGATGCGATGCGCAATTCCGCCAGTCATTTGAAAGCGGGCTTGGACACACTTCGGCAAGGATTCGTCGTTGTGCTGAAGGCGCGGGCGGACACTGTCGTCGGTCCAACACACTTTCATCTTCCTGCCGATCTGATCCCGACATCTGCGAAACCCTTTGAGGGGGTGTAGCCATGGCTGAAAAAGACGTCAACTTAGCAATCAGCGCCGACCCTTCCGGGTTGTCCGGTGCGCTGAACCAGGCGAGCGGTGAACTAAATCGGTTCGCCTCGCAGGTGAAGAGCCAATTCCAGGGCATCAATAACCTCCTGGGCGGCTTCGGGAAGCTTGCGGCTGCGGCGTTCGTTGGCCGCGAGGTACTCGAGGGCATCAAGGCGTCGATCGACGCGGCGCGCGAGTTCACGAAAGACGCGCTCGATCTAGGGCGTGCCCTCGGTATCGATGCCAATGAGGCCGAGCGATTGAAACTCATGCTCGGAGCGGTGGGGGTGACGACGGAAGAATACAAAGAGCTTGCCGGCAAGCTGACCAAACAACTATCGCAGCACGAAGAGCAGCTCAACCGACTGGGCATTCGCACTCGTGAAGCGGACGGGAGCTATCGGAATCTGAACGCGATCATGCTGGATGCGATCAAGGTCGTTAACGGCTATAAGGACGGCGTCGATCGCACGATGGCGGCTCAGCAGGTGTTCGGGAAAGGCGCAACTGCCCACGCTAATCTGCTGAAGCTCAACGCCGAC
>Ga0209488_10000121_pt1 | contig 57817 bp, 54 predicted proteins | sample Rivendell_Oct201_8_FD_188349 | JGI IMG/M metagenome (GOLD analysis project Ga0209488, IMG submission 188349) | Vadose zone soil microbial communities from the Eel River Critical Zone Observatory, Northern California, USA -... | ecosystem: Environmental > Terrestrial > Soil > Vadose zone >...
GGCGTTCGACTTCGGCTTGCTTCAGTACGGTGGCGATCAGTTCCCGTTCATGCCGGATGATTTCGGCATCCTGAACCTTGATTTCCTGTTCCTTTTCGATCTGCCGAATCTTTACGGCTTCGGTGGTCACCTGTTGCTGCATGATGTTGGTTTGAATCTCGTAGGCCTTGTCGGCTTGAGCTTCCTGCCGCTTCGTCAGTTCCTTGTAGGTGGCCTTCTTGATTTCCAGGTCCCGTTGCGCTTCGGCTTGTTTTGCCAGCGAGAGAGTCTGGGCCATGACGCGCTCCTGATCGGCCTGAGCCGTGGCGACTGCGGCGGCGCGTGTGGCTTCGGCGCGTTTGATGGCCGTGTCGCGTTCGGCTTCGGCGGACGCGACGTCGGCGTCGCGCTTGATGCGCGCAACGTCCGGGCGGCCCATGTTGGAGATGTATTCGTTCTTGTCACGGACTTCCTTGATCGTGAACGAAATCACTTCGAGGCCCATCTTGTTCATATCTTCCGCGCAGGTCGATCGCATGCGCTCGCCAACCATTTCAGGTTGTTTGACGATTTCTTCAACGGTGAGCTGGCCGATGATTCCTCGAAGATGCCCTTCCATCACCAGACGGATGAGTCCTTCGCGTTCCTGAGGGTTCTTGGTCAGAAACTGTTCGGCCGCAGTACGGATCGACTCCGGGTCGGATTTCACCTTGATCTGTGCGACCGCTTCGACGGTGACCGCGACACCCTGTCGCGTATAGAGATCCTGTTGCGGCGCCACATCGAATGACATCAGTTCCAGCGAGAGGCCCCGGCAAGTTTCAAACAACGGGAAGATCACCGTGCCATGTCCCTTGATGATGCGGGTTCCCCGGAAGCCATACACGACGAGTGCTTCGTGCGGACCCGCCTTTCGATACAGTTTGGCAAGCATGGACAACAGAAGCAGGACCCCAACCACCATCAGTCCTGCAACGATCCAGGTCCAGTTATCTATCGGCATCAGTGTGTCTCCTTTGTGTCGGTCAGGTCGTCCCATCGGCGAACATAGGCAACGCCGTTTTCATAACGCGTCACGACCACGTCCGTATTTTTGTGAATTGCGGTGCCGTCTTCGCTTCGGGCGGGCGCGCCGCGCCGCACGCCCTCCTGAGAAAAACTGATCTCTCCGGTGCCGCCTTCCCGGATCGCAGAGGTTAGCTGGCCGTAAACTCCCACCATTTCGTAATCCAGCGGGTTGAGTGGTCGCTCGTGTGCGAGAAGCACTCGGGTCAGGAACAGAAAAACAATGGCGCCTCCGATGATTCCACCCACGATGGAGAGCGAGAAGGCGAGCCAGAACAGAACGCCGGAGTACTTGGACAACAGAAACCCGACGCCTCCAAACCATGTCAGAAAAGCCGCCATCGTTCCGAAATTGAATACGGAGATCTGCGACAGGTCGGTGCCCGTGTTCAGGCCGTGTCCGCCATGACCGCCGTGTCCGCCATGTCCGTGATGCATGCCCGGCAGATGGAAATGAAAAATTCCGCCGAGAGCCGTGATGACGCTCAAAGCAAAGCCCACGAGAAAGCAGATGAAATAGAAGTCGGTCCAGGTCATACCGATTGCCCCCTCAAAACCTGCAGCAGCCGATCCGAGAGACCCGGTGTCTCCAGAATCGCTGCCAGCAGGACAAAGCATCGCCGGGAATCTTCATGACGCGCGACCTTGAGCATCGCGTCGCACAGCTCCGGATCGCTCCGGAACGTTTCCGCGCCTTCGATCAGAAAGAGATCGAGCCGTTCCTCCGGCACGTGCAGATCGGATAACAGCCCGGTGTGAAATCCCTCCGGATCGTCGACCAGATATCCGGGATGCACTTTGAAGAAATCGGCCAGAAGCAGCCGCGTGGTGTTGGTCAGATGACGGCGGGCTCCGCTTTCGATCTGCGAAAGATACGACTGGCTGATGGATTGTTTCGATTCCCGGCGGATGGCGCGCACCACTTCCTGCTGGGTCATTTCGCGATCGAGCCCGCGCAGGGTGCCTTCCATTTCCCTCAGGTAGCGGATCTTGTCTCCCAGCGTCATATTGCGATTTGCAATTTATATATTGCAATCTGTAATAGCGCAAGAAGAATCTTTGCCGGCTGAATTATTTGCCCGAACCGAATTCGATGCCGCGTTTCTCCGGGCCGAGCGCGATGACAATAGCCGCGCCTGCAAACACCACCAGAGCCGTGAGCGACATCGAATGCGAATAGCGATCTTTGCCGAAGGCGGCTTCGATGTATGCCACGCTGCCGGCCAGAAGGATTCCACATTGATAGGCAAAGCCGGGAAGGAATCCCCGAATGTGATCGGGAGTGAGCTCCGCCATCTGCACCGGAACGATGCCCCAGGCGCCCTGCACGGCGAACTGAAGCAGGAACGCGCCGGCCGCCAGCAACGCGGTTGACGGCGAGAACGCCCAAAGGGGAATCACGATGATTCCGAACAGCAGCGAAACGATCATCGACTTGCGCCGCCCGATGCGATCGGAGAACAGGCCGCCGATCGTGCCGCCGACGATGGCGCCCGCGTTGGCGATGATGGTCATGATCGCCGCTCCTTGTGCCGTGAATCCGCGTTCGACCTTGAGAAATGTCGGATAGAGGTCCTGTGTTCCGTGAGAGCAGAAGCCCATGAACGTGAGGAACACGACCAGATAGGCAAACATCGCTCGATGGCCGGCCGCAACCTTCCAGGTCATGTCGGCCATGAACGAAATCAATAAAGCGCCGATGAACACGACGGCAATCCCGGCATTCGTCGCAACGAAGGATGCAGTAACCACGTATGCGAGACCCGTCACTGCGACTGCCGCCAGCACATAGAAAAACGCATGCGAGCGAACCTGTCGCCACAGATGACTCCAGTCTTTGCGCCGCGTCTTCTCCCAGACTTCGGATTCCTTCACCTTGCTGCGAATGAACAGCGCCAGCAACGCCGGCGCTCCGCCGACAAAGAACATCGCGCGCCAGCCAAAATGCGGAAGAACGAAGAAGTACGCCGCGGCGGCGATCATGTAGCCGACGGCATAGCCCTGCTGGAGCACGCCGGAAAGAACGCCGCGCCATTTTGCGGGTACCGACTCCATGGCCAGCGACGCGCCCACTCCCCATTCGCCGCCCATGGCGATTCCAAACAGCGCGCGCAGAATCAGGAACGTCGTGAAATTGGGAGAGAAACCGGAAGCGACTTCGATAATGGAGTACGCCACGACATCGATCATCAATGGAATGCGCCGGCCGTACTTGTCGGCGAGAAGTCCGAAGACAAACGCGCCAATCGGACGGAACGCCAGAGTCAGCGTCAGGGTCAGCGCCATTTCGGTGTTCGTCTTGTGAAACTCGGAACCGATTTCGGTGAGAACCATCACGACGATGAAGTAGTCGAACGCGTCCAGCGTCCAGCCGAGGAAGGAGGCGATCAGCGCGTTCCAGTTATCCGTAGTGCGAGATGACGTGTTCACGCCAGCCATGAATGTTCCCTTCGTGATGGATAATTGCCGCGTATGGTAGAACAGATTGGAATGGAATTCTCGAAAAAGGAGCGGGCCGTCATCGACCGTCACCGCACGCCACGCCAGGTTCAGGAATACCTGCGGTCACTTCCATACAACTGGAAGAACACCATGCGCACGTTTCGAAAAGTAGTGGAGTACGGAACGGCAAACTGCATCGAGGCGGCGTTGTCGGCGGCCGCGATCATGGAACAGCACGGGCATCCGCCGCTGCTGCTGGATCTGGAATCGGTCGACAAGCTGGACCACGTGCTGTTTCTGTACTGTGTTGGCGGCCGCTGGGGAACGATCGGGAAATCGCGGGATGCCGGGCTGCACGGCCGCAAACCGGTGTTCAAAACCGTTCGGGATCTGGTGTTGAGCTACGTCGAGCCGTATGTGGATGCGACGGGACGGATCTGCGCGTATGGGGTCTCCGATTTGAATGAACTGACGAAAGCGAACTGGCGGCGGTCGGAACGAAACGTGTGGATCATCGAGAAGGAGTTGATTGCCAGGCCGAGGAAGCCGTTGCGGACGTCGGAGGGGAAGTACAGAGCGACAAGGGAGAAATTCCTGAAATTCAGGAAGCAGTATCCGGATGCCCCGTTTCCATTCAAGGACCCGCAGCGTCAGTGGCTCTAGCGACGTCGCGCCGCAGGCGCATCCAATTAGCTGTAGGCGCGGTCTATGACCGCGCCTGCGGCGCTACTTCCTGACTTCCTAAGGCTTCAGCGCCGCCTGAATCGCGGCCTCAATCGTGGCCTTGTCGTGGAAGCTCACCATCTGCTTCACGATCGTGCCCTTCCGATTCACGAAGAACATCGTCGGGAACACACTCACTCCGCCGAAATCCATCTGCATCTGTGGAGTCAGGTGACCTTCAGTGAACGTGATCCGCTGCTTCTTCAGGAATTCGGCGCGCTCCGCATCGGTGTACGGCAGATCCAGCGCATGGTCTGCATTGGCGCCGATGATCCGGAATCCCTGTGCGGCGTATTTCGCATTCAGTTCTACCAGCAAAGGCGAGGATTGAACGCAGGGAGGGCAGTTCGTGAACCAGAAGTACACCATGTAGGGCTGGCCGGCATACTGCGTCGAATTCACCGCGCTCCCCGAGAACGATTTCATTGCGAAGACCGGCGACGGCCTGCCTTCCCATCCCGCGATGCTGCGCTCAATGATTTTTCCAAAATTAGGGTCCGCCCGGATTGCAGCCACATCCACCTTCGTAATCTCTCCGGTGCGCGGATCGCGCGTCATGAATTTGGGAACGCGCGGATCGGATTCCATGACTCGCAACACCACGTCCATTTCCCCTGGAACACGGAATCCGAGCTGATCGGACAGCTCGCGGAGCGTCGGGATCCTTTTGGTCTGGGTGTAAATTTGCGCGACCGTCATCGGGATCTTGAAAAAAGAATTGAACAGGCGGCTGAGGACAACCTGCTCTTCCGGAGTCTTGAAGACTCGGGTCAGTTCGGCGACTGTCACTGGCTTTCCGGGTTGGACGTTGGCTCTCAAATAGCTCACGATACGAGTTTCGGGGTCCGCCTGCTGAAGCAGGGCCGCCATCAGAATCATGCTGAGCCAGCGGGTCATGTTGTTTCTCCTGAAGGTGATCCGGGATACAACCGGAAGGATCCAGTCTAGCATTCCGCCCGCGCAGGGCAACTAATCGCTTGAAACTTCAGTGGGATAAACGTTAACCTTTGTCTCCATTTTTTCACTGGCGATGGAGGAGGACTAAGGCTGTATGAGTTTGACTGTGAAGACCCGCAAAGTTGAGAACGTCGTGGTCATGGATCTTTCCGGGAAGCTGACCATCGGTGAACCCGTGATGCAATTGCGCGACGCGCTCCGGGCACAGGTCGCCGTGGGCGACAGCCGGTTCATTGTGAATCTCGCAGACGTTTCCTACGTCGACAGTTCGGGACTGGGAGAACTGGTGTCGTCCTACACCACGGTTCGAAACAAGGGTGGAGACGTCAAGCTGCTCAAGCTGACGGCGAAAATCAAAGACCTCCTTCAGATGACCAAACTGCTGACCGTTTTCGATGTTTACGATGACGAGGCCAAGGCCGTGGCTTCACTCAAGGGATAACTAAAAGTAAATGGCAAACAAATACGAAATACTCGCCCGCCGCCGCGTCAATCGCGCCAAGAAAAAAGCCCGCTCGAAGCGCCGAGCCCAGGAACATTTCCAGGCCCGAAAATCCTAACCCGTCCGTAATTCCTCCCGTCATGAGCTACCAGGAGGCCTTCGAAGCGCTGAAGAGCGGCGACTTCCAGAAAGCGGTCCCGTTGCTCGAGCAGGCCGCACGCGAAACGGGTTTTACTTCCGACGTCATCAATCACGCATACACGCTGGCGCTGTATCGCATCGGCGATAAGAAGCGCCTGGCCGAAGTCGGATTCCGCATCGGCAGTTCCTTGTTGGAGAGCGATCCGGCCTCGGCGATGGACTATTTCCAGAGGGCGCTTCTGGCGGGACTCGATGCGGCTCAGGTGCGTCGAATCGGCGAAGTGTTCGAAGGCTGGTCATCTGCCGCCGCCGCAACTTCCGCGAATGCTTCCGGGCCGGTCACTCGTGTGGCACATGTGGTGGGCTGCCTGCTGCCGGGACATGCGCCGACTCAGTACGTCAAGATGCTCACCGCCAGCCTGCAGCAGCAGGGCGTCGAGTCTTTGATTTTTACGACGGAGTGGGCGGCATCCTGGTTCTTCAATCCCGAGGGCGTCGCGCAGTCACAGGACTCCGGCATTGCGTCGCCGGTATCCGTTGCTTCTGTCGAAGGAGATTTTGTGGAACGCGCGGATCGCGTCGCTGCAGCGATTCGGGCTTCCAACGTGCAAGTCGCCTTTTATCACGCCAGCCTTTCCGAGCAGATTACCTCGCGCGTTGCCGCTCTCCGGCCCACTCCGGTTCAGGTGAACGTCAATCATGGCAGCGAAATGGACGCCGCGCTTTTCGACGGATACATCCACCTGTTTAGCAATGCGCTGGAGCGCTCACGCAATCGCGGGCGGGTCGCCGAATGGATTCCGCTGGCTTCCGATATTGAAGATCGATTGCGCGATCAATCGCCGGCAACGCGATCCAGCCTCGGTATTGGAGCCGCGAAGACGGTTTCGGCAACATTCGGCAATCTCTATAAGGTTGCCGGCGAGGGATATCTGAAGGCGCTGGTGGAAATCCTCCGCCGCTTTCCCGATCACTACCATCTGTTGGCCGGCGCCGGCGATGTGAAGGCGATCCGCGGCCATCTGCATTCTGCGGAAGTGCTGTCGCGGGTCCGCTTCCTGGGGCATATGGCGGATGTCGCTCCGCTGCTGGATGTGGTGGATCTGTACCTGGCGTCGTTCCCACACTCCGGAGGGCATTCGATTCTCGAGGCCATGGGCGCGGGCAAGCCAGTCGTCGTGCGGGGATTCTCGAAGGACTCCCACTATAATTCCGGAGCCGAACTGGTCGGGGTTCTGGAACTGATCGCAAAAAGCGAGATCGATTACATCGAGATTGCAGACAAGCTGCTGAAGAATCCCACGCTGCGTGCGAAGCAGTCCTCCGCCATGCTGGAGAGGTTCAGGTCGGAGTTTCGACCCGCGTCGCTCGGAACCCGCTACGTCCAGTTCCTGCAAAAGCTGTAAGCCGAATCCTTCTCCCTCAGGGGCGTTAACATATTTGATGAATCCAGCGGGCAAAGCCATTGCCCCTCCTGGCCAGGAGGGGTGGCGCGAAGCGCCGAGGTGGTTGTTCAAGGGATTCATTGGAACCACCACCCCGCCTGCGCGGATTTGGTTGCTTACGCACCTTTTCTTGATCGCGCAGTCACCCCTCCTGGCCAGGAGGGGCAATGGCTTTGCCCGTTGGATTCGTCAAATTTGTCAACGCCTCCTTCAGGGAGAGGGAATCAATAACGGCCCATCCGGATTCCCTCATCCGGCCCTTCGCGCCACCTTCTCCCTGAGGGAGAAGGACTATCCAAGAAATCGTATTAAACCGCACTGATACGTTGCAGTTCCAGTTGTGTATTGTATAAAATCGCACCTATGGTGTTTCCAACAATCCTCCTGCTGCTGCAGGTTGCCGCTGCCCAGCTGACCGGATCCGTCCTCGATCCGAAAGGCGTCTCCGTTCCCAATGCATCCATCGTCCTGACCGAAGTGGGCACCAACACGGAGATCCGCGCGGTTTCGGAAGCCAGCGGCAGTTTCACCGTCTTTCCGGTGAAGCCGGGCCTCTATCGGATTACCGTGAATTCTCCCGGGTTCCAGAATATCGTGCGCGAAGGGGTACGCATGACGACCGGCGAGCGTCTTCGTCTGGATTTCAACCTGAAGGTCGGCGCGCCAGGTCAGAGCATCACGGTTACCGAAGACGCGCCCATTCTGCGAGACGCTTCCGCGAATCTGGGGCAGGTCGTCGACAAGGATAAGGTGGTCGACCTTCCTTTGAACGGCCGATCCTTCGTGACTCTGTCTCAGCTTGCCCCCGGCGTCGCACTTCCACCGGGCTCGACGCTGCCTCGCATCAACGGTGGCCGTCCCCGCACCAACGAATACCTGTACGACGGCATTTCCGTTCTGCAGCCCGAGCCCGGACAGGTCGCGTTCATGCCGGTGATCGATGCCATTCAGGAATTCAAAATCGAGTCGAACAGTCCATCGGCGGAATTCGGGCGGTTCAACGGCGGAGTCGTCAATCTGACCATGAAGTCCGGTACGAACGAACTTCACGGTTCCTTATTCGAGTTCTTTCGCAACGAAGCGCTGAATGCACGAAACCTGTTTGCGCCCGCGACGGCGGCCAATCCGCACAAGCCGGAGTTTCGCCGCAACCAGTACGGATTTGTTCTTGGCGGACCGATCGTCAAAGACAACACGTTTTTCTTTCTAGACTATCAGGGGAGCCGGCAGCTCGTCGGACGTGTGCGCACTTCCAACGTGCCCACTCTCGCCCAGCGGCAGGGAATCTTCACATCGGCGATTTTCGATCCGGCGACCACGCGTACGGATTCTTCCGGCGCCATCATCCGGGATCCGTTTGCGTCGAACACGATTCCTGCCGATCGCATTGACCCGGCGGCCCTGGGCCTGCTGAATCGCTATCCGCTGCCGACAACTTCCGGCGCCGCGAACAACTACACGCGGGTTGGCAATGAAACGGACAATCAGGACCAGGGAGACTTCCGCTTGGATCATCGCTTTGGTAACGCCGACCGTGTCTTCGGCCGGTATTCCTATGCGCTTGGAGTTCAGGATCCCGTCACGCCGCTACCCGATGGCGGCGGCGTCCTCACCTCGGGCGCACTCGGACACACCAGAACAGTCGGCCAGTCTTTTGCATCGCAGTATCTACACATGTTTGGTACGTCGACCAATGAACTTCGTGCCGGCAACACCCGGCGGACCATTCATCTTGCCGCGACCACGCTTTCATCGCCGGCTTCCGCGAGTCTTGGGATTCCGGGTATTCCCACGAACGCGGCATTCAGCAATGCGCTCCCGACGTTTGTGATCAGCGGTCTTCAGCAGCTTGGCCCTGCCGCAAGCGCCTATTCGGATACGCACACGGACGTCACCGAGATCGCCGATACGCTTGCGTTCCAGTGCGGAGCTCATTTCCTGAAGGCCGGTATGGATTTTCGACTCGAACGAATGGACATCGTCCAACCCCCGTCTCCGACCGGCTCATTCACCTTCAGCGCCGTCGAGACCGGCATTCCGAGTTCTGCAACCTCAGGTTCTGCGCTGGCGAGTCTTCTGCTGGGACAGGTCGATACCTTCGCCATCGATCTGCAGCAATCGGTGCTGAAGCCGCGGGCGAAGATCATGGAAGCTTTCGTACAGGACGACTGGAAAGCCACACGCCGTCTGTTCGTCAATGCGGGAGTCCGCTATACGCTGAATTTCCCCTCCACTGAAGCGAATGATCACGGCGCGATTTTCAATCGGACCACGCAGAAGCTGCAATACCTTGGGCAGAATGGTTTCCCGAAAACCGCGCGCGAATTACATAAACTGAATTTCGGACCGCGGGTTGGTCTCTCGTATCGAGTCATGGATAAGACCGTTATCCGTTCCGGTTACGCGGTGGTCTGGATTGAGCAGACGGGAATCACCACGCCGTTCACTGTTCCGTACTTTCCATTTCTGCAGAAAGTCACCCAGCGCTCACTGGACGGGGTGAATCCCGCATTCGTGTTGGCGACAGGGCCGTCTGTGTCGGCATCCGGACCAACGGAAGATGCCGGGCTTGGGCAGGGCGTTTTTGCGGTGGATCGAGGCGTCGGATCAGGATATGTCCAGCAATGGAATCTTTCCATTCAGCGCGAAATCACTTCGAACCTCTCATTGGAGATCGCATATGCCGGCTCGAAAATCACTCGCGTTGGGATTCCCGATACGAATATCAATCAGCTGACGACCCAACAGCTCAGTCTTGGTACGGCGCTGACGGCCAGTGTTGCGAATCCTTTCTTCGGAATCATTCCCCGGTCCTCGTCGCTGGGTAATCCGACGATTCCTGCCGGACAACTTCTCAAGCCGTATCCGCAGTTCACCAACGTCACATTGTTTCGCAACAACGTGGGCAGCACGAACTACAACTCGCTCGAAGTGAAAATCGAGAAGCGGTTCTCGCGAGGGCTGTCGGTACTCGCGAATTACACGCGTTCCAAGCTGATCGATCAGGCATCGTCGGTATTTGATGCGTCGCTTATCACCGGGCCGACACAGAATTATCCCGCCGCGGATACGTACAACCGGTCTCTGGAGCGTGACGTGTCCACCGGCGATATGCCAAATGTGTTCGTTGTGGGCTCGACGTACCACCTTCCGGACGGAAAAGGGCACTCGCTCTTCGGCTCGGGTCCTCTGGCGCGAATCGTTGGAGGGTGGGAGCTTTCCGGGATGGTCACATTGCAATCCGGCGTTCCGCTGGCGCTGACGCAGATTACAAACTTCAATTCGTTTGCCGGTTTCGGAATCCAGCGGCCCAACCGGCTAACGAATCCGGAGTTGCCCGCTTCCCAGCGCAGCGTCTCAAAATGGTTCGATACCGCAGCATTTACGGTGGCGCCACAATTCACCATTGGAAACAGTTCGCGGAATCCCGTGCGTGGACCCGCCTATCGCAATGCGGATATTGCCTTGATCAAACGGACGATGCTGAGCGAACGAACCAGCCTGGAATTCCGGACTGAGGTATTTAACTTTACCAATACTCCGCCGCTCGGCGCGCCGAACGTGGTTCTTGGCAACGCCGCGTTTGGTACGATTGCATCGGCGGGCGATCCACGGGTGATCCAGTTTGGATTGAAGGTTGGATTCTAAGCGGATGAAACGGATTATCACGACATTACTTGTATTCTTGTGCTTCTCACTTCCGGCGCTTGCGGCAGACCTGCGTGTCGCAGCCGCATCGGACCTGAATTTCGCCATCAAGGAAATCATCGCTCAGTACGAAAAGGATTCGGGAAATCACGTCCAGCTGACGCTGGGATCGTCTGGAACGTTCTTCGCTCAGATTTCGGAGGGCGCGCCGTTCGATGTCTATTTGTCTGCCGACCGCCAGTACCCGGAACAGCTGTTGGGGAAGAAACTCGTCGAGCCGGGTTCGATCTTTATCTATGGTTTGGGTCGAATTGTTTTGTGGGTACCGGCAAACTCACCGATTGATGTGAGAAAACTCGGTATGCAATCGCTGGTCCAGCCTTCCGTTCGTAAAATATCCATTGCCAATCCCGATCATGCACCGTACGGCCGAGCGGCAGTTGCCGCGATGCGGAGCGCCGGATTGTACGAGCGGTTGAAAGACCGATTCGTGATGGGCGAGAATATTTCCCAGGCTGCCGAGTTTGCTCACTCCGGCGCGGCACAGGTTGGAATCATCGCACTTTCGCTGGTTCTGTCGGATGCCATGCGAGGCGAGGGGAAATATTGGGAGGTACCATCAAATACTTATCCGGCGATGGAGCAATCGGCCGTAATTCTGCGGCACGCGCGCGACACTTCCAATCTCGATGCCGCACAGTCATTCATGAAAGCCCTCAAATCGGCCCAGTCGCGGGCCATTCTGGATCGATACGGTTTTACGGCCGCACGACCATGACTTCGGTGGACTTCATCAGCGCGTAAGCCTCCACGCCGCGTTTCAATCCCAGATCCTTGCAGGACTGGCTGGTGATAATTGCGGTGATGATCTGCCCCCCCACGTTAAGCTTCACTTCCGCGAGCAGGCCGTCGTGGCGAACGCTTTCCACGGTGCCCAGCAGCTTGTTTCTGCCGCTGATGGTCTGAAGCACTCCGTTCGACCGGCCTTTTCGCCTTGCGGCCTTGACTTGGGTGAGCCTGTCGATTTCCGTTTGCGGGATGCGGTGATGCCCGCCAGGGCCTCGCACCGATTGAATTCTTCCTTTGTAGATCCACTGTTTGATCGTCGGGTAACTGATGTTCAGAAGTTCCGCCGCTTCAGGAAGTTTCAACAAAGTCATGGCCGGGATTATACTTTTTTTTAAACGCTGTGATCGTGCGACCGTCTGAGAGAATGGCACTATGACTTTGAAAGGTGGAAACATGAACGATCGAATTCAGAGACTACTGACTGTAATGGTCCTTGCGTCGTTTCTGGTCGCGTCTTGTTCGGGCAAGTCGGAGAAACCCGCGAGCACCGAATCGTCCGACGAAAAGGCCGTAGCGACCGCATCGGATTCCCAGAATTCGACGGCAGCAGAGCCTGCGCCGGCGGCGGTTGCGGAAACTCCGAAAATGCAGGCATCGGCAAAAAAGACTCCTGCGGCAAAGCCGGACGCTCCTGCGAAAACTGTACCCGTGCCCGTTCCGGCACCGGTACCTGCACCAGCAGCCGCACCGGCACCCGTGCCTGCACCGAGTGCACCGGCTCCCGTACCCGTTGCCGTAGCACCGGCGGCACCGCCGGCTCCGCCGGCTCCAACGTCGCGGGATGTTTCGTTGCCATCCGGCACGCTGTTTTCCGTCCGCATGATCGATCCCGTGGATTCAAAGACCGACCAGGTTGGCCAGACCTTCAAAGCATCCATGGAATCTCCCGTGATATTGGATGGTTTGACGGTGATACCGAAAGGAGAAAACGTTTTCGTTAAATTGATCAAAGTCGATTCTGCCGGAAGATTGAAGGGCACCAGCGAGCTTCAGCTTCAGCTCGATCGCGTTTATGTCGGCAACAAATCGTACACGGTGATGAGCAACACGTATCAGGCCGTGGGTGACTCCCAGGGCAAGAAGGCCGTCAAGCAGACCGGTATTGGCGCTGGAATTGGCGCCGTCATTGGTGCGATCGCCGGAGGCAAGAAGGGCGCTGCAATCGGCGCTGGTGTTGGTGGTGGAGCCGGCGCAACTGCTACGGCGATTGAGAATGGGGAGCAGGTGAGAGTGGAACCGGAATCCAAACTGACATTCCGATTGGAACAACCGCTGAACCTAACCGTGCCCGTGGGAGCGGCCGCCGGAACGACGGGTAAACCAGCCCCGGCTACAACCGGTGCACCGTCTCTACGATAGATCCATTCATGACAAGAGCCAGCCTTGTCGTCATCTGTGGTTTGCTTCTGTTGCCGGCGGGATCTTCGATCCTGGCCGCGCAGGAAAAGAAGTCCGCCAAAGATGACGACAAGGAGCAGCTCGTCGAAGCCGGATACATCACCAAACTCGATCTCAAAAAGAAGGTGTTGAGCCTTCGCGGCTATGTCAGTACGCTTCCCGCCCCGAATTCCACACCGACACCGGGAGGTCGCGGCGGAGAAAACGGCCGCGGCAGAAACGCCGGTAGTCCGGAGACTGCGGATCCGTTTCGCGGATTCAAAATCTATTTCGCCTCGAATACGGTTGTTCAGAAGGGTGCGACAACACTCACCCTGATGGATTTGAAGTTGAACGATTTCGTGATGATCGTCGGAAATCGAAGAGGCAAGTCCGACGACATGGATGCCACGTCCATCATGGTCGTGGATCACTGAGGTGTGATTGCCCCTCCTGGACAGGAGGGGCGGACGCGACACCAAGAAAATATCGCGCAGCTTCCTTCTTTGGAGCGGACGGGGTGGTGGTTCAAACTCCGCGGTTTTTCCCACAAGAATACGTTCCGTCAAAAGCAAAGCCTCTTTGGCGTAGCTCGGATTTTCCCGATCCACCACCCCGTCTGCGCCTGCGGCGCAGCCACCCCTCCTGTCCAGGGGGGCGATCACTCGATGGGTGGTTTCCAACTTTTAGTTACTCGACCGCCACCGGAAACGGCAATAATCATGGCCCATGGCCGCAATTCTGCTCCACGTCGTTCTGTACTTGCTGCAGGGAATCCCCACTCTGCCGAATCAGGGCGGCACCATCACCGGTACGCTGACCACCGACACTAAAACTCCTGCGGCCGGCGTTCGTGTCGCCGCGATGGTTCAGCCCGAGAATTTCGCGGACGTGGCGAGCGCAGCTTCACTGGCTAGTATCGCGGAGACCGACGAGGCCGGCCGGTATCGCCTGGAAAATGTTCCGCCCGGCCGCTACTACCTCACCGCCGGCCGTGTCGAGCTTCCGACCTACTATCCCGGTACGCTCGACATTGCCGCCGGCCGGATCGTGACGGTCGGCGCCGGCTTGACGGTTGCGGGAGTCGACTTTGCCCTGAAAGACATCAGCGACCGTGGAGTCGAAACCGTGAACGCGGTAGTTCGCATTCCAATCGAAATTCAAATCGACGATGGTTCCAGGATCCCCATATTTTCGCCACGCGGTAAAGTCGCGCTGGGCTTGACGCTCAATTCGGATGGAAGCAAGTCGGATGTGCCGCTCGATTTGTCTTCGGTCACACTGCCTTACGCTACGGGCGACTACATGGTCCGGGTCGACAATCTTCCGGATGGATACTCCGTGAAGTCGATAAGCTTCGGCGTTGTGGACTTGCTGAGTAAACCTCTCCACCTGACTCTCGAGAATCTTCCTGTGCCCGTACCCGGAGAGCGCATGGCATTCATCGCCACGCAGAGTGGGGTTTTCATCCAGCGGCGGCTTTCAGGTTCTCTATCCGCGACAACGCAATATCTGATTCCGGTGTCGGCAGCTCCTGCGGTCATCTCAGGCAGCATCACGTCGAGTACGGTTCTGAAGGTTTCGCTGGCTGCGAAGCCACTGCCGGATTCTGTCAGCTCCGGAGTCCGCGTCCGTGGAAAAACCGAGAATCCAGCTCAGCAGGAAATTTATATTTCCGGAATGCCCGGAACGGTGTATTCCGACGGGTCCTTCGAATTTCGCGGGGTTCCCCCCGGACGTCACTTCGTGGCGATGTTCAGCAATCCTTCGTCCGCTCGACAGCGCGGCGCGGTCATCCGCGTAGGCGATCGAGATATTGATGACCTGGAGCTTCAGGACGTGATCGTGCTTCCGGAAAATATTCTTTCAGCTTCGGTGATCCCTCCAGGCAAGTCTGCGGATACTGCAGGCGCGGAGCTGCACGCTATTCGCCTTCACATTGTGGATTCCGCAACGCAACGCCCGGTGGCGGGTATCGTAACGATTCGAGGTTATGTCCGTTCGCTGACGAACTCGCTTCCGGCCGACGGCGAATTCGAGATTGAAGATCTGCTTCCGGGAACCTACACGCTGAAAATTGAAACCTTCGAGCGCACCACACTCACACGGGCTGTCGTCATTGAGAACGGCGACGTCGATCTCAAGCTGAGCGTTCCGTAACTTTCCATATATCCACTTTTCTAGAGTCCGAGCCGGGACTTCAGGGCGCTGACGCGATCTCGGGAGACGGGCAGTTCGGTTTTCTTTCCGTCCTTCAGGCGGGCGACCATACGGCCGCCGAACATGGCATGGAGTTCGAGCAGGTGATCGAGATTCAGGATGGCGCCGCGGTGGATGCGAATGAACTGCACCGGATTTAACCGCGACTCCAGTTCTGCGACGGTGTTGTCGACGACGTAACTTCGTTCCAGCGTCGCGGCATACGTCAACTTATCCTTCGAATAGAAGTGAGTCACGCGGCGCAGATCGATGGGCTCGACCTTGTCGCCGACCCTGGATGCAATGCGATCCAGCCACGGACTCTTGCCCAGTTGCAGGGTGGCGTTAATCTGCGCCAAAAGAGCACGCATCTCCACGGGCCGCTCTCCCTGCCTGGACATCCGCTCCGCCTTGGCCAGCGCGCGCTCCAGATGGTCTGGTTCAATCGGCTTCAACAGGTAATCGATGGAATTCACGCGAAAGGCTTCGAGCGCGTAACGATCGTACGCCGTCGTGAATACCACCAGAGGCTGTTCGGGCAACTCCGCGAGCAATTCGAAACCCGATAATTCCGGCATCTGAATGTCGAGAAACAAGACATCCGGGAGGCCCGCTCGCAGTGCTGCGACCGCTTCCACGGGATCGCGGCTCATCCCGATGATTTCGACGCGGCCGGTCGCCTCGAGCATGCGTGCGAGCCGTTCCAGCGCCAGGCGTTCGTCGTCCACCAGGTAGGCGCGAATCATGTCGGTACCTTCATCGTGACAACACTGGTGCCGTTCTCGCGTGACACGCTTAATTCTGCCGCGTCGCCGTATAGCGCGGCGAGGCGGCCGCGAAGATTGTCCAGCCCGTGACCGGCGGGAATGGAGTCCAGCAGAAAGCCCGGACCCGTATCGGTCACCTGAATATTTACGGCGTCGCCGTCACGATCGGTGCGGACGACAATCTCGCCACCTTCACGGTTCGGCGCCACCGCATATTTGATGCTGTTTTCCACCAGTGTCTGGATCGATAGCGGCGGCAGCGTGAAATCCGGCGACACATTGGCCGCGTCGATGCGATAACGCAGCCGCTCCCCAAGACGCACCTGTTCGATTTCCAGATAATCGCGCACGACTTTCAACTCCTGTTCGAGCGGCACCTGTCCGCTGCGATGCGCATCGAGGGAAAACCGCAGCAGCGCCGCCATACGTTCCACAAGCCGCTCGGCGCGATTCGGATCGGCCGGTATCAGGGATGAGATCGAATTCAGCGTATTGAAAAGGAAGTGCGGATGCAGTCTTGCCTCCAGCGAGTCGAGTCGCGCCTGGGTGGCCAGTTTGATGGCCCGTTCGCGTTCGAGTTCCTGCGTCCGCAATTTCAATTTCGCGTCTTCGAGCCGGTCGTTCATTCGTTCCAGCATCGCCTGCACCACTCCCACGACCAGAGAGATGAGCACACAGATTCTGAAACTCACCCACAGGATATTTCCGAAAGGCACTCCCGGTTCCAGTTTCAGGCCCAGCACCGCGAGGCTTCCAAGGATGCTTCCCGCACTACTGATCGCAATCATGGTCACAACGAACACGGTCCACTGAACGACAGGCCCACGTTTGGAGACCGCGCGAAACAACCGCGGAAAGATCCAGTTCGACGGAAATGCGATGATGTTGGAATACACCAGGGTCTCGTAGAACATCTTGCGCAGTTCCGCAAACGAAATGCCGTAGTTCAATACGTAAACCAGACCCGTGACCACAATGGATAGCGCGGTCATTTCGGTCAGAATAACCAGACCGGCTTTGAGGCGTGACTTCATCGAATGGCGATGGCCGGGATGACGGTCAGATCCACTGTTACCGCCCCGTCCTGAATCACGTGGACCGGCGTGCCGCGCGTTTCGTACTTCGCGACAAATCCTGCATTCTGGAACGCGGTTGACGGAATGCTTTCCCAGGCAAACAGTTTGTAGTCGCCGGGCGCGACGCCATGAATCGTGAATTTGCCGGAGGCATCGCTTGTCGCAGACAAATACAGCGCGCGATTCTCGCGGCGGTCTCCATCCGGCACCAGAGCCACGATCGCTCCAGCGACGGGTTTGCGCGGCGTGGTCTGGCCTTCGGTTTGAACAATGCCGGAGACGCTACCCGCCCCGGAGCTCAAAACGACCTGAATGGGATTCGGCGTTTTGTTGGTGACGTCAAACCCCGAATCGAAAACACTCACGCCGTCTTGTCGCACATCGGCAACGTAGAAATCCGGCGGCAGTCCGCCCACGAGGCCGAGACGAAAGTGGCCCTGTGGAACGGAGGGCATCGAGAACGAACCACTCGCACCGTTCGCCCCGTTCATTTCTACCGCCGCTCCGCGCGCTGCGATGATTTGATACACGGGGATCTTCGCTCCTCCGCCTTCGGGAATGAGGGCCACTCGCACGCCGGGGGGCAGCTTCGAATTGTTTGATGGCGTGACGGTACCTCGCAGTGCCACGTTGGAACTAATCGGTATGGATAAATCGCGAACGTCGTCGTTCCGCACATCCAGGGGTACTCGGCCCCACGCCAGATTCTGACCCAGGGCGCCGTTTTGAACTGTGGAGTCGTTGACCCGCGCGAACAGGTCATACGAGCCCGGAGGAATATTGGGAAAGTCAAAGGTTCCAACGGACGGCAACAGCGGAACATTACCAATCGTGCGCGCCGCGGTGTCGTCGGGAAGATTCACATCGCGATAGACAAGCATGAGCGTGGCCGAATTGACCTGTGGGCCGGCGGTGTTCGCGGCCGGCGGAATCAGGTCGGAAATCTGCCCGGAGATTCGGAAGGCCCGGGAAGTCCGCAAGGTCAGATCGGTTCCGGTGAGATTCTCTCCGCCGCGAATCGTGACCGGTGTTGCGTCCGCAACGCCAGTGACGCCGGGGAAAAAAGTTTTCACATTTTGCGGATCCGACGAAGTCACTCCCGCTGGGGCCGCGCGCGGAGTCACTCCGATCACGTAGTCTCCAGGCGGAAGCCAGAACAGCCGGTATTCGCCGCGGTCATCGGTGGGTTTGGCCGATGCCGATTGCATCACTGCGAAGCCGTTGGTGTATCCGATGGTGAATGCCTGGACGTTCACGTTGGAGACCAGTCCGGTCGCATCGAAGACTCTTCCCGCGATGATGCCTCCGGGAACCATGGTCAGGGACACTTCGGTTTGCTTGCCCGCGACATTCACCGTCAAAGTCTCACTTGGCGGGCGCGAACCGCCGCTGGCTTTTCCAAAGTAACCGTCGCGTTCCGCGCGGATGGTGTATCGGCCGGGCAGCAGATCCTTGAATGCGAAAGCGCCGTTCGCGTCGGTCGTCGTTTTGAGGTTGGAGCCGCCGAGTTGATTCACGAGGTTCTGAATCGCCGCAGGCCCAAAGGGAAGTCCACGGGCCACGGCGGCATCGGAGAGTGCCTTCGCGGTTTCCGACATCGTGGCGCCTGGCTGAGGTGCGATCACCAGACCATTGGCAGAAGCGGTGTTCAATAGCAGCTGCAGTTTCGTCGGGTCCGTTGCGCTGGATTCCAGCGTGATCTGGACATTTGGAACCGGCTCGGTTCCACCTTCGCGAATCACCGTTCCCTGCAGGACCGTCGGTTCGGTGGACTGCGCGGGGGCTGCAAGCTGCAAGAGAAGCAATATCAGGATCCGATACATGGAACGGCCACCTCCATTGTCTGAATCAGAATTGCAGATCGTTCAAAGGTCCGCCGTTATTTTCCGACAGACGGCCCGAAAATCAGACGGAATGTTCATTGGTGCGATGAGCAGGGATCGCGAGAAAAAATTGGGGACTGGCAACGAAATCGAAACGAATCCAGGGTGTTTGCAAAGATCCTACAACGATTTTGGTGCCTGTCCCCGATTTTTGCGGTTGTCTTCGCGAAAATTGAATCCCTCACCCGCCGCCCATTTCGGCGCCTGTCCCCAATTTTTCACTGCGCAGAAAATCGATGTACCACCCGATCATCTTGTTCGTGAACTCCACCGTCACCGGAGGGCAGCCAATGCCGGTTCCGCGAAGCGCCTCGACTGTCTGGGCGCAATCGAATCGCGGCTCGCCCTGAAGGTACATGTAGTAGAACGCCATGTGTTTCCTGAACAGCGCCTCCAGCCGATTCGGCGGTTCCGTCACAAAGCTCTCCAGGTTCACGAATCGGAGTCCGTCCATTCCGAGCAGATTGCACACGGCCGGCAGCCACACCTGATTGGGCGTCGCGATGGGATTTGCCAGATGGTACGTTTTCCCGATGCTGGTATTCCTCCCTCCGATCTCCACCATGCCGTTGACCACATAATCAATCGGCACGAAATTGAGCGTCGTGTTCCCGCTTCCCGGCACGCGCAGCGGCAAATGAATCGTGCCACCGCTCGGATTCTTGCGGCGCATGCGCTCCAGCGTCGACCACAATCCGCGGATGAACGCGTACACGCCGTGAAAGTGCGTCACGCGCCCGCTGCGTGAATCGCCGATGACGACGCTCGGCCGATACACGGTCGGGACGATCGCTCCCTTGGCGCGCTCCGCATCAATGAACTGTTCGGCCTGGCATTTCGACGCCTCGTAGGGATTGCGGAATTCCTGCCCCACGAAAATTTCCGACTCCAGCGCCACATCGCGGACTCCCGCCACGTACGCCGTGCTGACATGGTGCAGCCGCTTCGCGCGAGTGCGCTTCACAACGCCGACGACGTTGCGCGCGCCATCGACATTCATGCGGAAGATTTCATCCCGCTCTTCCTCCGCAAACGACAGGGACGCCGCCACGTGCCAGGTTTCGTCGATCGATTCCACGGCTTTGCGCAATGCGTCCGTTTCGATTCCGAGATTGGGCAGGGAAATGTCGCCTTCGAGCACCGTCAGGCGATCGAGCATCCCGGCCATTCGATCTTTCGATTCCGACACGACCGACAGCACGTCCAGAATGCGTTCGCGCGCCGGTGCGGTTTTCGATCCGCGCGCGAGGACGGAAACCCGATGACCATCGCTGAGAAGACGGCAGACGAGATGACTTCCGACGAAGCCGGTGGCTCCGGTAACGAAGGCGTGCTTACGCTCGGACATTCAGGGGCTGGATCCTTTCAATCAATTCCCGGCCGGTGCTGCTGAGGTAGAACTGCGAGATCGAGCCGCGAAGCCGGTTCCATTCCTGAGGTCCCCTGAGAATAACGTCTTTCACTTCCTTGAGACGGGATGCGGCGTATCCGAATTCATAATGCAGTGCGGCCTGAAACAGTCCCGATTCCTGAGGCATCAGCCCACGGATGCCAAGCAGCAACACCGGAGTTCCGCAAGCGAGAGCTTCGTACGTGGAGAGTGCGCCGGGTTTGGTCAGCACCAGATCCGCGGCGGCAACATAGCGATGAATGTCGGACAGAAAGCCAAATGTCTTGGTTCTTTCATCGTGAAGTTCATCGATGCGTTTGCGGAGAATCGCATTGTGGCCGCAGACCATGAGAATGTTTGCGTCCGGCGCTGCCTGCCGCACCGTGTTGTAGACCGTCCATAGCGGTCCGCCGCCGCGCGCTCCACCATTGATCAGAATCGTGCTCATGGCATCGAGCTTGAGGGCATTTCGCATGTCGTCAATTTCAACGGCGGTGCCGGGCAGGAACTGCGGACGCACGGGCATGGGAACCTTTTCGATTCTCCATGCCGGGATGCCCATGGCGGTGAGCGCCTGCAATGCCTCGTCGGTCGGCACAAAGTAGCGGTCGACGTATGGAGATGCCCAGCCTTTCCAGAATGGGGGAAAAGGATCGGTCAGAAAGGTGAAGCAGGGAATCGGCCGGCCTTCCTCCTTGATGAACCGCTGGACGAAATGGTTCAGCATGGGGTGAACCGAAAGCATCACGTCCGGATTTTCATAATCCAGAAACGGTCCGATAAATTCGCGGGCCTTGGAATAGAAGATGTCGCGCTCGTTCGGGCGCCAGTGATCGATCAGCCAGAAGTATCGGTGCATCCATTGGGGTCGTCGAGCGAGAAGGGAGTTGTACAACTGCCCCATCGATCGATTGACCTTGCCCGACTCCTCCAGGGGTTTCCGGATTGAGACCGTGAGACCGGCGGTGGATGCGGCCAATTCGAGAGCGGCCGCTGCACTGTTATGTCCTTCCCCGGTATCGGAGGAAAGGATAAGTAACTTCGTCATAGGTACGACGAACATTTATAGCACAAAGGCCCTACTCTTCCTGCCCAATGCTGCCGATGAGATTTCCATGGAGCCGCAATTCCCGAAACTTACAGTGATCTGGATGTACCACGGCGAGGAGCCCGAAACCCGCCGAAACACCATCGACTCGTTGGATTACCCGGATTTTTCCGTCGTTCCCACGGATGGGTCGATGACCCTGTCGTCCCTGTCGGCCTGTGTGCCCGAGGGTACCGAAGTGTGCGTGTTCTGGGCCGATGACGGGAAGCCGATTGGACCCAATTTTCTGCGGGAAATGGTGCGGCCGCTGAACGATTCCCAGACCGACATGCACCTCTGGTCCGGAAATGCGCTGGCCATGCCCAGCAGCACGCTTCACGCTGTCGGCAGCGGGGACTTTGTGTTCAAAGTCGGCGCCTTCCTGAAACTGGCACTTCTTTATCTCGATGCCAGTTTCGCTTCGCGCGGCCGTCGCGCTCACGTGACATTTTCCTCCACCGAAAGGCTGGCGCCCATGTGCGCCGAACCAGTCGGCCTGCCTTCCTGATCGCGAGGAATTCCTTACGCTCTTCCTGCGGCGATGCGACATGATTGGAGGTTATGCGCGTCGGGATTGGCCTGGACTTCGGCACCACCAACAGCTCCGTTGCAATTGCCCACGAGGACCGAAGTTCCGAAGCGGTTCTTTTTGCGACGAGCACCGGCAAAACCGATACCTACCGCTCCGTACTTTATTTTGAGCCGAAATCCCCAGCTTCGACAGGACCCGCAGCCATTGAACGCTATCTCGCCGCCGAAGAAAAAGGCCGGCTGATTCAATCGCTGAAATCGTTTCTTGCCAGCCGGTTGTTCACCTCGACGAATGTGTTCGGCCGCCAGTACACGCTTGAAGATCTCATCGCGATCATCCTGCGCGATCTGCGAGTCCAATCCGCTGCCCAAAGCGGTGATCACGGTGGCCCGATTGTGGTGGGGCGCCCTGTTCGCTATTCCAATGCCAATACCGATGACGATAACGAATTTGCGTTGGGACGGCTGAAAAAGGCCATTGAGAAGGCGGGATTCGGACCAGTCACCTTTGAATTCGAACCCGTTGCGGCCGCCTATTTCTACGAGAGTTCGCTGGACCATAATGAATTGATCGTGATCGGAGACTTCGGCGGCGGAACCAGCGATTTCTCTCTGTTGCGCGTCGGCCCCGCGGCGCGTCGGGAACGCTCAGGCAGCCGCCGAAACGGCACCGGAATTCTGGGCAATGAAGGCGTGGCGCTGGCCGGCGACGCGTTCGATGCGCGCCTGGTGCGAAATCTGGTGTCGCCGGCTCTGGGTCGCGGCTCGCAGTTTCGGTCCGTGGATAAAATCCTTCCGATGCCCACGTGGGTGTATTCCGATCTGGAGCGCTGGCACTATCTTTCGTTTCTCAAGTCCAGCGACACGCTCCAGATGCTTCGAAGCATCGAAACCCATTCGCAGGTACCTGAAAAAATTTCGGCGCTCCTGCACGTGGTTGAGAACGATCTGGGGTTCTACCTGCATCAGTCGGTGCAGGCAACGAAGTCCGCGTTGTCTTCGGAGGAGTCGAGCAAGTTTCTGTTTCAGGATGGAAGTGTTCGAGTGGAAGCCTCTGTCCGGCGTAGCGTGTTCGAACGCTGGATCGAAGAAGAGCTGCAGAAGATCCGCGGCTGCGTGGATCGGCTGATTACGGGAGCCGGAATCAAAAACGCCGATGTCGACCGGGTTTTTCTGACGGGAGGTTCTTCGCTGGTTCCCGTCGTCCGGCGGATTTTCGAACAGCGATTCGGCAGCGGGAAAATCTCCAGCGGCAGCGAGTTTACTTCTGTCGCGAAAGGCCTCGCGCTGCGGGCGCTGGAGGATTGAGCTGCGGACGGCGGATGAGGGAATCCGGATTGGCCGCTAACGTCGCTTGTGGTGCCAGGTAGATTCTGGGTAAAGTGAACACCGCCTATGAATCCTTATTCCGTTCCGCGGATCGCGACCGCTTCGCTTCTCACCTTGGTCCTCGTCGCGCAGAGTGACGGGCAATCCGCACGCGTCGTCCCCTCGGATGCCGAGATTCGCCAAATCCTTGTCGAACGCGTCGACAAGTACCGGCAAAGTGTCGGCATTGTCGTCGGAGTTATCGGTCCTTCGGGCCGCAGAATTATTTCGTACGGCAATCTGGCAGCGGGCGATTCGCGTCCGCTGAATGGCGACACCGTTTTTGAAATCGGTTCCATCACGAAGGTATTTACATCGCTGCTCCTGGCCGACATGGTGGGACGAAATGAAGTCGCATTGAGCGATCCGGTAGCGAAATATCTTCCCGCCACAGTTCGCGTTCCGGAGCGCCGTGGAGAGCAGATCACTTTAGAGGACCTGGCAACCCACACCTCCGGATTGCCGCGCATGCCGGCGAACGTGGATTCCAGAGATCCTGCCAATCCGTTTGCGGAGTATTCGGTTGACCGCCTTTATGACTTCCTTTCGAATTACCGGCTGCCGCGAGACATTGGTGAAAGCTTCGAGTACTCGAATATCGGAGGCGCCTTGCTGGGGCATGCGTTGTCGCAACGCGCCGCTTCGACGTATGAATCTTTGGTGCAAAGCCGAATCACCGGACCGCTGGGGATGAAGAGCACGGGGATCGTACTCAATTCGGAAATGAAGGCGCGCCTTGCCGTTGGCCATGGCTATGGATTGGAGCCCACTCCGAACTGGGATATGGGGGCGCTCGGTGCGGCAGGAGCACTCCGGTCCACCGCGAATGACCTTCTCACATTCCTCTCGGCAAATCTCGGTTATACGAAGACCCCGCTTTCCCAGGCCATGGCAGCCATGGTGAAGGATCGGCGCGACAGAGATCGGGGAACTATCGGTCTGGCCTGGTTTTTTGATTTTCGCAACGGCGTGGAAATTATTTCTCATTCCGGCTCCACAGGTGGCTACCTCTCTTTCATCGGATACGAACCGAGAGCGCGAATTGGAGTGGTGGTTCTGTCCAACAGCGGAACCGGTCCCGGTGTGGACGATATCGGAATACATCTCTTGAATCCGAAGGCGCCACTTCTCGACGTCAGTGCGTTGCAACCACCGAAGGAGCGGAAGGAAATTGAGGCCGATTCGAATCTGCTCGATTCTTATGTCGGCCGCTACCAGTTTCCATCCGGCCAGATGGCCGCGGTAACGCGTGAGGGAGGCCACCTGTTGTTGCAGGGTGAGGGCGAAGTTAAAATTGTGTTCTACCCGGAATCCAATCGGGAGTTTTTTGCCAGGATCATGGATGCGCAGTTGATGTTCAACACCGACGCACAGGGCCACGTCACAGAAATCATCTTTCACCGCAGCGGAGCGGACTTGTCGGTAAAGCGGGTCGATTAGAACCGGGCGAATCCTTCGCCCTTAGGGAGTAGGTGCCGCGAAGCGGCGGATGAGGGAATCCGGATTGGCCGCTGTTTATTCCCCTCCTGACTCAGGAGGGCAATACTCGCTCCCCATCATGAATCCCTTCTTTCATAAATCCCGGGTTAACATCATGCCGTGGATGAAATCTATCGCAGCGCCATCAATCGCGAGGTTCCGCTAGCCGCCGACGGCGAGTTCAAGCCCGTACACATCGGGCCCATGAAAGTCTGGCCGCCGGTCGTGCTCGCGCCGATGGCCGGCGTCACCAACTATCCGTTCCGCGCGGTCTGCCGCGATTTCGGCGCCGGCCTCTACGTCAGCGAGATGATCAATGCGCGGCCGCTGGTCGATGGCCGAGACAAAACCTTGAAGCTCGCCGACTTCGGTCCCGGTGAATCTCCACGCAGCCTGCAACTTTACGGCACCGATCCGCACTACGTGGCGGAAGCGGTACAGCGCCTGGTCGGAGAGGGCCGCATCGACCATCTCGACATGAACTTCGGCTGTCCGGTTCCAAAAGTCACCCGCAAGGGCGGAGGCGCGGCGATTCCTCTCAAACCAAACCTGCTGCGCAACATTGTGCGCGCCGCCGTGAGGCATGCCGGCCCGGTTCCGGTCACCATCAAATTCCGCCTGGGGATCAATGAACACTACACCACGTATCTGACCGCCGGACGTGTCGCCGAAGATGAAGGTTGCGCCGCAGTCGGTTTGCATGCGCGCACGGCGGCGCAGCTTTATCACGGCCTGGCCGATTGGGATGCGATCACGGCGTTGAAGCAATCCCTGCGAATCCCGGTGTTCGGCAATGGCGATATCTGGGAAGCCGAAGACGCGCTGCGAATGATGCGTCAGACCGCATGTGATGGCGTGATTGTAGGACGCGGCTGTCTGGGCCGTCCGTGGTTGTTTCGCGATCTTGCCGATGTGTTCAACGGACAGGCGCCGTCGAACCCTCCATGCTTTGGTGAAGTCATCGACATCATGCTCCGCCACGCCCGGCTGCTTTCGGAATGGTTTGGCGAACGCCTCGCAATGCGTTCGTTTCGACGTCATGGCTCCTGGTACACGAAGGGCTTTCGCCTGAGCGGGGAACTGCGGGCGGCAATCATGAGGGTTGAAACCATCGAGGACCTTATTCGCGTTTTTGATGCCGTGGATCGCAATCAGCCGTTTCCACCGTCTGCCATGCGCGTCATTCGCGGAAAGACGGGCGGCATGCAAAAGAAGGTCACACTGCCGCAGGGTTATCTCGAAAACCTGGACGATGCCACGCCGCCGGATGGCGCCGATGACGATCCCGGTGACGGAGGCTAGTCTTCCAGCGCTTCGCGAATCTTGGTGGCCAGCGCATTCGACGTGAAGGGCTTCGCAATAAACTGAAACCCCGTTTTCACGATATGGTCGCGTGTGATTTCGTCCGCATAACCGGACATCAGCACCACTTTGATTCCCGGCCGAAGACGAACCGCCTGATCTGCAAGTTCGCGGCCGGTCATCTTGTTCATGATGATGTCGCTCAGGATCAGGTTGATCGGACCGGGGTGAGTCCGGCAGATCTCAATGGCTTCCTCGCCGCTGGCCGCTTCGATGATGTGATATCCCCGCGCCTCCAGTAGTTCCCGCGTCAGCTCACGCACCATCTGCGCATCTTCGGCAAGCAGGATCGTCTCGGTTCCATCCCGCGCCCTCTTCACCTCCGCATCGTGCACAGGCTCCGCCATGCGGTTCAATCCGGGAAGGTAAACCTGGAATGTCGAGCCATTGCCTTCGCGGCTGTTGGCGGAAATGTAACCGCCGCTTTGTTTGATGATTCCGTAAACGGTGGAAAGTCCGAGGCCCGATCCCTTGGTGACTCCCTTGGTCGTGAAGAAGGGCTCGAAGATATGGAGCAATGTATCGGCGCTCATGCCTTCGCCGGTGTCGCGAACCGTGACCACGGCGTACTGTCCGGGCTTTATCGGGAACGTGAACTGAGGGTGAGCCTCCGACAATTCGACGTTGGATGTCTCGATGTCCAACTGGCCGCCCCGGGGCATGGCGTCAATGGCGTTGACCACCAGATTCATGATCACTTGTTCGAGCTGGCCGCGATCGGCTTCGACGCTCCACAGCGTGGGATTGTTCACGATGTGCAATTGAATTTTTTCGCCGGTCAATGAGAGCAGTATCGATTTCATGTTCGATACCACCACGTTGAGATCGATGACTCGAGGTTGAAGCACCTGCTTGCGTCCGAATGCCAGCAGCTGGCGCGTGACTGTAGCCGCCTTGCTTGCCGCGTCGTGAATCAACCGGATGTCGGGCAGCATGGGATGTTCATCGTCCATGCGGTCCAGCATTCTTTCGCATCGTCCGATGACGACAGTCAGCAGGTTGTTGAAGTCGTGCGCCACGCCGCCGGCAAGCCGGCCGACGGCTTCCATTCGCGTGGCTCCGCGGATTTCCTCTTCGAGCCGCCGCCGCCTGGCCTCCGCGCGATTCCGTTCCGAGATCTCGGAGCGGAGGATCTCGTTCGCTCGAGCCAGCGCCGCGGTGCGGCTTTCCACGCGCTTTTCAAGTTCATCGTGGGACGCCAGCAAATTTTGTTCGAATCGCTTGCGGTCGGTGATGTCGCGGACGTGAAGCAGCAGCGCCGGCTGGCCGTTGTAATCGATGCGGCTGGTCCGCACGGAAACGGGAATCGCTACTCCGTTTTTGGTGACGCCGAGCCCTTCGTACTGCTCGGTATGGTCTGCGAATTCGCGGCTGACGGCGACCCGGCTTTGCGGAGGAAGAAGTTCGGATCCGTGTTTTCCGATCAGAAGCTCGCGCGGAATGCGATGCAGTGCCGAAGTTGCGGGATTGCAGTCGAGGATAAAGCCATTTTGATCTTCGATCAGAATCGCATCCGGCGAACTTTCGAAGAGTGTGCGGAACAAACCTTCACGTTGCACGCTCGAATACTTACCATAATTCGCGCGGCAAGTTTTATGGATTTTCGCTACGCGACGCTGGTGGTCTCGCTGGCGGAATTCGAAGCGGTGGCCATCACTCCCATCTGGCGAATCCTTTCGGTGACGGAGCGCAAGCCGCGCTGATCCGCCATTTCAGAAAGTCGCTGCAGCGAGAGATGAAGCTTTGCGTAGTAGGAGATGTTCGCAGGGTCCAGTTGAGACAGCTCTGCATATCCGCGCGTGACCGTGAGTTGATCCATCAAATGATGGTCACGCCAGTAGCGTGCGAGTTCGTCGGTGATGTTCACAATGTCCCGGATTGGGAGCGTCAGAGTTTCCATACTCAATTTCCTCAGAGGAAATCGAAGCAACTCAATGGCCAATAGTGGGGGGCCGTTCACTCCGAGTGCAGTTTGCCTGGTTAAATCATCCCGTTTCATCCGTTTGTCATTACCGCTAAAAGCACTGTGCTCGCTCTGCAAGGCCCTCGAATCGCTCCGTAATTTGTCACAATGATGTCAATTTACTGCATTGGTTCTACCAACTACGTCGGATACCTACGCACAATGGCTAACGGCAGTGGTCTTGTTTGAAATTCCGGCTCCCCTCCTGGGACAGGAGGGGTGGCGCGAAGCGCCGGGGTGGTAGCCAGATCGAAAAGTTTCCCTTGACCATAGCTACCACCCCTCGCGGGATCGCGCTTCGCGATCCCGCTGCCCTCCTGTCCCAGGAGGGCAGTTTGTTCACCCTCACTTCAAACGAGACCATTACCCGGCCAACGGACATTTGACAACGGGCGCATGGTAAAATCCCTTCCACTTTCCATGAAAACAAAAAACATGCTTCTGATCGGGAGTGTCGTCGTATGCGCAGTCGCCATGGTGGCGGCGCAATTGCCTCAGGCCAACAAACTGCCTCCACCGTTTGCGACTCGCTCCGCTGAAAACCCAGCGCGCGGTGTCGCACGCCCTAACGGCGCCTTGCCGAAAGTTCCTGCAGGATTTTCCGTCGACATTTATGCCGACAACATCGTCGGGCCGCGCACGATGGTGTGGGCGCCGAACGGCGACTTGTTTGTGGCGCAGACCAGCCAGGGAATCATTCTGGTTCTTCGCGATACCAACAACGATGGCATTCCCGATCAGCGGTTTGTCTATGCCCAGGGAACGACCGGCCCGTTCGGCCTCGCGTTTCAGGGAGGATATCTTTACGTCGGATTCAATAAGAGCATCTCACGCTACAAATACACTCCAGGCGATACAACGCCGAAGGGTGCGCCGGAGAAGCTGGTCGATCTTCCGACCGGCGGACACAACGCGCGGAATGTCATCTTCAATCGCGCCGGAACCAAAATGTATGTGTCGATCGGTTCGGCAGGAAATCTCGAAGAGAACGGCGATCCTGTGCGAGCTGCGATTAATGAATTCAATCCGGATGGGACGGGCCGGCGAATTTATGCGTCCGGAATCCGCAATCCGGTCGGACTGGCGCTCTATCCCGGAACCGATACGTTGTGGACAATCGTCAACGAGCGCGATGAACTGGGCGACGACCTCGTTCCCGATTACGCGACTTCGGTGAAGGACGGTGGATTCTACGGTTGGCCGTACTCGTACATCGGTAAGAATCTCGATCCGCGCATTCGGACTCAGAAACCGGAACTGGTGGCGAAGGCCATCGTGCCGGATATTCTGATTCCCGCGCATTCCGCCGGACTGGGAATAGCGTTTTATACCGGCACACAGTTTCCCGCCCGCTACCGCAATGGGGCATTCCTCGCGCTGCATGGCTCGTGGAATCGTTCCAGAGCCAACGGATACAAAGTGGTGTTCGTGCCTTTTCAAAACGGAAAGCCCGTTCCCGGAGTGATGGAAGACTTCCTGAGCGGCTTTGTGCTGACCGGTGGCTCTCCCATCACCACGTGGGGAAGGCCTGTCGGTGTGCTCGTCGCAAAGGACGGCTCGCTGCTGGTTTCCGATGACCTGAATCCCGGCGGCAACCGCATCTGGCAGGTGAAATACACGGGCGCGCGTTGAGCCGGTTTCCTGTTGGTGCGTTCCAACTGGAAAAGGTAGGATGGCGGCTGGAATTTTCAGTAACAAACATCAAATGGAGTGATCGATGAAGGCAAACAATTCTCAACGTTCGCGCCTGGCGCGAAACTTTTTTCTCGGGCTGACCGGCGCGGTGTGCGTCGGACTGGTTCTGTTGGCTCAGAATCCGCAGCCGCAAATTGACAAACTTCCGGCGCCTGGAACCGGAACGCCGAATTTCGGAAGCATCGTTCCGATGCCCGCAGGGGCCGCGCTGAAGGTCCCGGCCGGATTTACGGTCAGCGTTTACGCCGATCAGATTCCTGCGGCGCGATATATGACCTACGCGCCCAACGGAGATCTTTTCGTGTCGTCGTATGCACAGAGCACCATCACCGTGTTGCGTGATGCGAATAATGACGGCGTTCCCGAAATGAGAAGTGTGTTTGCCATGGGCGCTGCACCGGCCGCCCGCGGCGGTGGTGGAGGCGCGGGTGGCGGTGGTGGGGCGCCACGTGGCGGCGGCGGGGGCGGAGGAATTGGTGGAGGACGCGGCGGCGGAGCGCCGGGCGGCGCACCGGCTGGCGGCCGTGGTGGAGCTCCGGTCGATACGGCAGCTGCAGCAGTTCCTTGCACCACGACGACCGTGCCCACCGGCACGACCGGAATTAAAAGTCCTCAGGGCATTGCGTTCAACAACGGATATGTCTACATCGCCAACACCGACAGCATCGTCCGTTACAAATACACCGCGGGCGACCTGACAGCTCAGGGCGCACCGGAGAAGGTCGTCGATCTGATCACCGGTGGAAGCCACAGCTGGCGCAATGTGATCTTCAATGCCGCCGGCACGAAGATGTACGTCTCCGTCGGATCCGGTTCGAATAACGATGCCGGTGAAGATTGCCGGCGCGCGGCAATCCTGGAATTCAATCCGGACGGAAGCGGCGGACGCATTTTCGCAACCGGCATTCGCAATCCCGAAGGAATGGCCTGGCAGCCGGGCGTGAACAACGTGCTGTGGACGTCGGTCAACGAGCGCGATAACTACGGCGACAACCTGGTGCCCGATTACATTTCGTCGGTCAAGGATGGCGGATTCTACGGCTGGCCGTATTCCTACCTCGGCCAGAATTACGATCCCCGCTTCGTTGGCGGACAGCCGGATCTGGTCAAGAAAGCCATCGTTCCCGATGTGTTGATTCCCGCGCATTCGGCGGCGATCGGTCTGACTTTCTACACCGGCACGCAATTCCCGCAGCGTTATCGCAATGGCGCGTTCGTTGGCTTGCACGGTTCCTGGAACCGTTCCACGGCGGAAGGATACAAAGTGATCTTCGTTCCATTCGTGAACGGGAAGCCGGGCCCGATTGAAGACTTCCTGACCGGGTTTGTCGTGGATCCGGCAGCTGTTTCGAAGTGGGGCCGTCCGGCGGGAGTGACCGTCGGCCGTGATGGATCGCTTCTGGTCGGTGACGATGCCGGCGGAAAAATCTGGCAGATCAAGTCCACCGCACCTGCCGGAAGGTAAGCACCCGGGCTGGCGGGGAATTGGCAGAATTCTCCGTCAGCCTAAAACGGATTGAAACCTTCCGGGGTCAATAGTTCAATATGATCACTTCCTTATTTCTTATTCTCTTCGGCCTGATGCCTCAGCGTGGCGGCCAGTCGTTTCCGCCCAACACGCCGGCGGCATCTCAAACCGCGGCCACGGTCAAATGCGACGCGGAGCTTCGCTGGATCAACAGCGAGCAGAAGTTCTACGGCCTCGGCAATACGTTTTCGCTCAACCTGTTTGCGTCTGCGGGAGCGGGCTGCACTCCAGGCGAGATTCGCGTGACGGCCGTCTACCTCGATTACGATCAGAATGTGGTCTGCAGCGGGGTGGTCGATAACGTGGCGCAACTGGATCAGAACACGCAAAGCGTTGTGCTGGAATTCAAACCGCTGACGGTTTTGGAATTTGTCCGCTGGCGCAATGGGCTTCGCCCACCGCAACCGGTTGCGAAGCGTCTTGCGTGCATCGGTCCGGACCAGCTGACCGAAGTGTCACGCAATGAAACCGATCGTGCGGTGTCGGTTCGGCTGTTTGTGACGCTGCTGGCGCGGAACGGCGCGATGTCGAATCTGGAAATCAAAGTCGACCCGCGAAGGTAATCCCTCTCCCACAGGGAGAGGGTGCCGCGAAGCGGCGGGTGAGGGGATCAGTATTCGCCAAAATTGATTCCCTCATCCGGCCCTTCGGGCCACCTTCTCCCTGAGGGAGAAGGATTACTTGATGACTCTCCTCAGCAGCCCGCGCGCTTCGTCGATTCCGAACACCATCGTCATTCCAAGGTAAACCAACCCGTAAGGCACCAGAATGACGATTGCCGCAATCTGCGGCTGATGCGGATGCAATGCCAGTCGTAGTCCCCACGCGACGGCGGCCCCAATCATGGCCGACAGCCACAGCTTGCCCAATACGACGGTAGGAAATTCCACCGTGCCAATTCGCCGATTCATTCCCCGACGCAAAAGCAGAAACTCGACCCACGCCGCAATTCCCGCGGACGACGTCAACCCCGCAACGCCCCAGCTCGCGTCGATGCCAAGCAGTTTCGGCAACGGCACCGCAAACAAGTATCCCATTCCCGTCGTCAGCACCACTCGCACGACCGCGAATCGAAGCGGAGTGCGCGTATCACGAAGCGCGTAGTATCCGGAGGAATAGAGTCGTCCGGTTGTCTGCGCCACCAGGCCCACCGCTGAACCGGCAAGAATCCCCCATACAAAGACTGCATCGGACTGCGTAAACCGCCCGGTAATGTAAATCGCTCCGGCGACAATGTCGCCCAGCGCGAGAAACGCAACTGCCGATGGAATCACGAAGAAACCAATGCGGCGAATGCTGGATGCAATCCGCTGCCGGATGACTGCCGCAACTTCGTCGTGGCTGCCCAGCGCACTCGACATGGCTGGAAGTTCAGCGACCGAAACGGACATTCCAAAAAGGCTGACGGGCAGCAGGTACAGGGTCTGCGCATAAGACAACGACGAGACCGCCCCCGTCGGCAGAAGACTCGCCAGCGTCGTGTCGACGTAAGCGCTCACCTGAACCACTCCGCGGCTCACAAAGACCGGGATGAAGTTGCCCAGGACAATGCGGACATTCCGGTTTGCAGTTTGAAATGCCACGCGGAGATTAGGAACCAGTTTCAGCACCACCGGAAGCTGTATCAGAAACTGCAGCCCGCTGCCGACTACCGAAGCCCACGCCGCGTGCACCACCAGACTCGATTGATCGACTCGCGACCCGAAATAGATCAGCACCGTGACAATCGCCGCATTCCAGATCACCGGTGAAACGTAGGAAAGAAAGAATCGCCGATGACTGTTCAGAATGCCGAGGCACCAGGCCGACAGCACAAGCAGTCCGACTCCTGGAAACAAGATGCGAATCAGCCGGATGGTGAGCTCGCGTTTCTCGCCGGTAAAGCCGGGTGCCAGCAGGGGCATGATGATCGGCGTGACCAGGATGCCGCCGGCGACAATTAACGATGTGACCAGCGCCAGTATCGAAAATATGGCGCCCGCCACTCGACCGGCGTCCTCACGTTTTTCCTCGGCCAGCAGTTTGGCGTACACCGGGATGAACGATGCCGACAGCACGCCCTCGCCAAAAAGAGTTTGAAGAAAATTTGGGATCTTCAGCGCCGCACGGAACGCATCGGCAGCATCGGATAGTCCGAGGTAGTGAGAGAATGTGCGATCGCGAATCAACCCCGATATGCGGCTGAGAAAGATTCCTGCGGCGACCAGAAGTGCGGAGCGCCCGACTTCGCCGGTTGCTTTTCGTTTTGGAGAATCGGAAGGGGAAGTCATCCCTGAGGTCTTGTCATGTTCTGCAAAAGAAAATGCAAAATCTCTTCCGCGGATGGGTTCGCGTTCATGAAGGAAGGGTAACATGAGCGAACTATGAAATCGGATCTGCTCCTTTTCGGAGCGGCACTGGTGGCCGGACTGATGAACGCCGTCGCGGGAGGCGGATCGTTTTTCACCTTTCCCGCCCTGGTATTTACCGGCGTGCCGTCCATCATCGCCAACGCTTCCAGCACCGTTGCGCTGTTCCCGGGAGTGCTGGCCAGCGCCTGGGGATACCGCGACGACTTCCACAGTTTCAAGGGCGTCTCATGGGGACCTGTTCTGGCGGTGAGCATGCTCGCCGGAACCGGCGGCGCCCTGCTTCTTCTGTACACTCCGCAGCGAACGTTCGACGCCATCGTTCCGTGGCTGCTGTTGACGGCAACGCTCGCGTTTACCTTCGGACCAAAGCTGGCGCCGATGCTGGCATCGCTGAACAGCGCGTTCCGCATGCGGCCCGCCACGCTGCTTCCCACACAATTCATAATCGGGCTCTATGCCGGATACTTCGGCGGCGCGATCGGATTGATCATGCTTGCGGCGTGGAGCCTCCTGGGCATGACCGATGTGAAAGCCATGAATCCGAACCGGACGCTGCTCAGCGGTTCCATGAACGCGGCTGCTGTTGTGATTTTCATTGCCGCTGGAAAAGTCTGGTGGCCCCAGACGCTGATTATGCTGGTTGCCGCGGTCATCGGCGGATATGCCGGTGCACGGATTGGCCGCCGCATGAATCCATCCCACATTCGTGTCGTGGTTACCGTCATTAGTGTCGCAATGACAATCACCTTCTTTCTTCGGCGGTACTGACTGGTACAATCGGACATGGCATTAATATCGGATACTCCCGATCCACTGGCGTTTCTCACAGGCGAATTAAGAAACTTTCAGGAAATTGCGAAATACATCCTGCCGCTTCCGGGCGAGATCCCGACATTGTCCGGCATCGAAGTTTGCGGCGGAGTGATCCCGTTCAACGGAGTCTGCGGCGGCGACCATTTGATCTACGTCGATTTCAAGAAAAGGTTCGATATCGATGCCCGGATCCGGCAGGCAAAGGAGAAGAGCCGGCCGGACATCGTTGCGAACCTGGAACGAATCCGCAGAATGGCGGGTATCGTCATACTGGACGTGTCCGGCCACCACGCCACCGACGCGCTTCTGGCGGCCATGCTGCACCAGGCATTCCTGCTTGGCGCCATTTACGAACTCGACATGTTCGGAACGATCACCAAGCGGCTCTTCGAGAATCTCAATACCCGGTTCTACAATTCGTCGAGCCTCAATAAGTTCGTCACGATGATCTACGGCGAGATTTCGGAAGACTGCACGTTCCGGTTTCTTTCCGCGGCTCATCCGCCTCCGGTGGTCTTCTCCAGCCAGCACGATCGCTTCATGGAGGTCAGCGAGGACCTGTGCACGTCGTTCCCTCCGATTGGAACCCTGCCTTCCGATAACGTGATCGACCGCAACCGCAGCAAGAGCGTTCTGGGATTCAAGAATCAGTACGAACTCAATGAGTGGAGCCTGATGGGTTCCGGAGACATCCTGCTGCTCTATACCGATGGTTTTATCGATCACGTGCGCAACGGCGATGCGTACTTCCCCAAACATCTCGAACAGAAAATTCGGGAGGTCAAGGGTGGAAGCGCGCGCCAGATTTTTGAAGCGATCCGAACCCACTTTCTGGAATTTGCCGATCTGTCCGATGATGCGAGCATTGTCGTCATCAAGCGCACATGACCGTTGGGTACGACATTGCAATTGTCGGCGGCGGCATTGTCGGCCTCGCCACGGCGAATGCGCTTCTGGATGCGAAGCCGGGCCGCCGCATTGTTGTGCTGGAGGCGGAAACCCGGCTGGCCACGCATCAGACCGGCCACAACAGCGGAGTCATTCACTCCGGGCTTTACTACAAGCCCGGATCTCTCAAAGCCCGGTTCTGCGCCGAAGGGCGCGAGGCGATGTATCGATTCTGTGGCGACCACGGCATCGCGCATGAACGCTGCGGAAAAATCGTGGTGGCGACGAGCGAGGATGAGCTTCCGCGCCTTGAAGAACTGCATCGGCGAGGGACTGCCAATGGGCTGCAGGGGATGAAATGGCTGACGCCGGACGAAATGCGCCAACACGAACCGCATGTTGCTGGGATCCGTGGTTTGTGGGTTGGTGAGACCGGCATTGTGGATTACAAAGCCGTGGCCGCCGAGTATGGCCGCATGCTGCGGGAATGCGGCTGTGAAATCCGCACCGCGGCGCGAGTGGAGCAGTGCAGGCGGGTCTCAGGAGAGCTGATCCTGGAGACGGCATCCGGAGAAGTCCACTGCAAGGCGCTGGTGAATTGCGGCGGCCTGCAATCCGACCGCATTGCGCGGTTGTGCGGCCTCGATCCGGGAGTGCGCATCGTGCCGTTTCGCGGTGAGTATTACGAGCTGAATCCCGAGAGCCAGTCGCTGGTGAAGAACCTGATCTATCCGGTGCCCGATCCGCGGTTTCCATTTCTGGGCGTTCACTTCACGCGAATGATCGGCGGCGGGGTGGAAGCCGGACCCAACGCCGTGCTGGCGTTCAAGCGTGAAGGCTATCGGAAGTCCGATGTGTCGCTGCGGGATATGGCGGAAGTTCTCGGCTACGGCGGCTTCTGGCACATGAGCGGTCGTTACTGGAAGATGGGCGTGGCGGAGTTCTGGCGATCCTACAACAAGCGGGCCTTTGTCACCGCATTGCAGCGATTGATTCCGGAATTGAAAATGGAAGACGTCCACACCGGCGGCTCCGGCGTGCGTGCTCAAGCCGTGGATGCCAACGGCGGATTGCTCGACGACTTTCATGTGGTGCGGGCACCGCAAATGGTCCACGTGCTCAATGCGCCGTCTCCCGCCGCGACTTCCTCGCTCCGCATCGGCCAGGAAATCGCCTCGATGGCCTCTCTTCAGTTTGGCGAATAACGAAATAGGGAAACGAGGGGTCTGACCCCAATTTGAAAATTGGGGTCAGACCCCTCGTTTCCCTATTTACAAATTTTGACAAACTTTCTCGCGCGGAAACTGTCCATCCACAAGACAGCGATGATTACCGATTCAAGGGAAAGGCACACCATGTTCAAAATGTCGAAAAACTCCATCGTCCCCGCCGGGTTCCTTGTTTTTTCATTTCTCCTCTTCATGATTCCGACAGTTTCGGCTCAGTCTCCACGTCCGGTCCGGCAGGATCTGAACGGGGACGGTAAAAGCGATGTGGTGACAATCAACCGGCGGGCCGGGAACGTCAGTGTCCTTTTCATGAACTCGACCGCAATAACCCAGCAGTCGCCGGTGGTGCAGGGTTTGGATCTGAGCTGGTCGGTCTCCCGAATTGCAGACCTGGACGGCGACGGCAAAGCGGATCTCATCTGGCGTAATTCGCAAACCGGCGATGTCGTCGTGTGGTTCATGGACGGCTCGACCATGCGGTCCTGGGATACGATTTTTTCCGGATTGAGCACGAGTTGGTTCATCGCCGGCACCGGCGATCTGGATGGCGACGGCAAAGCGGATCTGATTTGGGAAAATGCGATCACCGGCGACGTCGTGGCCTGGCTGATGGATGGTGCGATGGTGAAGTCATGGGCGACGCTGTTCAATGGTCCCAATCAGGAGTGGCTTGTTGCCGCCGTCGATGATCTGGATGGCGATGGGAAAGCCGACATTGTCTGGGAAGACCTCAGCACCGGGGACGTTTCGGTTTGGTTGATGAACGGCACAACCTTGAACGCATGGGCCACTTTAGCCACCGGTCTCACCGGAGCGAATCGAGCCTGGCAGCTTGCCGGAACCGGAGATCTGGATGGTGACGGAAAGTCCGACCTGATCTGGCAAAACAGCGTCACCGGCGAAGTATCGGGCTGGCTGATGAACGGCACGTCCATCAACTCGTGGGCTTCCATCACCACAAATGTTCCGCCCGTGTGGTCTGTGATTGGCCTGCTGGATTTCGACGGCGACGGCGATCTGGATCTGCTTTGGCAAAACCGCTTGACCGGCGGTCTCGTGGGGTGGCTGATGACCGGGACAACCGTCAAAGCAACCGGAGTCATCAGTTCCGTCGCGCCATGAAATGCGGGGACACAGGGGACTGTCCCCTCTGTCCCCGCAAATCTTCGGTAGAGACCTCAGTCGGTCAACTGACCCACGCGTTTGCCATGGACGGGCAATAACGCGTTGCCCAGAACATAGTCGGCAACACCAATCCCCAAAACGTTTCCGTCATCGCAAGCGGAACGAAAGTGGATACCGGCAAATACCCGGGCGTTCTTGATTTCTTCAAGCGCTGCCGTGAAACTCGTAAACGATCGGGTCACGCCTACCATCGTTGGGGAATCGGACGTGACGCTGAACGCGGTGTCATCGCCAAAGAAAGTAGCCAGCACTCTTCCGGCAGCTCCACTGACGCATGAATGGCCCGAGGTATATTCCGGGTGCGACGGCGTGGCCAACAGCGGCACCCAAAGCGGGTCTGCTGTTGTAGCGGCGTTGCCATCCGTCGCGGCAAGCGGAATTGCCGTGACGGGGCGCCAAAAGACGAACGTGTACTTGGCATCCCAACATCCGATTGCCGCGTCAGCCATCGAAACATCGAGCGCCGCGAGCAGGCGCGATTCCTCGGAGAATGTGAAATGGCGCGCTTCCGCCAGAGCAACGGCGACCTGGTTAAAGAAGAAGTTGCTCGTGCTTGCATTCCAGAAACGGCTGTACAGAGTTTGATCGGCCGTACGCACGCTGCTGGTAAGACTTCCCATCAGCTTTGTTTCGTTAAAATCGGCGGCATAACGGGCACTGGTGAGTGCAGGCGGCCCGGCGGGCCGGAACTGGCCATGCGATTGAATCACCCACGGAGTCATCGTCGCAAACTGCGGAACAGCGCCTGACGCAAAAGCCGGAGGCGTCGGCCGCCACTGGCCAACCGCGCTGCCTCCCAGGAAGGGCGGTGGTGCAGGCGTAAAACCGTCGGTGCTGCGCCAAGTCCAAATGGCGTCGGCAACCGTCTGCCCCCATTGAATTCCTCGTTTGATCGACACGCTGTTTTCTGCCGCATCGCCACTCGATATGCCCGCGAGCGAGACTGCCCGCTTCGCATCCAGGTCCGCCTGCTGGGCCGGATACAGTCGCACAAGGGAGGCGTAAGCGGCTTGAACCGCGGCGGCGCGCCGGGAGGCTCCCGGAGGCGCGTTGGGTTGAACGTGGATTGGCGTGTACCGATCCTCGATGCCATTGACGGCATCAAAAACGGAAGCCTGCATGATCGCGGCATTTCGCGTCATCACGACAGGCGACGTTGCCGGTACCACCACTGCAGCCTGATACAGGAATTGGACCCAGTCCGTAATCTCATCTGCGCGTGCGGTGCCAGCTCCAAAACTAAGCAGCAAAATCAAAACAAATGACTTGGCAATTTGCTTCTTCACAATGGACTCCTTTCGACTCCAGATTCCACCCCGATTGTTGGTTGAGATCCGCGCAGTCTAGCACCACTCTGATTTTCCATTAATAGTTTTGAGGGAACGAGGTTCGAATACGGCGATATCGATGGGTTCGGTGACAGCGCGGTTTTCCTTCGATGCGGCAACGGCTCGCAAAGCCTTCAGCCCGTTGGCCAGTTCTGCCGGGCTCAGCCGGACCAGGACGGAATCGCCGCCCGCTTCCAGCTTGTCCGCATACGCCGAATAGTCCTCTGCGACTTGCTGCACAACCACGGAGGTGACAACCTTGCGGAGGCCGGCTGCTTCAAACACTCGGCACTGTTCCGCCAATGATGGAAGCGTGTCGGCGAGGAGGGGAAGGCTCGATGGGAAGAATGGGACGTAAGGGTATTCCGGCATGCGATCGGACGTGCCGAAGCGCATGAAGACCCTTCCACTCTTTCGAAGGACTCTTCCGCACTCCGAAGCCGCCGCGCTCCGATCGCTGAAGTGGTGAAAGACCATCGATAGAAAAACCACATCGATCGATGCGTCCGGCAGAGGAATGAACTCGGCAGCGGCATTCGCATAGCAGATTCGCGACCCGTGTCGGCGCGCCACCGCATGAGACAGCATCTTCACGGATGGATCCAGTCCGACCACGCTCGCTTCAAACCGGGCTGCCAGTCCCTGGGAAAAACGTCCGGTGCCGCAACCGAGATCCAGAATATCGTTCACGCTGTCCGGCGCGAACCGCTCGACGGTATCCATCCACAGCCTGAGAAAATCCGGGCCGTGATCGCGCGCGCGATCGTATCCATCCGGCAGGGAAGTGGCGTCGTAGTTCACCGTCCGTCAAGCGTGCGGCTATTTGGGTCCCAGGCCGTTTTTCGCCAGGAATTCCTTGATCGTGGTGTAGATCTTCACGCGCTCTTCCGAGGTGAACTGTCCGTGACCGCCACCGGGAACGGTGATCAATTGATTCGGAACGTTGAGCTTCGCGAGAGCCTCGTGCAGTTTGACGGCTTCCGGATAAGGAACCGTCCGATCCGCATCGCCGTGCACCGTCAGAACCGGCGGCAGTCCGGCTCGCACATAAGTGAGAGGCGATACTTTCTTCGCGACATCCAGGGGATTGGCCATGTTGCCGAACCAGCGAACTGCCGCGGGCTGACTGTTCGGGCCGGAGATGACGTCCGGAACATCCGAGATGCCGAACCAATTAATGATGGCCGCAATTTTCGGAACCGGCGGAAGAGCCGGTGCCGGAGCCGGAGTCGTTGCCGGAGCGGCCGCTCCGCCTGCCCCGCGTGCGGCAGGTGCTGCCGGGGGCGCTGCTGCTCCGCTGCATTCGCGTCCGAGGCCGGCACTTTCCGGAATGATCCCCATCGCGAGCGCGAGATGTCCTCCTGCAGATTCGCCGGTGACGACAATGCGGCTCTTATCGATGTTGTAGTTCGCCGGCAAGGCCGCAACGAATCGAAGTGCGCAGAAGCAATCGTCTACCGCTGCGGGCGCTAGCGTGGAGACGTCGGTGGCGACTCCCAGCCGGTATTCGACATTGATCACGTTCCATCCCATTTCCATCCAGGGGACGAGTGCTGGTATCGCGGTCTCTTTCGCACCGGCCACCCAGAAGCCGCCATGCATGTACACGATCGTGGGTTGCGGAGTCGTGACGCCGCGCCGGTAGTAAACGTCCATCTTGAGTTGTTGATTGCTCGCGGTGCGATACAACAGATTGGCGTTCACCGTATATTGCGCCCCGACCTGCGCCGCCCAGTTGGCCGACGGCGAAAGCTGGGCATGACCCGGGACCGCCACTGCTGCAAGAAGCAGAACGACAAGCAGAAAATTGACGCGCATGACTCCTCCTGATTCCAAGCTGGATTTTCGGGAGTATACACGCAAAGTGGGGAACAACCTCACCAGCTCTACCAGTGGTACCCCAGAGCCAGGGATCCCCGCGCCGAAAAGTCGTCCCGGCGGGTTACCGTAGCGCGGAACTCGGGCCGAAGGTAGACGTGCTTCCGGACAAAAATCTTCGCGCCGCCGCCTAGTCCTCCCGCAGCACTGTTCCGTGGTGAACTCGCGTTTCCAAAAGCGGCCAGAACGTAGGGTTCCACTCGTCCGCCTCCAAAGTGAAACAAGACGTCACCCAGAGCGAAGGTTTGTCTCCGATATCCAGCCGATAACGCGGGTGTGAATAGGCCGCCCGTGAAGTGTTTTTCGGACGCCGTATCCACTTCAACTTCCAGACCGATGCGGTGAGCGATACCGTGGTTCGAGGAGAACGGACGAAAACCGAATCCAACGCCAATATTGGGTGACGTCGACGATGGTGTAAAAAGTTCCGCCGATGTGCTCGATCCCAGGCTGCCAAATACCTCAAAGCGGTGTGAGTCCTGGGCAGCGGCGCTTGCGGCATGGCAAACCAGGAATCCGGCAAGCAGCAGACTCGATGTCACAGACTTCAAATACGTCATGAATCAATCCTCCGGCGCGCACGATAACGGCAAGAGGAGTTGCACGAGGTCCCGCTGTGTCACTTTGTGAAGTGTCATATCCCGTGGGCATGGTGTGATATCGTCGCGCCGAAATCATGAAGGAATCACGCAGCGTCATACGCCACACCATCCTGGTTCGTGTTTCGCACTGGCTCAACACGCTCGCGTTTGTGGCGCTGATCGTCAGCGGCGTTGCGATCCTGATGGCTCATCCCCGCCTCTATTGGGGCGAGGCCGGAGGGGCGGGAAGCCCGGCGATTCTCGAGTTGCCGCTTCCGCTCAACCTGGACCAGTCGGGCTGGGGACGCTCCCTTCACTTTCTCGCCGCATGGGTCTGTGTGCTGAACGGCGCGGTGTACCTGGCTTCCGGCCTGCGGACGCCTCCGCTCAAGAACAAACAGTACGGTTCGCTGCAGTTCTCAACGTATGTTGCTGTAGTGTTCGTGTTGTTTCCGCTGATGATCGCTTCCGGTCTTGCGATGTCTCCGGCGATCAATGCGGCATTCCCGTGGTTCGTGAATGCCTTTGGCGGCCACCAGTCTTCGCGGACGATTCATTTCTTTATCGCAAACCTTCTGGTGCTTTTCCTGATCGTTCACGTGATCATGGTGTATCGCGCCGGCTTTCGAGAACGGATGCGCGGCATGGTGACGGGATGAGCCGCATTTTCACACGACGAGGATTCATCAAAACGGCTGCCGGCTTGACGCTGGGGGCCTCCGGTATCGGAGCGGCGGCCGTGCTGGCGAATCGTTATGGCCTGGCGCCTCCGGACGGAAGCGGCCTGTTCGGTGTCGAACACACGCTCACGTATGCGTCGCAGCGCCTGTTGTTGCGGGGGCAGCCATTGGCTCGCGAGTTCGGACGGGAAATGATTTCGAAAAACTTTCCGGCGATCAACACGGTACTGCCCGAAGATGACGACTACCGCAGCGACATGTCGGGTGGCTTCCGGAAATGGCGACTCGCGATTGACGGAATGGTCGCACGGCCGATGGAATTCTCGCTCGACGATCTGCGACGCTATCCGTCCCGCACGCAGGTGACGCAACACGTCTGCGAACAGGGCTGGTCCGCGATCGCGGAATGGACCGGAGTTCCGCTGTCGCTCGTGTTGGATGCGGTGGGGATATCGCCGCAGGCAAAGTTTGTATTCTTCATCTGTGTCGATGGCTGGTGGGACAGCCTCGACATGGCGGACGCGCTGCATCCCCAGACGCTGCTCACCTACGGAATGAACGGCGCGGATCTCCCGGTTCCTCACGGCGCGCCGGTCCGCCTGCGCGTCGAGCGCCAGATCGGCTACAAAAACCTCAAGTATCTTTCGAGCATCACGGTCGCGGACTCCGCAGCGGAATGGGGAGAAGGCAAGGGCTCCCAGGGCGCCGAGCATGGCTACTCCTGGTACGCCGGGATTTGAGTCTGAACAGTGGAATAGGGATTGGGGGAGAATCCTTCTCCCTCAGGGAGAAGGTGGCGCGCAGCGCCGGATGAGGGAATCCGGATTGGAGTTGTTTCGTAAATTGATTCCCTCACCCGGCCTTCGGCCACCCTCTCCCTGAGGGAGAGGGATGCTCTCCTCTCACCACGGCAATCCAAGTAGCTCAATCTCTCCACCCTCCGGACCACGCTCGCGCAGCGCCAGGAGCATCGGCGTGCTTGCCGTGTATTCCACCGTCGCGCCACGCTGTTCGACCAGCAGCCTTCCGGCAAACCGGCGCCAACTGAAATTCGCATAGAGCGGCTCCACATCCGGTGGGCACACCAGCAGCCCAAATGCCGCGTCGCCTTCTGCATCTCCGCGTTCGCAAACCCGCGCCTGCGCGAATCCGGATGCGTCATCACTCCACCGATGCCGCCGATGTGAACCGCCAGGCCATTCACCTTCACATCGCGCGTAACGATACCCACGTGGCTGACGAGTTGCCCGTCACTCCACACCAGCACGCTCCACTCAACCGCAGCCCACACGATATCGCGCTCCTGAATGCTCAGCTCGGCGAATCGCTTCGTATCCAGCTGCATCAGGTTCCTGTCTTAATGATCCTGTAACAATTCGCGCTCGGCCCCGGCCGCGACGTATATTACGAGTTGAGAGGAGAATCGAAAATGCGAATCGTCCGCCGGACTGCCATGCTCGCACTTTGCGCCTTGTTCATCGTATCGCCACACCTGCGTTCTGCAGACACGATACCGCGCGAATTGACCGATGACGCGTACTGGAAGCTGGTCAACACTCTGTCCGAGGACGGTGGCTACTTTCGATTCCAATTCATGTCGAATGAGCGCGAGTTCCCGTCGGTCATTCCGGAATTGAAGAAGAGCATCAAGCCCGGTGGCGTCTACCTCGGCGTCGGGCCCGAACAAAATTTCACGTACATCGCGGCGACGCAGCCGAAGATCGCATTCATTTTCGACATCCGGCGGCAGAACATGCTCGAACACCTGATTTACAAAGCGGTGTTCGAAATGTCGGCCACTCGCGCCGAATTCCTGTCGCGGCTCTTTTCGCGGCGCGCGCCTGTCGGGCTCACCGATAGGACCACCGTCGCTGCGTTATTCCAGGCGTTCGGCAACAGCCGTTCGGAGGCTGCGCTGTATCGGCAGAATCTCCAGGCCATCACGGACCAATTGTTGAAAGTGCACAAGTTTCAACTGAGCGCGGCGGATCAGTCGGACATCGCCATGATCTACCAGCAATTCTTTGATGCGGGTCCGGGCGTGGGCTATTCCGGGACCTTCGGAGGCTACAGCGGCGGAAATTCAAACTACGCCGCGCTGATGACGTCCACCGACGATCATGGCCAGGCATGGAGCTACCTCGCCAGCGAAGAGAATTTTCAAAGCGTGCGTGAAATGGAGCGGAAGAATCTCATCGTTCCGCTGGTGGGCGACTTTGCGGGAACGAAGGCGATCCGCGCCGTCGGCAATTATCTTCGAGAGCACGGCGCGGTGGTTTCGACGTTCTATACCTCGAACGTCGAGCAGTACCTCTTTCAGCAGGCGGACGACTGGAGTCGCTACTACTCGAACGTGTCGGCACTGCCCCTGGACGTCTCCAGCACTTTTATCCGCAGTTCCCACTATTCGCTCGGAACCGTCACGCAGCCTGCTCGGCAATTCGGCGGATCCAACTACGTCATGCTGCTCTGCTCGATGGCCGACCTCACCAAGGCGTTCAACGCCGGCCGGATTCATAGCTACGACGACGTGATCCGGATGTCGCACGAGTAACGGAGACAGCGGTGTCCTGAATTCTGCCCAGAGCCGCTAAGAATGAATTCGTGTAAGGCCTGGGATGTTGTCGAAGTCCGAGTCAAAACTCATCACGCGCTTGATGGCATGGCGTTCCATGACGGCAACATGAATCGCATCGCGAGCCGACATTTTCCTTTTTCCCAGAATCAAGTCGCGAGCGCGCTCGACGTCCGACCGTTCGATCGACAGAACTTCTTCGGTAAGGCCCATGAGGACGTCGAATGCAGGCCGAATGTGCTCCGGCCGATTGATGGCCGTATATCGGTGGAGGATTTCCTGAAATACTTCAACATCGGTGACCATCGGTGTTTTATCGGCAACAAACCGCTCGAGAAGTCGGCGCGCATCGGACTTGTGGGGATGAGCCGCTCCGATGAGATACATCGGGATATTCGAGTCGATGAAGATCATCGACGTTTGAGGGCGTATCCCGCCGAAATCTCTTTCAGCATTTTGTTGATGTCGCCAGTGGGCGCGGAATGTCGGGCCGCTGCCTCGATTATCGCTAGTTTTCGGGCAGCATCTCCTGTGGCTTCACCTCGCCGTGCCGCGCGCAACGTCTGGCGAACCCATTCCGCGACAGTCAGGCGCTTTGCCTGAGCCATTTGCTTGATGTCTCGCAGTTCTTTGTCATCAAGAATCACCTGGAGTCGTTTGCTCATGATCGGAGGCTATCGTACTCATCGGTATGAGTCAATACGGCCTTATTATTCTCGAACTCCGTTTCGATAGAACTTGCGGAGCAGGCTTGCCCTCAATGAATCCGGTGCCAGCGGAAACAGCTGCTTGAATTCCTCGTCCGTCATGGATGTGATTTGGCGGAATTCGGGTTCTCTCCGGAACTCACGTATCTTTTCCTTCATATCCTCGCAACATCGCAGAAGCGCGCACACGTGATCGTAGGCTTCAAGGTAAATGCCGGCACCGATGCTATCCCTGGAGACAGGCAATTTGTTCAAGACCATGAAACGGTGGGAGAGATAAACGGCCAGACCTTCTTCCAGAAATGTTCCGGTGGTGGCGCCGGGGGAAAGCAGGTGAAACGTCTCGTGGCCGAGAGTGTAGAGCGCGTTCATCTCGTCCAGAGCGCTCTTCTGTGTCAGCAAAACGATAATCTGCCGGTGTTCGGCGCCAACGAAGATCTGGGTGGGATGGTCTACGGTCGTGAAATCCACGCCCAGGATCGTAAAGAAGGGATTTCGCGGTCCAAATAACTGTTCGGCCAATTGGAGGGATTGACCAAGCCTGTTGGAGAGTGATGTGTTGGAATAGCCGCCATCTGAAAGTTTGCTTGTGAGTAGAAGATTTGAATTCACCATCATCTGTTCGCTGTTAATTGCAGGCATTTCCTTCATTCTCCTCCTGCCTCACCCAATTAGCCACCGCGGAGGACAAGGCGGAGCGGTGCACGAGCGCAGGAACGGCAAGCCAGCTCGAAACGGGCCGAGATGGACTGCCTGCTTCGGGCGAGTCCGTTGACATATTTCAAATTGTTTCTGGCCGCATCCCTTTGCGCGCGAGTGATCCACCAACAAGGAATCCGAGCACCAACCCGCCCAGATTCCCAGCCAAACCCCAGAAGATTCCGGCATGCATACAACTGTAATTGTCAGCAGAGCCGCAGCCTATCCGAACGAAAAGTAAGCCGGCAACTCCGCCGAGTGCCGATCCGAGCATCGCAGCAGTCGAACAGATTGCCAAAAGGCGGCGGGACCAGCGTGCGCGTTCGGAGTGTGAGAGTCGAAGAAAGAGGCTGACGATCACACAGATGAGCCAGACCGGAGCGAAGAGGAAAGGCAGGAGCATGGCGCGGATCGTATCACGGAAAATTCGCGACGGGTGGCACCGCCGCGATAAGAAAATGAAGTTGGGAGGCTATGCCTCCCAACCTCCCGTTTGGCCAATCATCCCACCAGCATCATGCGGCAGGCGTCCCAGATTGGGGTTTCATTCGCGGTGTACTCCGTGAAGGCGAACAGCGCGTGCATCGTGCGGAAACGTTTGCCGCATCTTCTCGGCAACTCACTAAAAGCAATCCTGTGGCCACACGTTAAACCGCAGTAACCATGAGATCTTCCGTTGAGGCGGGCATGGGAAAGTCGCAAGAATTGTTATCGGTAATGACGAAAAACGTCAGAAGGGAATTTCGGGAGGGGGGTCCGATCCAAACTGCCGGGCGGTCGAAGCCGCAGACCAGGTGTGCAGCCCACAAGCTTCACGGAAGCCGACATTAAAATGTCCCCCACGGCGACGTCGAATGAGTTGCTCCGGGGGGATTTACTCACCTGCCAACCGTGGGGAACACTTTAAAGACGCAGTTAGCAGGTAGAAAGTAAACGCGGGTCGAAAAAGTGTTGCCGAAACATGAAGCCGTGCACCATCCCGTTCCACATCGTGACTTTCGGTGCGCAGTGCCGTAACGAGCTTTCGTGGTAGTTTTTCGTCGAGCAGGATTTTCAAGCCGGTTGAAAGTCTTTTCGCTGGGCCAGTTCTTCCGGCCAGGGAGCGAAGATTTCGGGGATCATGAATGGTAGCCAACTCCGCGGAGTGAGCGCTGGCTTCATGCTGTCAGCGGCTCTTTCTTGTATTTACGGCTTTTTCCCGATCCATATATCCAGGGCTCCGTCGGGTACTCCTCCCCAAATCATTCCGGTTTCTATCCCCACTTCCTTGAATGCGCTCCGTACATTTTCAAATGGCGGCGGTGGCGGGAGCACTTGTACGCCCCCAGAACCGGACAGAGACAATGAGACCCCTGGATAAACGACAGCTGTGAAAGTTGGTGGTTCTGGATTCCAGCCGGCTTCAACGAAAATAGCATGTACTGTCTTTGCAAAGCGGCCGGCTTCAGGTTCGGTGGCCAAATACCTGATCCGAAGTTTGCTCTTTGGGGAAGATGACAGAATGCGAACCATGGCCGCACGTTCATTCGTTGTAAAGTTTCGATCTGCGAGCTTCTGGCGAATTTGCTCTTCTTTCGCATCAGAAAGCGCGGACTTCGCTGCACTAAGTTCAGTGGTTTTCTTGCGCTCTGCGAATTGAACAACAAACGTTGTTGCCGCAATCAAGACAGTCCCCGCGGTCAGCAGCATTCTGAGTCGCCACCAGAAATCTACTTTCTGGACAAGATCTGACACGGTTGCCGTGAGTGTCGATAGGTCTGGAGTCATGGACGTAATATTACCGGCAATGTCAATGATCCGATCAAACACAGCTACATTGCGGAACAAAAGCAAACGGTGGGTCTAAATCCAGGAACGAGGCCGAGCCGTCAACTCGGCGGTAGTATGAGGTCGACGCCGTCCAAAGTGAATCCCTCGGCCGAGACAGGATCCGCCGATCCCGCAAAATAACCCAAACGCGAAGGCGGGATATGAGGTCAAGGTTGAGACGCTTGCGAAATCAGGCCCTTTGATTTAAGGATTTCGATGTAGTCGGCCAGGTAGAGTTTGCATTTGATAAAACCCGCGAACTCTTGCTGATTCAGTTTGAGTTGCTGTCGAATGAAGTGCTCCGGAAGGTCCTTGTTTCCGTTTGAACGTCGAGTTCTTGTGATCGTTTTCCCTTCGTATTCGAACCATGCCAGCCTGTCATAGGAATTCCTGGTCTTTAGTTCAAGCTTTCTGACCAGCACTTCGAATTCGTGAACCTTCATGCAGGAGTTGGCCGCATTTCAATATGTTTCAGCAGAACTGACCAGACATGCTGCAAGTCTGTCCCGAGTTGATCCCGGCGTTCATGCAGCGTCAAATATAGTTCTTCGATTGTCTTCCTGAAATCCTCAAGAGCTTCTGAAGCATTATCGCCATAACCAAACTCGTCGATTTCCGGCCAGTGCGCTACGAAGGTTTCCGTCTTGCGTTCGAGTTCAACTGTTATTGCCGCCAGCATACGAAGCCGCCGATCGCGAAGCATCCCGAACTTTATTCGCTTTGGAGGTTGGGTGGGGGTTCGCGCCTTCTTGGCAAATATCAATTCGCTTGAATCGGGAGGGAGAAACAAGGCCTTTTCGCTTTCCCTCTTGGAAGGAACTATGCGGATTCCAGAATCACTGGCGCTAACTTCAATGGTGCTGGTGTTCATGACTGTGGGCCTCCGGGCGGTATCTGTACAACGTTCATCATTGTTCGTCCGATCCAAATATTGTTCGCGAATAACTGAAATTCATAGACTCCCAATTCCTCAATCGCCATTGGGGGAATCTTCAGAACGATATCGGTCGACTCCAGGCGACTTTTGATCTGTGTCGGGTGTGTATCGATTCGACCAATTGCTTGGCCTGAGTCCAACTTGATTATCTCAATTCGATAGACATATTCGCCTTCCCCATCCGCGAGCTTTACATAGATCCAAATCGGTTGCGGGTGTATAGCCGGCAGCGTGGCGACCAACATTCGGTCGAACATTCCAATTATAGACTTCTTGTTCGTCTGCGCTTCAGTAACGATTTGATCACAAAGGAGAAACGCGAGAACCGCTGGGATTGGTGGATCTTCAGCCATAAGTAATGTCGGTGGAGTCTAGCATTTGGTCGAACGTTCCGGGAGCTTCTTGAAATCCCAATAGGTGCCGCTTGTTACCCCCGCGCTACCTCTGCCGGAAAATGACAAGGAACCTACCCAGGTCTATTACCTCTAACCGAATTATCTTCAGTGGAATGGACCTGACCGGGATCGAACCGGTGACCTCCTGACTGCCAGTCAGGCGCGCTCCCAGCTGCGCTACAGGCCCGCGTGAACCCATTCATCGTAAAGGAAAGGGTGGGGAGGGTCAATCGGCGTTATTGCGGCGTAGAATCTTCGGATGTGGGTTGCGCCGCTGATTTATCTGGTCGTTACGATTGTGCTCTGGCAGCTGGGAAACGCGCTGTTCATGCCGGAGTTGCTGGCGAATCGCGCCTTCGAAATCCTTCCGGCATCCTTTATTGAATCGGGTGTTCAATCGTTCGGTCCATTGGCGAAGCAGCTCGCGTTCTACGGCATCGCGGTCTTCTACTTCGGCGCATACTTTGCGTTCGCGCAGTTCTGGGATCGCATTCGTCCATATCTGGGCAACGCCTTCTATGCGGGATTTGCTCTCTGGGGCGCTCACGTTCTCATCCTGATTCCGGCGGCCGGTCAGGGCGCATTTGCCTACAAGTCTCCCCAGGGCGGATTGAACGCGAGCATTCTGCTCTTCGCATCGCACTGGATATTCGCGCGGTCGCTTCAGTTTCAGGGCTTTCGTGCGCAACCCACGGTCACGAAAGCAGGCCGCCGCATCTTCGTCGTTGCTGTCGCTGCAGCGGCGATCGCGGCCATCGTTCGAGGCTATCGGACATTCTTCAAGCCGGCGAAATGGAGCGACGAAGTCACACCGACCGCGGATTTCTACAGCGTTTCCAAAAACTCCGTGGATCCCGTCGTGCCGGCATCCGGTTGGAAGCTGGACGTGCGTGGATCGAACGGCACGACCTCGTACAATCTCGCGCAGATTCGCGAGCTGCCCAGCATCACCATGTTTGCGACGCTTGCCTGCATCAGCAATCCCGTCGGCGGCGACTGGATTTCCAACGCGCGCTGGACCGGCGTGCCTATCGCCGCGCTTCTGCAAGCTGCCGGCGTCGCCCAGCGAACAATCGACGTCGTGTTTCACGCCTCCGACGGATACAGCGACAGCATTCCCATCGAACGCGCCATGCAGCCTCTGTGTTTTCTCGCCTATGAAATGAATGGCGCTCCCCTCACCACCAGCCACGGGTTTCCGCTTCGCCTGATCGTTCCGGGAATTTACGGTATGAAGAACGTGAAGTGGATCATCGCGATCGAACTCGTCGAGCAGGACTATCGCGGCTTCTGGCAGCGCCGCGGCTGGGACGATGCCGCGCACTATAAATTAATGTCGCGCATTGATATCGCGCACGACGGACTCGTCGCCGGCATCGCCTTTGCTGGCGATCGTGGCGTCGATTCGGTTCAGGTCCGCATCGGAGACGGCCCATGGCAGGAGGCCGAATTGAGGCCGTCCCTTTCTCCCATCACCTGGGTGCTCTGGTCCCTGAAGGCGGACGTGAAGGGAAAGGGCGTGATGGTGCGGATGAAGTCCAGCGACGGCGAATTCCAGATTGCCCAGCCCATGCCTCCATTCCCGGAAGGCTCCTCCGGATTGCACTCGGTGGTTGGATCGTGACCATCGTCTGGGGAGTATTCAAAGTCGCCGTCGTCCTGATTGCGGCGTGGGTTTTGTTGCTGTTGTGGTCGGCCGGCTCTACTCGGCGGAAATGAGGGAGGCGTGATGCAGCGCCAGCAGCCAGCGATCATCTTCAAAAATGAAAACGTTCGTCGCGCAGGCGCGGGCGCGCTGCAGCTGATTGCCGGCGGACGTCGTGATGTTCTCGAAGCAGTTCACCCAGGCCACCGAGCCGTGCATCTCGACGGAGACTCCCGACACGTCGACTCTCATATACGTGGTGTTTTTGAAAATCTGTTCCCAGTTGGCGCGGATGTTCTCCCAGCCCGTCAACCGGTATCCGCTCGGATGGATGCAGCAGGCGCTTCCGTCGGTGGCCCAGACCTCGTCCATGAGATCGAGGTCGAGACTTTCGAGCGCGAAGTAGAATTTAAGGTTGGCCTCTATGACCTGATCCGGTTCCGTCATATCGCAACCCCTACCTTCTAGCCGAAAACCTTCCGGAATCGCAACCAGCTTATCGAAAAAATGATCGCGCCGAGGATCCCCATCGCCAGTGCCTGCTCCCACAGATCCGCGAACCCCAGCCCTTTCATGATGACTCCCCGGACAATCACGAGGAAGTACCGCATCGGCAGGATCGTGGTGAAATACTGCATCGCCTTTGGCATTGATTCGATCGGAAACATGAAGCCCGCCAGCAGGATGTTGGGTACCAGGACGAACTGCGCGGCCAACGCGGCCTGCTGCTGCGTGCCGACTAGCGTGGCAACGAGGATCCCCATGCCGAGAATGACGAGGATGAACAGGCAGGTGAATACAAACAACACCATCAGGCTGCCGGCGATGGGAACGTCAAACCAGAACGTACCGGCCGCCAGGATCAGAGCGCTGTCGGCCAGACCGATCAGCACATAGGGAATGGTTTTGCCGATCAGCATCTCCGTGGCACGAATCGGCGTCACTGTGAGCTGTTCAATGGTGCCGCGCTCCCGCTCGCGCACGAGGCTGAATGCGGTGAGCGGCATCATCAGTTCCATGAGAAGGACGCAGATGATTCCCGGCACCATGTAATTGATGGCGCGCAGCGATGGGTTGAACCAGACGCGGGGCTCCTCGCGGATTCCGGCCTGGACGATGCGCAGACCTTTGCGGTCGAAGTTGTCGCGCATGCGGTCGTCGTTTTCGACGGCGACAATGCCGTTGGCGTAGCCCAGCGCAATCGTGGCGGTGTTCGAATTGGTGCCGTCGAGCAGGAGTTGGATGGTTGCGCGGGTTCCGCGGCGGATGTTTTTCGTGTAGTCGACTGGTATCACGATGGCCATGATCGAGCGTCCGGAGTTCAAGTGATCGGTGACCGCGGTAAGGGATGCAACGTGTTCCTCGAGCGCGAAGTAGCCGCTGGAGATGAAGCGGTCGACCATGCGGCGGCTTTCCTCGGATTCGGACTGGTCGTAGACGACAACGGGGAGAGCGCGGATGTCGGTTGCAACGACGTAGCCGTAGATGAGGAGCTGGATGAGAGGAGTCAGTATGACCATGCGCATCAGGCCACTGTCCCGGCGGATTTGAATGAATTCCTTTCGGATGATCTGGTAGATGCGCTTCATGTTCTAAAGAGAAGGCCGCCGATTGCCCCTCCTGGACAGGAGGTGTGGTTGTCCAGGGGATTCATCGGAACAACCACCCCGTCTGCGCCTTCGGCGCAGCCACCCCTCCTGTCCAGGAGGGGCAATTCGTCCAGCGGAGTAGGTCATAGACATCTCAATCCAGCTTCTTTCGGAAACGATGGGCGGCAAGCGTAATCATCACGACACCAAACGCCATGATGTACAGTGTCTGGCGCCAGAACGATTCCATGCCGAGGCCCTTCAGGTAAATGTCTCTCAGGATCTCAATGAAGTAGCGCGCGGGAACCACGATCGTCAGAACCTGCAGCGCCGCCGGCATCTGGCGAATCGGAAAAATAAATCCCGACAGCAGAATCGACGGCAGCATCGATGCCATGATTGCAGCAAACATCGCCGAAATCTGAGTCTTGGTGACCGTCGAAACCAGAATCCCGATTCCCAGCACTCCGATCAAATAGAAGAACGCGGTGAGCAGCAGCAGCGGAATGCTGCCCTTGATGTGAATCCCAAACATCAGGCGGCTCGCCAGCACAATGATCAGGAAATCCAGATACGCCAGCACGGCGTACGGCACCGTCTTGCCGATCATCAACTCGGAGCGCTTGATCGGCGACGAAACAATCTGTTCGATCGTGCCCTGTTCCTTTTCCTTCACGATGGTCACGGCCGTCAACACGGTTCCAACGATCATCATGATCACCGCGATGATTCCGGGAACGATGAACTGCACGCTCTCCAGATCCGGGTTGAACCAGATTCTCGGTTCCACGGCAATCGCCGGCACCGCCAGGTTCAGATTCCGCAGCACGGACTCCATCTGCTGCATCACGATCCCGGTGGAATACGATCGCGTGATGGCTGACACATAGCTCATGGCAATCGTCGCGGTATTGTTGTCGGCGCCATCGACCAGAACCTGCACCGTCGCCTCACGGTTCGACGCCAGCCGCTCGCTGAAATTCGGCGGAATCACGATGCCGATCCGAACCGTCCCGAGGTTGATGTCGTTTTCCAGGCCGCGATAGCTTGTCGCGAATCCTTTGATGGTGAAGTACGGCGACGTTGCGAACCGCTCGATGTATTGACGCGAGGACTGCGTGGAGTCCTGATCGTAAATGGCCATGGGCACCGACTTCACGTCGTAGCGGATTCCGAATCCGTAAAGGATCAGCATCATGAGCGGGAACACGAAGACCATGTAGATGGTCGCGCGGTCCCGGCGAATCTGGATGAACTCCTTCTTCGCGATGGCCCACAGTGCGGATCGCCTCATTGAACGCGCACCCGTCCGTTAACGTTCACGATGACTCTCAGGTTTCTGCCCGATCGGTCCCATACCGTTACGGTTGCGGTCGGAGCCACGGTGCCGCGCTGGTGAAACTCCGGACGCGCGCTGGCGGACACGGTGATTCCACGCGGCAGAGCGATAATTTCGAGGGACTCCCATACCGCTCCCTGGCATTCGACGGCATAGGTTCCCGGCGATGTGACGTTGATGCGGCAGTCGCGATTCCGCGTCACCGCCAGGATTCTGGCCAACTGCATGCGTGATTCCACTATGCGCGCGGCGGATTGAAGTTCGTAAGTTTCTCGTGCACGAAGAAGCGACGGTGCGGAAATCGCCAGGGTGATTGCCATGATGGCCATGGCAATGAGGGACTCTGTGAGTGACATGCGCTGGATTCCTCATAGCGCAAAGGGCTGGCTTCATCCTACCCGCTGCCTCGTCATGACCGACACAAAAATATCTTCCAGCGACGGAGTTATTTCGCGAAGCGCGGTTACTTTCAAGCCGCGCTTCTGGCCGATTTCCCGGACGCGCCGCTCGGCGTCCGCAGGATCTTTCACCGTGAGGTGGAGTTTGTTGCCATACATGGCGACTTCCTGGATTCCGTCGGTCTTTTCGAGTTCGTCGATCCACGCAAACATCGACTCGACATCGAGCTCGAGCAGGCGCGCTTCGAAATGTTTGCTGCGCAGTTCGGCGGGAGATCCGGATGCGACGATTTTTCCGGCGTCGATCAGGGCAAGCCAGTCGCAGTGTTCCGCCTCGTCCATGTAGTGCGTCGAGACAAACACGGTGACGCCGTCCTGGGCCAGCGCATAGATCAGCTCCCAGAAGGATCGCCGGTATCCGGGATCGACTCCTGCCGTCGGTTCATCCAGAAAAACGATGCGGGGGCGATGCACCACCGCGCAGGCCAGCGCGACGCGCTGGCGCAACCCAACGGAAAGCGAACTGCACAAGATGTCCAGGGTGGATTCCAGATGGCAGACCTGGATGGCCCAGTCAAAGGCGGTGGCGCCGTAGACGCCGCCGAAGAATTCGAGGTTCTCGCGGACCGTCAGGTCTTCGTAGAGCGAGAATTTCTGCGACATGTAGCCGATGGCTTGCTTGATCTGCTGACGCTGGGTGCCCATGTCGAAGCCGGCAACGCGGCCGCTGCCGGAGGTTGGAAGGAGGATGCCGGTCAGCATGCGAATGGTCGTGGATTTCCCGGCGCCGTTGGGGCCGAGAAAGCCGAAGATTTGTCCTTCGCGCACGCGAAAGGAAATGTGATCGACGGCGACGAAGTCACCGAAGACACGCGTGAGGTTGTCGGCTTCAACGGACCATGTGGTCAAAAGTGCGTCTCCACAAAAGTCGGGCAATCCAGTCTACAAATTACCCCTCCTGGCCAGGAGGGGTGGACGCGAAGCGGACGGGGTGGTGGTTCTAGAAACACTTGAACCACCACCCCGTCTGCGGCATTAAGGTGGCTATCGCGACTCTTTTTTCGTTGCCGCAGCCACCCCTCCTGGCCAGGAGGGGCGATCCCCATTTCATTCAGTTTCTTTCTTAGTCGTCAGCTGAAAAAACACGTCTTCGATCGACGGCGGCACCGGGTGTATCGACCGCACCGCAATACCGCGCGCATCCAGTGCCGCACGCGCTGCCGTCTCGGACTCCGCTGCATCCATGTCTCCCATCGTCAGGTGCAATCCCTCTCCAAACAAATTAACGCCCACCGCATGGGGCAGCGCGGCCAGCACTTCCTTTGCAACGAATCGCTGGTCCGCCACAACCTCCAGGATCGTTCCCTTGAACTTGCCGCGCAGATCCTCCGGCCGTCCCACCGCGATCAGTTTTCCGTGATCCAGAAATCCCACGCGGCTGCAGCGCTCCGCTTCGTCCATGTACGGCGTGGAGACCACAATCGTCACGCCCTCCTGCCACAGATCAAACAGCAACCTCCAAAGATCCCGCCGCGACAGCGGATCGACTCCCGTTGTCGGTTCGTCGAGGAACAGCAGCTTCGGGGTATGGATCAGCGCACAGGACAACGCGAGCTTCTGCCGCATTCCGCCGGACAGGTTGCCGGCCATGCGGTCGCGAAACGGTTCCAGGCGGCTGAACTGCATCAGGCGCTTCAATCGTGGATCCCGGTCTTCTTTGCGGACTCCATACAGATCTGCAAAGAGCTCCAGGTTCTCCCGCACCGTCAGCTCCAGATACAGGCTGAACCGCTGAGACACGTAGCCAGTCATGGTGGAAATCGATTCGGATTCGCGAAAGAGATCGAATGTTCCAACGCGTCCTTCGCCGGAAGTCGCTTCCAGAATTCCCAGCATGATGCGAATCGCGGTGGTTTTGCCGGCGCCGTCGGGTCCGATCAGGCCAAAGATTTCGCCCTCCTCCACGTCGAGATTCAGGCGATCGAGTGCAGTAACCGATCCAAATGTTCGCGTGACGTTATGGATCGAGAGAATTGTCACGACTTACTTCAGGACGATCTCCGCATCGGCGGGCATTCCGGGTTTCAAGCGCTGCTGGGTGTTTTCAAGTGACACCTTGACGCGATAGACCAGCTTGATTCGTTCTTCCGGTGTCTGAATGGTCTTGGGTGTGAATTCCGATTCAGCAGAAACAAAGGTGATCTTCCCATTGAACGTCTCGTTGGGAAACGAGTCCACGCGGACGCGCACTGCCTGGCCCAGCTTCACGAGGCCGGTTTGAGCTTCCGGTATGTAGATGTTCATCCAGAGCGAGTCAATGTTGGCGATGGTCACCACCGGTGTGCCGGGATTGACCACTTCGCCGCTCTCGACATTCTTGGTGAGGACGACGCCGTTGAGCGGTGAATGAATTTCCGTGTACGAAAGCTGGCTGTTGACCGCATCGAGCTGGGCGCGCAGCTCGCGCTGGTGCGCGCGTTGGGACTCGAGAGCCTGGCGTTCGATCTCGACGCTCCTGCGTCCCGCTTCCGCGACCGCCCCTCCGGCCTGTGAGGCCCGGAGGTGCGCTTCAGCCTCTGCGAGATCTTCGCGACGCTGGCCTTGCTGCACGAGTGTGAGGCGCTCGCGAGCGGCGGTGACTGTCGTTTCGGCAATTCGAAATGCCGATTGCGCCGAGTCAAAGTCCTGTGGCGCTGCAACCCCGGCGTCCTTCATACCCGACACGCGTTCAAAGTCGCTGCGCCGGCGGGTGAGGTCCGCCTCCGCCTGAGCGACGGCGGCTTCCGCCACACGGATTTCCTCGGGCCGCGATCCGTTGCGAATCCGCTCCACCTGCATTCGCGAAGCGTCGGTTTCGCTGTGCGCCTGGTCGATCTGATTCTCCACGATGCCGCGATGCAATTCGACCAGCGATTCCTGCTGGCGAACTTCGCTGACGACGGAATCGAGGGCAGCGGCCGCCTGCATCACGTGGGCCATCGTTTCACTGAAATCCAGTTTTGCAACGATTTGGCCGGACTTGACGGCCTGGCCTTCAACGGCGGCTACGTAGGCGACTCGCCCACCGATTTGAAAGGAGACATCCACTCGCGTGGCCTCGATGGTTCCCGAAGCGCGGAGGATTCCAGTCTCTGGTGGTCGATTTGTGAAATAGAGGTAAGCGGCGGCTGCGATGATGATCAGGCCCAGAGCAACCAGCAGCCAGCGTGAGCGCATAAGGCGACATTGTATAATAGGGGCGAAATCAAGCAATTGCCGGAGGGCCGTGAATCCCTCTCCCTCAGGGAGAGGGTGCCGCCCATCGATAGATGGGCGGCGGGTGAGGGGATCCGTATTCGCTAAAATTGATTCCCTCATCCGGCCCTTCGGGCCACCTTCTCCCTGAGGGAGAAGGA
>Ga0209488_10000122_pt1 | contig 57695 bp, 100 predicted proteins | sample Rivendell_Oct201_8_FD_188349 | JGI IMG/M metagenome (GOLD analysis project Ga0209488, IMG submission 188349) | Vadose zone soil microbial communities from the Eel River Critical Zone Observatory, Northern California, USA -... | ecosystem: Environmental > Terrestrial > Soil > Vadose zone >...
ATACATACGAAAGCACCGGGTTTCATTCGTTTGCGATGAGCATGAGCACATAACCACATAGAAGCATTAAATTCATTATAACTACTAAGATTACTGAGGTCCTCTTGTTGATCACTGTACTTCTCCAAATTAAAATAGGGAGGACAGGTGATAGCACAGTCAAATAAGCCATCAATAGCAAGGAAACGACCATCTCCTTTGACATAGGTTACCCCTTTGAGTTTTAGTCTTTTGAGAAGGGTTTCATTTTCTTCAATTTGTTTAGAGCGGATTTCAAATCCAGTGTATTTGTGGCCCATAATACTAGAGACAAGACCGCGAGGGGGACCCCCAGCAAAAGCATCCAGAATATGAGATCCAATGTTTCCTGCATATCTGACAATGATCATCTCCATGAGTGGGGCTGGGAACACACTGTGAGTGCCTGTGTAGATGCTTTGGTGATCTTTTCTGAAAGACTGATCACGGGCACCACTATGGCCAGTTTCATCTGTCAACCTGCGCCAATCACGAACCCGACGTTTGATGATTTCGTCAGTATTCCATACTGTGGTTGTTGTAGCAAACCAATCTTTCCCTTGAGCCGGGCGCACATATGCTTGTTGTGGTGTTATCAGAAGTGGTTTTGAAGTAATTAGTGTTTTGCCACTATTTTTGTCAAATCTTTTGAACAGCATTTTATACCAACTTTCGTCGAATGTTATGGACAAAAGTTGATACTGTTGATTGGGAAATTCCAAATTGTTTTGCAAGGCTACCTTGTGTTTTACCTAAGTTATATAATTTTCGTATTTCAATAACATCTTGGGATACTTCATAATTTGAAAAATCAGCTATAGTTTTCCAAAGCATATCAGTTATCCCAGTCATTAAAATAGCGACGCGAGGGAGGTGGCGGCAATCGGAAGGGCGGCATGCCGGGTGCTTCTCTTCTCACGTATGGGTCTCCCCATTTTGGACCCCCACAATCTCCATAGTAAATACATGGCACGTATTGAGGGCCATAGGGACGAGGGCGTGGTTCATAATCCCGACGATCCCTGCTCCACATTGGCGGTCCGGGGTATTGTGCTGTTGCAGGTACAGTGAAAATCACTAGCGTTGCTAGAGCTAGAGCATAACATTTCATGTAGTTTCCTTTTCTGATTAATACGCAAGTAGGGAGATTGGCAGTGACGGACGAGGTAACTTACCAATCTCCCTCTCATTGACCCCTCGGGGAAAGGGCCAATTCAGTTTAAGCCCTAAAAGGAGCGTGAAGTTCCTTCATTCTGGCTCTGTAGTTCTGTAACTGTTTTTGATAGTTAGAGTCAGCAAGCATGGATTGACGATCTTGTTGACGCTGTTTTTGCCAAAGTTCGATGCGTTTTGTGTTGCCATCATACCAGACTTTGGCAGCCTCTAGCCACTCAGAATATGACTGCATGAACAGTTGTGGCGAATCTTCATCTTTTGAGAAACGCTCAACCATGCTTTCGATGGATTTCCAGTCCGGTTCAGAGCTGCCATAGCCCTTTAGAGGGCCATAGCAAAGTCTTTCCATTATCTCGTATGGAACACCTCGCATGCAGCCATAGGCAAGGTGGCTGTTACGGGCGTCTTGTTTTAGCTCAATGCGATGCCATCGGTGTGACCAAAAGTTATTTTCGGCATAGGATTGAGAAAGCACTGCTTTTTCTGTAAGTAATGCTTTTTGACGTTGCCGGGCAAATTTGGCTCGTGCTTTCCATTTTTCCTCCTGTCGCCTGATGTACGTCATTTCGGCAGCAAGAATGAACACTTTGACTTTCAGATGTGATCTCATGTTTTGTTCCTAGAGGTTGGGGTTATATGAACTATTCTTAGGCCTCTAGGAGGCCCTCTTGGTAATCTACCAGAAGTGGATCATGACTTATCTCTTTGCCTTGCGGTTCATAGAACCGGGTTGACGGTACGCTGCTGGATTATTTCCGTGTGGAAGTGATTTCAGTGTGTTGGAATGAGCAATCTTTCGCTCATTTAGTACTCTTTGCTTTCGTCGCAGTATCTTGCCCATTGTATTTCCTGTTGTGACGCTCGGTGGGGGAATTGAACCCCCACCACATGGGGTTAGAAATCCTGTGGCCCACCGAGGCCGAGCTTATTGCTTTTTGGCTTCATCCTTTTCTTGAGAAGACCAATCCATGGTGGCTCCAGTAGCAGCGTAGTCAGCACGTTTTTGGCTCATTTTTCCCATGGTGGCACTCAAGTTTCTTGTTGAAGAGTTCACACTCTGTCCACCAGCACTGCCATAACTGGTAGCTTGCATAGCGTTGTCGAAGTTGGCACCGAGGAAAATCACCTGCCAATCTTTGGCACGACAGTTATCCAAGAGTGCTTTAGCTTGAGGTACACTCAATTCTTTGCTGTCATTCTCCGCACCATCTGTCATGATGATAAGGGCCAATTTGTCGTATTTCCCAGCTTCTGCCAATTGCACAATCTTTGCAGTTGCATCATTAAGCGGGGTCATGCCACGAGGCTCGGCATCTTTGTTACTTACAGGCTGCCATGTTTCTGGGGTGATCCGATCACGGATGATTTCAAATCGGAGCCCATTAACCCCATCAAAGGTAGCAAGAGTGACGCCAGTATCCACTTTTTTATCTGCTAGATCTTTGACGTAGGTATTGATGGCTCCAAGAGCTTCATCCCATTGGCTCGCCATAGAGCCAGATCGGTCAAGTAGAATAAAATCGTGTTGTAGCATGTTACTTCACTTTCTTTTTTACTGGTGTTGCTTTTGAGGTGGCTCTTTTACCAAGTTCATTTTTGTGTGTCAGCTTGATAATATGACCTTCCTTCTCCATCTTATGTCCGTTAGCAACACAGCGGGCCAAGATGTTATAATAGGTACCTCCCAGCTTAAGTTTGATTTCAGTTGCGGTGGCTCCTTGTTCAAATAAGGCTAAAGCTTTGGAGTTTTTGCTTCCTTCCATACAGCCCCATTTATCAAGGATAACGTCCTCGTCATTATGCAGTGGATGGACTCTATTAGGGGCTGATTTTTGAGGCTTCTTACGTTCTGGGCTTGGAACTTGTTTAGCAAATTTCTTACTTTTCTTTCTACTTTTTGGTTTTTCCTTCAGAATCTTTACTGGGGATGGTTCTTCAATTTCAGCTTCAACTTCTTCAGTTTCAGCCTCAACTTCTTCATCCTCAGTTTCAGGTTCATCATCTTCATGAACTTCACCCGTTTCAGGATCAATATTTTCTTCGTTATCATCAGGACCTTCTGGGTCATCCTCACCTGTGGTGGGATCAAGATCATCGAAGTCAACTATTTCTTCATTTTTTGAATTGTGGGCTTCAACTGCTGCATTTACCCAAAAGGCAGTTTCATCTGTCAGAGCGTCGAAGTCGTCATCAGTCAGCTTAGCTACAGCATTCAGGATGGACTTTAGATAGTCCTGTCGATTGGCATATTTTTGACGTGCCTTGTAGCCGGTAGCTTCTATTAGCTCACGTTCAATGTCGTGCATTTTGCCCTCAAGAATTAGGAGTTAGCGAAGTAGCTTCGCAATTCACCAACGGGGTCAGACATTGACAAAGAAAAGCGCCTTTTCAAGCGCATATTGTGATTTTCTCTCTGAGACATTGTCCTAGTTGGTCTATCCAACTTGAGCCTAACTCTGCCTGTCGTCAAGGCCCGTAGAACTGTTTTTAGCTCATCGGGCAGTTCATCAAGGAGCAATGCTAGATGCCCATAATTTGGGGTGCCCTCTAGGTGCAAGGCATCAACTATGTCATCAAGACATATATTCTGATCGATGACGGATTTTTCTTTCAATCTGGCCTTGTCAATGAACATTCTATTCAGTGAAGTTCTATACAAGGCAAAAAAATGCCGCATGTCATTTACAATAGGATATTTCTTTTCAAGGGTAAAAAATAACACCCTCGCATCTTGCATTATGTCACTGAATTCTTCTATTCTGTCAAAACGCCAGAGGTTTTTTCGAACCTGCTTTATGGTCCAATATTCAACCTGTTTTGACCAGATGGGATGCCACGATAATTGAGCACGCTCTTTCATGTGATGCCCCTTTGATAAGGTATGGGGCAGTGAAATTGTCAAAGAGGTAGCACAGAAGTCAATACCACTAGGGCTTGCGTGATAGCCGCCTCAAGAGAGCGTTATTTCGTGTCATGGTATTGGCTAAGGTATTTGCTCTGTTTAAAACGCTCTGTGCGAGCGCAGACAATCTACCTCTGCCCCACCAACCTTGGAACAATTTAGTTCCAAGGTGGTCCAAATCTTCAGTTTCTAACTCACTGGGATCATCATAACCATCGGGTAAGTTAGCCACTTTGGCACCCAGCCACTCAGCTAGATCATTGGCAGGTTTTTCTGCTCCATGATCGAACAGAATCCATGTCTCATTAAAGTTTTTCTTAAGCGCTCGTAGTAGTGCTATTTGACTGATTGTACAGGATGTTCCAAAGGTGCAGGTAGCCCTGAAGAATATAGGATTGTAGCCTTTATGAGTGAAATTATGATTGTCTATTCTGATAGCATCAAAAGGGCCTTCAGTGATAATTAAGCGATCACCCCCATCCTTTAATTCATCGAAGTTGAATATGAAAGCTTTAACGTCTTCAGAGCTGGCAAGATAGCGTGGGGCATTCAATGGTTTGCCCAGAGCACGACTGGTCCAACCAATCAATTCGTCACTGTGTCTGACGGGGATGATGATTCTATCTTTGTATCTCCCCGTAAGGGAACAACGAAGATCGTAGTGTTCAATGACGTCTTGAGGATTTTCATATCCACGGGATTGAAGGTATTCAAAGAAGCGGCGTGTAATGCCCCGTACCTTGATGCGGTTGAAGTCTTTAAATTGCGGCCCTAATTGCTGACGCTTAGCTTGCTTGGCTATGTCTTCGTCATGCTTAATAACACCCCTATTGTCAGCTTCAAGAACAGCTAGTGCTGCTTCCAATGTATCAGGATCACTATGACTATATTGCTTGACTATGAAGCCAGCTTGGGGACTGGAACAGCCAAGGATGGCTTTTATAAGGGTACGTGGAGATTTCCCACGATGCTCGGCATCACGGTGACAACCCCATTTGGATGTTTGAAGGTTAATTCCTAAGTGTTCTGAAGGGTCATCTTCACCACACATTGGACATTGGATGGATAGTTCACCGCGTTTAGTATTAGGCCCTCGGGTGACGTAATGAATATTGTTTTCATCTAGGAACCTCTGCCAATCCATTTTGTTTTTCCCCCTTTTTCTTATAGTAGAATTTTAGTGCTGCTTTTATTATTCGGGCTTTGAACTCAGGATCTGTTTTATAGCGAAATCGCGTGTGCTCGGCGCGACAAGCTCTACACGCAGAGTATTTTTTACCTTTTGATTTGATCAAGATTGTGTTCTTGGTTGTGAAGACATGGCCTTTCTTACAACGGCGTTGTTTGCGTCGCATTTAAGATAATTTCCTTTGCCTTAGCCAACAAGAGTGGCCTCATATCACCACAAAGATGTGAATTTGCTGGATCAACTTGTTCAGCAAATTCATCTAGACAAGCTATTATTTCTTCCTTGGTGATAGGATATTCTACTGTATTTCTCATATTAGTGCCTTACCCCAAATCCAATTTTTCTTATTTCTGTTGTTTTGCCCTGATTGAATAGTTCAGCCAAGCTATAGCTGGGATCGGCCTTTTTGATAGGAGGGACCATCCCACCTGCTTTAGCAGCCGCTTGTGCCTCGGTATAGTTGAGCAATCTTGTATGCAGGACACCATAGCACCTGCCGGGCCGGATCAAGGCATCATCTATGTTCTGAAAATCCAAGATATTGGTGGTGAACACCATTTTCTTGTTGGGTATTTTGATCAGACCATCTGAAATATTTAAGAATCTAGACATCAGCCTATTTCCATCTCGTTCCCGAGAAGTCAACACGGTATCGGCATCTTCAACAATCATGATGTCGCCGCCAAGTATATCCTCTGCTGGTACTTTTTCACCATATGGTGTTGGTATGTTATCCCTATCTCCAAACAGAAAGGACTGAAATGGGCTATCGCGTTCCATCAAACGCTCATCGTAAATAATATGAGCGCTGAGTTTGTACTTTGTAATCAGATGCCGCAGCAGCGTCGTTTTGCCGGTTCCCGGTGGACCTGTTATTAAAAGCACGGACTCATTTGAATGCATGTAATCTTCAAGATATTGTTCAGGATCTTCTAGACCTGGGTAATACTCCTTTAATATTTTATCTCCCATGGAAGGTAAATAAAACTCACGGGTATCCTCACCGTGCTTGCCAATAAACCACCATTTGATGACTGGCATATGGTTTCGAGAAAAGTCTTCACTGATTTGCTGCAGGAGATGATCAAGAGCATCAGCTTGTGCTGTAATATCTATTCTGTATTTACAAACGTCCCCGTGATCCTCAATATAGGCCCAAATCAGAACTGGTGATCTTTTTAAATGTCCAGTTATAACGATTGTGCGGTTATCAAGAGGCATTGTTATCCTAGCTTCGGTGAGATAGGATTTAAGCTTGAGTATCACGCTTCGTTTTGAGTTTATTTGAATGCTCAATGCCACTTCATACTTGCCAAAGAAAAAATCTCCTTCATTCTCAGCAAGAAATCGCTGACTGACTTGCTGCCACAAGCTCGCATCTTGGACACTAATTTGTTGCATTTCGTATATATTTTTCATAGTTTTTGTACGCCCTTCAAAAGTTGATCCAGCAATTTCTTGCCTTGCATGTTTGCATAGAAGATACGTTCATCCACGGTACCTTCCATGAATGGGTCTATGATCCAGACCGGCTTGGTTTGCCCCGCACGGTAGATCCTTTTTTCGCCCTGTTGGCGGTTGATAGGTGAATCTGGTTCTTCAAAAAAGAACATATAATTCGCGTGTTGTAGGTTGAGGGAGGTGGAACCAGATTGGTCGTTAAGAACCAAGACGCGGCAGTTGTCATCGTCCCTAAACCGCTTGAGTTCACCAAGTACGTCTTTCTGCCCAGACCAGATTCGAGCATGTCGGATTTTTCGGGCCTTAAGGCGCTCGCTGATAAGGTGATTAGTGTGAACAAAATGATGGAAAACGACCATCTTACTCTCTTGGCCCATGGCATCAATGTATTCCTCCAGTAGGTCCAGTTTGGGGTTAGTGTCAAATGATACTTTGATCTTGGCGTCATTTTGGCCGTCTACGGTCATAAAGCCAGATGCCAATTGTCTTAGCTGCATATAACTGACTTCTGCTGCTCGGGTGCCGCCTGCCTTCAAGGCAGCTATGAACTCCTCAGCTGCTTTGCTGACATACCCCTCTATGGCTGTAGGAAGTGGCACTTTCCGTTTGATATACCGCTTAGCGGGTAGATCATGCATCTCACTGGCAGCATAGTGAATGGAACTGTGTTTGATCACTTTATTAAGGAGTGGCATTTTTTTCTTATCAAAAACGTATTCGTCAAATTTGGTAAAGTAATTTCGCTTCTTGATAAAAAATGCTTCTTGGAATAGGCCTTTGGTTTCTCCTAACGTCTCGCCAAAATCAATCAAGTGAAACTGCGCCCAGATATCACCTACATCCTTGCCAAAAGGTGTGCCTGATAGGCCCATCCCGTATTCACAGCCCGCACTGACGGTTTGGCACATACGATAGGTGAGTGTTCTCAAATCTGAGCATTTGTGAATTTCATCCACCACGAAGGTATCAAAACCTTCAAAGACTTTTCGGGTGTTTGCTGGGTCTATTGTCCATCCTTTTCTCTTAGGATGATCCTCTGCCAACATAGCCACAGCGCTTTGGTAGGCAATCACATAGACATCACCATCCCGCTCTTCAAGCATGCGTAAATTCTGGATAGTAGTGCCAAGCAACGGCACCAGCTTCAAAGCGGGCGTATGCTTCTTACATTCTTCTATCCACGTATCCACGGCTGATATGTAGGGTACAAAGACAATGGCTAGGGGCTTCTCACCCATCATCTTGCGTCTGAGGATGGAAAATAGAACAATCAGTGTCTTGCCTCCACCCATATCTATATGGAGCATGAATCGCTTTAATTCAGTGACGAGCAAGAAACATACGAGCTGGTGTAGCCATAAATTATTAAAACCCGGTAGAAGTTTCACTTCTATCGAAAATTCTTTAAGTAAAATAGGTCGTCTAAGCTCCTTGAGCCAATCATGACTATCCATTTGACGTTCAAGGAACTGTTTTACAACTTTCTTGTTAATCATCAGTTGGGTCTAAGAATTTTCTTGGCGGTAGGCCCTAGCTGACCATTCTGATGGGCCTGTTTGACTATCTCATAGAAGTCAATCGGGGGCATGGGGAACATGCCTGCGTCTTGTATCCTGATTTGGCCTTCGTCCTCAAACATGCAAATGACAATGCATGCCGTGGCGTGCAGTTTTCGAGTCAGCTGTTTGGCTTCCTTAGTCATTTTAACTAAGAGCTCAGCTTTGTCGCGTGCTGTCAGCTTTGGCAGCTTTTCGATGATTAGTTTATCCGGATCATCAGTCATTGTAGTCTCCTTGAAGAATACGAATCATCCTGAGGCGAAGTTCTCTTTTTTCTGAGAACTTATGTGCCATCCATCTAAACATAGGTGGAAGGTCCTCCCATGTAGAGCCTGCATACTGTTCAAGACGACCGTCTGCATCAATCAACAGAAGTGCTAATGCAAACTTTTGAGCAGGAACGTCTGTATCAGCTTCTGCTAATTTGGCAGCGTCAATAGGATTTAGTGATCTTCGAATGTTCATCTTTCCTCACTTTAGCCAGTGCACGTTGCGCGGCTTTGATCTGTCCTTGCGTGTTCAAGCCCGCTATCCTGCGCTTGGCGCGCAGGATGCGCAACTCATGTAACCACCAATAGCGCAATTTGAAATATTCAGGTGTGCGCAGGGGTGGCCTAAGTCTGATCCTTTTTACCAAACTTTACCTCCCACAATACTCGACCAACACCTCCGTTGCCAATTGCATCCCGCAAATAAGAATACTTCAAACTTGATTGAGCCCATGATTTTCTAGCTTTAAGTTCTTTAACGCGTACAAATCCAGCAGCTTTCAGGCTGCCTCCAGTTTCATCTTGTTGAGTATAAGTTATTACTCTTTGATAACCCATGGCTTTACATGCACGCATTGAAGCCCCATACAACATGGAATTAACATTCTTAGTTCCATCTGTGCAAGTGCGATTTATTTCAGCAGTTAATCCATCATCAAAATGACGGGCAATTGGTCGTCCTACCATTGCTACCCCAACAAGCTTGTCATTATTTTCTACACTTATTGAGAATTTATGACCGCGTGGAGCCTTATTATGTCGATGCAATGCAGTGACAAAAGCACATGCTTTTCTGAATGTAATTGGGCGAATAACCAAACTCATTCTTCACTTTCACCATCACGGCCATCGACCTAATTTACGATCAAGTGCCAAGCCTTTAATGCTTCTATTATGTAAAGTTGAATGATTAATACCAAGCTCGCGAGACCATTCAGCTAATGTTTGAGTTCTCCCCTTGAAAGTTATTCTTACATTATTCCTCCTGTTGTTTTCTTGTTGTACCCGAGTAGCCCACCGGCAATTAGTCTTATAATAGCCTTTGTTATTATTCTTTCTGTCTAAGGAAGTGCCAATTGGGCTTGGCCCCATATCTTTATAAAAGATTTCAAAAACTGACCACTGCGCACAAACTTTAATTCCACGTGCACCATAATTTATGTAACCGCTACACTTTGGATTATAACAGCGTCTGTGCATGGCATACCAAGCCATATATTCTCGTCTTGAACCAGTTGGATAACGTTTGTTCCAAGGAACACACCCCTTTTTCCTTCCAACCTTATGTTTCGTCTTCTTCACCGTCTCTACCCCCTTTAGGGAGATTGGACCAGTAGTTAGCACCATTCATTAACACACTGTCAACCACAAATGTTCCCATCGCGTAATTTTGTGAGACAATCAAGGTGATTTTGTCTTCATCATTTCGGCCCCCTGCTACATGGAGACGTGCCAAACCCATTTTATGCTCGGCTACCGTCTGATTATAGGTGATGATGACATCGGCGTGGGCAATTTTGCTCCATGCCTCGGCCACATGGTCAGAACCTACATTTTTAGCTTTTTCAGAGAGGCGATTGCCTTGACTGACAACCGCCCCTGCCATATTGCGGGATACCAAGATACCTCGGATATCTTTATAGATTTCATCTATGGACAAACGGTAGTTGTTTTTGTCCACATTCATAAGATCAGGATAATCAACAATAAGTAAATCAGGAATAAAACGTTCATTAGACTCCAAATTATCCAGATAGGCTTCAAGTTTCCGAACAGTGAGATTACCAGTTGGGAACTGCTTGATAATAACATTATCGAGTAGACGAGGACCAAATTTGTCAATTTTCTTTTCCAGTCTTTTTCTTATATTCGGGTCATTCATAAATAGTTTGGGTTTTATCTCGATCTCATCTAACCCCACTAACCGACCTAGCTGGTCGCGTTCGAATTTAGTGACTATTTGCTTTTCGTTACGTTTAGACATGGCGAACAGCGCTTGCATGTAACGCTGTGCTGACCTATCCTCGGACATCTCGAGCGTGATATGCACGACCCGTAACCTGTGCAAGATGGCCATTTTGGCCAGTTGGATAAGCATCCATGTCTTACCACGCTTTGCAGCTGCAATGTACAACCACAGTTCTTTACGGGTGGGGCCGAACCCTCGTTTGTCCAACTCAGGTATGCCTGTGGGAAAACAGTGGGTACCTTGGTCTAAGAAATCCAATACCCGATCTCGATTTGATAGTCGGAGGCCGGGGTCAAACACAGATGCCACTTGATGGCGTGATGCACTAATTAGCTTTTCAGCTTCTTCAAGCGAATCATCAGTATCGCGTTGCAGTGCTTTAGCCAGATCAACAGCTATGGTACGCAATGATTGTCGCTTGATGAAATTTTCTAACTGCCCCATGACATATGGGGCATTAATGCTTTCAGATTGACTGTGAATACTTAGAAGTATGTCTTCATAAAGGCTGGCTTCACGAGGGTTCTTTTTGTTTTCAAGCTTGTCGGCCATCAGATCAGCAATGTGATCCTTGGGAGCTTTCTTATAACGATCTACGTACTCATAGATACGCGGGGCAATGACCTTGAACGGTCCTCCCCAAAATTCAAGTTCAATTAGGTTGCGTATAGTGGCGCAGTTAAGATCATCATAACAAAGGATTGTTATGAAGTTTTCTTGCAACGCCGAAAGAGAAACAGTCATTTATTTCCGATTGACCAAAGCATCAAATGCAGCTTGTCCATCAGCACTGGCTGCCCATTCATCAGACTCTTCTGATGTAGCATCAAACTCACCATTAATCACTCGCTGCCGCAAAGCCAATGCGGCGGGTGTTCCGGCTACAAAAAGATCAGCTGCCAATCGCATTTCAGGGAAAGCAAGAGGGGATAGAAAGTCATGGTAATAGCCGGTTGCAGCCTTGACTGCCATCTCAGACAAATCAGCCTTACGCAGTTCATTTGCTAGGATATCTGTGGTATGCATAAGATGCTCTTTCTGATGGCTAGCCACCAATCATATCCAAATGGCAGAATGCCAAAGAGGATAATTCCTGTAAGTGTAGTGCTTAAGATCATTATATACTCTTTTTCTTAAACATTTTAAGAATCATATGTCCCATGTTTGACTTCAGATAATCAGGGAAAGCATTGTCTACTATTTCATATATACGGGGCAGGTTATAGATCAATGCTCCAACGGATGGGGTGGCCCCTCGCTCCTTCAAATCATAAGCTATCAAACCAAATATCATTCTAAGAAAGCCTGTCTGGGTAATTTTGTTGCTATCCCATCCCTTGAAATACTTATTAAAGAAAATGATCAAACTGGGGAAGTTAGCTTCATAATGCTTGACAAGGGCTGGGGGTAGGCTGGAATAGGGCATGGGGCGGCTTATAGCGGCTGTCAGCGCTTCAAAAATGGTTTCAGGGGCCGTAGTAGCCCCATTTGAAACGTTGCTCACACGGCCCCCCAGCAAGGATATGGTTATAGCCTTAACTGCCTCCAAATCGGCACGGTTCAGGTTTGGTAGTGCGGCAAGGATTTCATCCTTATAGATGTTGGTTGTATCTAACTTGGGCATTGGTAGTCTTTCTTTTGAACTCCCTGTAGTAGGTTCTATAGGCATCAACACAAAGCTGACATCTACAGTTCTGACGTCGATAATATTGAGGAGTCCCATGAACCGAAGCATGAACTTCTTTATGATGTTCAATACAACGAAGTTCACATTTACTAAGCTCGTCAAAAACATTCTTAGAGGAGTAGCGCTTTCCTATTGTAAAAGACTTCGATTTTGAATCTTTATGATGAAATTGAAGTCTTTCGACGGAGCCACAAACAACACACTTCCCACCAAGCAATGCCATGAATTGCGTTTTGCGACGATAATAGTGACGTAATTGAGGGCTTTGTTCTTTCATCGTCGTCATAACCAGCTTGGCTATGGAGCCTCAATATCATTCAGATTCTGTCTTAACAGATCAACCGTGCGCCACTCTAGTATCTTGAGGCGGGCACGATGCAATCGCGTCTTGACAGTACCTGTTGGGATATTTAACAGTTTGGCAACTTCACCATAGGTTTGGTCAGGATGATCTCTGACATAGAGTAAAACTTCGTACTGTTTAGGAGAGCGGTATTTCAGGACCGTCAGATAAGGGGAGTCAGTTCCTTTCAGCACAAAGTATTTTTTGTTTCTATTCATGTTTCCCTCAAGTAGACTTCATCGATTAATTTCAAGTACTCGGCAATAGGTATCCACTTGGTGGGGACGGCAAAGCCGGGTAGCCACCATCCTTCCATGGAATCAAGATCAGGTACCAAGATAGACCATCCATCCCTGCTTCTGGCTATTCGGGCTACAATTCCTGGAAGTGTGGCATCTAGGGTAGCCCCCTGACTTCCATCCGCGGCGGCAATACCGCCAACAGCAAACAGGGGAAACATGGCACGTCGACTAAGCTTAGTCATCAGGGCAGCCTTTCAGGTTTTTGAGGACGACTTGGTGCATAATTTGGCGTACAAACTTGATCATGAGAGGCAATCTTAGGACTTTCTCAAATTTGAGCAGATGATGCAGGTAGATACGCTGTCTACCTGTTTCCATGGTAGCTAGATAGGCTCTGCTGATTCCTACCTTTTTAGCCAACTGGGCTTGTGTCATGCCCAGTTCTTCCCTTCGAGCAACGATTAATTTGCTCATCTTGATATAGATCGGTTCTACTTGACGACTCATCTGAGCCCTTTTCTGATTTGATGGATTTTGAGCATTGTCTCCCTGTGTGGCCCTGCCAATGCTTTAAGCAGGTCTTTAAGTTCATCCGTCAGTGGAATAAACTTCCAATGGCCCAAATCACGGTAACTTACCCCAATAGCTCTAGCCAAGAGGTAAGCTGGATGCTCATATCCAGTTTCTTGGCTTCCGGGGGGTTTAGGCAGGCCAAAGGTATTTCGTGCTGGCTCCCAGTATTGGCGAAATTCATCGTGGGTCATACTTTCCTCTTACGTTTGATTTGATAAATCTTGAGCATGGTCTCTCTGTGAGGGCCAGTAATGCCTAGAAGTATGATCTTTAACTCAGGGGTAAGATGGATAAGCTTCCAGTCCCCTGCATTGAGATAGTTGATCCCTAGCTTTTTACCTAACTTCATAGAGTGATCGAATCCATGCACGTCATCATCTTCACCCCTACTTGCAAGTGCTATCCTTGCTGGAAGCCAATATTGAGTAAATTCATCGTCTGTCATCTATGGAAGCTTCCTTTCAGCAGACAGTACAAGCTATAGTCGAGATCATTGTCTAATCCTGAAGGTGGTGAATGGGCATAGCTTTGCCTACGACAAGACAAAGCTAGTTCTGAAGTATGGAGCCAGAACACAGACAGTTTCAAGATAACCTACTTCCATAGAAGTAGGACAAGTAAGCCGGGATTGTGCTGTCGGCTTTTCTATCTTGATCATTCAATGCGGGAAAATCATACTTCCACCAAACTGTTAATGGAAGTAACTTCCTGAAGGTGTGCAGCGGTGCAGAGCCTTCTCCTGATCACGCCTCACGGCGGGACCTTAAGGTAGAAGTGGATGCCCTTCCACAGATTCACCCACGGTCTTGATCCCATGGAGTCGGCCCAAACGGAGGGCTGGCTATGGCCAGCTAACTTTGTTACCGAAGTGATCTGGACTCGGGGGCGGAGGTTGGGTTATTTAGACCCTAGCTGCCGCGAGCAGCGAATCTCAGATACTTGGTAGAAGCAAGTTTTCTGACGAAGCCGTTCAGCTTGTAACTGGGCGGCTTCACACTTCGTAGCCCTCTTCATTATTCTTGTCAAATTGGGTTATTTGATCTGAACGCAACCCTAAAGCTTCCTTGCTTTGTTTAAGGCAAAAAAAACCGAGGGCGGTTAAGCCCTCGGCTCTCTTAGTTGCTGCTGGTTTAAACAGTGATCCTCTCGTCACTTGGCTCGTCGATGTCACTCTCATTGTTGAACAGGGCCTGCAGGAACGCGTCATCATTCAGGCTGTTCTTGTCGACTTCGCCGGTATCAGCTGCCTTTAACACTTTGGCCGCATTGGCGCTGCTGACGTCGTCGTCCATGGCCGCCAGTGAATCCACGCAGTCATCAATGGCTGACTTTTCCTCGTCCGAGATCAGCTTGGCCTTGTGAAGTTCTGCCACTGTGCGGTGCTTGGTCTTGTCATAGCCGTTCTCTGCCGTCAGCTTGAACGAAAGATGGGGCATATGGCGGTCAATCACCCTTTTCAGAAGCTTTGACATGTGGTTCTCTTCCTGTTTTAGAGCTCCTCAGTTTGATCAAAAGTGAGCGCTCAAACCCACTTTTGCATATGGCGGGTGCCGCCATATTTCTATTGGCCATTAGGCCAAAACTTGAACCTATCAGCCTGCCCTAGCTGTATGAGCCTAACATGGGCAACGGTAGCGCCATGTGGCCCAGCCAATGCCCTAAGCATGCTTTGCCTAGCTGCATCACGGGGCCTGCTACCGCGCTTAATAGCCACATAAACAGCGCTGGCGGCATTGCTACGGCCTTGGTCATTATAAGTGTTATATCCCAAGCAGATTCTGAGAGCCGTAGCTGGGCCGCGCCTATAGCCGGGCCGGACCCACATTATAGTAACCATATCGGCGCGAATTGTTTTGTGTGTTTTTCTTTCGATAATAGCCATGGCTGGCATATTGAGCATCGCAGCTCTCCAGAGCGCGCGCCAATATTTTGGCTCGTGGGTCATTCTCATGAAAATTTCCTAAAAGAGGAAGGGTCTGCGGACCGGGAAAACAGGAGGAGAATCCTAAAAACCCGATCCGCACCCTTGCTAAGTCAGTCCTAGAGGATACTGACCGCAAACTGCATGGTGGTCACTCATTCAAAGCTTAGAGCAAAACAAATTTCGCTTCAACACTCTTCATGGCACTGTTTTGACAAAAGCTGATTGTTCCCCTACCACGGCATAAATCAGGTATTTGCCGCCACCAATAGTTTGTTTGGTCTTTGCTGAAGCTTCAGCCGCTACAAGCGTTGGCGCTTCATCCCTTGCATAGTGACCAACACCATCTTTTTTGACTACGGTAAAGTAGTCGGCATTTTCAGTGAACCATGCATCACGTTCTTGATACGTTTGGAAATCAGGTAGCAGTTTGGGTTTCATGGTTGAACCTTTTGACATCCAGGTTGGTCGTTTTCGTCAAAGACAAATTCATGTACTGCGTAAGGTGGCCCGTTCATCCAGCCTTCTAAAAATTGGATAGCGATGATGGTGCGGGTTCCAATATCAGTGACACGCCAAATATGATTGTCACAGATAAAATCTGTACCGATTACAAATTCTGAATGGTTCATGACAGAATCCTTTTCGCAACATAGAGAACCGGCCATAGCCCAAGTATCATGGCAATCCATGCCCAAGGGTCAGGGGAAAGGCCACTTAACATTCCCATTCCAATTAGAACCCATGAAGCAGCAAAAGATATTACTGCTACCAGATCCCATGGATGTTTTACGTTTTTGGCCATGATAGTTCTATCTCCTCATTGGTTGGTGGTGGAACTGGTTTAAGATTGAGAAGGTAGTCTTTGACCATCCTCTCACTTACTATTTGAGAGATGGACATTTTGCCAGCTCTGTTACGTTCGACGTTGATCTCTTGAAGATCAAAGTTTATCCATTGGGGCATATTTTCTCCTGAAAATTGGACAAATAAAAAAGGCCCTCGCAGGCATCACAGCTGCGAGGGCCAAGTCAAGCCGGGTGGGAGGAAACGAGTTCCCGACTTGTAACTTAAACTTTTGCTACTTTAAGAAAGTATCTTGTGATGGGGCGTTGGCCTTTACGTTGCTCCTTAACACGTTCGACCTTGGCACCATTTTCCTCGAGGGAGTTGAGAACGTTCAGTTGAACACTCCCAACTACAGCCTTTACTTCTTCCAGAGATGCACCGCTCTTACGAGCGTACATGGCTACAGCTTTGGATTTGGCACTTCCTTTACGAAATCCCCAAATATCCCGTTCTACCTTGCTTTCAGCCTTTGGCTTGGCAGCCTTTACCTTATTATGGGCTTTTGCTGCCCTTACTGTGGCTTTAGGTGCGTTTTTTGCCTTAGCTAGGGCTTTGGCAGTAGCCTTTTTCACGGGCTTACCAGTGGCCTTTACAGGGGCGTGGTCTTGACCATTATTTTTATCGCTGGCTTTGGTCCGAGCCGGGCGAGACTCAACTACGCTATCTGCTGCCATGAGCATAAACTCTGCTTTGTTATTGGCATCCCTTATTAAAAATTCAGGAATATCCAAAGGGTGTGTGATTTTTATCACTTAAACTTCCTTATAAGGGCTGTCAAGTGTTGTCAGATTATTTCACAAGATATAATCTTTGCTAAGGCAGGTAGAAGGTGGACTCACCTGCCTTAATAGTTTGGTTGTCAAGTCTAATCGTGGGGCCACAATCCATTTACGAGATGATAGGTTCCTATACCTATCAGGATAAAATCGAATACCCAATAAGGCATGATCCTTATGCCAAAAAGAATCTCCCCAAAGTAGTAGGAAGGGTCTGGCAAAAGAGCTATCAAGATGCATAGTGCCCCCACGATTAGTTCAGCCACTAGGCTTTCCTTTCAGGTCTTCATGACGAAGGCGTGCACCTTTGCCAAGGCTTCCGATCATTTCGGCTAGATTAGTGGTGATGTTGATGGTGATATCTTCAACCTCAATTTCAAGATAAGGTTTGCCGTCAGTACCATCGACAATTTTTATAGAGGCAACCCCGTGGATTTTAACCACCATTTCCTCCGAACTTGCGCTTAACTGCTGCGCGAGCTTCAGGGGTGATGGGGATGCTGTCCAAACCCAATGCTGCGTAGGTTGCAGCAAGGGTGCAGAGCTGGGGACGTTTGACCTTTTTGGTCCACCAATTGGCGGTGGTCCCAGCAGGCACGGAGCTCTTTTTCGAAAGATCCGAGTTGGACAGGCCTTGTTCACGTTTGATGCTCCACGCCAACCCAACAGCTGGGTCTTGATCGGTGAAGTAGTACCTCGAGTACTTGATAAAGCCACGCTTAGCCATTTAATCGATTCTCCTCAATTTGAAGCATGAGCGCTTCTCACTGCCCCTTGTAAGGGGCAGGACAGAAATGCTCTCATATTATATGACAGTCCACAAGCCCCGTTCTTTCAATTTCAGAACTTTCTCGGTTTTCAAGGCTTGGGTGTAGTACCCAATTCCCCCTTCAGATCCTCCTGCTTGTTTCATCAGGGTTCGGAGTTGGCTTGTGGGAAGATCAGTTCCTTTGGTAAATTGGCGCACCAGCTCGGTAAATTTCTCTTTGATGCCACGAGCTCCAGATGCTGGTTTGATGGTGCCTTTATCTACCACTGCATTGATCACGGGGCGTGGCACGTCCATCTTGACAACAAGACCGGCTGAAGCCCGGAGTAGCTTGGACAGGTTCTTGCCATCAACAAATACGTTTTGAATTACGAAAAGATCGTCACTCATGCCTTTTTCTCCTATTAATGAAGCATTAGTGCTTCAAGAAGCAAGTAACTTGTGTTACGTGTTTCTTGAAATACTAAGGAAGTGAGTATGAGTAGATTGAAATCTAAAAGATATCTTTTAAGTGATCATAAGGCGCATGCTAAAAGCCGTGACATTGAATTTTTCTTTACTTATGAAGAGTGGCTTGCTTGGTGGGTAGAACAATTGGGGCCTGAATGGAAAAGCTTGCGTGGCAGGAAACGTGGTCAATATGTGATGGCAAGATTTGGTGACAAAGGACCTTATTTAAAAGACAATGTTAAGTGTATTACACATGGGCAAAATGTTAAAGATGCTGCAAATAAAGGTGGTAAGGGAGTTGGACATAAATTGAATGCTCAACAAGTGAAATTGATATTTGCTTCTAAAGAAACTCAGCGTGTATTAGCTGTGAAATATGGAGTAAGTGAACGGTTAATTCGCCTGATAAAAAATAAACAGGTTTGGTTAACCGTTCTGCAGTCTTTACAATCAGATAACATTGGTATTACTTGAGGATATTACTTCCAACTTTGGAAGTGGCTCAGGCCTGTCACCTTGGTTTCGCCAATTTAACATTCTGATTTCGGTGTTGTGATAAGCGGCATTCGCTGCCTTGATCATTAAGGCAATGGTCGTTATCGGATCTTTACGTTTCACCTTATCGGAGCTGAAATACATCCTGAGCCTAAAGAACGGATCATTGATGGTCACACCAGCTGGATTTTCCAACGTGAATACCATTCGCTCTGCAAGCTCTGGTGATCGGTTGGTCAGAATGTAATAGAAAAATCCAACCAATGATGGGTTGGCTAATCCACGTAATTGCATCACGCGGCTTACAGCCCGTTCCATGCCGGGGTTGTTTATGTAAGCCATCTCAATGTCTGAGTTTTCAATACGGTTGATGGGAGCCTGATATTTTTCAAGCGTGCCACGCTGCCATCGCAGCAACCATTGGAGAGCAGCAGAAGTAATGGCCCTGTGCTTGGTTGCCCCATTGAGGGCTAATACATCAGCGCCATTGCGGGGTTTCCGCAAGGTGTCAATAGTGGCAAACGCTTCTCTTTCTACGCCTTTGACAATGATTGTTTCAATGGCGATTTTGGATTCTACAACGGCCCATAAGCGGTGCTGACCGTCTAAAATGTCACCATTAACTGAAAACTTAATGGTGTCTCCGTTGAAACGCCATTTGCCTTCGATGATTTGAGCAGCAAGTCGCTTGACGTGCTGATCGTTTAAAGGCCGATTGAGTGTGTTGTGCTCAAGCAGCCTGACTGCTTCTTCAGGCGTCAGAATTATTCTCTTCAGATCGCCTTGACTTATTCCACTCATTTGTGAATTCCTCTATCCATTTAGTTGTGTTGTGTAAGTGCATATTGATGACTCGTTTACGGCCATTATTGCCCATCACAACTCGGATTAGTTCTTTAGGGTGAGGGAGCTCAGAAAATGTGCGTAGGGCTGGGCCAAACTTGGCCCAAAGAGCTTTATCAGTTGCAAGGGTTACAAGATGATTTGTACTTAATGTTTTTCCTACGCGTTTTCGTAATTCCTCCTTAATTTCAGGTGATATTTTTTTGCGAATTTTGTCGGCTAGAGGCCGTACACCGATTTTGCCACTTCGAACATCCTCTATATCTTGGGAAGTTCCAAACTCAAGGACGGTTCTTGCCTGAGTAACTGAAGATCGTGAAACCCCAAATTGGGCAGCAGCAGCAGTTGCATGCAGTCCACTTTCTTTGAACGAAAGTTCCGCTGCTTCAAGAGCTTTTTGCGATGCGTTATAGTGTGCCAAGTTTCTGCCTCTTGCTTTAAGCATTAAGTCACCTCGAAGGTTCCGGGGAATTTCATGACTGCCGTGTAGGCAGCATAAAATTCAGCTTCGATGCGAATGAAAGAAGCTTTTGTTTTATTAATGAAATGCCGATAGGCACGGTGATCTCCATCCAGCACAAAATTGCTTTGTGTAATGAGCAATGGCTTTGTGAGTATGTGTTCAGGGATACTCATTGCCTTTTGAATATCCACTTCTTGGTGAAGCTTGAGCAGTGTGGGTTCGATGAACCCAGCACTAAAAGTCATTCCTTGTTCACCTAGAAACACAAATAAGTCAGTATATTGCTTGTCGTTGACTTGTGGCATCTTACTTCGGTTGATCAATGGGTAGACATCCATTGGTACAAATTGCAGGCTCATTTTCTCCTCCTGTTAGAGCAAGGTTGCTCACCACTGCATGGGCCGCAGGACGTGAACATTGCTAGCTTAGGTTTGCTATGTCAGACCAATTACGATATGTTTCTTGTGCGTTCCAACACGTGTCAAGACACGCCAGAAGTGCCTTAACGTACATATCAATTCTGGCAGGGTCACATTTAACTATTCGTGCATATTGCAAGTCAGAAGAAGCGTTGTGCAATGCACGTTGAGCTAGCTTAACGGAACGTAATAAATACTCATTACTGTTCATGTTTAACCTCCACTTGTTGAGACAAGGATAGGATAACCAAATGGTACCTTATCCGCTACTGTATGGAAGTGGTTTTCGTGGGTGAACACCGCCCATAGTGTGGGGATGCCGGGATCTTCACCAAAATCATTCACTTCAAGGTCGGTGAGATAAATGATGCAGCTGGCATCAGGAATATTCTCACGGATGTACTTGAAAGTGTCACTAAAAGCAGTGCCACCTCCTCCACCTTTTAAGGGCTCAGGTTTTACAATGTCGCCCATCACGTAATGGAAAACATCATGGGCGCGGGTGTCAGCATAGATGACGGTCAATTGATCTGCCGTGCCTTGATCCAAGGAACCAGCTACTTCACTGAGCATTTCCTTGAACATTTTGTCATTGATACTGCCAGAATCATCCACGGCAAATACCAAATGGCTGAGCCTGTCAGACACAACACCGGGCAATAGGGTGCCTATGGCAGTGCTGCGTCGGCTGATCCGCGCCCAAGAAGGCTCTTTGGACAGGGATTGGTCAATGAAGTTCCATGTCAAATCTTTCCATGAAACCTTTGGCCTATCTAACTCAGCAATCAGATGTCGTAGGATACCGGGCACGTTGCCAATACCGTTAGCTTTCATAACGGCTATGGCTGATCGCACGGCTTTATCCCAAACGTGTTTGGTTTGTTCTTCACCCGCTTGACCGTTTGGGGCATCCATTACACTTCCAATGTCCCATCCGTCTTTATTTACATAGAACTCGATTTCAATTTTGGGAAACGAATCATAGATTTCTTCAGAGGTCATGCCTCTGTACTTTTCGTTAATGCAGCATTTAAAGTTTTTGCCACTGATCATGACGTCGTGGATCAAAGTGAAGCCTGAATCTTTCAGATCCAAATTGATCACGTAGTCACAGGCCGCATTCCATGGCCCGTGCTGCCGTTCTTGGCGTCTTGAGAAGTGTTTTAGGCAGCAGTGCATGACCTCATGGCATATCAGGAACTCACATTGCCTATCATCGAGTTGCTTGATGAAATCAGGATTGTAGTACAATGACACGCCATCCACTGCGCCAGTAGGTATGCTATAGTCTTCAACCAGCCGTAGTTGCATGGCTAGAAAGCCAAAGAAACCGTTACTGACTAACAGGTTTGTGCGGCCACGGATGATGTCATCATAAGCTTTGCGGTCTTTGATTTGCATTTATCTCCTCCTGTTTGAAGCATAGTGCTTCACTAAGAGGCTGGAGTAGAGGTAGGTCAAGAACTTGCTCCAGCCGATCCCCTACGTTGCCAAAAGGCGGACGTCTTACAGGGACATCTCTTAAGGCAGCACTAGCGTATCTCGAACGATACCCGTTCATCGTCGTTAGGCTTCGTGTAAGCAGCAAATACTGAAGGTTTATCAGTTTTTAGTGCTTCTTGATCAAGCCGATTAGTGGGGACGATTTGCAGCACGGCTTTGAATTGATGACCCGGTACTTCGCCTGCCGTGTGATTGAGATGATCTTTGATATAGATCTTGATTTCCTTGTCGAACTTCTCAATGGTTTTGGCAGCAGCTCTGAAGCGGGCTGCTACGTCGATCTTGTCAGCGGTAGTCATCCGCTCCGTGTCTCTCACAATGGTTTCCATGATGTCTGACAGATAGTCAAGGTCTTCAACTAACTGTTTACGATCATTTTTCGAATATGGTTTCATGCTCTCCTCCTGTTAGATGCGCAAGGTCTTGTTAGTTCTTGCCCATTTGACAAATGCCTGTGTTTCACACAGGGATTGATCCCGTTTGGTGGCATCCAAGATAACTACGGTGCTGAAATCAGCACCAAAGTGATCACGGTTTATATATTTCATTATTTGTGCCATGTTAGCAGTGGTCATATTTCTTGCCAGCAACGAGCTCAGGGCAAATCGTGAAGCTGGCTCTTCAGGAATTAATGTACTCATTGGATCTTTGATGACGTCTTCAAAGTCAGGTAAGTTCAGGGCAGTGAAGAAGGTTTCAACATCTGTTGCGGCTCCTTCACCAACGATGCCTGACAACAGTCTGAAGCGCAGCGATCCATCCTTGGTGAATACTTTGGATGCTTGTGTCCAAGACCGTGGCGTTGGGAATGCCAACAAATCAGCTCCAGCCATTGAGAATAACATTTCAGGTCTCCACTTGATGTACCCCATCAAAAGCGGGTTGACATCGTTTAGATTGGCCCAGCGTAGCCAAGCTTCATAATCAGGCCGGATGTGAATGTGTGCAAAACGGTTGGCAAGTGCCGTAGAAATAGACTGTGCAGCTGCACGGTCTTCCCTGCGATTACCTGCTGCCATAGGCCACCAGCCGGGTGGCAATTTGAAGTCACCAATTTGGCGATCCAAAATCACACGATAGATACATGATTGTAAGTTACGTGGGGCATCACTAAGTTCATCGAATGCAATGATACCACGTTTACCATCACGCTTTTCTTCAGGCCAAAAAGTAGCGCGTAGCCAAACGGCTACACGATTTTCAAGGTCAGGCACAGGAATACCTGTCAAGTCTTCAGGCAACATGGTGCTGACACGGACATCAATGAAGCCAGTTTTGTCTTCATCTTTGTCTTCATCAGCAAGTTGATGCATGATGGCTGATTTTCCGAGGCCCGGCGGTGAATGCAGGTAAAGAGGAATATCCTCTTCCCTGAAAATTCGAGCTAGCTCTTTCGCACCTTCAATAGTTTCAGTGCGAACCGCCGTGACCCCGGTGGTAACTTGGGTTTCAGACATATTTTCTCCTCCTGTGAAGCATGGCGCTTCTCATATGGCAGCACTGCTGCCATAGATAGAAACGTCAGCTGATATCATCATCTTTGGTGGCTTCAGTGCCGTTGCCATCGCCGATGATGGTGGTGAACATATTGCTGTGCACTGTGCGAGCACGAGCTAATGCGTTGCTGAAGCGATGCCTGTTACCGACAAACATGCTGTGGTTTTCGCCATAAACGATATTTCTGATTATCGGAGGCAAGTTGATCACGTTGTTATCGGCATGCAGTTCATACATGCCATCAAAGCGAACATATTGGTGACCGCGATCCCTGAGGTACTGAGCAATGGCACATTGCCATGGATCACTTGCGTCGTAAGAGCCAGTTTTGGTTTCAAGCCAGTTGATCAAGTCTTGAATGTCGTCAACTGTAGCTTCTTTCTCAATATAAGGCATGAAATTCTCCTCCTGTTTGATGCATCAGTGCATCTTTAAACGCATCTTGTGAGATGCGTTCCGTAGCTGCACTAATCATTTCATGTAGCCTTGAACCTTTTTCAGGATGGCATCGGCCTTGCTGATGGTGACAGCCCTCAGCTTGGCATCGGTTCGTAACATCACAGGTGATGCCACCAGATCAGCGGTTAGCCGCTTTTCTAGTTCAGTGATGCGTGGGTCGTTAGTGATATTAAGGATAGGCAACACGCGGGTTAGCTCAAAGATATTCTGCACGATTGAGTCCCGTATGATTGAATCTGCTCGCTTTCCAGCTTGAGGCTGATAGGCACGCAGTTTTTCTACCATATGAAGGACCAGCTCTTCAATTCGCTTGAATATATCATCCATGGCGTTTTGAAGGCGTTGGTTAGTGCGTGTTTCAATATCTTTGACGATGGCCTTGCTGGCATCATTGCCAAGTTTAGCACGGAAATCATTAGCTTCTGGCACTGAATTGATTTCTACATCAAAGTCGAATTTTTCTTTGATTTCATCAAGGCTCGGGTAATCCTCAGCATCAAACATTTTGCCGAGACGTACTGAGCCGTCTTTGATGTAATCATTTCGCATGGTCAAAAATTCTTTGATTTGAGCTTCTGCCTTACGTCGGCAATCTTGCATCAAGGCCACATAGTTGATGTAACCAGCGCTGGCTAAAATTCGCGTGCCATCGTCTTCCCATGGTAATGTGAGAAGCTTGTGGGTTTTGCGAGCTTTGGTATGGGCTTGTGAAACACCTTTTAGGAAACTAGAAGCGACGAGACGTTTGTTATAGCGGCCGGCTTCTTTGTCTGCCTTGTAGCTTTCATTGACGTCTTCAGTGATTTCTTTATCAAGCATCATGCCTGACCAAGATGATATGCGCAATGTAACCAGCATTGCACGTTCTGCTAAGTTACTCATGTTCTCCTCCTGTTTGAAGCTGAATGCTTCTCACTGCGGCTCTTAAGCCGCAGGACAGAAACATTCACCAACTGGACCAATCCCAGTAAAGTGCGCGAGCACTTCTAGCTAAAAGTTTGTCAAGCCATTTAAAAGGATTGTATCTTTGGATTTTGGACCAAGGTTCAGGAGGTCGATCACTCATCGGTTTGATTGATCACACCAGCATTCATTTTGAGATGCTCAGCAGCCATCTTTCGCATGCGGGTAGCTACTGCCAATTCAGCAATGGCTCCTGTGCGTTGATAAATAGGATATTTGTCGCTGTTGAAGAGCTCAAATGCTTGCTCTTCAGCAAGATCGAAGAGTTGCATGGCAGCATTCCAATTGTCTACCGTGAACAAAGCCGTGGTCATCACGGGCACCAGCCTGCCGTCTCTTATTTGGTACGTGAGACCTTCTTTTTTGAAGGCTCCGCTGAGGACAAACAGGCCAAAGGCACAGGCCTGTGTTCCACAATTTACTGGGATTACAGTATCCTCTTTGTATTGCTTGATTTGGGGTACCTGAGAGAAGGGTTTAGAAAGGTCCACACTCGCATCAGCAGCCCAGACGTTGAGATTGAATTTGATTCCTTCTGGATTGACTGCATCTGCCTCAAGCAGTTCGGCACCTCTTAACATGAGATCTGTTCTCATAATTTTCTCCTCCTGTTAGAGCAAGATTGCTCACCACAGAAGCCCGTGGGCTTCTGGACGTCAGCAATCATGAATCTGAGTAATAGACCCACACAATGAATGTGTAGCGGATCCAGATAATGGACCGTAAATAGATGCGTCGTATATGACGACGCAAAGGCCGTTTCATTGTGTTTCCTACTTGATGTCGTCAATGACGAGGATGAACTGTTTGGGGTTTGTTATCCCCAATGCCTTCAGGGCAGCTTTGCGCAAGTAGACAGGGCCTATGACTTGACCGTCATTGTCATTTTTCCTTGGCTGCCCCGCATCATCAACTTCCTGATAACGCATTGCACCGGGGGTATCATTTTTCCACACAAAGTTCAATTGAATCTTGGCCATGATTTTCTCCTCCTGTTTGAAGCAAAATGCTTCTCACAGCAGCCCTTAGGCTGCTGGACAGAAACATTCAGTTGAATGTATTGATGATGCGCTCAAGCGGTGACAATTTAGAATTTTCACCTTCCTTGAGCCAACGTCGCCAATCCTTGGCAGTTTTGGGTGGTGACAGAGCTTTGATGATTTTGGCTCGCACTTTTTTGCTGAGTTTGTGCTTCTTTGCCATTACACAGGCTCTTTGATATTGGGAAAGCCGATGATGATATCGGCGTCATCCCAGCCTTTGAACCATTCAGTGGCAGCTATAAGGTCACTGACACCGACTTCGATCTTGTTTTGCCCATAGGGGACGGCGGCACGAGGGGCACCAGCTATACGAGCTTGTACACCTTTTAGCCATGGGTCTGTTCTATTGTTCATGTTTCTCCTCCTGTTTGAAGCATGAGCGCTTCTCACAGCCCCCATAAAGGGGCTGGACAGAAATGCTCAGAAGTCTTCGTAGTTTCGATGTTTGTTCTCACCCTTTACAGGCTCATCAGGACTCAGCATGCATCCGACATGCCAGCCGATGTATCCTGCAATGACAGTTGCGATGATTGTGAGTACAGGATCGATTTGGCAAGCTGCAAATGTTGCAAATACAGCAATGCCAGTAGCACTTCCGACTTTGGTTTCAAGTTTCATAACAACTCCTCCTGTTTGAAGCATAATGCTTCTCACTACCCCCCTTAGGGGGCAGGACAGAAGCATTTCACACCGTAGGATCAAGTGCGAACAGCAGGTTGGTGAGAAATGTCGCATGCATTTCATAATCAGGATGATAACAATGCACAGTCCAGATCCCAATTGCCGAACAGATCAAAATAGTGCGGTAGTAGTGCCGCTTGACTTTGATTCTATGGATCGGGCAATGAATTTTGGATATTTTGAAGCCTCTCATTGGCTTACTTCTCCAACTGAGCAGTGACGGCTTTATCTGCCGCAGCTGCATAGATTTTCTCCCGGATGTTTTTGGTGAGGTTCAATTCAAAGTCGATATCGACAATTGAAATCAAGCCAACCAGAACCACCGCGAAAACTACTTTCAGTTGTTTGAGTGGGTCATCCATGTTTCTCCTCCTGATTGAAGCAAAATGCTTCTCACTGCCACCCTTAGGTGGCAGGACAGAAACATTCAGTTGAATGTGGAGGCATTTTCACTTGGGGCTAGAAGCTCAGCAATCCACCAATCTTTGTAGAGAGTGTTTTTATTTCTTAATTGGTAGTTTACAGCCTCTTGTTCCGCTTCAAATGGGCCAATGTAGCGAAAGCCATAGACTGGGCTTCCGCTAATAATGAAGTATTTCATTGGAGGTCTTCTAGAGTTGGCCATGAGTGTAAGCGGCTGTTAGCACCAGCGCAAACAACAGGATGAATCCCAGCATTATAAGACCATTAGTTGGCAGGCCTTCATCTTCAGGTTCGTATTGCATGATTAACCTCCACAGTTGCGCAGTAGATGCGCGTAAGGCACGAAGAAAGTGACACCCAATGCGAAAGCTATGATCAATGCAACAGCTGTGAACTTTGCTAACATTTCCACGTTCTCCTCCTGATTGAAGCTGAATGCTTCTCACTGCGGCTCTTAAGCCGCAGGACAGAAACATCAGGTATCATCGATATCAAAGTGATCGACTGTTTCAGCAGCCAAATCTTCCTTGCGGTCACCAACAAGAAGCCAGCCATTGCCGTCATCACTGGGGTCATAAAGAACGTATGCTCCCGGTATCACCGCAACACGGGCTTTGAGGTTTGAAAGAACTTTGGCTTCGTCGACGCCTGAGTTCATATCTTCAGGCGTTAATGCATTGAAACAATCACGCGAGACCAACCGATAGCCTAACGCTTTAACCATGGTCTCATTTGCTTGATCATCTGTCATTAGGCTGCGTACCAGAGCCACGGTTCAATTCTGGCAATTTGCTCTTGTCGATGAATGAGGTACAGCTGCTGAATGGCTTGAAAGGAAGGCCAGTAGCGTACTCTTTTATAACGTTCATGTTTGCTCCAACCCAAAGACACAGGTGGCGGAATGTCTGGGTTGACATCATGGCTAAGCTTATGAGATCCACTCATCTAACCCTCCGCTTGAGTGAAGGAATTTCCGTGAAGGAAATCTCGTTCTTGATCAAGCCAATGGCTTCATCAAAAGCGTTGATCCACGGTTCGTGGTTGGGGATATCTTTACCACGGTTGATCTTTGCCATGGTAAGTCGCACATCGTCTAATATCCCCAATGCGCATGCTATTGCTATCTTACTCATGATTTTCTCCTCCTGTTGAAGCATAATGCTTCTCACAGCAGCCCTTAGGCTGCTGGACAGAAACATTAGTCATAGGATGACGGGATGATAGGTAACTTCATGCGGTCATTCCATATAGTGCTGCGTTGTGACTTGGCCATCTCCATTTCAAACCGCTCTTCAGCAGCTGCCATTTCAATGACTATCCCTGTCACCAAAATGATCACGGTGATGCGGATCATTTGAAGATCAAGCCATCTAAGCCGTATGGCCCACCGCCTGATAATACCAACTCAATCAGGATGAGGGCGTACAGAACCTCAGGGAGGTACAGCACGTCATCCAGATAGTCAGCCTTGTCAAGTGGCTTCCAGCCACCAATGCGTTTCAGGCCATCGGTGAATGTTGCACCACAACAGATGATGAACAATCCGAAGGCTGCTACGGGTGTGAAGAGCCCCCATAGTAACGCAATACCTCCCAAGAATTCAGCTATTGGTACAAACCAACTGTTGAATTTGGGTTCGGGGATATGATCATCCATCATGGTTTGAGCCACAGTGGCATGACGCACTGGATTAAATAGCTTGTGATAGCCCGATATACTGAAAAATACCCCCATGCCTATTCGCAGTATTGTGATGCCGATTAAAGGTAGCTCCATTTTTCTCTCCTCCTGTTGAAGCAAAATGCTTCAAGAAACATATTTGTTTGTGGTATGCTTCTTGAAACATTAGTGAGAATTTAAAATGGTTCAAACTCCGAAACGAGCTTTTCAATATCATCGCAATAACGCGAGAAGACGGAAAATTGAATTTAACTTTACATTTGAAGAATGGGTTAAATGGTGGGAGACTAATTTAGGGCTTGATTGGTATTTAAAACGTGGATGCAAATCAGGGCAGTACGTAATGGCTAGGAAGCGAGATAGAGGTGCTTATGAAGTAGAGAATGTTAAATGTATTCTTTGTAATTTAAATAATCTTGAAAGTATGTACGGAGAGGGTAGGAATCACCCTCTCCGTAGGAGAAACATTCAGTCGCCGTGATGGCCTCTCAACCCCATACGCTCTTCCATGAGGTCAGCCACGTAATTGGTGACGTTTACCAAGTCTCTCATCTTGATGGCCACATAGAGCGAGGCAAGCGACACAATGAGCGTTGTGGCTGTGGCCAAGGCCAGCAGGATCATATCGACTACCATGATGGTCAGTCTATTGCGTCGATGACGCCGACCGCGTCATTAGCTTCGAAAACTGATTCTTCAGCATCAAGCCCTTCCATGAAGCCTGCTGCTGCTGTGCCCTTCTGGCCGTTATCGTTCAGCGTGTATTCACCATTGTCGACAAAGTAGGTGAACATGGTTGTCTGAATGACTTCGTTGACAGCTTCTCGCCATTCACCATCTTTGATGATGTTGACCCCTACGCCGACCGAGTCACGACCATCAGCAGCCACTGTAGCAACAACGTTTTTGCCGATGTTGATGTCTTGGAAATTGACTGTGACAGTGCAGTCACCCCAAGCTGGGCCATGCCGGAGGGCAATGGCATTGCCGAGGTTGCTAACGCGCCAGTCGTCGCCAATGCTGAGTTCGTCCAGACCTACTGTAAATTCATCACTACTCCATGTCAGGGTTGGTGTGGACAGGGTCTTTTCGGGATCGCCTACTTTATAGAATATCATAATATCTCCTCCTGTTGAAGCAGGATTGCTTCTCACAGCATCCCATAGGATGCTGGACAGAAACATTCATCATTTAACTCGTAACTTCCATGGTCTTCGGGGTACTTCCGCAGGAGTGAGCCTGCGCTTTCGCTCCAGTTCAGTTTCTTGAGCTACAGCGGTTGCTATGGCAGCTCGGCATTGGTCACAGCTGACTCTCTTCTTCAGATGATACTTGTACTTGAACCATGTACCGCAATGCCTGCAATATTTACTACGGGTCGAGCCTCTAAGCATTCTTACCTCTCTTCAAACGCAAAGCGTGAAACGTCAAGGACATACCCAACTTCGTGACGCTCAAGAGCATCAATAGAATGTTTGTGCAGTTTTGGTTGAAGTTCAAAGGCTTCCCTTTCCCATGGAAGATCTTTGTAAGCCACGTCAGAAGTACAAATGAATTTTGGGAAATACTGACCGCACCAGTTGCACCCTCCTTCTTGCTCTTGCACATCTGAAAGATCACCGCGCAAGTATTGAGCGATGTGAGTTGTTTCATGGCCAAGCACTGAGATGCCTTCAAACAGATTGAATCCGTTTGCATTGAGTACGACCATGAAGTAGTCGGATGTTAAGCATCCCATTGACCCTAGATGATTTTTGGGGCCAATGTTTGCGCGACGTACAGCTACGGTGCAATCACGTTCTGTGATGCCAAGATGCTTACAGTTCGACTTGAATGTTTTTGTTAGGATGGTTTTTTCCTTTTGAGTGAAACCATCATCAAAAAGAATGGTTGGCATGATTTTCTCCTCCTGTTTGATAATCATGATGATCATCGGAGGTGACAGCAACAAAGACATTCAGCTGCACTCATTTGGGGGAATGAGTCGGGGTATTTGCAGCTTTGTTCCCTATCGCTTCAGGGGGCTTGGTGGAAAAGCGATAGTTGCCTGAGCACTGTCACCACCGATAATCAAAGGTGATGAAAGGAGCTGGCCCGTAGGCCAACCCCCTTCACCTTTGTAAACAGAAGGAGGAGATATTTCACCAATGCCCATTTATGCGCAAAGCAAACTTTACCGGCAGCTGCATTAGGTTTGGGCAAACAGATAACAAGTTGATTGGTTTGCCGTTGCGTTTGAGGGGTATTAATAACTCAGGGGTAGTTTCAGAATAGAGTGTAGTGATGCTGTGTAATTGCATTCATGCTGCACATCCAAGCTTTAGTGCCGTTGCTTTATTTGCAGTTGGATGACCTGCCTACGTACCCGCGCCGAACCTAAACGGTTACAGCGGCTGTAGGTGTGGAACCCTACGAGAATTATACTTATAGGTCAGTTTGTGCGGCATTGAGTTAAGAACCCATGCCAAACGCGCCTAGCAGCCCTTAGTGGTGCCCTTGCTGAAAAGGGCTAGTACCCTAGCTAAAATTTGAAATAGCTCATTATGAGCCATTTGTGGCCCGCCTAAGGGCTATTTTAGCGTTGTAATACCGTGACTTACATTTTGACATGCAAAACCTGCCGAATTTAGTTTTAAACAGGTTTGCACATGAATGCTAATTCTTCAGCTGCTTTACTTGAGGCAAAATGGTGCATTGGTGACCGTGGCCCATGCTGGCATGTTCGGGTTTGTCAACCGTTAGCGCCTTTTATTATGCGCCTATGGCTTTACACCGTGCGCCGCATATGGCGGCATCATGCTAGCTTGCGCATGTTTCAGCGCGGGCTCAATCCGGGGCAGGTATGCTTTCACTGCTAGTGCCAGTTTGACCGGGGTAGGCTTCAATGGAAGCGCTTGTTTGTGCAGCGCCGTCATAGTGACATAAGCCTTGACCATGTAACCAGCGGGCTTGATTTGCCCTTTTCCTTTGGGGCTTAGGGCTGAGGAGCGCCGTAGCGTTCAGCTTGTAACCTTCATAGCTTAGGGGTGAGGACTGACCAGATTCACCTTGTCACCTTAGCAGCCTAGAGTTCCTGCGTTTATTGGCCGGTTTAGTGTCACGCCTTAGTGCACTCCTATTGCGGCTGGCTCACCGCGCCAGCTAAGCCTTTGAAGGGCTTAGCTGACTTTTTGCGCCACCTGAATTCGTGCCGTGAACAGGCGCAAATCAGGCAGCAGTGCCCAACACTAACCCGGTCAAAATGTGTGCAAAGCCAGAAGTTACGCTTCTTCACAAGTTTTATGGAGGTGATGTTTCCGCTTTATCCCTGATCAAAAGCATTTTATAGATGGTGAGACCATGAGGGCCGGATAGAGCGCGACAGATTTCAATATCTCTAAATGTAAAATTGGTTTTCATATCCGCTAAATTCTTATATCCTAGAAGCTCACACAAAGTAACTGGATTCATGTTTCCTTGACCTAAATATGGATCAAGATTACTATAGACCCTGATTCGTAATTCTGCATTTTCATCTCGTTGGTCCTGTGTCAGTTTCATTGACCTTATCCTTCCATTTGATCACCAGCATTTTGTAGATGGTAAAGCCATGCGGCCCACATAGCAGTTTTAAGATGTGAGTTGATTCATCTGTCCATTCTTCAGTCATTTGTTTAATATCCTTGTATCCAAGGATATTGGCTATGTGTCGATGTGATGGATGTGGAAATGGATTAACTAGAACAGAATCAATCAATCCTTTGGATTTCCATTCCCAAAGTCGACCATTTAAATGAGTGTAAGGGATACTGCCTAGCATATACCAATCCTCTTTGAAAAGTGGACTCATGTGAACCACATCCTGATCAATTTGCGGTCTTTGTCGATGACATTGCTGTTGCGTCTGTGGATGTATTGGTATTGATCAAAGATCAAGGTATCACCAGCTGACCATGAATAGGGCACGGCGCATTTATCCAAGGCAATGTAGAGGGCCTGCAGCGCATCCGTGATTTCACGGATAGAAGGCTGTTCATGAAGTGATAAGCCCGGCAAGGCACTGACATGCCCGCGTGAAGCCAATAGCATTCCTTTGATATTAAAAAGAGGATGGGCATAAATGCCATTATGTCCAATATAATGAGATTGTAGCTTGTCAACGGTATTTAGATGTTTTTGGCTTAGCAAATATTGGACTTCAACGACATGAGACAACTCGGTTTCAGCTAATCCGCAACCGGCATCCAAGCAATGCAACAGCACGTATTGAGGTGGCACGGGATGATACAATCCATCTGAATGCCAATCAAAGTATTCAGTACGGTTAGAATAATCGTTGGGATTGTCTTGATGCATGGCAATAGTGTAATCCAAACCAGTGGTTTGCTTGATATGTTTCGATAGAATTGTAGCCCATTTATTGGGATCAAAATCAGGCAGATTGCAGTAGAATGGAGTTTTAAACAATTGATAATGGCTCATGTTTGTAACCTTTTGATCAACACAGGATTTCTTTAAAACCAGTATTTTATAGATAGTAGGACCATGAGGACCACATAACAATTCGAGCTTTTCACGGTCTTCTTCCCGGAAGTTATACATCATGATCTCACCATTGGGGTAATCCAGCAGCCAAGCTAGATGGGTATAGGCCGGATCATCTCCCATTCCAATGTTGATTATAGGGACTTTTTCGACAACACCCCAATCTATTAACAATTCAGCGACTTGTATTCGCATCTCCCATGTGGCGATCATCTTACTAGCATCATTTTGAAAATGGTCACACCATGAGGTGGACAGAGCATTTTGAGACGATCAATGTCGGATGAAGATAAGTGCTGGATGCAGTTTAGTTCAAAGGTGTTGAGATGGCCTAGAGTAGACCAAATTAACTGATCTAAATCGTCCGCGGAACTGGTATTTATCTTCATCCCGGATACTAGACCAGCATCAGTTCTAAGATAGGACCAAGCACGGTAGAATATGGCGTGTTTGTCTTCTTTATTCATGGAAGAGACCTTTCATTTGAAAATAGCGGCCTTTTATTATCACCTGAAACAAAAACCAAATACCAGTAGAAGTTGGTGTATCTCAGCAAACAGAGGTCGAGGTATGAAAACAGCGTATTATGATCAAAAGAGTAATGCCAAGAAGCGTGGAATAGCCTTTGAGTTTACATATGAAGATTAGTTAGCTTGGTGGATAGAACAGTTAGGGCCTGATTGGTTCACAAAGCGTGGATGCAAAGCAGGACAATATGTAATGGCTTGCAACTATGACAGAGGAGCATATAAACGTGGAAATGTGAAAGCTATAACTATTGAGGAAAATACGGCGCGTTATAATAGACGACGTAAATTAGTTAGTACTAGAGGATGGAAGTGTCTTTCAGATGAGGTGGTTAAAGGTGTCTACCTTGATCCAAATGATTATCTTACAATTGCTAGAAAGTACAAGATTACAAAGCATAAGATTCAGTGTATCAAGAGGAAACATTATTATAGGAAGATAACTGATGCAGTGGATGCAATCTGCATTATCAAGGAGAATGGAGATTGTTAGATTAGGTTGATTGCGGGATAATGAATGTAGATAAATGTTACATGGACATGGGATGCGACTAAGAACAAGAAGATTGAATCATGCTTCGTCAGATGAGCATAAAGATTAAGACGAGGAAAACGATTTTAGTCGTCTTAATAAAGTGATTCTTCGTCAGATGAGCTTGAAATTGAAGATGAGCCATTTCTGAGTTGTCGTCTTAATAGGTGGAAGCTTCTTCGACTTAATAGTCTTCTTCTTCAAGTGAAGAAGAAGACTATTAAGTCACCTGAGGAAGTCACAGGTATCAGGATAAAACAAAAGCGAGGCAATTGCCCCGCTCCTGCTCTCATCGTCGCACTTGCAAAGTTTGCTGCAATAGCCATGGCTGAGTGCTAAACCATTTCACAGCCGCCAGCCAATTGCGCCAGCTAGTCACATGCGCGTCATGTTGCATCATTCAAACCTTCAATCAGTTTTGCTGCAAGCCGTGTTAACAAGCGCGGTTTGCGCGGTGGTAGTGAAGCCTGCGCTAGTTCAAGCTCATTTTGAACTAGCATTAGCAATAGCCAAAGTTCAGTTTCACTTAAACGCATTGCTTTGCCCTCAAAGTAATGCCGCCCGCATTGGCGCGGGCGGCGGTTGACTTACATCACAGTTGGTTGTTGGGCAAGTCAGTGACATGATTTTCAGCATGTTCAACTAACTCATGCACCGCGTCACTTGATGGGCCAAGTGCAGCACCATCAAGCTCATTAGCCGGTACGGGCGTGACATGGCCCGCCTTGGGCTTGCGCGCCTTGCTGGCAGGCTTTTTGACCTTGGCCTTGCCTTTGGGCTGGTCAGTTTCAGCTTGACCAGCAGCCACCTTAGCCGCATCAGCCTTAGCCACGCGCTCAATGCGTTGTTTGCCTTTTGCCGTGACTTCATTGCGGTACACCTTGTGACCATTGTCAGCCAATGGCGCAGGCATTTCACGCAAAAAAGCATCAGCAATCAAACCACGCATTTTGTTCAGTTGCGGCGCACCGCAAGCCATCACAATTTGGCTACCAGTTGCACCGCAGTCACGCGTTGACATGGCAATGGCCAAGGCCTGCTTACCGGGGCGGCACCCAAGCCCGTGAACGCTGGCCAGCTGATCAACTGTAGGCTTAGGGCCTAACAGTTTCAGCTGCCAGTTTTTGAACAACGGGGCGTAATGGGTTGCGGCGTTGGTTTCAGTGTTTGACATGATATTGACCTTTGAAGTTTTGACATAGTTGAACCGCTTACCCGTGACCTGCCCGTTTCAATGGGCACACTGTGAGGTATGGGGGCCTGAGCCCCAACGCTGCTATATGCAACGCCGCGTCAACAATGCAAACATATACCCTCTCACAATGTTTGTCAACATTGCAAACATAAATAAACAGAATATTTGATCAATTAATGTTACAAGCTATGCACGCAAACATGCATATCATCCACCGCAACTCAAGTGAGTTTGTCAGGTAAGTCGTTCACTGGACGAAGCAAGGTAAGAGGATCATCTATGGAAGTAAGAGGAGGAAATTACAGGAGTAGATAAACTGAGGAAAAGAGGTAGATGATAAGATGGTCCCCCTCCCCCCATGGCAAGGGCATGTCCTCCACTTACAGTAGATAGTAAAAAATCCCAATACTTCCACGGAAGTAAGAAGGTTGAATCCTCTCCGTGGTATGCTATCGATTTATTTAAGTTACTTCCATGGATAGTAGAAGTACGAATCCTCTCCGTGGTATGGATAGTAAAAAATCTCGATGCTTCCACGGATACAAGAAACTTGTATCTAGATAGATCAAATTTATTCAAGCTGCTTCCACATGTAGTCCTATATATGCACATGTTCAATCATCTTGGTTCTTTGTGGAAGCTTCTAGCCGTTGCAGGGCATACATGGTCAGTAAAGTAGCAATATGAGGAGATTGCAGTATCTGATAGCGGTATACCCCCATGGGACTTAGTTTGACTATATCTCGTTGATACAAATAGGGGTAGGTATCTGGTGCTAAATACTCCTTGAAACAGGGGCACACTTCCATCAAATGTTGAGGTAGCATGAGCACATGCTTCCAGTAGATGCCAGAAGCTTCTATAAATTCAACTCGAGTGATTTTTCTAGCTTCCATGTTGGGCTATCCAGATTGCCAGCAAGGTGACTGAATATGGATTGGATAGCCATTGATGGTGGCGGTATCCATCCGGGGTCAATTCAATCAGCATGGGATAATGGCTATGCTTGAACGGGATAGGGATGGCATCCTTAAAAGGTACGGTTGGCATGAACAACCTGAAGTCAGGCGCTTGTTTTATCTTCAGCGCCTTAACCATACTGTCGTATTGAGCCATCGCCGCGAAGTAACCTGACCTGCTGATGCACGGATTATCTTTAATCATGGTATCTTTCCTTGCCATCCTGTTTTGGCTTTAAAGACTTTCAACAAGGCGTAGTGGTGTGGGCTGGCCAGTATCATGATCTTGTTATAGGTTGGTTCAGTCACTTTCCATCTCCAACCGTATCGTGAGTCAGCCACAAGCTTATGCTTTCCAATGAATGTGCTGAAGCGATGCGGGCCTTGGTGCAGAGAGGCGGTTTTGCCACCGTTCATGACTTTGTTCCAGTTATGTACAGCGTTAAGTACTTCTGACCCGTTAATGAAATATTCTGTCATTTGATCACTTAATCATGTTCCGCGCTTTGTACATGGCTAACAGGGTTTTGTAGTGTGGGCCGTTCAATGCCTTGATCTTGCGGGCTGATTCTTCAGATACTTTAATGTCAAATCGATCCCTGCCCCACCATGTGACCACTTTTAGTTTTTCGACTTGTTCCTCTTCACCAAGAAATTTCAGGTAGTGCCACATGGAAATGGATTTTAGTCCATGGAACTCATACCAACGTTCTGCTGCTATTTTTAGTTCTTGTATTGTTATGCTCATTGTTTTCATCTAGCATCCTTAGTTCAAGCATCCTCATGATGGTATTGAAATACGGCCCACCTAATACATCCAATTTTCTTTGGATCTCTGGATTAGTGATGTCAACAATGAAATTTCTATCTTGCCAGAAATCATTCCATGGATCATCAAGCAGGACTGCCAGCATTCGGTAGGGTAGTGGATTGGGTCTGGGATCAACCCCAAGCCATCTTTCTATGATGTAATCTAAGAGATCTTTGTAGTAAGTGAGGTCTGTCATCTGTTGCCCTTGATTGTTGTGGGGTATAGTATACTGGCACTTTGTGGATTCTTCAGCTGGAAGTTATTCAATCCTTAAATGAAAGGTGGAGTGAAAATGGCAAAGCATTCAAAAGCTCATCCCGGATTCGCAGCAGTTGAGAAAAAGATAGGTCAAAATCCAAAGATCAGAAATCCCGGTGCTGTGCTGGCTGCTGCAAGCCGTGGTGCTTCAAAAGCAGCGCACAAGGCCAATCCCCGATTGAACAAGGTGAGGGGGAAGTAATATGCCTAGTAAATCCTTAAAACAGAAAAAATTCATGTCTGCTGCTGCGCATAGCCCTGCTTTTGCCAAGAAGGCTGATATCCCAGTTAAGGTAGCAAAAGAGTTTCACAATGCTGATAAAGGTAAGTATGGATACAAGCCTAAGGCAAAGGCTAAATAATTCTATTTCGCCCGGTGTATTTGTAGGCTCTCTACCGTCGCTATGGAGAGAGTGAGCTCTCAGTGATGTTGGCTTGGGCATCGGGCGAATCCTAAATGCCGGTTTAGCACAGTGGAAGTGCATCTCATTTGTAACGAGAAGGTCGTGGGTTCAAATCCTACAACCGGCACCAAACCACCTTGACTTAAGTAAGGAAGAACAATTATCTTGCTGGTCGTGTTCATAGGCTTACCAAGGCTTCGAAAATGTCCAGTGATTTCGTTACAGGTGAAGTTAAATGGTTTAGTTCTGAGAAAGGTTATGGCTTTGCTCTTGTTGAGGGCAAAGACATTTTTATCCACAGTAAGCGTTTAAGAGAATCTGGTTTCTGTAAAGATGCAACGAGTGTGGCTTTGGAAACTGGTGACAAGTTGAAGTTCAAAATTGAATCTGGGCCAAAGGGCGCTTTTGCTATAGACATTTCAAAGGGGTAGATCATGACTGCACCCGGTTTGAATGAAATCAGTACTACAACTCTTAGGAATAGGAAAATGGATAAGAAGCTCGGTGCAAAAGCTACGGCTGATATTCATAAGAGTGGTACGCATGTTCCTGATAAGGATTTTGGTACAAAGAAAAAAGAAAGTAAAGCAGCAGGGACTGGTAAACCCGAAAAGGGCAGCCTTGCTTCAGCAGCAGCTGGAACTGATGCTACTGAGAAAAAAAGTTGGGGTGGCTCACCTGAAGATTGGGTGAGTGACTACCGTGAGTCCAAACGTAAAGGTATTTCATCTGATCAGTGGGAAGATTCTGCATCTGATAGGCTTTCAGACAATGCCGGTGAGCGTAAAATGAAAGCTGAATCTGAGAAATCAGAAGCACCTGAATATAAATCCGGTGGTGGTGCTTTCACTAACAAGCCTAAAACTTCTCATGGCTTTGGCCATACCGCAGTCAATCATGACGGGCATCATCGAATGAGTGGTCATTCTGGTGCGCATAGAATTGGCAAAAAACGTTAACCTAAAGGAACAGATCATGCCTACACAAATTAGAGCCCCATTACCATCTAAAGATGGTCATAAGACCCAGCCTCAAGGGCATGGTATTGGAATTCCAAAGAATGTAGTTGATAATTTGCCTAAGGGCGGTGGTGCTGGCGTACATGAGTCTCAGCCGCATGGTCATAGCCTTGGCATTCCTCAAAGTGGTACTTCTACGAAGAGTACTGGAGCCACAAGCCCCGGCAATAGTGCGGGCATTTTTAAGTCTTCTACAGGTAGTGTGTTGCGTAATTCAGGTGTAAGTGGAGCTCACAGATTAGGGTGTAGGAAGAAATGAAAAGGCGTATCAGAACACAACCGTCTAATCCTTATTACAGTGATGAACCGGCTGTATCCAAAGGTTTGATTGCCGATAAAGCACCTGTTCAAAATGCTTCACTTGGCAACAAGCCTAACAAGATCGTCGACAAAAAGCCGGGCAAGATGTCAGGTGTTGCTAATTTCACTAGCAAGGGTAAACCTCGTGCTGGTTCTTTCGCTAAGTTGCCTACGTTCGGTACTAAGGCAAAACAACCGGCTCAACTTCGTATGAGTGGGCATGCCGGTGCTCACAGGATTGGTGCAAAGCTTAAAATTTAGTGGAGTGATTTAATGACTTTGGAAGTGCATGTATCTCAGTTTTGGAATGGTGCTGATCAGGCAGCATTTGAAAACTCTGTCCAAGAATATGTCAATTCACTGCATGCCTTTAACATGGTGGTAGGCAAACCCCGTCCGACGGCTCACCCTCTTGTTGAGAGGGCAATTAAAAGGGTTCAAAAGCAAGGATTCCCAGATCAGTATGTGGCTGATTATGTGGTTATTGATGATACACCACCTCCACCCTCTCTTGAGGATAAGAAAAATAAACTTATGTCTGAATTGAGGGCAGCTGAAGCCGTTGCTATGAACAGTGTGCTTCCTCATCGTAAGACACGATTGGTACATCTCAATAGTAATAAAGCTTTAACAGTTTCTGAAGAGCAACGTACTGATGAACATAAAAAAGATATTGAATTACTTGAAAAGATTAAAGCTTTCAATGAGAAAATTATGAGGATTGCTGCTCAAGCAGAATCGGACATTGATGATTTGACTGAACAGACAATAGATAGTTGGCAACCTCCGACATTTGAGTTAATTAATGGTTAAGATAATTAAATTACCAATGCCTCAAGTTGTTCCTCGTGTTGGAAATTATTTAGGTAGACCAGGTCCAACAACAAGCCAAAAGAAGTTAAAATCTTTGCGCAGGCATGCAGTCCCACCGGGGGGTATTTTGAATCCTTATGGCTGTTATGGTAATACGCGCAAGCAACGTTATAGGATTACTTGGTTTGGCTTGAAACTCAAACCTGCCCTGAGGGAGGAAGCATTGAAGAGGAACAGAATTAAACTTCAACAAAAGAAAGCGATTCAGCTTGAGTTGCATGAACTGCAAGCTTTAGCTCGTGAGAATGCTACGGCGGCAATGCACACTCTTGTTGAGATTATGAAGAATAAGCGTGCACCCGAGGCAAATAGAATTGCTGCATCAGCAGTTGTTCTTGATCGTGGTTATGGGAAAGCTTCCCAAGTGAGTATAACTGCAAGTGTCACCAATGGCAAAGCTGATAACCTCGATTCAACCGAACTCGACAAGCGAATTAGCCGAGCTCTCAAGAGAGTTGAGGATCTTACAAACCGAACGCCAAAAGCGGGAACGGGCCAAAAACGACCTGTTAACCTACGCCTCTATAATTAATATCCCTAGTGGCCCGCTGCGGGAGGAGAATGAAGACGAGGTCGAACAGTTTCGACCTCGTAAGCATTTGTTCGGTGCGCATCATTTGCTCTGGCTTGATTGTCTTCAGCAAGTTGAAGATGGCAAGATAAAGCGGCTGATGGGGTTGCTGCCTCCCGGCAGTGGCAAATCAATTTATACTTCAGTTGTTTTTCCAACTCATGTCATGGGACGTTTTAAAGGCTCATCCATCATTGTGGCGAGCTATGGTTCAGAACTGCCGCGTAAGTTTGGCAGACGTGCCCGCTCAATAGTTCAACAGCCAATTTATAATCGTATTTTTGGCACTTTGCTTTCTGATGAAAGCAAAGCAGCTGATGAATGGGCGCTTAAGAATAGCAGTGAGTGGATGGGGGCTGGTATCTTGACCGGCATTACTGGTAACCGCGCTGACGGCATTGTGTGGGACGATTTGATCAAAGGTCGTGAACAGGCTGATTCTGAAGTTATCAGGCAAAAAACATGGGAAGCTTATGGTGATGATCTTCTCACACGTAAGAAACCCCAAGCTTGGGAAATTGGCGTTACCTGTATGGCAGGAGACACTCAAGTATTGATGGGTAATGGCGCTAATAAGAATTTGCGTGATATTAAGTGTGGTGATTGTGTTGCTTCTTACTATGAAGGGAAAATTGTTACTTCAAAAGTTTTAAACTGGAGAAATTGTGGTCCTGATAACGTCTTTACTATAAAGACGTTATCAGGCATTACCGTCGAGGCAAATGCGAGGCATCCGTTTCTCGTTTGCGAAAACGGAGTGTCAACATGGATAAGAACGAAAGACTTACGCCCGGGCCACAGAATGCTCCGGGTCAATGGGGAAAGTGGAAAGGTAAAACTTGCATCACAGAAGGATGCAACAAGCCAGTTTCAGCACGCGGCTTCTGTGTCACACACTACAATAGAAAGCGATGGGCTGATGGCGTTCGGCCACCATCAACAGGCGCTGTTTCAGTTCATAATGCGCATCTCAAACATAGGTATGGAATTACTGCTGAGGATTATGACCGCATACTTGCGGAGCAAAACGGCCGTTGCGCGATATGCCGTTGTTCAAACCCCAAGACCCCAAGACGCTGGAGACGGCAATTCGTCCCAGATCATTGCCACGACAGTGGGCGGTTCAGGAGCCTTCTTTGCAATTCCTGCAATATGGTCGTCGGCTACGCTAACACCGCAGAGAATGCGCAAGCCATTGCGGACTATCTCCGACTTCACGACGGATCCGATAGCTGAGATTACATATTCAGGCATTGAGGAAGTCTTTGATGTCCAGATCGATGGGACTGAGAATTTTATAGCAAATGGGCTAATTTCTCATAACACGAGATGGCACGAAGATGATCCAGCGGGGCGCATCCTACCCGAAAATTATGGTGGGCAAAGTGGGTTATTGCAATGTCGAGATGGTAATGAATGGTACGTTGTATGCCTTCCTGCTGAGTGCGAACGCACTGATGATATTTTGGGACGAAAAATAGGTGAGATACTTTGGCCTGAATGGTTTACGGAGGAAATGTTTAGAGCACCTAAACGCATTCCACGTACTTGGTCGTCCCTGTATCAGCAGCGCCCAGCTCCTGACACCGGCATATTGTTTAAATCTGAATGGCTGAAATCATATGAGCAAAATCCACGCACAGGATACCCAGTAAATTTTGAGCCCGGTGATCTTAACATTTATGGTGCCAGTGATTATGCGGTAACTAAAGATCGTGAGAATTACACGGTTCATATCGTGGTGGGGGTGGATAATAAAAGTAATATTTACATTCTTGATCTTTGGCGTAAGCAAGAGAGTTCAGATGTTTGGGTTGAGAAATTTTGTGATTTGGTCAAATTTTGGAAGCCTATAGGGTGGGCTGAAGAAACAGGTCAGATCAATAAAGGTGTTGGCCCGTTCCTTGTAAAACGTATGCGTGAACGACAGGCATATGTCGCTCGTGCGCAATTTCCATCTACTAAGTCAAAGGCTCAGCGTGCTCAGAGTATCATTGGTCGTATGGCACAAAATGGACTTTATTGTCCTTTTGGTGCATCTTGGTTTGCTGAGTTCAGAAGGGAACTACTTTTGTTTGATGCGGGTACTTTTGATGATCAAGTGGATGCCTTGAGTTTGATAGGGATGGTGTTAGATAGAATGATCTCAGCTGACAGTTCTTCTCAAGTTAAGGAAGAACCGAAAGTATTTTCTACTTTTCCCGGTTTGTGTACAGTTACTTTGGAAGATTTGTTTGAAGCTAATGAGATGCGTAATACCACGACTGGTATTTTAAGGATACATTAAATGGACGTGGAACTTGATCCACTGGCTGGGCCTGATGGTGGACGTAAGTCTGAACGCAAAGCTTTCTTCTGGTGTGACCAAATTGAAAAGATAGGCAAGGATAAAGGTTACCTTAATTTTATTAAACGTGGTCACAAGATTGAAGCTCGTTACCGCGATGAACGTAGTCGCGTTGACGAAGAGTCACGACGTCGATATAATTCACTCTGGTCCAATGTAGAGATTCTGAAGCCAGCCATTTATGGCAAGACCCCCACACCTCTTGCTGAGCGTAAGTTTGGTGACAAAGATCCTGTTGCTCGTGGTGCTGCTCAAATCCTTGAGCGCGCGTTGCGCAATGAAATAGAAATATGTGGCTTCCACGAAGCCATGAACCAAGCAGTTAGTGATTATTTGTTGCCGGGTCGTGGCACATTGTGGGTTCGTTACGAACCTCAGATTGAGGCAGGCATCTCACTGCCTAATGAAGACAGCATTGATATGAAGGATAGTAAGGAGCAATCGACTGAGTCGAGTGCTACTGATGGTGAAGATCTTGCGCCTGAGAATCAAGATGCTGAGGATAAGGATCAGGACGGTAATACGTCTGAAGAGGATCCAGCTACAGAGAAATTGGAATCTACAGGGGACCAAATTGTTCGTGAGTCTACCCCGGTTGATTACATTCATTGGGAAGATTTTCTTATCTTTCCAGCCCAAGCACGAACTTGGGCTGAGGTAGTGGCAATTGGTAAACGTGTGTTCCTCACTTATGAGCAAATGCGTGATCGCTTTGGTAGAGAGATTGCCAAGGCAATCCCGCTTGAGAAGGATGAACGTCAAAAGGATCGTTACGAAAACACAAATGCTGAAAATGAGGTTAAAGGCGAGATATATGAAATTTGGAGCAAGCAGGACCGTACAGTTTATTGGGTAGCTTCGGGTTATGATTATCTTCTTGATCGAAAAGACGATCCGTTAAATTTGGAAAATTTCTTTCCAGTGCCACGTCCTATCATTGCTAACCAAACTACTGGCACGATGCTTCCAGTTGCTGATTATATTCAGTATCAGGATCAGGCTACTCAAATAGACGAACTGAGCCAGCGCATAGCCATGCTCACCCGAGCTTGTAAGGTTGTTGGTACCTATAATGCTGCTGCGAAGGGCATTCAGAGGCTTTTGAATGAATCTCTTGAGAATGAATTGATCCCAGTTGATGACTGGGCAATGTTTGCTGGGGATAAGGGCGGTGTTGCTGGGCAAATGTCTTTCATGCCTCTGAAGGAGATCATTGGTGTTCTCAATGAATTAATGTCTATAAAGGAAAAGCAAATTGAGGAGATGGACAGACTTACTGGTATTAATGATTTGATGCGGGGCACAACGGATGCACGAGAAACATTGGGTGGTCAAAGGCTGAAGTCTAATAACACAGGAACACGTTTGACGAGTCGACAGAATGAGGTTGCACGCTTTGCCCGTGACACTGTGCGGATCATGGCAGATATTATGGCTCAGCATTTTTCGCCTCAGTCATTGGTGGAAGCTTCTGGCGCAATGTATGAGGAAGGTCTTGGCATAGATCAAGATAAATTGCAGGCTTTGCAGAACCAACCACCTGCCCCTGCTTTATCAGCTCCGGGTGTTCCACCTTCTATGTCCGGAGCAGGTCCGGGCATGCAGCCTGCGGCGGCTTCTATGGGGCAACCTGCCGCTCCTCCTATGCCGCCGCAGGCTGGTCAGAATGTAGTTCCGTTCCCCAAATCCCCGATGTTGGCTCCTCCGGGTGGCCCTCCGGGGGCTCCTCCCAGTATGCCCATAACAGCCCCACTTGTAGCGCCGGGCTTGCCTATGCCTCCTCCGCCTGATCCAATGCAAATATTGCTTCAGGAGGCCTCACAGCGCATTGAGTCGGCCATCAAATTGATTCGTGATGAGCGTTTTCGCGGATTTCGGGTTGATATCGAGATAGATTCGACGATTTACGGTGATGCGACTCAAGAAAAGGTTGATCGCACTGAATTTATTTCAGAAGTTACGAAATATCTTCAAACTGCCATGGAAATGGCAACCCAAGTACCTGAAATTTTACCACTTTTAGGCAAATTGCTGCAATTTGGCGTGCGTGGCTTCCGTGTTGGCCGGGATCTTGAGTCCTCTATTGAAGAATTCTGTGATCAGTCAATCAAAATTGCTAAACAGAAACAAGCACAGGCTGCTTCTCAACCAAATCCGGAGCAAATCAAGGCGAATGCACAGGCTCAGCAAGCACAAGCTTCTTCACATGCAGCAGAAGTGCGTTCTCAGGCCGATATTGCTAAATCTCAGAATACTATTAAGACTGAAGAACTTAAGGCCCAATCGAGTCAGCAACAGGCTCAAGCTGAGGTTATACGTCAGAAAGAAGAAAGTGCTGGTGAACAAGCAAATAACCAAGCTGACCTGATCATGAAGCAAATGGATGTGCGTATGCGTGAGATGGAGATGCAAATGGAGGCGATGCGTATGCGTGCTGAGGCTATGAAGCCAATTGAACCAACTAAACCAGAGTCAGTGGCAGGTGGAGTAGGGTCATGACCACTCATGAAATTAGAGAATATATAGAATCTAAAATTGTTCCTCCTTTTAAGATTGTTATGGGCAACGGGATGGCTACTCCGTCTGGTGTTTTTTATTGGGATGCTAACTTTGATGCCATTGCAATCCTGATTGGAAGGTATGACAACAACAATGTGACTTGTCTGTCAATTTCTAGTCTTGAGCAATTACAAGCTAGGAATGATACTGAACTTAAAAAGCGGCTTGATGCTCGTTTTGATCAAGTCATGAAAACATGGGAAATGTATCTGGAGCAAGCAAAATGATCTATCGGCGTAGCTTTCTTAAAGGAATGTCAGCTTTGTTTATTGCTCCGGCAATTATCAGGGCTGAGAGTTTAATGCCAATCAAGGAGTATATGCCTGCGGTGCCTGCGTGGTGCCCTGAAGGTTGGCTTCCGCTTGATGGTCGCGAGATAAGCAGGAAGTTTTATCCAGATCTTTATGCAGCTTTTCAACGTACAAGATTGCCGTTGATGATCCCAGAGTATGAAGACTCAAATGGTTTTAAAACCGTTATATCTTATAAGAATCTTATTCGTCCTAATGGGAAGTTGATGTTAGCAGGCGCTTACCACCCCTTGTATGTTCCTAAGGAACTTGATGTATGACAATTTTTGTTTATCGCAACGGCAAGCTCGTTGACAAGAACAAAGCAGGACCAAAGAATGAGAAGCTTGGTACGGCATCTTTTGTCATTAGTGACGAGATGGACGCTACGAGACATATGGCAACGGGCGAATATCTTACGAGTAAGGCAAAGTTCAGACAAGCGACTCGAGATGCGGGCTGCATAGAAATCGGCAACGAAACATCAACGCTCTTGAAGCCACGTCAAAAGATAGAACTAGATCGTGGGGCTCGACGTGAAGCGATTCAGCGCGCAGTCTATGATTTGCGTAATCGTTAGTTGTATGGGTCGCACTAGCTGCCCAAAAGGAGAGTGATATGTTGAATTCTTTTACACGTCATTTTAATGAGACTGTATTCCGTGGCCCCGATAATGAAGGCGGTAGCGGTGATGGTTTGGAAAATGTTTCTGACGGTGGTGGTGACGGTGGTGATGCTGGTGGCACAGATGGTGCTGATGGCGGTGGCGAGGATGAATCGCAAAAGCCGCTTTCAGTGCGGGAGCAACTCAAGGCGTCGATTGAAGAAGTAAGGGCTGACGAAGAGAGCAAAACCAAGACACCTAAAAAGGATGCTAAAACAGGCAAATTTCAAGCTGCACCTAAATCCGGTGAAGCGCTCCCAGAAGGAGGGGAAGTACCCCCGGCAGTTACTTCCGCTGCTGCTCCTGCGGACTTGCCCCCGGAGGCGAAGGCTGAATGGGATAAGACCCCACCTGCTGTGCAGGCGGCTTTTATAAAGCGTGGTCAGGATATGGCTGCTGGGGTCGAGCAGCTAAAGCAACGCTATAATTTGATTGATCAGGCGATTGCCCCGCACAATGATGCCTTGCGGCAAATGAATGCTACTCCAGCGGACGCTGTTAACCGCATGTTTCTGTGGTTTAAAGCGTTGGCAGGAAGTCCTGCGCAATCCTTCCCTGCCCTTGCAAAAAGCATGGGCATTGACTGGACTAAATTAGTTGGTCCAGCTGCTCCTGCTGCTGGTATTGCCCCCGCGCCAGCGGCGGGAGCTGAAGGAGCGGGTGGTGCTCCCCCGGTTACCGAGATACCAGCACCTGTTAAGGAATACATCGGTAATCTTGAGCAGCAGCTTCAACAGTTGTCGGGTGTTGTGAACCAAATTGGTGGTCAGTTTGGAAATATGCAGCAATCTTTCCAGGTACAAAGTGAAGCCAAGACCAGAGAAAACCTTAGTATTTGGGCAAAAGACAAGCCTCACTTTGAAGAAGTTCGTCAAGATATGGCAAAGTTGATAGAGACTCAGGTAGTGCCTTTGAAGGCAAACGGTGAAGTTGATCTGGACACTGCCTACGAACGTGCTATCTATTTTAACCCTGAAGTGCGGAAGAAGGTTCTTGCTGAACAACAGCAAGCAGACCTTGCAGCCCGACAGCAGACGCAGGATGCGGCTACAACCGCTCAGCAGACGCAAGTTGGGAAAGCCCGCAAGGCCGCTGTTTCGCTTCCTGCCTCTTCCACCCCCGGAGCCACACAAGGCAACAGGGCTGTGGTTACCAAGAAGCCCGGTCAAAAGACATCAGTACGAGATGACCTTAGGCTAGCTATTCAGCAGCTTAGGGAACAATAAGCGTAGAGTGGTTTCGACGTGCTAAGAATATGAAAGCTGGGGCTTTCACAAGAAGCCCCGCCTCATCCTCCAGCGGTTACCATTAGGTTGGGCGTTGCGTTTTCAACCATAACCCGGAGATATGACAATGGCAGTAGGTTTTCCAAACCTGTCTGAAATTGTTACCACGACTCTGCGCAATCGTACTGGCGAGCTTGCGGACAATATGTCCCGTAATAACGCGGCGCTGTTGCGTCTCAGCAAGCGTGGTAACGTTAAAACCTTCAGCGGTGGCCGTACCATCGTTCAAGAACTTAATTATGCTGATAACCAGACCTATCAATGGTATTCGGGCTATCAAACTTTGAATATTGCACCCAGCCAAGTTTTCACGGCTGCGGAATATCCGATTCGTCAGTCAGCGGTTGCTGTTTCAATCAGCGGTTTGGAAGAACTCCAGAACTCTGGTGAGGAAGCGATCATCGATCTTCTTGAGTCCCGCATCATGAATGCGGAAGATACTTTCATGAACGGTCTGTCACAAGGTATTTATGGTGACGGTACTGTGACTGGCTCAGTTGGTGGCTTGCAACTTCTTGTTGCAGCCGCTCCTACTACTGGCGTGGTAGGCGGCATTGATCGTTCGCAGTGGACCTTCTGGCAGAATCAAACTTGGTCAGCTGCTACCAACGGCAACACTGTTCTTTCTTCTGCTTCTATCCTTCAGCAAATGGACGCCCTTTGGGTGACCCTGATTCGTGGCCGGGACTTCCCGGACTTGATCATTGCTGACAATACTACGTATCGTTATTATCTGAACGCACTGCAAGCAATTCAGCGCATTCAGATTGAAAACAGCGCACCGGATATGGCTGAGTCTGGTTTCCAGAGTCTTAAATATCTGAATGCTGACGTGGTGCTGGATGGTGGCTTCCAAGGCTTTGCTGCGGATCCATTGCCGCCTCAGATCAGTTCTTCTACTTCGGCGCTCGGTGGTGCCCCTGCTACCACAATGTACTTCCTTAATACCAAGTACCTTATGTGGCGGCCCCATGCTCGCCGTAACATGGTCCCTCTTGATCCGGATCGTTTTTCGGTCAACCAAGACGCCATGGTTCGTTTGATTGGCTGGGCAGGCAATATGACCTTATCCAACGCTTTTCTCCAAGGGGTGCTCACCGCTTGAAGAATAATGAGGGGTACGCTTAACTGTGTGCCCCTCATGCTGTGGTGTAAAAGATGGATAACGCGTACCTACATGCAATGTTGATGTTCTATGCAGCTATCTATGGCCCAACTACCTTTGATAGCAGATTCGGTCATTGGGAATCGCTTAGCGCTAGATCTATCCCTGCAATCGCTCATCCTGAGCCAGTTAGAAAGGCAATTGGATGTAAGTGTAAACCTGCTAAACCAAGGGTATTCGTTGATACTCGCAGAGTCAGTAGAGGACAACATGCAAGAAGTGAAGGACCTAGCTGCTGGCATGAGGGGGTTGATGGCGGGCTTGAGAAAACTCAATGTGGACGCCAAGAACCGACTAACTTCCGAGGTCACCCGCGCACAGGTCAACGCACAAAAGGCAATGTCGCTGGCTACTGAATTAAGTGACGCCAATAGGGAGGTCGAGGATTTCCTTGGGGAGTCAGGATCAAATTTCCCTCCCTCAGAGGACTCAGATACCCCGCCTGCCGTTACTTTGCTAAAGCCTGATATAAATGGTGTTTCTTTACATCCAGATACACTTAAGGGAAAGTAAATGGCCGTTCTTTATGTGACTGAATTTAATACTATTGGTGGCGGCGGCAACCATCCTATTTCTGGTGCGCAGTACCCTGCGGTTGCGGAACAAACAGTTGTAATTACAAGTCCTTCTACACAATCGGCAGCTTTTAATAAGAATACTACTTTTATTCGAGTCCACAATGACGTTATTTGCTCAATTGAAATTGGGGCAAATCCAACTGCGTCTCTTACTACTGCACGTATGGCAGCCGGTCAAACTGAATATTTCTCTATACCGCCGAACTTAAACTTTAAAATAGCTGTGATTACCAACACATGAGGATGTTTTGATATGATGGGAGCAGCTGGCGGTCTAGGTACCAGCAACACTTCTGATGCAGCCAATCTTGCAACGAGTGCTTCGGCACTTAGTGCACTAGCGTCATTGTTGGAGGTTGTGTCTGATCCAGCAGCAGCTAAGGCAATGCTTAAGGAGCTTAATTCAAAGAGTGCCGAAATTCAAAATCTTCTTGATCAGGTGAAGCTTCAATATCAAAATATCGAAGCCATGCATAAGGATGTATATACAAATCAGGTAAAAGTTGATGCTAGCCTCAAAGAACTGGATGCTAAAGATGGCAATTTGCGCGCTCGTGAAGCAGACGTTGCTGGTAAGCTTGAGTCGCTTCAAAGCCGTGAAGATTCATTTTTGAAGGCTAAGCAAAGCTTTGACCAAATCAAGAAACAGAAGGAAACAGAGCATGCAGAGCGTGCGGCTGTCTTGTCTAAGGCTGAAAGTGATAATGCGGCTAAATTGGCTGCAATGATTGCTGATGCTGAAGGAGCTTTTGTTGAACGTAGGATTGCGCTTGAAGTTGATCTTGATAAACTGAAAGAAGAGTATAAGGCCAAAGTAGAAGGTGCTGACAAGCTTCATGCGGAAGCTGCTGAAGCACATAAGAAGGTATCAACAACTTTGGCTGATGCTGAAGCTAAAAAGAAATTCTATGAAGGACGTGTAGCTTCGCTTAAACAGTTGATACAAGAGGGTTAAAATGGCGAAACAGGATAAATCAGGCAATTGTAAATTGTGTGGTATTTGGCGACATGTTTTATGTCGAGATCATATGACTAAGATGGATGCGCAACGTTTGGGTAGGATGGGTGCTGCTGCAAGATGGCATTTTAAAACGGAGCGATTGTCATGAGTCGACAAATGGGATATTTGATGGTTGACCACCGTGCTTCTCCGGGACTTCCTGAAGATATTGCAAGGCAGGTTGGTTATGTCCCGGAGCTCTGCCGCGAAGGTAAGATGTTTGAAGCTGACACTTTGACTTGTGCACATTGCAAGGGGGTGGTTGTCAAGAATCCATTTCGTGTAAGAGAGCGTAACTACTGCACCAAGTGTTCTGGTCATTACATTTGCGATGGTTGCGCTTATTTGGCATCGTTATCAGATTATGTTCATGTAGACTTCGAAAAGGTTGTCGAAGACATTAAAAAGCAGACAATCATTATGGGTAGCCCTGACACTTTGACTGGAGAACAATAATGGCACTTCAATTTGCTTCTATAGTTACATTTGCTGGCATTGATACGACAGGTCCAGGAGTTTGTTCTTTAACTACTGTTAATAGATCACCATCTGGTCCAAGAGCACATGAGCCGGGTATGGTATTAGGTACGGTGCTGGATCTTACAACAAACAACGGTATCACACAGCAGTTCTTGCTTTCTCAAAGTTGGTTGAATTCAGATGAAAAAGTTGCTCAGTATGGGCTGTACCAACTTGTTGGATTCAATAATGTTGGTAAGCAGTGCTTAGCTGTGTTCATGATTGCATAGTTTCATAAGAAAGGAAAATAGATCATGTCTAAGCGCATCTTTCAGGTTTCTTCGTTTACCCCGACACAACAAGCTGACAGCGCATCTCAGTTAACAGCTGGTACTTGGGCTACGCTTAAGGCTGGCTCGGCGACTGATATTTTGAAAATTGGTAAGGTGTTGCTGGAAGGTCAGGCTTCGTCATCGGCAGTTACAGCAACTATGTTGGCCCGTTCTTCAACTCTTGCTGCTACACCAACTGCGCTTGCACTACCGAATACTGATGGCCCTGCAAATATTGCAGCTACAGCAGTGACGACAGCACCAGTTCCTGCGGTAGCTGCGACAACGGGGCCAATTAGGCAACCAGCAGTTACAATCCCGCGTCTTAATCTGACCTTTAATGCTTTCGGTGGCATTATTCAGTGGCAGACTAATCCGGGATCAGAAGAGGAATGGGTATCGGTAGGTACTGCTACCACCAGCAACTCTGAAACGATCTTGTCTTCAGCTAACGTTGGTGCTGCTGGCTTGATTGGTGCCAATATCTTCTATGAAGTGCTGTAAGGAATAGTAGATGGCTGCCGCAACTCAGCAAACTCAAGCTATTGCTGTCGCTAATCAATTGATTGGTTTATCGACTGCATTGATATCGATTTATCAGCAAATGGTGGTGCTCGATGCAGCTTGGACGGATCAGGGCACTGCTAATGTGTTGAATGCGATGGGTACGGTGGCTTTGAATACGGATGGTTCAACGGGTACGGCTGATGTTACGCCAAATGTCACTCACCCGCTTAGTCCTGCGCTATATTCAAATTTGTCGCGTTCATTATCTGCAAATCAAATTACGTCACTTAAGACTATTTTGGATAACATTGTGACTTATGTTAATGGTAGCGCGGTGAGCGCGACTGCTAGTGCGCGAAGTATTCTTAATACTACTGTTGGTGGCTAAGTATGGCTACTAATTTCCTTTGGGGTCCGGTTGGCACCGTCATCCATTTGCTGACGACTGAGCTTAATACACTTGGTGCGGCTGGTGGTACTGCTTATGGTCCTGAAGTCGGTGGCGCGAATAGTGCACAGCGTGGGATGCTTTATTTGCATATTGCATCAAGTTCATTGGCATTTGTATCGTCATCTTTTGTCAGTGTTTATTTAGTGCCATCAACTACTACTGCTTCTGGTGCTACGTATCCGACATATACCTCTGGTGCGACTCCTACATATTCTGGCAATGGTTTCGTTGGTAATATTAATATCAATCCGAAAACGCAGGCTGCGAACGTAGTTGATGAAGTATTGCCCGGTATCATCATTCCTGCTGGATTTTTTAAATGTATTTTAATTAATAGTTCTTTGGCCTTACCTGCTTCTGGTAACACTTTGGATCTTTATCCAACGCCAACACAATACTAATTAATGTCTCAGTTCCCTTCAAACCCTAGGCAAGGCCCAGCCAAACCCTACGCATCCATTCCGCGTATTGATTGGACGCATCCGCTAGCGGATTCACTGATCTTTTACGCCTATGACGCAGGTGGGGTGATCTATGATCTGGTAAGTGGTGGTGGCTCAGGTAAGATAACCACATCCACAACTCACATTACCAGAACAATTTCTAAAGAAGGCTATGGTCTTAAATACCCCGGCACAGCTACTTCCGATAGCGTCTCCCTTCCTCTAGCCAGCAAAGCCACTCAAGGATTTACAAACACCGCACCCTTCTCCGCTGCGGTAGGAGTTTTTGGCAGTGTAGGTGTCAATAATGGTTACTTCACGTCAACCGGGGATGCCACAACTGATGTCGCCGGGTTCACTGTGCAGGCTACTACTTTTGGGTTCAACTTTAATAACGGTGGTTCTCAAGTTGCTTTCAATACAGCGGTTTCAGCTAACAATTACCACACTGGTGTGGCAGTTGCGACTTCATCCACCGCTGCAACGTTATACTTTGATGGAAAGCTTGATCACTCTGTCACTGCAATAACCACTACCAATGCGACTACTAGCCAACAGGTTAACTTCAATAGCGGCACTGCTAGTAGCGTGAACTTTGGCGGTGGTTGGAATGGATTCGTCCACTACTGGGCTGGTTGGAATCGCGTCCTATCCGCAGCTGAAGCAGGGTTACTTCATTCTGACCCATATTGTTTCCTAATCTATCCCGAGGATGAAGTTTTCAATACGCTGGTTGGTGTAGTAGCTGCTGCTGCCGCACTTCCATTTAACACTTTATGGGTGCCGGTTACCCAACCATTAGTACCTTTCCCGCAACTACAGCCTTATAATAACCAACTATTTAAAAATCCTATTCCATTTGGTCCTTATGACTATAGTGTTGGCCCGTGGCGTGTTCATCAAACTCAAATTGATTTGTCACGTCCTACTAATCTCAATCTATTCAAGAATAATATTCCATTTTTTAATTTTGAAGGGTTAACAAGTGCAAAAAATGTTGCCAATTTAATATCAATCTTGCAGCCTTATAATCAGAACCTTTATACAGTTACAGCACAAGTCCCATTTACTCAGACAGATTGGTCGAAGTCATTTAATTTATCGCTTCCGATACAGCCAGCACAGCCCTATAATCAATCGCTCTATGCTGTTACCATCACGTTAATGGGACAGGCATGGATATAGCACATGACGGTAAGCTTTGACGCACAAAGCGCTGCGGATACCACGGGTGCTGCAGCAACGTCGTTTAGCGACAGTACTAATCTAACGATTGGTAACGGGCTGAAGCGTGCTCTAACAGTACTGGTTTCATGGTCAACGTCTACCGCCCCAACTGGAATCAGTATTTCGTGGAATGGTGTTGCACTTACACAGCTGATTATTCACTCAGCTACGTCGGGCAGTACAGAGGCTATCTATGGGTTGCTTAATCCAGACTCAGGCACCAATACGCTTGCGGGATCATGGACAGGTGCCCGTGATTTTTATGTGTGTGGCGTATCTTGGAGCGGTGTGGATCAAACAGATAATACAACTGCATTTTTAACCAATTTTGGTATTGGGACAAGTGCCAATGCAACTATAACCATAGCATCGCCACCAGTCAGTGATGCCGTCTTAGCTTTCTTTGCTGTGGCAGCGACTATTACCAGCGTGACAGCTGGCACTACTCCGGGAACTCAAGTTTTCTTAGATAATACGCAAACATCCTTTAAATCTGGTGCGGTATGGAATCCCGGCACAGGTGCTAATATTACTTTGTCGGCTGCCAATACATCGGCTGCTTGGGTAGCGACTAGAGTTAGACTTGTTGCTGCACCGGATACAGTAAAACCACGTGAAGCAGTTCTCACAAAGTTATTCCAATGGGTATATGCCCCAGCATTTCAGCCTTATAATCAGTCTCTGTATTCTGTTGTATCACAAGCACCATTTTTTCAGACAGATTGGTCGAAGCCATTTGTATTGCCACAACTGTCACCACAGCCAGTTGTGTACAATCTCAATCTGTTCACGAACCCAATTCCATTTGGGCCATATGACTATAGTCTCGGTGCTTATAGAGTGCCCCCGCTGCGTCCTGATGCGACGCAACCAGTAAATCCAAATATTTTTACCAATCCCATTCCTTTTGCGAAATTTGACTATCCGCCAGTGGAACAACCCCCTTGGTCACCACCACAAGCTGTTCCATATAATATTAATGTTTTTACTAATTTTCTTCCATTTGGTCCATTTGATTGGAGTAAGCCTTTTAACTTGCCCCCTGAACGGCCTGTTCCGTCACGTGGGCTGAATATTAATCTATTTACCAATCCTATTCCTTTTGCACAGTTTGATTGGAGCCATCCATTTGTTCCGGAACCATATTTTCCGGCACCTGTACAAGCGCTTAATTTGCAGCTGTTTACCAATCCTATTCCAATCTTTAATTTTATTTTGCAACCTCTAACTGAGCCATCTTTCTTTGCACCATCAACACTTTATAATGTACCGCTTTATACGGTTACAGTAGTTGCTGCTCCGTTTGCGCAATATGATTGGCCGGTTGCAAAGACACCGCGTCCACAGGTGGATGTTACTAAGCCACTTAACCCTAATATATTTACTAATCCGTTTCCTTTTACCCCAATTGATTATTCGGCAATAACCCCGCGTATTCCGCGTGCGCCAGATCAGGTTTATTATAATCTCAATGTTTACACGGTTGTCGTAACTGCTGCACCATTTGTTCCTATTGACTATTCAAAGTCATTTTTTCCACGGGTGTTACCACCTGATCCGGTGTCAGTGAATATTGAACTGTTTACTAATCCTATTCCATTTTTTAATTTTGATTTGAAGGGTGTTAGCAAGCCAGTTGGAACACCTGATCTTTCAGTCCCCTATAATGTTAATTTGTATGCTATTACTGTAACGTATCAAGAACGTGGGGCGTTAATTATGCGCCCCTATCCATTGCGTCCAACGCCTCCTGACGTAACACAGTCTACTAACATTAATCTGTTTACCAATCTTATTCCTGTTTTAAATTACGATACATCTATTACGGCCAGAATCAAGGGTTTTTCGGATACAACTATTCCGTACAATGTTAATTTGTATGGTATTGTCACCGTACAGGTGCCGTTTGCGCAATATGACTGGTCTGTTGGAAGATTTCCACGTCTGCCACAGGTGGGTGCACAGCCCGGTAACCCCAACTTGTTTACTAATCCCATTCCTATCTTCAACTTAGATACGTCTACTACGTACAGGATCAAAGGATTTTCAGATACCACCATTCCGTATAATGTTAACGTCTATGGTATTGTTACTGTGCAAATTCCATTTGCACAGTATGATTGGCCAAAACCATTTGCGCCTCGTCCCTCGCTTGCGCATGCGCAAGTAACTAACCCTAGTTTATTCACCAATCCAATTCCATTTGCTAAGTTTGATTGGCCGAGGCAAATAAATGTTCCACAGGTACCATTTGATCGTTCGCTTCAAACTAACCTGAATTTGTTCAAGAACGTTATTCCGTTTAATCAAAATCAGTATCCAAATCCACGTCCCATCAGGCTAGGGCCAATTCCCTTGCCGCCTTACAATCAGAACCTTTACACAGCCACTGTGGCTGGTACAACTGTTCACATCGTTAAGTTCATTGGCAACATGGGTCACTTCATGATCCGTTAATTGGGTACTTCTATGACAACTTTAGACCCAGCAAACAAAGCTGTGCAAGTGACTTTGAGCAACGCGAATTTAACAGCCGTATCATCAACAATTGGTAGAACTGTTTATTCCACTACAACAAAGACGGTCGGTAAATGGTTTTTTGAAGTAACCACAACAAATGATGGCTCAGGAAATAATGAATTTGGCATAGGTTCTGTTACAAATCAGAACGTCAATGCATTTCTTGAATCTTCTGGTGGTGTTGGATTCACTTATGCTGGTGGTGGTGTTTGGAATGATAACGGAGGAGGTGGGGGCACTTCTAATACATATACTCCTGGTGCAACTTTTACAGCAAGTGTTTGTCTTGATCTAGATATTAATCTACTTTATCTTATTGTTGATGGAACACATAAAGTATGGGGGGATGCTGATACATCCACTGGAGGGGTTTCATTGACTCCGGATGCTGCTGGGTTTTTTGCCGGTCTTGTTCCTATAAGTGGGGGTGCTAGTCTTACTATAAATTTTGGTGCTACAGCTTTTGTTGCGGCAATTCCAGTTGGTTTTAGTTCTTGGGATGTTCAAGTAGCACCCCCAACAACATTGCTGCCTCAAGCCTTGTTATGATCTTGACGAAGTCCTTTACTTCTTATAGAAGTCATATTGGTGAAACCAATCACCCACTTCTTCGTGCGTGTCCTTGGAAACCAATTCATGGACTATAGATTTTAGAATTCCAACTCACACATGAGGAGCCTTAAATGGCCGTAGGTCCCGCAATTTATAGCACCACGAATATGGAAGGTGTTGATATCAATCAGGTGTTCATCTTGAACGTTACCGGCACCCCTGAAATTCCACGTCCTCCGTTTAGTCCCGGTCAGTTGGCTTGGGGTACGGATGGTTCAGAATGGGTGTTTTGTACTGCTAGCATTACCATCCCAGCTGGTTCAGTTGTTGTTGTAAGTCCTATTCCAGCATCTTGGTCTGTTGCCTTGATTGGTGGTGCTACTGTTACTGGTACTGCTGTTCCGTTTGGTCAGTTTGTTGGCGTGGTTGGTGGTTCTCAAGGCAGCATGCTTGTTCCTGCCCCAGCTGCTCCGCAAACTGGTACTTTCTTTTGGGTACAGGTTGCAGGTAACTGCCCGAATATCAGGTCTGCTGCTGCAGTTACTTTTGGTGCTCCACTTTTTGATGTTGCAGCGACTGCCGGAGTTGTGGGTCTAACCCCCGGTGCTAACAGCGGTTATGCGATTACAGGCATGGTTCTTAGCCAAGCAGCTGGTTCTGTGGCTGGTCCAAATACTGGGATTTTGAATAACCCAACTATTGGTGCTGCGACTTAATATT
>Ga0209488_10000123_pt1 | contig 57566 bp, 82 predicted proteins | sample Rivendell_Oct201_8_FD_188349 | JGI IMG/M metagenome (GOLD analysis project Ga0209488, IMG submission 188349) | Vadose zone soil microbial communities from the Eel River Critical Zone Observatory, Northern California, USA -... | ecosystem: Environmental > Terrestrial > Soil > Vadose zone >...
TGGTAGTTGTGGCGGTGGAGAGGAGGGGTCGGTGGTGACTTTGGATGGCTGGAAGCAAAGTAGCGGGGCTTGCCAGGGAAATCATGGTGTGCAAAAATGAGGGTGGGAATCCAGAGCCAGATCTACACTGCAGAGCTACAGTATTTGATTTGATATGATTATACATCCTTTTATAGTTTACTAATCAAAACGAATCCATTCGTTCTTCTTTCATCCGATTTGACCTAATTCTATCTTATTTGGTCTCATTCAACCTCATTCGAACGATTTCTGACTGGGGTTCAACCCCCAAAAAAGACTACATAATTCACATAGGCAGATTTGCCCTCACGTGAGTCACTTTCCATTTCTGGAGTGTCATACCGACGCTAAAAGTTGTCAACTCATATCGATGCTCGTGCTTGTGGCTGTTTTTCAGCATTTGCGTCGTTCTATGCGACCGTTCTCTCCATTCACGCCTATCTCATATCGTTCTTTCTTTTCTCTCACACTACGAAACATGTCGGTGGCCGCGTCCCCGTGGATACCACATCGGTATCCTCCTACCCGCCGTTCTGATCATATCGATACGTATCAGAGCGAAGCTAAAGGTGAAGTGAAGGTTCCAGATCCGTATGTATGGCTGGAAAAAGACGGAGAGGAAAGGAAGGGATGGCTTGCTTCTCAGGAGGCTCTTGCCCGTAATTTTATAGACGCACACTCAGATCGTGCAAGGTTGGAGGAAGAAATCAGGGCCAGCACTGACTATGAAAAGGTAAGCTTTTTGGCTCGTAATATGTGGAAAGGTAGCGCATATCGGTTCAATGCAGTTCGGTTCTCCTTCGTTGCGGGACGATGGCAGATGGTATTGGTCATATAACAGTGGCCTGCAGGCTCAATCCGGTCAGAGCTTTTCTCGTCTTTGGTGGTATCTTTCCGCTGAGATATCAAACCAGTTTATTATCGCTCACAAGGTTCAGAGTTGCCTGATTCCGTTTCTGGACCTGGTGGTGAAGTGTTTTTCGATGTACGTGAGAAAGGCCCAGGTTTTTCTCAAGTTATATCCACCCCCATGTTCTAGCCAAACGTACTTTCAAGCGACGGCTCTGTTTCCCTGAGTACTGCGTCCTACTCGCGTGATGGCAAATGGTTTGCCTATGCTTTGTCCCGTTCCGTACGTGAATTCATCGCAGGCACATTGCAATGCAATATCGTTCCTACAGGGAAGCGATTTCACAAGTATTTACATCCGCTCTACCGAACAACCACTGGTCGACGCTGAGAATGACTCACGCCTCGCTGACGAGCTACGATTTGTGAAATATTCTTCCCTTGCCTGGACGCACGACAACAAAGGATTCTTCTATCAGGTTCGTTTTCTACCTTTTGGACTCACCCGGTCAATGAACTCGATCAGAGGTTCCCGGATTGCTTGCAAAGTGGCCCAACGGATTCTGAAAAGGCTGGTTCGGAAATCGGAGGTGGCAAGGACGCTGAGCTTTTCTATCACAACATTGGCACTGACCAATGTACGCTTCCTTATATGCCTAAGCGCCTGGCTTAATAGTTGGTCTGGTGTAGCCGAGGATATTTTGGTGATGAAGAACCCCGATCAACCAGAATGGTTATGGGGTGCCGCGATCTCTGAGGTGGATGGGCGTTGGCTGGAGCTCTATATATCCCGGGATACCTCACGGGTATGCTTTTCAGTCCTCGTCGTTGCCCTCGTATGAACCAGGAGTTAGAAAAACCTGCTTTGGCTCGCAGACCTTGAGAAGGAGCCGATCGGTCCAAACTTCAATTGGATCAAGCTCGTCGACAACTTCGAGGCTGAATATAGCATGTACGCTCACGACCATCTTTACCTATCTCTAAGTCCTGAATCCTACGCCATTATAGCATCGGAAACGACGGAACCAAGTTCTACCTCCATACCAATATCGATGCTCCGCAATATAAAGTCATCACTGTCGACATCGAAGGATTCCGTAACGCTTCTGAGTCGGGGCCCGTTTCTATCAAGGGTTTTAGCGAGGACCTCGTAGCTGAAGACAAAGATGCACATTTGGAGAATGTGTCGATCCTGGGTCACGATCGGTTGGTGACTACTTACAAGCGCAATGTCAAGGACGAACTCTACATCCATGATCTCAAGTGTGGCAGACAACTGAAGCGCCTGGCATCGAATCACGTCGGCACCCTTGCTGCATACGGGCGGCGCAAGCAACCATTTTTCTTTATTTCGCTGACCGGTTTTGACACACCCGGTACCGTCGCTCGTTATGACTTTACGGAGCCAAGTGGAGGGAAGTCGGGTGGTACGTGGAAAGTCTGGCGCGAGACAAAAGTCGCAGGCCTTGCCGGAGGAGGCGGGTTTCTGGCAGACCAAGTATGGTATCAGAGCAATGACGGCACCAAGATTCCCATGTTCGTGGTTCGCCACAAGGACACCCCGCTCGACGGAACGGCTCCCGCGATCCAGTATGGTGGGTGTGTCAACTTTCATCTGTCCGGTGATGAGGCTCACCCATAGGAAGGTTACGGCGGGTTTTCCATTTCAATCGGGCCATTCTTTAGTCCGTCGATTCTCACAGCTATGCGCGTATATGGCTTCGTGCTTGCCGTACCAAACATCCGTGGTGGTGGTGAGTTCGGTGAAGAATGGCACCTCGCAGGAACACGCGAGCGTAAGGTGCGTACATTCAGTGTTGGGGTGAGCTAAATCGAGTACTACTCACCCAAAGGTGAATTGCTTCGATGACTTCATTTCCGCTTCGTGAGTGAGCTTCCGACACACTAAATATCCCTATGACCACTGTAACTTCAGGGAATGGTTGGTCGAGAACAAATATGCATCAAGGGGGAAGATCGCGATTAATGGAGGCTCGAATGGCGGTATGTTACCCTTGCTTGCAAACCTTAAACTGTAACTCACACGTCTTCGTATCAACAGGCCTTCTTGTCTCGGCCTGCGTGAACCGCGCCCCGGAAGGACTTCTGGGAGCTGCCATAGCAGACGTCGGCGTCCACGACCTGTTAAAAGTACACCCTCCCACCACTCGTCTCTGGACTCTCCGCCCTTACTACGGCTTCCTCCTGACAGTTTGCTGATTTTACCATTGGACACACCTGGACTTCTGACTATGGCAACCCGCACGAACCCCATGACTTCGACTTCATCTATCCGATCTCACCCGTGCACAACGTGCCAGCCGATAAAGTCCTTCCGCCCACGCTGTTGCTCACAGCTGACCGTGCGTAACTGTCAATGCGATAGAAACGAGTTGTCTTAGTTTGATCAGACGACGACCGCGTTGTCCCTATTCATTCTTTCAAGCTCGCAGCAACACTTCAGCATGTTGCAAGTGGCAATCCGCATCCTCTGCTTCTTCGGCTTGAAATGAAAGCCGGGCATGGCGCGGGAAAATCGACAGAACTCAAGTGAGTGTTCGATGGCGCAATAGACGGCACAATACTGACATGGTTCGCAGAATTAAGGAGGCAGCGGATAAATGGAGTTTTGTCGCTCAAACTCTAGGACTAAAATGGCGCACAGACACTGCGAGGACGACAAAGATGTAGGAGGAAAACGCTACTCAGAGGACTGGACAACTGGCATCGTGATAAGATGACCCCTTCACCTGTGTCGGGGTGTTGGTTCTCGGGAAGGAATATCAGTTCTGAGTACACGATTAGTCTTCGATCTGGGTGTTGGAGCTGCAATAGTTTCAGAACTATAGATGGAGAATGACGATATCCAGAGCACGCACCATTCGTGTTCTCCGTTACATAGAATCGCCTAAGTATCATGATTGCCTCCTCGCGACAATACCCGTCCGTTGCATCGAATGGTGGGTGTTTTGGATGTGCGAGGCTGATGTAGTCAGTCAGACCAGGAGTAGTCTGGTACAACTCGAGGATATACCTTTTATTGACCCCTAGCACGCTCCCGCACCCTCCGAATCGTTCATTCGCGCAGCCGTAGAAGACTCGTTTGATACCCATCTGACGGAGTGCAGAGGCACACATGATACAGGGTTCGACGGTGACATAAAGTGTTGTATCCGCCAGAGGGTATGCCCCACTCCCAAGTAAACTCGGGGGTGTCAGCGCAGGGTCTGCAAGGATAGCGTCAATAGCCTCGAGCTCAGCGTGGCGAGTAGCCTGCGTTATAAGCGGTCGTCAGCGGGTGGACTCCCCGCAACGAGGATAAAGCAAAGATACGTTTCGTAGTTCGTTGGTGCGATTACGGGCCCTAGCAATTGCCTTATCACCGCGTACGAAGACGCAGCCGACAGGCACCTCACTTGCCGCAAGGGCTTCCTCGGCCTGCACATGAGTGTGAGTAATTCATCATAAATGTGTGCGCACACCATCTCCATTGCCTGGAGCATCCATGCCAGATGCTCATTGGGGGCCTCCTCCGAGTCCTGTGTATGTGTAATCGAGTTGGTGTCACTCATGACCGCGGTTGGCTGCAGTGTGGGCAGGTCGGACCGCGTCGACATAACCGCTCGACACGACATGGTCACTGTCAACAACCACCACCAACCAGAGCAAAAGCACTGATAGGAAATTGCTACACCAGCACCGTATGCTACGCCCATTTTCAAACTCTATATTTCTACCTCGTTCACGGGCTGGTCTTTTCTCAATCCGCCAACATGCACTTCCCGTATTTTCTCCGCTGCTTTTTCGCTTTGCATCAAACCTCAAGGAGCCACCCCCGATAAATAACAACATACCATACACTTATGTCCGCGTCGTCGACCCGGAAACACGCAAACCTTTACCCCCACAGTTGCTCACCGACGTTGTCAGCGACCTTGCGACGGAATCCCAGCCTAAACAAGCCGGTGGTCCGCCCCAAACCTTCGTGACACAATTTGCGCAGCTCGTCGCCCCGCCTTCAGAAGTTACGGGAGGCTACGCCCTCGTGAAGATCGTTAATTACAGGGAGGCCGCTGCGCGCTCGAGAGCCCAGCGCGCAAAGGCGCAAGCGAGCCGAAGGGCAACCGAAGAAAAGGAAATACAACTCGCGTGGGGCATCGGAACCGCAGATGTGCAACACAAGATTCGAAAAGCCCGCCAGGAACTCGAGCGTGGGGTGCGAGTACAACTTGTGTTCGCTCGCAAGGCCACCGGCAGCACTGGACGAGATGCTGGGACGAAGGCAAAGCAGACCACGCTCGTCACTCAGGTGGTCGAAGCCCTGGCGGATGTAGGGAAGGAGTGGCGAGTGCGTGATGAACGAAGGAATATGGTAGTCATATACCTGCAAGACCCTCGCCGACCTATTCCCTATAAATCGATGCTTGCAAAACTGGCTGCAGAGCAAGCCGTTTCACCCGATACTTCTCAACCTGAAAGGCAATAGTGTATGGATCACAAACTTATTTCTAATATAACATCCTATTTTACCTCACTTCCTGTGCGTCGACATCCCGTGCTCGACCACCGCAAGAGCCGCCACCGACGACGCAGAGGTAAGCCTCTCCTTTTCATCGTCGGAATTCGATGCGGGGAGAAACGTGTCCGAATTTTTCTCGGGAACGAGTACGGCCGAGCAGCAATGTCGGTCTTATTGCGTGACATGACTTGCTCTTCCCGTCCTACAAGCCGAAGCTGGAACCCGATGGGAAGGGCGTACCCAGAACTCTTCAAACTCGTAGCAATCTCCTCCAGTTCGGGCGTCCAGCCATGCGGCTTCTGACCTATCAGCATGAAACGCTGGCGCGCTTCACCTAATATACGATTCCACCGCCTGGGCGATCCGGGACGGTAATCCAGTTGGCGCATCCCTGGTCGGCGACAGACGAGGCTAAGCGCTGCGTTGTAGAATCTTGCATCTGCGCTTGGCGGTACGGGGACGCGTTTCCGTTTCCACTCCCGGCCCTCCTTGCATGCTCGTAAAGCGGCCTCCTGCACCTTGTCACCAGCAAGCGATAGGGTACGAAAAACCTGCATCCCCTTCCGCAAACCTAACATGGCACGCCTCGGGTCCCGTGGGTGACGTGGTTGCGTTGGCCGTTCTACACCAGCTGCGGGATGGTCGACGTGCCAACCTTTCGTTTCGTTGGCATAGAGCTGGAGCATCGCTGTGTATGCATGCACGCTCAAACACCAAGGTACCGTGCGATCGCCCTGTAAGCTCTCGGTCTCAGCGGCTTGTGCAAGGGCCCAGACACTCTCCGCGAGCTTCCAGAGCCCAGCCTTGCGTAGCGCGTTCAGCGCAACAGCGAAGAAATGAGGACCAAGGTCCACACCGCGTTCAACACTTGTCTTCCATCTCGTAAAGAATTCTTCGGGAGTTGCGGGGGTTTCAGGAGTTTCGAATTCAGGGATGACCCGGGTGATCACAGTCGCTACTGCATTCGGCCGGCCTGTGGCAACGAGGTACGCCATGTAAGAGGTGAGTGACACATTATCTGGCTCGAGAGGTCCCTCGGGTTTGGGGATGCTAAGGTCATACTTGCGAGTGTCCTCAATCAGCGGGAAGTGCTGACTGTGACAATCAGACGGAAAATTAGTGGGTGACTGGACTCGGGAATTCCGTCCTTGTAATGTATGGGGTGGAAAGTTGAATATGGAAGCACTAGGATGGTTGCCAAACATTCGCCCCCGCATAATTTGCAAAACACTCTCCGCGATGTCGTTACGACGCATGAGCGTGGACCCCCGTAGTAAAATATTGTAGGTGGCAATGTTTGGAGCAAGCGGGGGCTTTCGCAATTCCGTCATGTGATGCAGAACGCGATCTGCGAGCATTAGGGAATGACGATAGCGCAATGCATAGTTCAATAACGCATGGTAAGACTCTAGATTCAATCTAGGGAGTTGGCCAGTATCGCAAATAAGCGGGCGGCGATCTGGAAAGGAGCACAGGAGATTGAAGAGTACACCATGGAAGTAGCGATAAGCGTTACACGACTGCCGCTCGCCGGACGGTAAAGTGATCCACACGATGTGCATGCACTGCGGATAGCAGTACAGTACTTTGAAGAGCCTGGCCAGGCCCACATAAGGAATTCCACGATTGTCGAGTACCGAGGCGAGATTGGCTAGGGCTTGGGATGCTTCAGGGAATAATGGATCGTCCACGCGGGCACAGTGCGTCTCCAAAAATTCGATGACACGGTCGTATAAGAAACGCGAGGTGCGATAGGGCAAGAGTTTAAAACCGCGAGAGGGCGTTTCGGGAATTTTCGAATGGACGTAGGCCATGCTATCTTGTACTCCTATTCGTTCGGCCTCAACTGCGACGCGGGAACATGCTTTGCGCAGTTGGTAGTCTTTTAAAAGGAGCACAAGAAGGAGAGATCCAACTAAAATTTCCCCTTGCATGAGGCAAGCGCGAAGAACAGTTTCATACATGCCAGTCGTGCGTTGCCAGCGATGCTCGCGCGCACTATTGAGGAGGCACACGGCAAAGCGAGTAAATGGGTCCGTGGGTATGACGTTCTGAAATTCCAAAACTCCTGGTCCAAGGGGCATTTTTCGGCGCGGGGGGAGACGGTCGTGTAGAGTCCGAGATAAATCAGGTCTTGAAGAGGGGTGCAATTGACGCAAAAGAATTTTGAACGAGAGTGGATGAAGCTCCTCCCCATAAGCCATCATTTGTTCAGTAAGCCTTGCCGCAGTTTTGGTCTCCCCCGTCCTCAATAGACCATGTAAAAGGCAGTGCCCAGCGAACCTGGTAGATACTGGCCGGCCAAAATCAACGGGCACAAATGCGGTTATGGGATCACGAAACAGCGGCCGTGGCGGGGAATTGGGGCCAGGTGTGTGGTAATGATGCACCGACCAATGCAGAGAGTGCCACAGGTGAAAGCTGTCCCAGATGTCACCACGGGCGACGGAGACACGAATAGCGGCTGCACTGGCACGAGAGATTTGCGCGGGTGTGAGTTGATCCGCAGCGAAGGGTGACGGTGTCATTAATGATGAGGACGGCGAGACGATGGTGGGTAAGTGAGGGGAGGGTTGAGGAAGAGCGGGCGACCCCATCATACATGGCGTTGGCCCGAAAGAATGGTAGAAAGATGAATGTTTATGGTGGGGTTGTAAGACAATGGGCCAAATGCCAGATGGACGGTTCAATGGGAGAATTTTTGTTGCCACATTCGAGATCGGACGTAGGAAGGTGAAGTTGGACTTTGTCAACAGAATGCATACCATTCGCCTCGCATACCTACACAAGAATTAATCAATATCCTACATCACAGCATAGAACCATACCCAAGCTTATCAAAAGAGTAGTTCTGTCGCAATTCCAGCAATGCGAAGGGTGCAAGGTCTGCAGACCTCGGCCACTCCGAGGTTCGTTTCCGATCACATGATTGGTTCGCACGTGATGCGCGCCACCACCTTTTGCTCTGGACTTTCAGGTTGCAACAACCTAGACGTGCGCCAAAGTCATGAGCTACGAAAGGCACGGAGGTGGTTATGGTGGTGGTGGGCGCAGGCGTCGCAGAGGTGAGATGACTGCGCGTTTGGTCCGTCGATGGCAACATTGAACACTGTCCAGACGACTATGACCATTATGACCACAGGCGAGATGGCCAAGAGTCACCAGACCAGAAGCTCAAGGCAGCTATCATCAAATTTGGCGAAGTGGTCCGTTTTCCCATAACTCAGACTCGCTCATCTTACAGCGATGGTACGCAGGATGCGGAGCAGGAACTTCCCCAGCTGGCTGCCAAGTTGCAGTCACAGGAACAACCAAGTATCCCAGCAATTGCCGAAGGTTTTCGCTTGGCGTATGCTCTTGTCCTTTTGTGAATCTCAACCTCCACTTATTCTGCTCAGAATAACCGAACAACCCTACAAAATTCCATTCTACGCCGCCCTCCTATACGACCTGTCTATACCCACTGTCAAGCAAGTGACTGGTGCCAGTGAAGCGACGCCCACTCTTGGGAGGCTGGTATTAGATGATTTCTGGAAGGGTTTTCAAGCATATTTGGATAAGTTAGCTTGGCGAGAAACCCGCCTCTGCGTACGTATTGGCATCCCTTTCTCCTCACGTACTCCCTAATTCGATAAACGAACAGATTCATTTCTTCGCTCATCTGACTGTCACTAAGCTCATCTCTCCGCAATCGATGCTTGGACTTTTACAGTCATTTACCGCTGTCCTGGATGAATTTGGTGTTTCCAATGGTCGGGCGAAACGGGCGGCGCGATGCGCGGCGGAAGGATTAATGAAGGTACGTCATTCCCCTTACTGTGAGGTCCGAACTGATCTGACAGGATTCAAGGCTGGTCAGGTTCTTAAGGAACATTCCGCGACAATCGTTATGGAGATAATTACTAGCATCCAAGCATACAACGATTCCGTAAAGACAGCCAAATGGCTGGTCCATCCGCTCGCGCACTTACATTCTTTAGACGTGTCTGATGAGCATGCGGATGAGGTATGTGGTGTTTCTCTACACCCTTATGGCGCCTGTTTGACAGGCAAGCTGTAGATTCTTGACTGCGCAGTCTCCGCGCTCAAAGTCCTTGATTACTCTGACTTTAGTGACGTTTCGGGCATCTTCCCACAACCGTACTCAGCCATGAGTACATCAACTGTCGTTCCCTTTGATCTTCCTTCTATTCTAGTGCCACCTGAGGCCATTGAGCTTGAGGCCTTATCTACGGAGTCTAGTGAGGATGCACCAATCAAGAAGGAAGAGTGGCCCGAGTACATGCTCCGCTTATTTGATAACGATGTGTGAACCTTTCCGGGTCTACTCTCATGGTTGACTGACACATTTTCGTTGGTTTAGGTCACGGGTGATCCAAAGACGCCCGCAGGCTACGCAGCCCGCGCAGACTTACTCGATATCATTGAAATCTTCGAAGTTAATCGCAAGGAATGTGCGCGACTTCTTGTTGAATATCCTAAATGGACTGTAAAGGGCACCTTCAAGCCTCGCCCTGGTGACCCAGCTGAGGTACCTGACCGCGTCTCAGTACCTGGACGCGACTGGCAACTAGAATCCACTCTTATTGAGGTACCTTCTCCCTGCGTTCGCTCTGCGCATCCCGTCTATTAATCGGCGCCGGCAAACTAGACAATCCTCGGCTCGCAGTTCCTCCTTCCCGAAAGTCCCATCAAGCCGATATATTACACCACTCTGATTACCGAGCTTTGTAAACTGTCTCCGCAAACCGTTGGACCCGCTGTTGGAAAGAGTATTCGCAAGATTTACGGTTATTGTGCGAATGGGCTGGATGTAGAAGTGCTGCGTCGTTTCGCGGAATGGTTTTCAGTGCACATGAGCAACTTTGGGTTTCAATGGGTATGGAAGGAATGGTCCGTTCCTTCCGCTTCACCACCGCTTGGTCGGGTGTTAATGCCTAGACAGGATTCCTGATTTGGCATTACCGATGCAACACCCAAAACGCGTCTTTGTATACAAAGCGCTGCAACTCGAGATTCGGCTCTCGTACTACGACCGTGTGTTAAAGACGCTACCAGAACCTTTCCAGGAGCCGTCAGCCGGTGCCATGCCGGACCAGGCGCCAGGACCCACTTACGAGTATGAAGACCCGAGTATGTTCCCTCACTTCTTTCTGTTGACCTCACCTCGCTCACGTTTCCCAGCGGCGCCACATTACGACGCAGCGCAGAACGTCCTGAACCAGCTTCGAAGTCGCACCAAACCTGAGGATGTCATCTTACATCTTGACACGGTGAAAAATAGCCTAGCCGAGATGGCAGATATAAATGAGGACCCTGAGAGCCTTATCCGGTCTATCGCTATCCAATCATTGCTACACATCGGCGCGCGCTCCTTCTCGCATTTCCTTAACGCTGTCGAACGCTACCTAACCGTCCTGCGCGCACTGTCAGGGTCACCGGAGGCTAAGAAGCACGTTCTTGAGCTCGTTGCAAGCTTCTGGCAACGGTCTCACCAGATGGTCGGTATTGTGTTTGATAAGTTGATGCAGTACCAGATTGTAGAACCGGCGGACGTCGTGGGATGGGTTTTCGGGCACAGCTCAAGAGGCCTCGATTGGGACTTGTTGCGCAGCGCAGTGGACAAAGCGAACGGACGTGTCATTGTGGCTAGGCGACGTGTTGCCACGCTTCGGAAGGAAGACGACGATGCTCATGCGCGGGCCAAGGCCAAGGCCAACGGTGGTGTTGCGGATGCGGCAGCGATGGAAGTCGTCGATGCGGAAACGATGCACGGTAGACATGCACTTCACTGCGTCTGCAGCGCTTGTGGTGCTGACGACGAGCGTTAGATCCACAAGTAACACAAGCAGAGGACTCACCCCAACTAATATCAGCTCTGAAGGCCTACGAAGCTGTGAAACGTGAACAAAAATTGACTCTGGCACACGTGCTTGAGGGCTTCGTTCACACACTCCACACGTCATCAGATTCCGCACGACGCGTCATAGCGGCAGACTCATGGGATGGGCGCATGAGCTGGGGAGATGAAGAGTGGGTGGCATGGCGAACATGGATGTGGTACAAACACTTTTGTCGATTGGTACGGAGTACATCTTGATCGTTTGGCGACTGGAGAGCTGATCTGCGTTTTACAGTACTCACCGTACCTCCGCAGTTTCGTGACAACACTCACGGCTGTCTCGTTTGCCTCTGTGGAAAGTTCGAGCGACGAAGCCGCGGTGCTGATAAAAAAGATATGGCGGATGGGGACGGTACAAGAGTAGATTGGCACGTGACTTTGTGTTATTTGGGAGTGTTTGACAGTGCCACCATCGTGTCCGGGTCGTGTTCTGTCCTGTCCTGTCTGTCTGTCTCTGTCCGAGTCTGTCTCGTATCTCCTCGTCTCGCTCCTCTCTCCTGTATCGTGTCCAATTCATAGAGTGTCTGTCCCAGAGAGGCGCTAGCGAGGTCCTTTCCTCCCCATCCATCTCTCTCACCTACTTCACCTCGTTCCCCTTCTTCTCATGGCTCCAAAGTGCGAACCCCTCTGCCGCTTCGACGACAGGTTCGTCTAGATAATTATCAGAATCTCCACCACAACTCATTCACCCCACGTGTAGGCTCTACTTTACCACCTTTCCTCATCCTCTCCCCAAGCAGGAGGCCCTCAATCACCCCGGATCTCAGCTAGAGCCAGTCAATATCCGCGGAATATCCACACCTCCTTGCGAATCTTCGGAACCGACCAAGCACTACTACTTTACAATCGATGATCAGCTCATGTACATGTCCTTCTTTCAGGACTGGGGTCCTCTCAACGTCGCCATGGTTTATAAAGCCTGCATTTATATTCACTCATTACTCATCGTAAGTCATCTCTGTTCTACAAGACGCAACACCCCGCACCCTGTGAAATCATGTTCGGAAGAGCGAGACACCGAGCAGACTATTCCCCACACCCTCCACCCAATACCCGCCATAAGCTGTTGTCCTAGGGGTGCTCGGAGAGTCGAAGAGTGGCTGCGGAGCACCACTAATACTGCAACTCCTCTTCCTCGGTTGCGTCTTCCTTTTCGTACCGGTCCACCGGTCTCTATCCCCGGTTCCCGTTCATCATGTTCATCCCCCATTCCAGGACGAGGACCTTGCTTCCCACCGTCTAATCCTTTACACATCCGATGACCCTCAGCGGAAAGCTAATGCCGCTCTTCTTATGGCTCTCTTCTCAGTACGTCTTACTTTCCTTTTTCCTCTCTAGGTCTCACTCTCTCTAGCTAATCGTACAACAACGCGCCCCTTGGGAAGCCTTTCAGCCTATCGCCGAGCTTGAGTTCATGCCTTTCCGTGATGCCGGTCGCGGACGGTCAGACTTCAACCTGAGCATTCAGGACTGTCTTTGGGGGATGTATAAAGCAATGCAGAATGGCCTGTGCGACCTCAATGAATTCGACGTCAACGAGTACGAGTTCTACGAAAAGGTGGAAAATGGCGATTGGAACTGGATCTCTCCCCACTTCATCGCCCTCGCATCACCTATGGACCCCGCATGGATCAAGAACCAGAAGGACGCGAAAGAACTGGCCTCATCCTGCGGGGCACTCATTTCACCCGCAAAAGGGGTCAAACAGCGCGAGCTTGCGCTGCAACGCAAGTTGCCAATGCCGTTCCAAAATTGCCTCGAATATTTCGAACAGCACAATGTCAAGATTGTCATCCGTCTTAATAACCCGCTTTATGACCGCCATACGTTCCTCGAGAGAGGGATAAATCACATGGAGTTGTATTTTGATGACGGCACCAATCCGTCGGACGAGATTGTACGGCGGTTCATTGATATCTCTGACGAGATCATCCAAGCAGGTGGGGTCGTGGCAGTCCACGTGAGTTCAACCTACCTGTAAATCCCTAGCTTGTTAACATCGTCACCGAGCAGTGTAAAGCTGGTTTGGGGCGGACTGGCACCCTCATCGGCGCCTATCTCATCTGGAAGTATGGATTTACTGCGAGTGAAGCGATTGCTTTCATGCGCATCGTGCGCCCCGGATGCGTAGTCGGTCCGCAGCAACAATTCATGTACGTCAAGCAACTGGAGTGGGTCAAGTGGGCAGCTGCGGACGAAATGCGGCGAAATCAAGCGGCGGTGGCGCTTGCCGCTGCTACGATTGTCGCCCCCGTCACACCGCCGGCAGAAACCGATACAGAGAACGTACCCATGGACACGGCCCCCATCGTCGGTGGAGTGTCTGGAGTGCCACCAGTCACCCCGAGCAAGCACGTTGCTGCAGCTTCGGCCCGTGCTCGCGCGGCAGTACCTCCGGGCCAGCCACGCAAGACACCGAACACGAAGCGGGTCGCCACCGATTCATCCGATGACGAGATGGAAGACGAGAGGGAAGATGTTCTACCCGCTCTCGGTGCCACACAACCGCCGACGCGCCATAAATCTCGTGCGCACCCCAAGACAGGTGTTGCCAAATTCACCGCCTCTGAACAGCGCCCAACCCGAGTAACGCGCTCAACGGCAGCAGCAGCGTGCAAACCTGGTAAAATACTTAGCACAGCCGCGAACAAGGCAAACGTGACCGCTCCACCGAATAAGATTCCGAGGCTTGCGAATGCGACGTCCGTACGTGTTCCACAGAAACTACCCAATCTTCCGGCCCCCGCTCCTGCACCGCGCCGCACGGCACGCCCTGCGTCGCCTTCTCCGTCGAGACTCCCGACGCTTGTCCCAAAACGCCCTGGACATGCGCATCATGCGTCTGTCAGCAATCTCAGTGATGTAGCGCTCAAAGTCCCCACGCCACGGGCTAACGCCAACGAGTGGATGAAGAATGGCGTGAATGCCGTAGTCAAGCCCGGAAATAAGAAGGGCGAGCGGCCAGGCTTGCGAAGCGTGAGGCGTCGACGGAGCAGCTTCAGTGCCGCAGACGTCGTCGCATGACGCAGTTCCATGGCTCATGAGTTAGCTCCGACTTGATTTGCTGTTCATCTGCCTTTGTTATGATCCGTGATACCGCATACTTTGCAACATCGCCCGTCGCATGGACTTCCATCAACCACCCAATCCTCTACCCTAATCCCGTCAACCACACTCCGCATCTCATTCACGTTTTCATTTCATCAATCCTTATATATTTGTGTGTCACACTTAGCTCTGGCGACTTTATTGATTGGACGTACTTGTGAGGCATCTGGCATCTGAGATCCTGCCCGCGTGTGATACCTAGTCATATATCTACACGCTACACACCGATGTATAACTACTCATCTATCCTATAGGCACTCTTTCACTTTCTACGGCACTGTCTCACGTGCCGAATACTTGTGCACGCACTTGAAAAACGACCTAAGATCATCTGGATCAACCCCGGGTGTGATGCCATGTCCGAGGTTCGCTATCCACCCTTTCGAAGGCCGACCGCCTACGCGAAAAGTAGCACACATGCGACGCACGCCGTTCTCGATTGCCTCCCGTCCGCCATATAGCCTGTTGGGATCAAGGTTTCCTTGCAGTACCTTGTTCGGTGCTGCTGTGCGGGCATCCGCTGGCACGGCGCACCAGTCGAGGCCGAGTACGTCGTAGCCAGCAGCCGCCGATGCTGAGAGAGAGACAGGCGCATTGGCACCCTTGGCGAAAAGTATGAGAGGGACCTCGGGGAGGTGGTTCTCTGTGAGCCGCGCACGGACGGACGTGAGGATGTGCCGAAGTGGAGAAAGCGCGAACTCTGCAAAGTCTTCTGGGGAAAGCTCTCCTGCCCATGAGTCGAACACTTGTAGTAGCTGAAATATAAACAGGCAAAGCGCAATCGTCGTCGCCGTCGTAAAATTGTGGAGGATGGGGTGGCATGAGTGAGAGTTCTGCACTAGGGAGCGGACGTGGAACTTACCTGAGCACCGGCGTCGACTTGGCCGACGAGGAAGTCGACGCAGACGTTTGCGATGTGAGCGAGGAGCGCCTTGCTCTCCTGCGGATACCTAAAAAGCCAAGTTTTGGCCTTCTGTAGCGTCTTGGACCCGCCGCCCTCGACCATATACGCGAACAGGGTCCACGGCCCACCACAAAATCCAATGAGGGGGACCTCACCGCGGAGCGCGTGGCGCGTGCGCGTGATGGCGGCAAAGACGTAGTCGAGTTCCTTGTGCACGTCGACGTGCTCACGCAGGCGAGCAACGTCCGCGGGCGTGTCGAGCGGCGCAGGGAAGGTCGGCGCAGGGTTCATGAGGACTTCCATGCCCAAGGCCTGCGGGACGACGAGGATGTCGCTGAAGATGATTGCAGCGTCGATGAGGCCCAGGTACCGCCTTATCGGCTGAAGGGTGACCTCGCACGCCAGGGAGGGCGTCCGGCAGATTTCGAAAAACTCGTGCTCAGCCCGAACAGCGCGGAACTCTGAGTATTTCGGAGGGGTTGGAAATCAGATTTTTTATAATACACAAGTCACAGGAGCTCGGTACGTGCCAGGGAGGTAACGTCCTGCTTGACGCATCACCCAGACCGGCGCACGCTCGGTTTCTTCTCCTTGAAGACGAAAAACATATGAGCTATGGAGCGATAGAAGAGGTTACTGGTGCGACGCACCTCTTGCCGCCCTGAGAATGAGATCATTCTTCAAGGGCGGAAAGTTTTTGCTGAGGGGCTCCTCTGGATTCCAGTCTGGTAATTCGACCATACTTTGTGTGTTGTACGCCTGATTGGGGTCAACTATTGCAACAAAAAGGACATCATTCCCAAGCTAAGGAATCAAAGACATCTGACTCACAAGTACTACGAACAACTCGGAGTGTCAAGACCTTGCCAGTACTAGTGGGCTGTCAAATGTAGCCACGGCGGGGTAGCGAATTAGTCGGCTGTCGGCGGCTCTGTCGTCCGGTGTGCTCGGTACGGACCCGACCCATGTCGTAACTCGGACAGAATACTATCGCACTCACAACCAGGGAAGGGCCAGGATTATACACGGCAGCGAGGGTCTCCATGACTTTCTGGGACTGCGGCTAACAACAAGTAGCATGGGTTCAGATCGTAAAAGTACATCAGAATCGCCACTTTCCAACACACAGTCCTCGCTTATATGACAGTAGCATACGCCTATTCACAATCTTGGTGGCCTTGCTTTGAGCGCGGCATCGACAATCTCCGTCATTGCGATGACTGCCTCATCCTCCTGAGTTCGCCCCACAAGCTGCAAACCGACAGGTGCGTTTTTAAACGTCTCAGGCGAATCGTCTACCCAAAATCAACAATCAGAGTCTCGAATACGGAAAGTAGAGTGACTCATACACAATTCATACACCCCCTTATCCGCCTCGCTCAGGAACTGATGTGCCGGCTTGGGTTTGTCGAGTATTGGATCTACTATAGTGACAGGGAAAACGCAAGCCGGATAGTCCAGCACATTCCAGATGAGCGTGTACTCGGCGCTACTGTAGAAGGAGTCAGCTTTGTACCTGGCTAAGCGCAGATCTCGAAAAGCACCTGTTCTTTCCATGAGGAGGGGGTGGAAACGGCGCGATTGGGGATATGATGGCATCCACCGGACGCCCGGTCGTCGTGGATGCCTTCGTACCGTTCCAATAATCAAGGTACTCCTTCCGCAACGCTGCGCGTCTCTTCTGAACTTGGAAAAGATCGAAAGCGGAGACGCTCTGGTCAGCGATATATGTTCTAGTTCCCGCAGTGTCAGTGCTTGACATGCTCCTCAGGATCGGTTCGCCAGTTTGTGATGTGACAGCCGCGAGATCTTCTTTCACACCTGCGGTCCAAATATCTATCTGTGGGGGATTAGCGGTCTGCATGCATGTGTAGGGCACCAAATTCCGCTCTCACAGTCGCTTTATACAGTTCTGCATGCTTGTAAGGTTTCCAATCAACAACTACAAAACTTTTAGTGACTACTTCGCGAACGAGTGGAATCACCCTTTACCGTCGTGTCCTGCAGTAATTAGTGCTTCCCTAGTCAGTTCAAGAGCACGAATGACAGGCGGTTGAGGGACAACAAGGCCATCATTCCAGAGGATGCCAAATGTAAGTCTCTTCCCTCCATCCCGTTCTATGAGGTGATACTCATCCTCATCCCAATGCTTTCTGAGAGAAAGGGGGTCCTTCAACCAGGGCCTTCGACCGATGATAGCTTGCATGAACAACTTGATGCCACCAAGATCGGTTGAGAGTGGACCAAAGACAGATGGGAGGGAGTCCTGGCCTTCTAGCGAATTGACTGCACCCTCATATGGAATACGGTGGTAGGAGGGCCGAAGACCATATATCCCATTCATTCCCGCTGGGATGCGGATAGAGCTAATGGAGCGCATGAGTGAGACCATCATTGTCGAAAGTGCGCTAGTCCCTTACCCTCCAATGTCAGAACCAACGCCCAAAATGCTCCCCTTCAGTCTAAGCAGGGCGCCCTCGCCCCCAGAAGATCCACCACAGGTCAAGGTGCGATTGGCGGGGTTGGTCGTCCTGCCAAACACCAGGTTGTAGGCTTCCGGCCACTAAGGATGGGAGTCGGGAACGCTACGGAGACATGAAGTGGCCAATTTGAAACGAACCATGAGCGTCTGTGGCACATTGGTACGAACGTACAGAACAGCGCCACATTCAATCAAGATTTCTGTAAGAGAGGCATCACGTTCGGCCACTTGACCGATCCACGAGGCGTATCCTGAGACACCGGAATGCATTCTTTTCCAGCCAACGACATCAGATATAGATAGCCCACGCACCCATAGTTGTCTCCAGTCCTTTGATAGTTATCTGGTCCTTGAGCGAGACTGGAAGGCCATGAAGCGGGCCAACGACTTTTCCAGTCGACTTCAGTTGTTCGTCGAGCCAGGCGGCCCTCTCGAGGGCGCGGTCAATGAATATCTCTGTGAGACAATTGGTCTGGATAGCAGGTGTGGGTAATTAGAAAACTGACTACCACGAAACTGACAGAAATGATGGACGTACAACTTGGTGAGCGATGATTGCCCTTTTACTGAATGCCGTGGTTACTTCAACGGACGACCATTCTCCGGTCGCGATCTTGTTAAGTAGGACAGCGATTTCACTAACCTCCGTGATCTCCAGTTCGTGTGCCGATAAGAGACCGCACTTGACAGGGACGTCCGTCACGTCTAATACATCATCAGTAGGTGGTGTGATCAACCATTCCTTCGGAATGGATGCAGTTTGACGACTTTTCTTCTCTGAGACGAGATCCTGCCAGGAAGTGGACATGGCCAGAGACAGAAGCGGGTGGGCGTGGGATGGGTAGTACGTGATGAGATTCCCCTTTTATCTTCAACTCGAGAGCTGATGGTCGTTGATACGCCGGTGGAGTCTATGTGTTCCGCATGCTTGTAGGGATTCTTGATGCTACGTCCTCTGAAACACGCCCGTTGTGGAACGTCTCCGGATAGGAAGAGCTTGAACACCAGCTGGACAAGCCAATTCTTCTCGCCCTCCTCTTCTTTCGGGATGACTTTGTACCTGGCACGATAACAAATCCAAGATGCCCACTGGCATCAACGCCAACAGTGCCGATTGAGCGTTGACACGCAAGCTGGCAAAGATATCCGCACACGCCTGTATGACACTCCCAATACCATCCAATATTCGGGGACTCGCTAGCGCTAGCTCTCTCATACACTGCCAGTCTTCTGCACAGGCGCATCACTACTGACCACCCACGCTTTCACAGGTGAAATCCCAGACCCGTTCCGGCCCCACTACATCATATGCGCCTATAGTACGCCACAGCAAGGCGCTAATTTCTACCCCTCTTCAAGAGTCCATCTCTGGTGCCGGAAGACGCGGCAAAGCGCAGGGGGCATTTCTAGCACGGGCTACGTCACCACGAACCATCGCCGAAGGACAACGGATGAAAAGTGGTACCACCTTGGGACTGGTACTTTAACTTTGGCTTTGGACATTTTATCAACTCTTGATTGTGTTTTGACCCACCATATCCCAGTCAAACACTATATCTGTCTCTGCAGACTCTGAATTTGGTTTAAGCAACAGTCTATCGTAATACCTCGTTAACAGTAGATTCGTGACGGGCATAGATACCTCCCCGACATAAAGCTATAAGTCACGGTACAGAGCGACCCCCCATAACATGTCTCTCCAACCTAACTTACGGTGAAGCGTTAATTGCGGCCAATTTAGCCATATCAGTTGGACGAGGATTAATGAGATGACCAACTAGGTCTTCGAATATTGTTGCGTCAAGCTTCAATAATCTGATATATTCCTACACCACTTTCAATGACGGCGCAACGCGGAGGACGCAGAAACATACATCGCGTACAGATGGAGCAACCTCCCGCAGCCTAACGCACACGTCCTTCAGTGCATGCCTTAAGTCTTCCGACTCTGTCAAGGTTCATTAGGTCCGACTGAGAAAGTCTACGCTGGAACCCACCTGCATCCGTTTTCTTTCCCTCACAGATCGTGACCCAGCATTTTGCCACACCTTCGACGATGGTACTCTTCCAATTCTCGATGCGGGGCTCACATTCTTGTATGACTATCCCCAACACACGGAGAGAAGACAGTTGCAGCGGGATTCGCGGATCCCTGAAAGGAACAGGGTGGAGTGGGTGCGTGAGCTGCGGAACCAACGCCTGACACCTGGTTAACCTCTGAGTGACCTTTAAAGGTGTCAAACGATACCTTCAAGTACCGTGTTGCGCCTATGCCGAGGGCGCGCACGACAATAGGTAATACGTCAACACCTGCCTCAATAGCCTCCGCTTCCGAACTATACATCCATACGCTTCCGATCAGGCCGTCACCCAAGAGCGCGCAGAGCTGGGTAAAACGTTGTTCCGAACCAGGCTGAGTTGTGCGCTCTATCAAATTCGTAGCGGTAGGGATGGCGGACCGCACAATAGCAGGCGTATGCGGCGAGTGCAGAAATGTTAGGGTACGATTTAAAGACTGTAAACTGTCAGACAAGACGCAAGTTCCATATTTAAAACATGACATCACACAGCAAGAATGAGCTCGGATATTCCAGTGCGACTGAGAAGCGGAATCGGCACATGTTCGAGCATGGCGTTGACAACATGTATGCCTAAAAGTTTGAACCTCGCTTCGAAATCGTCTAATAATGTCATCACTGGGGGCACGACGAGATACCACAAGCGCTCATATGCATCGGTCTACCACGATGAAAGTCAGCGTAGGACCAAAGCCAGAATGGATGCGCGTACATCGATTCGCTTCACGCACCAAAGAAGGACGTTTCCGATCCCAGGGTGCTCTTTCCATACTTGTCCTTCGTATGCGTCCTGGGCAGCTGCATGCCCTCCAGCCGTGCGGGGCAGCTTGCGCCCGGTTTCGCGGTTCAGCATAGGATGGGGGTTTGCTTGGAATATCGGCTTGATATGCTTTGCCAAAACTTCCTCCAGAACAAGTAAGGATGGTCCTCCCTCCAACGCTAGGATTTCTGGAGAGGTAGCTTAAGTTACTTCATGACATTGGGCGTACGTCTAGCGCTTGCCGGATGATAAAGCACGCATGTCCTCGGAAGTCCAATCGCCATCTCCCTGGTATGCCGCACATACAAAGACGAGGTCCGATTCTCGAACCTCCTCATCTCGTTTGTTCTCAAGCAGACCACCAAGATCTTTCAACGCGTCGAAAGCATTTGCCTTCCATTCGTCAAGTTGGAAGATAGAGTCCTTGTCCTCAGAGATTTCATGTTGTGTGAAATTGGAGGGAACGCGGAGAGTATTCAGAAGAGTGCTAACGCCTTGCGGTCCTTCATCCACGGGTGCGGATAAAATTGCCATAGAGCCAACCAACAAAACGGGTGGGCCTCTTGTCGTCGCCTGAGCGTACAAATATTCACAAACACCGCTAGTCATTAATTACTTTGCTCTACGCTCTACGAAACAAACAAATGTAGTCCCAATATGATGTGTATAGAATGAAATCTATAATAGCACGGATGACTCATTACAGCTGGCAAGGACACGCATCAGTTGATATATTTTCAAGACAGAATGTGACCAGCATACTCTGAATAAGAAGGACAGCTGAAAACGCCCAAAGTTAGTAATGGTCCGGTAGCAGGGAGAGCAGAACGTACGTCTTCCTGGGTGAGTCGACCCATTGCCTGAAGAGCCCTATTTATCAGCGATATACACCCACAGAAGCCAAGGAACGCGCACCGAGTCGTCTGTAGAAAGTGTGGCGTCTACCATCGCTGACTTCTTCTCTTGTAATTGCACGATGCGACTCTCAATGCTATCCTCGATGACAAGTTTAATGGCCTGCACAGGCCTACGCTGACCAAGCCGATGAATACGATCCATAGCCTCTGTATGCTATGTGAGTAAAAAAACAGATGCTGTGATATACATGAACATACGAAATTCAACCTGTTGAAGTGGAGTAATAAAGACATGGTCAACAGTCCACCCGTCAGCCGGAAGGGAGGGGGAGCGGACTAACAGCAGGGTTCCACCAGCTATCCATGAGATACACGCGAGATGCCTCCGTCAAATTGAGTGCCACACCGCCAGCCTTGAGACTGACAAGGAATACAGTGACATGCACGTTATTCACTATAAACCATCAGCCCATAAACGGGTATACGCATTATCTATTCTCAAGACTCACTGAAATGCTGGATAGTGGCGTCCCGTGCCTGGGGGCTCATAGTACCTTCGAGCCGGCATATCTGAATGCCGCGATCAGCTCACGTCCGAACACAATGAGGGAATCGATTCACCGAAAAACCAGCACGTTGCAACCGAAACGCGATCAGGTCCAAAAAGTTGACAAACTGGCTGAATACGATGCTCTTTGTGGTTGCGTCCTGATTACGCAGATTGCTCAATTCTTCGACTAGAGCTTCTATCTTGGAACTCGATCGCCATGTGTCGATGTCCAAACGGCCAAGGATGCCCTGACGTGCGGTGGCTGGCATTTCCAACTCCAAAGCCGGGGCTTCCAGATCGATTGTGAGGGCAAGGTGACAAACTGGGCAAGCAGGCTACGCCCCGCGCGCCAGAGCGGCGGTTGAAAAACGAAAAAAAAAAATAATACTAAATGACAAGCTTACGTGCACTTCAATAGACGCGTCCAGGTATTGTTTGATGCACTCGCGGTCGAATATGTGCCGGCATTTTGCTTGGATGGCATCCTCAGCGATATCGTTGCACAAACGACACACGGTGGCCTCTCCGTCTTGTTCGCCGAACATACCAGCATTGGTTTTGCTGCGAATGACGAGATCGGGATGGCAAGCCATTTGACGCATACGCGTGATAAGACTGAAGATATTGGAATAGTCTGTCATCGTCGCGGTGTGGTGGCGTGGTCAGTCGCCACTCCATACGGGGTGCAAGAAGACTCACTATTGAGTAGAGTCCCTGCATCGACGTACGTGCTAAATTGTCTCTTCGCATCCGAAAACAGACTTAGGTATAATTCCTTCTCCTCCGGGCTGAAGTAATCGCGTCGCACAATGACTGTACGCGGTGGCAGACCCAAGTCGTCTGCGCGCTGAATCTTTGTTCGGCGGAGCATGATCCGGTCTAGCAAAACGCGCAATTTTTTGAATGCGATGACACCTGCATGTTGCATTCCGTGCTTCTGGATGGGGGTAAGAATCTCATTGTTCCAGAAACACGTGTGCATCATGGGGCTATGCCCGCAATCTGGATGGACGTGAAGGTCAGCGGGGCACAGCGATGACAAACTGCGAGTATACACACCGTCACACGTCCGCTTATCGCTGAACTTCCAGTGTAGAGACTTGCAAGAGCATCTCTTGCCTGAGAACGAGCGACTTCAGATGGAGACGGAGGGCAGAAAGGGAAGGAGACGTACAATAATAATGGGAGAAGGGATCGCAACCTAAAAACCTGATCAAACTGTACAATTCCCCTACTCGATTCTGGAGTGGCGTCCCGGAAAGGCACCAACGATACTTTGCCTTGAGCTCGAAGGTTGCCTTTGCTGTGTTTGTCGCTCGCTCTTTTATGTTATGAGCTTCATCGAGCTGGGGTAAGGCGGATACGTGAGAAGCACTGGACAAGCATGCATATCCACGCACGACGATGCGTTCCCATTCGACAGCGTGGACAGGTGACTTTTCCTTGATGATCGTACCTTTGCGCTTGAAGCCCGTCTGCTGCTTACGGAAGCAGCTCTCAAGCACGGCATACGTGGTGAGGACGACGTCATACTTCTTCAATTGCTTGGGATCCGTGATGCGAGATGTGCCATGCCAGACGAGTACATCCATCCCAGCTGGGTGCGCGTCTATCTCATTGCGCCACTGCATGATTGCAACCGTCGGGCTGTAAGGCGGGTATATACCTTTCAAAACCTAGCAAGGGAAGAGGGAGATAAAGATGCAAACGTACGCCACAATCAAGTTCGGCTTTGCGGAGCCTGATATCATGAGAGCAATCATCTGGATCGTCTTACCCATCCTGCGACGCTGTCAGGTTACACCATGCATTCCGTATATTGTCAACTCACCCCATCTCGTCCTACCAAAATTTTGGTAAGCATAAAGATCATTTTTCTAGAGGCTAGACTGACCGCCAGAAGACCACCCGCATATTGGCCGAATTCTTGCTTACGCATCCAGAAGAGCGATTCCTGCTGAAACGGTAGGAGGGTCACTTTGAGTCCCGAAGGCTGCTCCGCTTTTTGGGGCTCCACAATTTGGACAGTTGCTTCGAGGTCACCCCAGGCATCGCGAAGCTCAGGGTGACACTTTTGCAACTGAATTGTAGATTTCTCTGCCTGTATGAGAACCGAGTCAGCGTCCAAGGGGAATGGATTACAGTGCTGAAGTTGCTTGCTAGACGTACATAAGTCAACCGTCTACCGAGCTGCTGCTCTAGCATCCTTATCTCTCTCTTTTCCTGTCTGCGAGCCGCTTTTCGCGCAAAGGCAGAGTCATGATGAATGCCGTCAGCATTGAATTCGATTTTTCCCTGGACCTTGTTCCTGCCCCTGCCCTTGCCTGGGGTCGTCCTACCCTTCCGCGCGATAGGCTCATCTTCCGAATCGACATGCTCCCAGTCACTATCAGGCGATACGACCGAATCAAGATCAAACCCTTGCTCCATAACAAACGGGCGCTCCGTAACGGCGGCGGCAAGTGGAGCGCGCCGGGAAACGTTGCGGGTAGAAGAGCCTGTACTTGTCAAAGCCCCACTTACCACGTCGCGGGTGGAGGCCATCATGGCAGCCTGTACCAGCTTATCTTGTCCCTTTTCGAGATCATCAGAATATCTGACAGCACCACGAGACGCTCTCTTGTGGGACAACTTGCGACCGTTGCGGAGAGTGATACGTTTGCCATCCTCTTCCTCTTCCTCTTCGGAATCAAACTCGTCGGGTTCAAAGTTCGAGTTATCGTCATCTGATTCGCCTTGAGTCGCCCACAGCCCGTAGTACCCGACGCTGGCTTCGGAGCCAGGGACGGAGGATTCATCCTCGTGTCCGTCAACAACAAGATTGGAAATTGCCTTGCCCTTGCCCTTATCCTTTGAAGTCTTAAGATAAGCGATAACGATCAACCAAAGTCAGAGCGATACCCACACTCACGTCTGCAGACCGAACCGGAATCTCGACGTATACCGCTCTCTTGGAAGCACGCCTCTTTGTAGCAGGTTTGGTGGAAACCGACGAATCGCCGCCATCGCTCTCAGCAGGCCTCTTCCGGCGCGTTCCCCTTGTTCTCATGACCTTTGTGGTAGGTTTCTCCTGGAATTCCTCATCTTCGCCACTTGTGGCAGGGGTTTCAACGGTAGAACCCGCGTTGCTGTTGGGAAAGGGGTATGAGGAGACGCTTGTGGAGGTTGTAGAGGTTTCAATTTGTTCTGCAGCAGTCTTCGCATGACTTCTTGACATGGTGCCCCACAACCGAGACACAGTTCTAAACGGGCAGTTGTTTATTGGTAGGTCGATGGACGAGGAGAACCAAATGGGCGATGGGGCTGGATTGAGGTTGACTAGGACGCGACAAAAACGCGCGGCCCCGTCTTCGGAAAAACCCGTGTTACGCCACAGGCGCGTCGATTGTTGCTCCGGCGTCGGCCGGCCGGAAATGATGGGCCGATGGCCGCACGATCTCCGAGCCGAGTCAATTGAGATTGCGAACCAGTGGTACTGTACTGTAGCCTTCTTGATGGCGGTCCATGGATTAGCCTCGTGCGAGGATATTTCATATCTAGGAACCCAAAGCATCTGCCGCCACTCCAGTACTCTCAACACGTGTAGGCACCACCTGTTGGACACCTGACCATCCATACCCATCCGGAAGTAATGCAGACCACCATGTCCCACATCAAGGACCGAACTTCCTCCTCCGGTAATGGTTCAAAGAGGGCCGCAGGCGTTATTGACTCGAGGCGTGGCACACTTTGAGCCGCAAGCCCTATTCCAAATCCTCAAATGGCAAGTGCCTGTAGTCCAATTGCGCCGCACCTTCGAACAGACGCTGTGCCGCGCGGAATTTGCCTTCTGCCCTAAGCGTCCCGTGATCCACGTTCAGAGACCATGTATGGCGCTCCTCTTACATCGTCGACGATCTTCCAAATCCGAATCTTCCCACGTCATCCTCACGTCCAAGGACTAGATAAGCCATTTCTGTTACGGCAAGCATGTTGAAAATAAATTTAATCATGGGGATGAAAGCACATCAATCGCATAAAGATGGCAAATACGTCGGGTAGGAATAACAGGTTTTCTAAATCGATTGGCGGACACATGACATATGAGACGCCAGCCTCGTGTTATTCCGACGCATGTCAAAGTGCCAAGTAATCCCTATCAAAATTGACCATCATCAAAGCCATTGTTGAAGCCTAGAGCGTTCCGCACGATCAAATTCATTTTCACGAAACAAGACACTGGGAGCAACTAACTTTGGTCATATGCTTCCTGGTTTTCATGATGTTCGTATCCTTCATCAAGTAGAGCGCCACCCACCAAACCTGCGGTGCCGGCAGCTACAAACCGAAAAGGGAGGGGGTGAATCCCAGTCATATGTATCGGCACTGCGCATAACATTCCATCGCACGCACCTAAACCTACACCCAATCCACTTCCACTTCCACCACCTCCTATAAGTCCATGGGCTCGTCCACCGCGTCCCGGTTGCTGCACGGCCTGTGGTTGCGTCTGTGGGACATACGCTAAGATTGGAGAACATGAGTATTTCTGTGCCCTGTATGCAAATAGAACGTGTACCCTGCTGTGGCTGAGGCTGTTGCCAGTTTGGCCATTGATGCCCGTAAGTAGGTGAAGGAGCCCCGTAGTTGGGCAGTGCTTGATATCCCGGTGTCTGCGCATAGCGCGCATCCTGTGTGTTGGTATTACTTGAGAATCCGCCGCCGCCGCCGGCGGGGAAGGACGAGGGCTGGAATTGCTGCTGTCCAGTGTACGGTGCGGGAGCAGGTTGTGGGGGGTTGTATGGACGGTTACCTCCGCCTACACCTCCACTTGAATAACCAATGCGGTCCGGCGGCGGGGGGTTAGGGGGTGGGGCAAAGTTACCCTGGGGCAAGAATGACTGAGGTTGGGAATCTAGTGGATGCGACCAGGACGAGCGCGGTGGGTCTGAGCGTGTCCACACGTAATACCTGATGACAAGCAATTATCTCTGAATTTAGCGCACGCAGCACCGGTTGCAGCGAGAACTCCCAGACGTACCACGCACGGTAGCTATTGAGGAAACAACAAAGAGTCAGCTGTAGCAGTGGAATGGACACATGAGGACGCACTTCTCATCATAGCGAGTGATATAGCCGTCAGGAAGCGGTCTGCGGTCAGGATTAATGGTAGAAGGGGTGGAGTACGCTGGCGGGGCAGACATGTCGCTCTCGATGAGGAGCAGAGAAAATGCACGGAGAGGAGTCAAGAGATAAGTGTGAGTATTATATATATTTCGCCCATAGCCCATGGGCACATCACCGCCATAGATCGCCCCATCGGACCTTTGGACCTGAGACCGCGCTCACTGACCGTATCTGGCCCATTACCGGCGACCATCACAATCACAAATCACAAACCGATCCAGTTCAGTTTCAGTTCAGTCGAATCTAATCCGATCCGATCCACAGCATGCACCCTTGCAACACCGCGCCCGCGCGACCTTCTACGGACCCTGCGAAGTTGCGTGGTGCTAACTTGGGACAGTCGACAATGTGCCCCCACAGCGGGCATTTCCATATAGAATTGGGCGCAACGTCAAATCAAGAGATGTACTGTTTTACGCCAGCCAGGGACCGATCAAGATAAGCGTATAAGGTATGTAAAATCCAGGAGGACGCAGAAGCATGGGGCAGTACTAAGTAAATGCACGTAGATAGAGAAAAAAAGGGTCGGTAATTCAATCAGTCAATCAGTCAGTCTTGTGAGCATTGTCAGGTGACGCCATCCCCTTCACACCTTGCTTCTTTTCTTCTTTTCTGGGCGTGCTGGTGTTGGCGTCGGACCGGCGGACGTGCTAACGACCTTGCCCTTCGGTTTCGCAGAAGTACTAGTGGCAGCAACGACATCAGCCTTGCGTTTTGCCTTGCTTTTTGTAGGTGGCGGAGAAGGGGCGTGCAACGCATCTTCTATCTCCTCGTCATCTTCCTCACCCGAATTTCCACCTGCGCCCTCTTCCTCCCCCGAGGACTTTTCAGACGAGGCGCGGTCGATGGAAGAACCACTTGACTCGGGAGTTTTTCGCCCCGATATAGCGCCCTAAACCTATTTTAGCACGATAGATGCCCGCGCTGACAAGTAAACCCACCGTAGCGGGTTGCACGGGCTCTTCAACAGTTGCGGCCGCCGTCGTACGGCCAGTCGGTTTCGTAGGAGCTACGATCCCTCGACGCTCGTCATAAGCTCGTTTTTCTACTTCCCACTTTTGTTTAGCCTCGGCTTGAAGACGCTCATAGGGCTCAATGATAGCGTAAGAAGAGAGTTCAACTCGGACAGAAGGAGAGAATACTGACTCCCTTCTGCTCGGGCGTCATCTCCGCCCACTGCTTCGAAACCCTGGACATTATCTCTGCTGGACTGATTTCCGGGTGTTGCTTCCGCAACTCCTGGCGCAAGTCATTTTGAAAGAAAATGTAGGAAGATGCTGCCCGTTTGGGCGCGTCTGGATCCTTTGCTTTCTTGTTTGCGGTGCGTCTTCTCTTAACTGCACCCTCGACATCCTCCTCTTCCGTCCCGTGGCGTTTGCTTCCCGCGTGAACAGCCCCCGGTACTGACAGATTTCCGAGCATGTGCGCAAACTGGTCGGCAACATTCGCGCAATGGCGCATTTGTTCCGCGACGGAGCTCAGGCTTGCGATGAGCTAGATGGGAGGAAGGTGGAGTGAGCACAAAACACGGTAAAGATGTAGGTGCCTAACCGTGAGCTTGTGACGTTCAAGTTGTGCAAAAACCGGGTCATTTGCCATTTGGGAAAAGAGGCCGGAGCAGGTGTGACCTACAATAGCGGGGGAAAAAGAGCGCGTTTGTTTGTTGAATGTCTGTGTTGTTGAATTTACGTTACCGGTATCATTGAATTAATCAAGGACGAGGTCCCTTTCGGGATGTGAATTAAACCAAGCGGAGCTACAAATCGAGGTAAAGTTTCATAAGGTCGCCCGTTTCGTGGGTGGCGATAAAAGACGTCGACGTCGACTGGAAACGCTCCTCCCTGAGTGGCCGTTCAAGACTTTTCTGTTAGCGGTACTGTCCCGGAAAGTTCCGTTTTCTTCGTTCTCTCCTCTTCTTTTACGGTTCGGTTACGCCAATTTTGAGCCGTAATTGTGTGTTTGCCAGTCGTCGGGCGGGCGTCGGGAAAGTGCAGCAGTAGCCTCACAACAGAGAAAGGGAAAAAAGAGAAAAAAAAAACATTTTAAAGAGACGACCGACAAATGGACGTATACTCGAATGCGTCCACCTGGTTGCAGCATTCTCCTACCCAGGTCGCCCAGTCGTCGCCCGTCGTTCAGAACGACATTGCCGGTTCACGACCTTCAAACTCGAACGACTGGAAAGACCCGTCACCACCCTCCGCGTCTGACTCAAATGGCCCCTCTGCAGTCTCTGGAAACATTGATCTGCACGACTTTGGTTTGGGAGACCTATCCGGTAAGCACCGCGTGCCATGCCCTCCAGATTCGCCTGCCGTATGCAATGTCAAATGAGCCTGACCTGACCGGGCTATATCCAGCGCCACAGACCTCCTCGTCCTCTCTTACCGCCCCTTCCTCATTCTTCAACTACTCCAATAATTTCTTTCTTCCTTCCGTCCCTGCTCCCTACAATGCCATGACCTATGGCTCTTCATCCTGGTCGCCTCAACCGGGACAGGTACCCTTATCGACCTATTCTACCCTGAACGGTGCAACGTCCACGCATTCTCAAATCCCGCCATCTCACCCGTCTCAAGCCAACATTGAGTGCGTACCTTGGCTGCCCGCTCTCAACGTGCCCACTTACTCATCAATTCCAGTCCTGCCTTAACGACTCTAAGCACATCATCCACACAAATTTCATATTCCCCGCCAACCAACGTTTCCTCCCCACAACAAGCATCCCAGCATCACCTACCATTGCATTCTCAGTACCCTCAATTATCTTCATTATCTATTCCATACACACAGACATCCCCTTTGGTATCAATCCTCCCCGAGACGGCACAACAGTCACAACAGTCACAGCCATTACAAGGCACACTATCCCCATTCGCTCTCCATGCCCCCCAACACCTTTCGGCTATTCCACCGTCCTCATTCTATGCTGCGACACCGCAGTCTGATTCACTCGCTCCTCCATCCCAGAGCCGACGAGAAGCATTCCTTATTGCCATCAAACCCTCTCTTCAATCAAAGAGTTTTTCTGGTGGGGCCCGTAGCGTGCAGCAACTCGTCGGCAGAATAGTAGAATTTGGCATCTCGGAAGTGAGCGCACAGACCAGGCTCGATATCCTCACCAAGATCCGTGACAATGCCGGGAACAATTATTTTCGGGCGTGGCTCGAGAACGTGTCCGCAATGGATATCACGCGGGAATGGCTGAAAGGTGGAGCGACCACCAATGCTGATAATCAAGCGCTGGAGACTGTCATGCCGTTACTTCATGTGTGTTTCCTATGTCCTTATTACCCAGTGCTATCCCTCATCGTTTTTTTCTCAATCATCCCGCTGTCATGCGATGCGTTTAAATGAACCTACCATGGTTCGTAATTGTCAGATTGCGGATCGCCTGCCTTTTACGGGTGAGACGCTTGTCTCCTCCAAAATTGGCAAGATCGTACGCAAGCTCGCCAAGGACGCCCCCATCCCGGGTGAGTATTTCGTCTTATTTCTTCAAGACGACATATCACATGTGGTGCCAAATGAGCCAAGTTTGGTTTCTATGTGTGGGTTGCAGTTCATGCACCAATCATAGAATTTTCTATTTGTAACTGCTCTGCAAAAAGTAGAAAGATGTCTGACCATAATACCAATTTCTGTAATATTATCCTACAGCGGTCAAGGACATGGCGGCGAATCTCGAACGAAAGTGGCGAAGTCAGTTCGTCTTCATGCAGGACCAGGTCATACCTGTTGATGACGACACCCAGGGTGAGTCTTATCATCCCCAGGCCATTAAGGGTTTATAGAAATTTGATCCCAAGCAGATGCGAAACAGAAGAAACGCAAGCTCCCTGACGTCGCGTCAAAGGTTGGTCCACCAGCGAAAAAGAGTGCAGTCTCCTCGGCATCGACGTCGCGACCTTCTGTGGTAGTAAAGAAGGAGGGGAAACCGTCGACACTGCCGACAGCGACACCAACAGCGACAGTGAAGGAATCAAAATCCGACTCGTCCTTCTTTTCAGCGCCCAAACAGAAACCAAAGTTGCCAAGCTTCAAAAAGGCACCTGTTGGGGCGACAACACCAGCTGCAACAAAGAAGGAACCCCCAACAAACGTTGCTCAGCCCTCGTCAACTGATGCGTTCCAGGAAGCCCTGAAAGACATGAGGGCACGCAAACCATCGCCATCTGCACCGAACACATCCAACAATAACGCACTGGCATCTTCTGCTATATTGGCTGGTTCTAATCCACCCAAAAAGAAAAAATCAGTGACATGGGCTCCCGATGGGCAGCTCGAGTTGGTGAAACTCATTGAGAGAGCGGTGTACGACGACGATCCCGTTGATGTCAGCCTCCTCTTTCTATCTATAATTGTACCGTACATTAATTACGTGCCATCCATGCTGATTCACAGGGTACGCCACACGCGCTGCACAATGTACGTGAATTGGAAAGAGGCGAAGGCGCTGCCCTGCACGCCCACTTATTCGAAGAGCTTCTTGACTGGTCCGAGCCACAACGTAAGCGTTGCTCATGTACAATAAGCCATGCCGCACTGACGCCGCATCACACTTTATTTTGCAGCTATGGAAATTCCAGAGGGCGTTGAAGCGCGCCGCCGGGGAGAAGGCAGCCAAGAACGCGGTGCCCAGGAGCAGCGTGAACTTACCGCTCTGGGTGCATCTTATCTCGCCCAACCCATTCCCGATTCGCCCGCGGAACTACCGCCCAGTTCGATCCTTTCCCAAGAAGAGGTCGACGAAAGTGTTGTACACATGCTTGCAGGCCCTGAAATTGACGCTCTCTCTTGGCCAACTGCCATGACGACAGCACCATTATCCGGTGCAAGCGTTTCCGAGCTTGTCGGGCAACTGGCCGAGGGAGCCAACGTGGCAGTACCTGACGCAGTGCCCGCGCCGGCGTTCGACCCTGCTGTGTTAGCGCAACTGGCGAGCAGTATTCCGCAAGAGCAGCTTCAACAACTTGCGCAGATGTTTGCGGCACAACAGCAACAGCCGCCGCAGCCACAAGGCGATCAGCATAGTTGGGATTCACAGGCAGCAGCGTATCTCGCGGACGCCGCCAACGCCGGTGGTGACGATGGCGCGCCACGCGATCGCTGGCCCCCTACGCCGGAAGAACCGAGGTGGGGTGGGGCCGGCCGGGGCCGCGGGCGGGGCCGCCCGTTAGATGGAATTAGACAGCAGTTTAAATCGCGAATACCTTGCTCGTTCTATGCACAAGGAAGGCAAGCACACATTCCCACGCCCTTACACCGTCCGAATGTGAAAAGAACTGATGGAAATTGTGTCGAAACAGATGCAAGTACGGCGATCAGTGCAACTTTAGCCACGATCAGGGTCTTAGCTAGCTAGGAAGGCTAAGGGTTTGTGCTCGCGGGCATTGTGTGAGCTCCGTGGGCCCAGTGCGGTGTGGCTGGTCATGGGAACACGCTGTTCCGGGCCACGAGCAGGCGCTAGGTGGCCCTGGGTCTGGGGTGTTCTATGGGATGTTCTATCGACTAGCACAGATTACCCTGTTTTTTCCACCACAATTCATTTGGTGCATGAGGATACCGAGGTTATGAACGAAGCAGATACATCAATGGTCATGGGACAAGAACGTGTACGGGAACAATGGGCGCAGCTCCAATATACACATGGTATACTAATGATACCGAAATCTGAAATATCCATCGATTTGGGATTTCCGCCGTCGTTCAAATCGATTAGTGAGAGATCATTCCGAGATGGATCACTAGAGGAGCTTTGTTGCGCAACAAGCACGGCGGAATATAGGATACGTACAGTGTGGATAAATACGACGCTATAAGACATGATCATACGGAAAATCCCGGTGCGCAAGAACAAACAGCAGCGACAGGGACAGAAAAAAAAGGGCGGTGTGTCCGTAGAATACATGTAATTTCTAACATATTGCAGGACGAGATGCTTGAGCCATCGAATGAGTGCGATCGAGCGAGCAGAGAGAGAAGGAGAAAAAAAAAACGCAAGTACACAGACAGCTTCGATTAAAACAAATTAGGAGAGGACAGCAAACGCATGCTCAAACGGGCGTCAGTTTCCGCCCGTAGTCCGTACCCGTTTCCGGGAATTACGTTTCGCAACGGCGGAAGACTGCTCTGCGTTCGCAGTTGTCGGCGATGCCGTCTCACCTCCCCCTCCCTTGCGCTTAAGTGTCGCGTTCGCCGTTGAAGGCGTTGATAATCCGGCAGAGGCTGGAGCAGTCGGATTGGGAGCATTTGTCTGCTGTGGCGTACCTTTCCCCTTGTCGGGCGATGATCCAGGGGAAGACGTCGACAGCACGCTTTGCGGGATGGTCGCAGGTGTGATCTGAGCAGAGGATGGCGCCGTGGACGACATGGTTGGTGTATACAACGAATGCGCCGACGGTCCTACATTGACACTCTCAGGGAAGAACTGGCCCTGAGGGTGCGGGGGCATCTCCCGAATTTGTTGCACGAATTGCTTCAATGTATCTAGTGGATAGGCTCATGAATCGGGATGTCGGAGGTTTTACTTACGAATGGGACGTACCCAATGGGCCAACATTTTTGACATGCGAGTAGTACATAAGATCGGTCATCTGAGCGACGCTTTCTGCCAACTAGGTAGGCCATTAGAACGCTTGAGCTAACGTGATCAAAGTTCGGCGGACGTACCTCAAGACATCTCATGGTGGCTTGTGGGATGCCAAAGGCGTTCACGGGCTCCGCAGGAATGAACGCGCGCTCGTAGGTTATCCGAGGTTCTTCCCATCTTTCGTCATCTCTCTGGCCACCCTGTGGAGGCGGCTGCGGCTGCGGCTGCTGAGGTGGGGGCGGGGGCGGTACACCTGCACCATTTGTAGTCGGTGTCGGTGTCGGGGCATTGCGAACTTGTGGAGTCTTATTGGCATCGAGGCGATTACCGCCTATCACATCCACTGCGACGTGTTTCTCGTAGAGATTGGAGTCAAATTGGATGTGATCGATCTTGAGCGTATATGGAGAAGGAGGCACAGAGTGGGCCGAGGCACTGTTCTGAGTGGCGTTTGGGGTCATAGCAACATATGCCGTGAATGGTCCGCGGAGTGTGACAGTGTAACCGTTGCGGTATCGGTACGTCCACATAGCAGAGACGCATTGTACGACTGCTTGGTTGGGGCCAACAATGCGCTCGCGGGCACCATCGAGAGACAATGTCATGGCTTTGACACCAGACTGACTCGTAACGAGAAAAAATCGTGGAAGTACCGGTGTGCCAACCTCTGCGGTGATGGTAAGCAGAATTTCCCTGATCAAGCTTCAGACGAACCAAATACTTTTGCCTCCACCCTTTGGTTGTCTTTCCAGAGTGTAAGTTTTAGAGTCGCTGATGGTGTAAAGTACTCCTCCACCAGGTTCTCCCAGTGTGAGAGCTGTAATTTTTGGGGCTACAAAACGCATGAGCTGACGCGATGACGCTGGATGTAAGAGAGCACACTTTCTGGTCTTCAGCTGCGAGTACACCGCTGAACTGCAAAATTCGGGTTAGAGCTTGGCCATACCCAACTGTTGGAGCATGACCACTGAAGTGCAGCGTGATGCGATGAGCAAATGCGGCGAAATGATTGATTATACACGAACCTTTGCATGGATGGACGGATGCCAGTAACAACCGGCTGTCGTGAAAGGTCACCACTCTCCGCCGACAACGTTGTGGCCAAGGGCGGCGGACCAGCTCCGACACCCGTTCCCATGATTGTACGGGGCTGCGGAGGATGGGCTGATCCACCACTCATACTTGCGGGATGTCCCTGAAGGAGGGTTGCGTTCGGAGGGAGGGTCCCAGGTTGAATACGGGGTGTTAGGGATTGCCTCACCTGTTGCTGGGACGACGGTCGCTGCGGCTGGGACTGAGGACGCGTGGGGTTGGCAATGGGGCCGCCGAGTCTGTCGCCCAGGTGGTGGGCGGCCTGAGACATTTGCGGCGGTTGAAGTGGAGTTTGTTGCCGAGGTGGTGTGGGATACGACAGACCTTGAGATGGTTGACCTTGTTGATGCGCTAAGCCAAGGGCCGAATGTGACGAAGAGGATGGTCGCTGTGGAGGCATCGTTGTGAATGTCGGGGGGAATCCCTCATTCGTGCTGCCGCCGCCGCCACTTCCCGAAGGAGCACCCGGACCGTATTGTTGTAAGGAAGCTGCTACTTGGGCCGGTGTTAAAGTAAAGTCACGGGTGGGAGATGTACTGGAGGGACCTGCACCACTACTAGAAAGACCGTGCCCCATGTCCATAGGCTGTGACGGTGAAGATGAGGAGGGCATAAAACTGAATTGGTTTGCAGAGTTAGGTCCGCCGATATGACCCGCAGGAGGGTGAGAGCCGGCTTGCGGGAATGGGGCACCGGTAAATCCAGGCATTCCACCAAAAGAGTTTGTGCCATCGGGAGTAGGGATTGTGCGATGGGCCGATTGTGTCATAGGATTTGGTGTCGCTTGTGGTCCTTGAGGAGGTGGTTGTGATCCTGGGCCACCCATCCCCAGTGCACTGGGAAATCCTGGTTGCGGTTGCGTTTGTTGAGGTACGTTGCCAATGCTGGATGCCATGTTCACGCCCACTCCTGAACCTCTTGGCCCGCCACCAGGTGGAAACGGCCCTATGGGCACGGGCGGAGGACGAATTTGACTAACGCTCGGTTGACCCGGTAGCGGAGGTTGTCCGGGTCGTATCCCTATTTGAGGCTGGGACTGGGACTGTGGCCCTGGACGTGTTTGAAGGCCACTGGTAAGACCCATCCCAGGGTTGTTTATGTTGGCAGGATGAGAAGGAGGATGGGAGTTCGGGAGGGGGCCACCGACATTGACAGGTTGGGATACAACGCGGTGGACTTGACCCTGCCCATTCTGTGGGGCCATTCCAGGATAGCCGACACCTGAAGGCAGCGCAGGAATGACACCGTTAACTCCCGAAGGACCAGTCTGCGCTCCGCCGGTGGCACGTTGCGACTGGTCATGCATGACCCGTCGGCGGTGTTCGGCTCGTACGTGCGCCAAATTGGGATGAGGGAAGGAGCCATTAGGTGAGTGTGCATTAGGAAGGAAATTCATGCCTTGGTTGGAGCCGGGGAGGAGATTAAGATTGTGGGGCTGACTGGGGGTTGATTGGCCATGTTGTTGGGTGAGGAACGGCTGGGGGATCACACCTTGAGGATGGATACCGGGGCGTATCATATCCGGCTGGGTAGTCGTCTGCGAGCCCGGAAAGGGGAAAAAGTGGTCAGCCAGGATGTAAAGATGGTGGGGTCTCGAGCATGCACTGCAGATTCGCAGAACCCAAGTAGAGCGCTAGCGAGAAGATCAAGCAACTGAGATGAGCGATTAGATTTCCACTCCTTTACCAGAAGTCCTGGAGAAAAGGAGAAATCCTGTAGTAGAGGAAGAGCGAGAAAGACGTCGGCGACGTCGTTGGCGTCGAGCACGAAGTGAGGCGAATCCTTACAAAACTCGCACGGTCGGAGTCACACCAAACGTGACACACCATTCCGTCACATAGTCACGCTTGGCACTCCCTCCGCTCTGACCGACCTGACATGGTTCGTCGATTGAAGCATCATGAAAAGAAACTGTTAAAGAAAGTCGACTTTTTCAATGTAGGCAACCTTTTCTGGTCTCCTTTCTTTCATTCACGTCACTCTATAGTGGAAGCAGGATGCGAACCTTCGTGAGATCAAAATTATGCGAAGGTATCACATACAAGATCGTGAGGACTATCACAAGTTTGTTCCCCTACACTCTTCGTACGTCTCCACCTGAAACTAACACGTGCAGGAAATCAGGTACAACAAGCTGTGCGGATCACTGCGATCCATAGCTCATCGCGTCGCTCTTCTCCCTTCTCAAGACCCCTTCCGCTCTCGAATGGAGGGACAGGTTCTCTCTAAACTTTATGATATGGGGGTCCTTAATTCGCAAGCAAAGCTCAGTGACATCGAGAACAAGCTAACAGTAGCTGCATTCTGCCGACGTCGCCTAGCTGTTATTATGGTCACTTCAAAAATGGCGGAAACAGTGAGCGCTGTAGGCACTACAACTATGTTTTTTATTGATGGAATGGGCCATGCTCACCCAAGACTAGGCAGTCAAATTTATTGAGCAGGGTCATGTCCGTGTTGGACCAGATAATATTACCGACCCCGCTTACCTTGTCACGCGGTAAGCATTCTAACCGAATGTTATACCGAGTATCACTTCTTATGGCAATCCTCAAGACATATGGAAGATTTCGTCACATGGGTTGATACATCCAGATTGAAGAGGACAATCATGAGATATAACGGCGAGGTATGTGGTATCTCCTCGATATTTGAAGTTTCCGTGTTGATGCCTTTTTCCAGCTTGACGATTTTGATTTGCTGTGATGTTGTTGGCACAAAGGGAGCGATGATGTAGACGTAGATTAGACCCTCTGACACCGCTTTTGTAATCACGTGGATCATGCTGTCGCGTCTCGAGCCAAACTCGGCCTCTCTCACTGACGCTCTCCATCTTTACACAACCTGCGTGTTCCAACAGCTTCTCTTCTAAATTTGTCATAATCAAGCCCTCCCATGGCCGATCATGGCGATGGCAATATCAAAGTCGTCGTCCGATGCCGTCCACTTAACGCGCGCGGTAACTGTCGCCTTCTCTTGACCGCGACCCGATGTGCCCCGCTCACATTGGTAAACTGCAGAGCTCGCGCGTGGTGCAAAGCCGCTCGTTCGTATGTCTGGAAACCAAACGCTTCTTGACCCACCAGAGCCAGGCTCCTCCCAGGAGAAGGCATCTTCAGGTCGCGCAACGGAACGCAAGACGATGGCGTTCTCATTCGACAAGAGTTACTGGTCTGCGGGCCCCCGTGACGAGCCTGGTTACTGCTCACAGCAAACACTTTTTGATGACCTTGGGAAGGAGTTGTTGGATCATGGATTTGCAGGGTTCAATGCGTGTATTTTGGCTTGTGAGTTTTGCACTCGTGTTACGCATAGACTAACACGGACCCGCACACAAAGATGGGCAGACAGGTACGTATCATCTGTCCTTCTCTCGGCTTGCATGCCGACCTTGGAACAGGATCCGGAAAATCTTACAGGTGTGTGTAAAGCGCGTCCAATCTTCCTCATCAACTTACTTCCTAACCGTACTCCTTCGCACCCTGTTTTCATTCCTTCTTAACGTAGTATGATGGGCTGTAAGCTGCATGACCTCATGTTTCACCTTCCACAACGTTGAAACCATGCGCCACAGATGGACCAGACAAAGGTATCATTCCACAGACGTGTAGCGAGTTATTTGCCCGCGTGGAAGAGAAGTGTGCTAGAGACGAACATCTCAAGGTCACCGTCGAGGTCTCTTATATTGAGGTGTGATCCAACGTTCAATTCTCAGCACCGTTATAAATCGCCGTCATAACTAGATATACAATGAGAAGGTGCGCGACCTGCTGAATCCGAAGAACAGTGGCAACCTCCGCGTGCGTGAGCACCCAATCCTGGGTCCTTATGTGGAAGATTTGTCAAAGCTCGTCGTCAATAGCTATGGTGAAATGATGACGCTCATGGATGAGGGTAACAAGGCGCGCACAGTTGCCGCAACAAATATGAATGAGACGTCAGTGTCAAGTTGATTCCGTGGCCCTCTCATTCTCATTCTCGCTTCTCCTTAGATCCTCGCGTTCACACGCAGTTTTTACTCTCATACTCACCATGATGCGTCATGACGCGGATACAAACCTCGACACTGAAAAGGTATCGAGGATCAGGTAAGTCTCCTGTCTGTACTCCCCGTACACCCGAGTCTGATTGCTGATAGCCTGGTTGATCTCGCTGGTTCCGAGCGTGCGAACTCCACCGGCGCGACTGGCCAACGGCTGAAAGAGGGTGCAAACATCAACAAATCTCTTACAACTCTTGGCAAAGTTATTTCCTCGCTCGCAGCAGCCTCGAGTAGCGACGGAAAGAAGGGAAAGAAGAAAGGAGATGACTTTGTGCCCTACCGTGATTCGGTGTGTGTATAGACGGGACCACATGCGTACATTAGCTGATCGACGTACGCTGCAGGTCCTTACATGGCTTCTGAAGGATTCGCTTGGTGGGAATTCCAAGACAGCCATGATCGCAGCTATCTCTCCCGCCGACTATGAAGAGACACTAAGTACCCTGCGGTATGCGGATCAAGCAAAGAAAATCAAGAATAAGGCTGTCGTCAATGAGGATCCAAATGCCAAGCTTGTACGTGAACTCAAAGAAGAGTTGGAGATGCTCCGAGGTGCGTGTTTGATTCTATGTTGTGCAAGCATTACAACCGCTGACCGGTGCTTGCGAATAGCTCGCGTGTCGGGCTCAAGTGGCGAAGATGTTTACGATCCGAAGATTCCGCCTGAGAAGCAAAAGGTCACGTTCAAGGCGAAGGACGGGACTATCAAGACTGTTACCAAGGCTGAGCTACAAGATCAGCTCGAGTCAAGTGAGAAACTTATGCAGAGTCTCAACGAGACTTGGGAGCAGAAACTCCAACGCACCCAAGAGGTCCAAAAAGAGCGCGAGAAGGCTCTCGAAGAGTTGGGCATCACGGTCGAGAAAAACAACGTTGGCGTACACACACCGAAGAAGGTGCGTGTATCATCTCATAACGGCCACCCTTTTTACTTACCTTGGATGTAAGATGCCACATCTCGTCAACCTGGTACGTGATCCGTCTCAGTTATGCTAACCAGGATAACCTTATGATCTTGCAGAACGAGGGTGAGTTTTCAGTCGGAAGCACCATGTGATATTCACCAAGCGTTATAGACCCACTTATGAGCGAGTGCTTAATCTACCAGTTAAAGCCCGGTAGAACGACGGTGATATCATCCAACGCGTCTCCCTTTGCACTCTAACCTTCATTTCTTAGGTCGGACGCCTGGACAGTGAGAAGGCTGTTCATATACGTTTGAGTGGTGATAACATCCTCGAGGAGCATTGCCACTTCGAGAATACAGATGGAAAAGTGACTTTACACGCCCTCCCAGACGCTATTACAGTATGTCTGCATTGCTCCCACACTCTAGAATGTATCTGATACCGTTACAGTTCTTGAACGGGAAACAAATTTCCGCTGAGCAGGTAGGTCCTTCACTGAGTGATAAAAGTCACTCCACTCAAGATATGATATGTTTAGCCTCACAAGCTTCGTTCCGGCTTTCGCATCATCCTTGGTGAGTCCGTTAGTGGTTGACGTGGACAACTCTATAACATTGTGCGACAGGAGAGCACCACGTCTTTCGGTTTAACAATCCCGAAGAAGTTCGGAAACAGCGTGATCGTGCGACCATGAAATCCAACTTATATCACAGTACGACAGCAGCAGACCTTGAATCGCGCCCGGATTCCCCTGTTTCATCATCTGGTGAGATAGAAGATGTCGACTGGACATTTGCTAAACGTGAAGCGGCGTTTGCGAGGCTTGGCTTAGATCCTGCACTAGACAGCCTTCCGGACGGAGATCTCAATAAGCTTTATGAGCGCATCACTATGGTCAAAAACATACGCGACCATAACTTGAAGCACCGGCCTGAGAGTAGTCTCAGTCAAGCTGATGATGTGTGGAGCGAGTCCGGGCGCCCATTTTCGAGCGATGCATTGACAGACGACACAAGTGTCGACGCGGGACCCAGCCGCGGCAGCCCAGACGCTGATGCTCTGAAGGAGATGCAAAGCCAGCTCGAAATCCAGCGACAAGAGTTTGAGTCACGCATACGGGTCATCGCAGAGTCGACAGAGGCAGAAGATCTCAAAGAGGAGAAGGACCATATGCAGTACCAGCTCAAACTTGTACAGATTCAGATGCGCCGTCTGCTGGACGCTCGGGCCCGTGGGGAGACTGAGGAGGCAGAACTTTTTGAGCCGGTCCTATACTCTGCAAAGCAGCTCAGGCTCATCCGAAAAGTCTTGGATAAATGGAGGGCCCATCGCTCGTTCTCCATGTCCGAAACTGTCCTATCTGCAGCCGTTTTAATGAAAGAAGCGAACGTCATCAGGTATGCCATTACTGTTCCGGGCGATGCTAGATGTTGATTGCGGATCCAGCAAGGAGCTCTGCAAAGACGTGGCGTATAATTTCACCGTTGCCTCCGGTGGATCATTGGCTGCTCCTACTTCATCTATTAACACGATTGCGGGGCTAGACGAATTTGGAGATGTCGCAGATCCCGTGTTGATGTCTGCAACCCAGCCAACTGTCGCTGTGAAGGTTCTGGACAAGCGTCACAACGCAATCTACGCGTGGTCGCTCGACCGCTTGCGTCAGCAAGTGCAGCGCATGCGTAACCTCACTTCCTTCATCGATCGTCCTTCATACTCCCAGCACTTCTCATCAGAAGAACCATTTTATAATTCTCCACCGCCCGAGTATTCCTTCGTCGGGAATGCCCTGCTCTCACTCGCACCCTTGTCCCGTCGACTTCCTTCAACCTTTGTTGTCCCTATCTTTTGCCGATACACCGCAGAAGCGATAGGCTCCTGCCGGGTGGACATCAAAATTCTTAATGTTATAATGACGCCCAAACACACTCCAAACTCCACCGCTTCCACCCGCTCCTCTTCACCTGTTCCAGGCATGCTTCCCACAGGTTGCAAACTGAGCTTCACTCTGACTGTCGATTCCGTCAAGGGGCTTGCCGCACATGATTTTTCCGCGGCTCACCTACAAGTGCGTTTGACGTCGTTCGTGGGTCCGAGCCTCAAAGCGGAAGAAATCTTTCACTCGAATTCTGTAGATCTTGACTCCTCTGCTCCGTCAGATCTAAAATTCCGCCGCACCTTCTCCATTGTGGTGAATTCGAAAGTGCTCAGTCACCTTCGGCAAGGTTATGCCCCAATCGAGCTCTTTGCATCAATGCGGCCCCAATACCTGGAAAGAATGGAACGGTGGGACGAAATGCGGGAGCAGAAAACCTATCCGCTTGTACGTTCCCCACCCCCAGACTCCAGCCTGCAACCTATGCGCCGCTCCGAGGCGGATTTCTTTATGGAACAATCGCACGACGTAGTTGCCTGGCTACAAATTCGTGAACTTGGCCCGGACGGAGAATACGTTCCAGTCCCCGTTGTCACCCAAGGTAACTTAGACCCTGGCGCGTTCAGCCTCCACCAAGGGTTGCAGCGGCGTCTTGTTCTCACGATGACATCGAATTCCGGCCGACAGCTTCCATGGACGGAGGTTATCAAGACCAAAGTCGGTAATGTCCGACTTCTCGACGCAAAGGGACGCGTGCATGAAGCGTCCTCTCGTCCTCTCGTCACCCTTCCTCTGCAGCAAGAGCAAGTCGTGGAATTTAGACCAGATGGTTCTGGCATTTTGTCTGCGGAGTCATTGTGGGACTCGAGTATCCACAACTCGATCCTGCTCAATCGTATAACACCAACCGATCAGCGCATACTTCTACAAGTTTCATGGACTATTGCTGTTGAAACTTGCGCGGATCCGGTTCAATTTTCGATGGACATGGCCGTCACGATGCAAACACGGGACGCCCGAGCACCTTCTCGACTTGTAGCGTTACTCAGTTCCACAAAAATATTGCCCAAGACCAGTAACGTCTTTCGGCTGAGGCTGTCCCCCCCGCTCATACGGTCACCGCAAGACCTCTGGCGCATGGATACATCGGAGAAGTACGTCCGTGGAGAAGATATCCTTGGAAGCTGGCGTCCGCGTGGTATCGCCGTTGTCGAAGATCATACCAAACTAATCGCGATGGAACGACGTGCAGCAGATGTACAGGCGATTCGTGTGATATTAGCCAACTCTCCCGTGGCCGCACAGCCGCCACAGGCAGACGCTGCCGTTTGGGGCTCAGAGAAGCTCCTCCGAAAATCCGTTGAGCTTTGGCAAAAGCAATCCGGAGATCGTGGTCAGGTACGTAACTTCTCACCAGGTCTTTGAGCGCCTTTCTTTATTCATTGTCTTGAACCAGAAGTCTATCGAACCAGATGACTTGGGCAAGCGGGTCTCCCGATACCAAGATACACCTAACCGGTCTGAGTCACCACAACTCGTTGCGAGCACAAAGCTCGTCCCCCGCAGGTGCGTCTGATACAATTGACACTGTCTTTGCTGTATCATCCGTCATTTTAGTGATGTTCCGACGAAGAAGGGTCATCTCATGATCCTTGTTGACGCCACTCAGGATATTTGGGAAAAGCGATGGTTTGTGCTCCGGAGGTAATGATTTTTCCGACCCTCATTTCGGCTGTTCTCACATGGTGAAAGGCCATATCTCCACGTATATAAACATTCAAACGAAATGGAAGAAGTAACGGTTATCGGTTTAGACGGAGTCAACGTAGAAAGCAATCCGGAGATGGAATCACTTCTCGGGGTAAGCATCGCGTAACCCCCCCCCCCGTACACCTGATATTGATACTCCCAAAGAAACAATTTACCTTCACACTCTTTACTTCTTCAAATTCACACGCACTTGCGGCGCCGAACCGCAAGGAGCTGCAAGCATGGATAAGCAAATTGGATCCTACACGGTTACCCTCCTAATCACAATGCTCTATTGCCGATCGATTTTTACTGGATGTTGGTTGTTGGATCGTATATTATATCACTGTGGAATAGTATTATACCATATGTTCCATATCGTTCACTTATTCCCTAGAAGCCATGTATGCTGCACAATACCTCACTCATGACAATCACGATTTCCACGAGCAGTATGACTGATCCTGATCGAGGTACGACATCGTACTCCGAGTTTAAGTAACCCCGCATAGAGAAAAATCCTGTTATACTAAGGGGAACTAAGGTGCAACGGGTAGCTTGCTCGGGACCGGTACTGCAGCCCCCTCTGTGAATGTGCTATAGTAAAGCCGACTGGCAACTTCCCCAACAACCCAATTTAAACCCTCCATAAGGTTGTATCCGGTTACTGCGCTGCACGGGATGATACTCCACTGATGGGACTTGATCGCCGGAAGATCCAACGCCTTTGGAAGGGGAACCTTCGTCAGCCAGGAGGGCTCTTCGCCACGCAAGGTACCTAAACTTGCCTGCTCTATCTCTTTGTCCGTCATAGAGCCTTGTATATCCTGTTTGTTGGCAAAGACAAGTAAGGATGCCCCTGCCAACCTCTAAAGCGATTATTCGTGTTGCATAGGACACACCAAAAAATCTGTATTGGCGTACGTACGTCTTCGAGAAGTAGGCTGTGAAGCTCTTCCTTGCAGTCACCCAAGCGTAGGCGATCACATGAGTCGACAACCCAAACAAGTGCGTCTGTTTGTTCGAAGTAGTTCCTCCAATAAGGGCGGAGTGTCCGTTGACCGCCCACATCCCCTGCAAGTCTTTCAGAGAGCGGAAAGGAGGTTGGGTGCTCACGACGAACATATATTCAGCGTGTAGCTTTCCAAAGTTGAGCGGTGGTCCTCGAAGGATTGAACGGAGATCTTACCGTCCATGCACGAATGTCTTGATATTAAAGCCGAGAGTTGGACTCACACTTGTGATGTCCTCGTCGTTGAGTTTTTTCAATATGGTAGTCTTTCCAGCGTTATCAAGGCCGCTGCCCTACATTTCATTTGTACTCGGACGTTTCATACCGAGGACAACTTACAGAAACAGAAGCCTCATTTCCTTCTCCTTTAGACGGTTCTTCCGTATTATAGTGAGCAGCCCCATGAGATAGGTCGTGGCGGTACGTTTGTTCCGGGCAGAGGGCAGAGTCACTCGGGTCGGCACCGGCTCAAATTCTGACGACCCGGTTCGGACCTTTCACCCCGTTCGCTGTTTACCACAACTGCATTGAATTCATGGCGCCAAAGAATAAAGGGAAGAAGGGGAAAAATGCGGATGACGATGCTTTCTGGTTGGTCGCGCGATCGGTTCTCATCTTGACACTTATATAGGCGCTCATCATAGGGACAAAGTTGAGACGTCAGTTGCAGGAAACAATCTTGCACCAACTGGCGAGCTTTCAGATGGCGACCATCAATCTAGTGCTCCTCGACCCAGCGGGTTTTCATCATTTGCAAATTTGGACATCGAAGGTGGTTCCGGGCAAGTTGATGAAGAAGAGGACTTTGGGGGCCTTATGGTGTGCTTCACATAGATCTAGTCGCACTGAGCGGATATTGATTCAATTTCTGTCTAGTCTACATTACGGGCAACACAAAAGAACAAGAAAGACAAGAAGGGGAAGAAGAAGAAAGACGATGCCGCAGATGGTGGGGAACATTCTGTGTCCTTCGCGAGCGGACCACCTCCTGGCGAAGGTTCGGACACTGAGGCTGCCGCTGCGAAGGGTGATATCTCCGCTCCAAAAGCAGGTGTAGCAGTTACGCCAGATGACCTTGCTGATGAAGAATGGGGTCCGGTGAAAGAAAAGGGCAAGATTGGGAAGAAGGGCAAAGGAAAGGGCAAAGCTGAGGAGGAGGATGCGACTGAAGGTGCGTGCTGGCTGGCACTCCTCTTTTTCCTGGTCTAATTTCACCTCAGCGGCCCAGGCGAATCTGCCAGAGCCGGCTACTATAGACCCTACCCCCGCATTAGAGGACGCAGAGGATGCCGGTGAAGGCGAAGGCACAAAATTACTATCAAAGAAAGAGAAAGAGCGTCTGAAGAAAGAGAAGGAGAAGGTCAATGACATTTCACTCTGCACGACTTAATCGCTCAACTATGCATCCTTCGCCAGGTTAAGAAAAGGGCCCAGGCAGCCGCAAAGAAAGCCCAATCTGCCGAAACGGAGCCTGCGGTGACGGAGCCAACGCAACCGCCACCAGAAGCCCCTGCTCCACCTGCAGACAAAGACGAAGGCGATGGTGACGATGGTGAGGCCGTTGGTGGCGAAGGAGACTCGAAAAAGAAGAAGAAAAAGAAGAAAGCGAAGAAAGACGAGGAACCCGCTCCCGCGCCAGTGAAGAAGAAGGGCACAACTGCCATTGGTGCACTGAAGGCTATGATGGAAGAGAAGAAGCGAATTGAAGAGGAGGCGAGAAGGAAGGAAGAAGAAGAACGCCGGCGCATCGAGGAGGAGGAACGCAGAGCCGAGGAGGAGGGACGACGGAAAGAAGAAGAAAAGCAACGTAAAAAGGAGAAGGAGAAAGTGTGTCGCCCCCCCTCAGCTCGTCGTTCTCACCTCACTTACCATCCCAGGCCAAGCGCGAGCTAGCGAAGAAAGAGGGACGTTTGCTTACGAAGAAGCAAAAGGAGGAGCAACGCACTGCGGAGATTCGCAAGCAAGCATTGCTTGCCTCGGGCGCACAAATTGAAGGACTGCAGCAACCCACGGCCCCTTCAAGGCGACCGGTGTACGGTAATCGCAAAAAGGGTGGTCCTGCTAAGGGTGGTTCGCCTGCGCCCGATTCTGTGCCCCAAACTCCAGAGCCGCCGCCTCCAAAGGAACTTGAACCTATTCCCAAAGACGAGCCTGAACCCACTCCTGTAGCACAAGACGTACCTGACGACTGGGAAGCTTCAAGTGAAGACGAGAAGGCTGCTCCTGCTGCGGAAGTGAAGGAATCATGGGATCAATCCAGTGAAGAGGACGAAGAGAGCCAGGCACCAGCTACTACCCCTGCTTCGAAACCCAAAGCCGCAACAAAGACTGCCATCACAAAAGGTTTGCTTGTGTCTTCGTCCTTATCATCGTTTGCCTGATCTACATCCAGAAAATGGTGCACCTACAAAACCGGAAGCTAAAGCGGGCCAAACAGTGTCTCCTGCCACCAAGCCAGCTGTCACGGCCTCCGCCTCCAATGTCAAACCTGTGACTACCGAAGCAGAACTATCGGCAGAACCCGGTTCTGAGGAATCAGAATCAGAAGAAGACTCAGAAGAGGATTCCTCAGAGGATAGTGACTCTGACTCAGATTCTTCAGAAGAAGGTCGAACAACTGCGCAGCGGATGGCCGCCCAGCGCAAGGCAGAGGCTGCTGCTCGGCGCCAGAAAGCTCGCGAAGATGCGCTGGCAGCTGGAAATAAAGACGACCTTCGTAGCCCTATTTGTTGCATTTTAGGACATGTCGACACCGGCAAGACCAAACTTCTCGATAAAGTGCGCACCGCCTGCTTGGGTCAGCTGTTTTTCTGACGTCTGGCGCCCCTTAGATCCGACAAACGAACGTACAAGAGGGGGAAGCTGGTGGTATCACACAACAAATAGGTGCAACCTACTTCCCCATGGAGGCTATCAAGACGAAGACGGCAGTTCTGAATCAAGTACCATCTCACCATCTTTCCTGTGTCATTTCCCTGACTGTCCCTGTAGGACGACAAACAAGAATTCAAAGTCCCAGGTCTCCTTATAATCGATACTCCAGGACACGAGTCGTTTACGAATCTGCGCTCACGTGGCAGCTCCTTATGCAATATTGCTATTCTCGTCGTGGATATTATGGTGGGGTCCTCGATGTGATCTGTCTTCGCCCTGATCTTATTATCTCGCGTAGCACGGCCTCGAACCACAGACACTAGAGTCGTTGCGATTACTGCGCGACAGGAAAACGCCGTTCATTGTCGCGCTTAACAAAGTCAGTCTGCCACTACTTCAGTTGCATCTATGAGTTTTGACTGTAGTTAGATCGACCGGATCTATGGGTGGGAGGCGACACCCGATGGGGCTTTCCAAGAATCCTTGGCTAAACAGAAACGCTCCGTTCAGCGCGAGTTCGAGGACAGAGTGGAGAAAACTATCTTGGCGTTCGCAGAACAGGGCCTCAACTCGGTGCTCTACTACGAGAACAAGAGTTTCGCACGGAATGTCTCTCTGGTGCCGACGTCTGCCATTACTGGCGAGGGTGTACCCGACATGATTATGCTACTTGTGAATCTCACTCAGCAGCGCATGAGTGACCGCCTCATGTACCTATCGGAACTCGAGTGTACTGTACTTGAGGTCAAGGTCATTGAAGGCCTTGGTACTACGATAGACGTAGTCCTGTCCAATGGTGTCTTGAACGAGGGCGACAAGATCGTAGTATGTGGGCTTAACGGCCCCATAATAACACAAGTACGAGCACTTTTAACTCCTCAGCCGCTTCGCGAGCTGCGAATCAAAGTGCGTACGAGCCCACTTGAGTTCTGCACGACCCTCATGCCCCTTCCTAGTCTTCGTACGTACATCACAAGCATGTAAAGGCAGCACTCGGCGTCAAGATCGTCGCACCTGATCTCGAAAAAGCAATTGCGGGATCGCGCCTCCTTGTAATCGGGCCTGACGATGACGAGGATGATTTGCGCGACGAGGTCATGTCTGATTTAACGTCGTTGCTCAATTCGATCGACAAATCTGGCCGCGGTGTCTGTGTGCAAGCGAGTACGCTTGGCTCCCTTGAAGCACTATTGGACTTCTTGAAGGTCAGCAAGATTCCAGTCTCGGGTATAAACATTGGTCCTGTGCATAAGAAGGACGTAATGCGAGCAGCTACGATGCTGGAACGGGCTCGCGAGCTTGCTTGTATTCTCTGTTTTGACGTCACCGTCGACAAAGATGCGGAACGCCTCTCAGAGGAGATGGGGATCCGACTCTTTAAGGGTATGTAATATTTGTACTATCTTTGTCCACATTCTGAATATACACTCCCATAGCGGATATCATCTACCACCTATTTGACGCATTCACGGCATACAATGCAGAGATCGTCGAAGCCAAACGCCGCGATGCGGCTCCCATGGCTGTCTGGCCTTGTCGTCTGAAGATTATCGCGTGCTTTTGCAAGCGGGACCCGATCATACTTGGTGTCGACATCCTTGATGGCACCTTGCGCATAGGCACGCCACTGTGCGTCGTGAAGAGCGACCCCGCTACAGGTGCCAAAGAAATTATCGAGCTCGGGAAGATGTATGGTCTAGATTCGACTATTTCATAGCATTGTGGGGACTAAGACGACTTTGACAGCACGTCTTTGGAAATCAATCACAAATCTATGGAAGTACGCGTAGAATATAAATTCTTGGCTAGAAGCTTTTCTGATGACGGTATTATTGTTTAGCTTATAAAGAAAACGCAGGCTGGCGGGGGGGTTGCTGTCAAGATTGAGCATGCAGTATATCAGTCGGCAAAGATGTTTGGCCGACATTTCGACGAGAAAGACGAGGTCTACAGCCGGATATCGCGGCAAAGCATAGACGTCTTAAAGGTCTGCCTGCCCCTCAGACATATACCGACCGGCTTTTTGACATGATCCATAGAGTTCCTTCCAGCAAGACGTCTCAATTGAGGAATGGCACCTGATCAAGGCGTTGAAATCCGTAAGATCACCTTCACCTTTGTCCGCCGCCACATAGCGTTGACGACTGCTCTGCTTCCAGCGTCTCAATATCCAGTGAGGTGTGGGTTGTTGTATGGCCGAGGAGTAATCAGCACGCTCGTGTACATCATCACTCAATGTATTCGCGGTACCTGTGTGCTTAGTAATGCCAACCTCACGCGTCTCGACTGATCGACACGCGTCCTTCTACCCATCCATCATCATGTCTAGAGCCTCATACGATAGGTATATCCAGATCCTTCCTCTCCGTGTTTTCATTGAAATTTCTATCACAGATATCTCACAGTATTTTCGCCAGAGGGTCGGTTATACCAAGTCGGTAAGCAGGGATCTGCTTACCTTGCTATCATTATTAAAATACCCTGGTAGAGTACGCTTTCAAGGCAATATCAGGCTCTGGACATACCGCCATCTCTGTTCGTGGTCAAGACACGGTTGTTGTTATCATCCAGAAGAAGGTGCCAGTGGGTACATGCCGCGTATCTCAACTGTTCACTGCTTACGCGTCCTTCAGGATAAACTGTTGGATGCCACCACCATCACTCACCTTTTCAGCATAACCCCTACTATCGGTTGTGTGATGACGGGTCTCGTCGGTCTGTCACACTCTTGCCTCTTTTTCGCTCATACCAATTGAGTTCATCTACACAGCCGATGCTCGCGCCCAAGTAAGCCGCGCTCGTCAGGAGGCCGCCGACTTCCGTTACAAATTCGGATACGAGATCACACCCGATGCGCTAGCTAGACGACTAGCCAACATCAATCAAGTTTACACACAACGCGCCGCGATGCGTCCCCTCGGAATCTGTGGGCGCACTTGAAATCAAATTGGATCGGTGCGAGCACTAACCAACCACTTTAGCCATGGTTCTCATCGGGATTGATCTCGAGCGGGGTCCCCAGATTTTCAAGCTGGACCCAGCAGGCTACTTTGTTGGGTTCCATGCCACTGCAGCAGGTCAAAAGCAACAGGAAGCGATGAATCACTTGGAAAAGAAATGGAAGAAGCTTGATAACGGCCGTGGCGCAGATGACCCAGTTGCGGCTGGCAAGACTCTGAGCCGTGCAGAGGTCATTGAGGTGCGTCATCGCACGTCGCTTGCAATCGCCTGGTTACCAATCACGTTCACACAGCTCGCCATTGAAGCACTCTCAACGGTCCATGCGACGGATTTCAAGGCCGGGGAAGTAGAAATTGGCATTGTATCAACGAGTGAGGAAGAGGATGTAAAGACGCGAGGATTGTGGCGGTCACTTAGTGAGAAAGAGCTCGACGAGCATTTATCTGCATACGCGGAGAAGGATTAATTACGAGTGTACGGTCCATTTTGATATCGAGATGCGCTGTATTATCCCCCTTCCATCGAGGTGTGATACTACCGCAATGATGATGCCCCACCGCTCTATATAAAGTACACATCAATGCCAGGGAAGGCGTGCTGAGGGCACTGAACGCACCAGGATTGCATCAATCTCTGCGTCTTCTACGTGCCTAATCTTCGGTCGCCAAAGGTGCTTCGGAGCCTCCCAGAATTCGTCGAATGACAGTCCTCGCGGGTTCTTCAGTGCACCCTTATTCGATGGTGGCGAGGATAGCGTGCCCTTGTACTTCTCCAGAAAGCCAGAAAACGCTTCTTTGAGCTGCTCCGGCGCGGCGGGGTGTGGGCGTTGGGGTTGGGGACCTGGAAACAACGCTAAGGGTCGAACACAGACAAACACCGAGTGTACGACACTGACCAGGTGGCCACTGGCGTCTTCCAATAAAAGAAATGAGTGGCTTGTGTGCAACGCCGAGAGAGGGACGCATGAGGTGGTATGTTGTGGTGGTGTGTGGCGGACAGTGTCGATTTAGGCGCGGACTTGCTGATCCGAGTCTCGCCGATCTGAAGTACACCCGCCTGTCAGACGGTCAAAGTCAAGAACACCTCAACAAATCAAGACAGGCCAGCGATGTGGCAGCAGACCAAAAGGTACCTTGTTGACGTTCAGTGAGAACGCACAGGTGATTTTCGACTGATTTAGGCTGGAACTCAAGCACACTCAAGTGGCTTGCAAAGACAAAGAGTATCATAACAAAGCTATGCTAACCGAGATACGTGAAATCGTTGAACTGAACATTTCAAGATCTTCGACTGACAAACCACCAGGGACAGAGTTTCAAAGTGACGCAAACCAAACCGTCCCTGCCACCACCTCTACACCACAATCAGAGGCCCTGAGACATATCATATAGTACTTAGAAACACTCTGCGTACAATCGTTAGAAATGTTCATATGACATGCAATGCGAAGAACTCACTGCGATGGACGATACCTGGGCCTGACTCATCGTACTCCTGCTTTGAAACCCACAAGTTCTGGAAAGTGCTGAGGGACGCGAGGATAGATCCACCGATCCAGACAGAATACTTGCGCTCTGGCGGCGCAACAATCTTCACTTTCATACTGGAAGGAGAGAGCGAAGTCAACTCTTTTTGCATACGGTCCGCAATTCCCGGGAACATGGTCGTGCCACCAGAGAGCACGACGTTGCCATAAAGGTCACGACGGATATCGAGATCGCACTTGAAGATCGAGTTGTACCTGAACAGAAACACCATGATGGTTGGGGCCAATTAAGATGACTCTCAGGCAGCACTCACGTTGTCTCATGGATGCCCACAGCTTCCAGACCGAGGTGAGAAGGCTGGAAAAGCGCCTCCGGAGCACGAAACCTATGTATGACATGGTCAAGCTCACCGCTTCCACTTGTCCGATAGAAAATATACCGTTCATTGCCAATCGTGATCACCTGACCATCGGGGAGCTCGTAGCTCTTTTCTAGTGCCGAAGACTGAGCAGCTGTCTGCAATTCTTGTTCAAAGTCGAGCGCAACGTAGCAGAGCTTCTCTTTGATGTCGCGAACAATTTCGCGCTCAGCAGTCGTCGTAAACGGGTAACCTCTTTCCATCAAAACTTTGATCAGGAGATCGGTGAGATCGCGACCGGCGAGGTCCAAACGAAGGATGGCGTGCGGAAGGGCAAATCCCTCATAAATGGGGACAGTGTGCGAAACGCCATCACCGGAATCAAGGACAATACCAGTCGTGCGACCGGATGCGTACAACGACAGGACAGCTTGGATGGCTACATAGAAAGCTGGCGAATTGAACGTCTCGAACATAATTTGCGTCATCTTCTCGCGGTTCGCCTTTGGGTTGAGAGGGGCCTCAGTCAGTAAGACAGGGTGTTCCTCTGGAGCAACCCGAAGCTCGTTATAGAATGTGTGATGCCAGATTTTCTCCATGTCATCCCAGTTGGTGACAATACCATGTTCAATGGGGTACTTCAGAGTCAAAATTCCGCGCTTAGACTGGGCTTCGTCACTTTCAGATGTTAGCCAGGCTGTTATGAGTGAGAGAATGCGGTATAGTCACTCACCCAACGTAGGAGTCTTTCTGACCCATTCCAACCATGACGCCCTGGTGGCGGGGACGTCCGACAATTGACCTGATTGTGAGAGCTTGATGAGCTACAGGTGATATTACGAGAACGAGAAGAGGACGAACGGGAAAACGGCACGAGGTGCATCATCGCCTGTGCAAGTGAATGAACTCAAAATGACGCAGAACCCTCAGAGAGAGATTCTTACCGGCAACTATAGAACGAAAGATCGGTCAATCAGTTAATTGGGAGAGATGCGACTCACAGCCAGCTTTGCACATGCCAGAGCCGTTATCAAGAACCTAAACGGAATGGGGGATAAAGCGGACAGAACGACAATCGGGAACAATACACACGAGTGCAGCCACTTCGTCTTCCATAGTTGTCTAAGTATACGTACGGACGTGGGTGATAGTGCCAATGCAACACGAATCAAGCTCAAGCTCAGTCTCAGTCTCCGAATATCATATATTTAGGGCAGGCACATCACGTGCATGACTTTGCACAGGGCGAATACATGAGCTTTTGCATGATGCGTGTATATATATATATGACGACGAATCAACACAGGCTTCAGTCAGAGCTCGTTGTGGAACGAGCTAGAAGATATCATTAAGCACATGCTCATGAGTTCGGGTGTGAGACGTACTGTAGATTAACTGTCCATGATGGTGGACAATGCGCTTGATCGCCCCCTCCTTCTCAAGGTGCCGGATCGCACTCCTTGCAAGGCTACCGTTGATTTTGAGTCGCTCGATGAGGATACTTTGGGAGATGAATCGGAAAGTTGGCGTTTCCTTGAGTATACGGTCATAGGTGACCTTGTCGAGGGTAACAGCGTGTTGCGCCTTGTCCTTAACTTTTCCTTTTGACCATTTCTTCTTCTTTGCGGCTTTGCCACCGCCGGATGATGTTGGTGCTGCTGCTTTGGCCTTGGCCTGTAAATAAAGGTGTCAACGCGATACATCTGGACAGATTGAGCGCCATCCAGCCATCTATTCAAGAAACCACATCCATAAAGATACTGCAATCATATCTTCTACAAGCATCGCAAGGGGAGATGTTGCTTACCATGCTATCAAGTACCTCGTCGTCGTTAGCCTTCCTTCGTTAACTGGAACTGTCTGGGTGTATCACTGCTCCAAAACGGACTTTGAATTTATTCGGTTTTCCCCGAGGCGAACGCAAACTTAACAAGAGGACGTCCTCTATGACCATGTGTTTAATCAATGCTCTCTATACCACAGATATGGCTACTAGACTGTGCGCCCGCTGCCCTCGGCCCCTGCCCGGAGCGATGCCAGTAATTCGTTCAAGCGCCTACGGAGCTTTTGGAGCAGCTCATCGTCATCCACCGAGGGCGGAGGCTACGCAAGATATCCAGTTATCAGTAGCTTGATCCCGTGGGACGTGGGACAAAAGATACTTACAAGCTGATCAAGGAGATACTGCAAATGACACAAATCGCATCAGCGTAACGATAATTAGCAGGGTACTAGTGATCGTTATTTTTTACCTCGACCTCGTCAATGGTCTAAGGGATCAGTGAGAAAGGTATATGTATATGGCTGTGATGATACATACAAGAATGATGGGGCCCCTTTGAATCGATGAGTAGGATGAGAATTAGCTATTATGAGGACTAAGTGTCGACTGACCTGTTCATCGCTTGAGGTGTTTAAGGTACAGCTACTTGTGTCCCCTATTAGGTATCATCATCCTCTGCACCATTAATGTCGGTGTTCAAACTCGCGCCCACTGTCCAACAGTATGATTGGGGGAAAATTGGATCTTCTTCAAAGGTTGCAGTATATGCCCAGTCAGCTGGTATTTCCGATTTTCAGGTCGACGAATCGAAACCCTATGCTGAAGTAGGTGTTACTAAATGATGATAATGATATTTTATTTTTTTATTGATCTTGCGGAAGCTATGGATGGGCACACATCCAAAATCTCCCTCTCTCGTCTTATCTTCTGGAGAATCACTCGCCAGCCATCTTTCCAAGAATCAAAATCTGATTGGCGAAAACGTCTCCGGGAAGTTTGGCCGCGCTAAGGATGGCAATCTTCCTTTCCTCTTCAAAGTATTGGCCATTGAAAAGGCACTCAGCATACAGAGCCACCCAGACAAGGCGACCGCAGAGAAGCTGCACGCACAACAACCAGAAATTTATAAAGGTCAAAGCCCATGCCTGCTCCCATGCGGGTTGTGAATAAAACTGAGATTGGGTTGTCGCGCAGATCCAAACCACAAGCCCGAGATGGCGCTTGCCATCACACCTTTCACCGCACTTTGCGGCTTTCTCCCGCTAGACAACATCGTCACATACCTCAAAAAAGTGCCTGAACTAGCTGCTCTGATCCCGAAAGCCACCCTGGACAACTTTCTCAGCATTTCGACCACTATAGATCCCAACGATCCCGCGGCAAAGCAGGCCCTGCGCGATTTGTTCTCCGCGGTGATGACCGCACCAAAGGAGCTATTCACCGCGCAGCTTACGAACCTCATAGACCGTTTCGAGTCGCGCTCCGTCCACGTCGAAGAGGAGGAGGGCGTTCGCGAGCTGGTCTTACGTCTGAACAGCCAGTTCCCGAACGACATCGGCACATTCTGCTCCTTTTTGCTCAACTACGTCAAGCTTTCACCGGGCGAGGCGATCTTCCTCGGCGCGGGAGAGCCTCACGCCTATGTCTCTGGCGGTTAGCATTTCCTTCCCAATATGCCTTTGGATATTGGATGTTGATTATAAGCACCCCAACACGTCGCAGACATCATCGAGTGCATGGCCAACTCGGACAATGTCATTCGCGCCGGACTCACTCCAAAGTTACGCGATATCCCAAATCTGGTGCAAACACTTACATATGCCGCTGCCCCTGCCTCGCGTCATGTCGTTAAGCCTCACCCATTCTCGGCTTCTTCTTCAGCATCGATCCTTTATGATCCTCCGATTCCTGAGTTCAGCGTGGTGAGCACAACACTCACTCCGGGACAAACCGAGGGACACCGGGCAATAGGTGGTCCAAGTATTGCCATCGTAGCTGGCGGCAAAGGCAAATTACAATGCGTCGGTGGTTCCCTGGACATCCGGCGAGGTGAAGTTATCTTCGTCGGCGCGGACACAACGATCGACCTTCTTTCCACTGGGCACGAGAAGCTCGAAGTCTATCGAGCATTTGTTGAAGCAGAAAAGGTGTAAACGAAGGTGTGGTATTGTTGATGAAGTCTTTACACCCTGATGGGGAATAATCTTGTATCTGCCATGTGGACAGGGCAAGAACCCTTGTAATTACTAGTAACAAACGAACATTCAGTCACTATCGCTACTACTGTCGTTAGCAGCAGCCTCATCGTCATCCGTAGAACTCTCGTCGTCGCTCTCCTCCGAGCGTTTCTTGACAGGCCCACCACGCATCGCTGCCATCTGGCCCGCAAGCGAATCCTCCTCCGGATCTGAGATCTCATCATCCTTATGTTGCTCGTCGGCACTCAGCGCCGTAAATTCTTCCACGCGTAACTAGTCGGGCATCGGTGATCGCGACGGTTAAAATGTTATAAGAGTAACATACCTGAAGATCTGTGGCGCCATCCTCTCCTATGAATGTGTCGCTCACCACCATGACACGCCAGGTGAACAGGCCGGTACCAGCAGGAGCCTGGAATTTGAGTTTGTACGAACGGTAATCCCTCACACGAGAAGAATCAGCAAATGGTACGTCGGTCACTTTTAGAGGAGGGACGACGAGCCGATCGCTCTTGACATCAGCGATGACAATCCACCAGCTGGGCTTATGATCCTGAGCATGTGGCCGTGTCAGTAAAGAAAACCTGGGAAGGGGAAAACGGCAGACCAAGGGCCATAAAGGTACGTGAGCGGAGCCGAGAATTGGTGTGGGGGACGTGAGATCTTCGGCATCTCTTGGGTTGTTGAGGAAAGCGTCGTCAATACGAGCTTCTTCGCCCGTATCGATTGTTGGGCGACTCTCCGTCTCGATGTTCCCGTTTGCTTCGGAAGATGTAGTACTCTTGGGTGGAGAAATACGGAGCTTCAACACAAGATGTACCAGCGCTTGCGGGGTCACGATGCGCTCGCCAATGACTGGGAGCAGGTTAGACAACTCTCGAAATAGGAGGGTACTACAATGCACCTCTAAACCTGGCATCGACGATTTCTATTCTTCCCCAACGCTCCAAGGTTTTCCGTGCATCTGCGGCGTGGGCGTTCTTCTGCTGATCCAACACCGTAATAGCATCCATGAAATCGCGGGAGGTAATTGGTATGGCACGGATTTCCTCATTCTTAAGACCTGGCAACTGTGCCCATCTTGCGCCTGCCGAACCGGGTGTGATGCCTTGCGCCAGGTACGCATGCAGGCGCATAGTTGCGATAGTAGGTTGTGACCAATTGCGGGCAGTCGTGATCATAAGAAGGGCGTTGAGAAGGTTTGGGGTTTGCAGGAGAACGTCCTCTTGGTCTGTGAACAGACTGAATGTGAATTAACAAAGTCAATTTGGGAAACAGCGCACATTTCCGGAGTACCGGATCCCCGATGGGGAGACGTAGAAAGTGAGCATAAAGCAGAATTAGCGAAACCCAGCGTGCGTCGAGTTCGCCTGCGGCGCGTTGAAATTGCTTCCGGATGTGAACCCAGCGAAAACCAAGTTCTGCTTCAACGGCCTTC
>Ga0209488_10000124_pt1 | contig 57500 bp, 52 predicted proteins | sample Rivendell_Oct201_8_FD_188349 | JGI IMG/M metagenome (GOLD analysis project Ga0209488, IMG submission 188349) | Vadose zone soil microbial communities from the Eel River Critical Zone Observatory, Northern California, USA -... | ecosystem: Environmental > Terrestrial > Soil > Vadose zone >...
AGAGCATGGAGGCGACCGCATCGACTCGCAGCGCGTCGATGCCGTAGCGCTCGAGCCAGAACAGCCCGCTGGCCATCAGAAAATTGGCGATTTCAATCCGCCCATAGTTGTAGATCAGTGTTCCCCAATCGAGATGGCGTCCCTGGCGCGGATCGGCATGCTCGTAGAGAGCCGTGCCGTCGAACCGCGCAGGACCATGACTGTCGTCGGGAAAGTGCCCGGGGACCCAGTCGAGAATGACACCGAGCCCGGCGCGATGGCAGGCATCCACCAAAGCTGCAAAATCCGCAGGAGTTCCGAACCGGCTCGTGGGCGCGAACTGGCCGGTCGGCTGATAGCCCCAGGAACCGTCGAACGGATGCTCGGTGATGGGCAGAAACTCCACGTGCGTGAAGTTCAGATCGCGCACGTAGCGCGGCAGCTCCTTTGCAAGCTCCCGGTAGGTGAGCCAACGATGGCCGCCCTCAGGGCGCCGTCGCCAGGAGCCGAGATGCACCTCGTAGATCGAGATCGGTGCATCGAGCGCATTGCAGCCGGACGGCGCCGCCGTCGGCCGATTGAGCTTTCCGATGTCGACAACGACCGATGCCGTTCTTGGCCTGACCTCCGCCGCAAAGGCGACCGGATCGGCCTTGAGCGGCAGCCCCTCTCCGTCCGGGCCGAGAATGTCGAACTTGTACCTGTCCCCTGCGGCGACGCCCGGTGCAAAAATCTCCCAGAAGCCATTGCCGCGCACCCGCATGGCGTGACGGCGTCCGTCCCAGAGGTTGAAGTCTCCGACCACGCCCACGCGCTGCGCGTTCGGCGCGAACACCACAAAGGCCACGCCCGCAACGCCGTCGAGCTCGCAAGGGTGCGCTCCAAGCTTGTCGTAGAGCCGCAGGTGATTGCCCTCGCCCAACAGGTACAGATCAAAGTCCGACAGGACCGGCGGAAAGCGATAAGGATCGTCCATTTCCACGATCGCGTCACGAAAGCGCGCACGCAGCCGATAGCGCGAGGTGCCCTCGGGGCGAGGCCCGCAGAACAATCCGGTGGCGTCGATCCGATCGAGCGGCATTGAACGACCGTCATTCCAAAGCGCGGAGACCTCCTGGGCGTCCGGCAGGAACACGCGCACCACGGCACATCCGTTGTCGACATGGGGCCCGAGATAGCTGAACGGATCAGCGTGCCGCCCTTCGATGACCGCAATGGCTTCGGGAGCGAGCGGCGTCATCGGCCGGCGCTCGCTGGTGGTGCGCATACACGCACGAAGCAGCGAATTCGATTGAATTGAATCGGGTGGCGGCGCAAGATTTGCAGGCCTGGGCTGGGCTAGTGCCCCGTTTCCGAAGTTCGTGATACACCACAGCACACTCTGACGCGAACTTCGGAAACAAAGGGGCACTAGCAACTCTATGATTCTTCTAGTGCCGCTTTTCGATTTGAAGGTCCTAACAGAGTTTGCTGCAGGTGGTGTAGGAACTTCAAATCGGCGGCACTAGGGGCGACGCGGAACGGGATTGAGCCGGCAACATTATCGAGGGCGCGCAGGGCGCTTAGCAAGCGCCGCGTGTGAACGAGTTCTCATCCCATACTGCCCAAAATGCAGGCATCAAGCTCCATGGACCCTATGCTCGAGCAGGCCGCCAAGTGGGGCATCGAGGCCGCACATTATGATGGTCTTGGCCGCCACTGGCAGGTGGATCCGTCCGTGCTGGCACGCATTCTCGAGGCGATCGGCGCGCAGGGGAAAGAGCCGCGCCACCCTGATGCCGCGGCGGAGCACGTGGCGCCCGCGTTTCAAGGCAGGCACACGCTGCCGCGGCGCTCCTGGGGCATTGCCGTTCAGCTCTATGGCATTCGCTCGCACCGGAATTGGGGACACGGCGATTTCACCGACCTTGCCAACCTGATCGACATCGCGGCCGAGCTTGGCGCCTCGGGGATTGGACTCAACCCGCTGCATGCGCTGTTCGATGACCGGGCCGAGGAAGCAAGCCCCTATTTTCCAAGCAGCCGGCTCTTTCTCAACCCGCTCTATATCGACGTCGAAGCCATCCCGGAATGTCCACGCGCCGCGCTGGCAGAATTTGAGTCCCCTGTCGCGGCGTTGAGGCAGCGCGACGTGGTTGACTATGCGGGCGTTGCGCAATGCAAGACAAAGGCCCTTCGCCTTGCCTTCGATGCTTTTCGCACGCTCGCGACCGAAGCGCGACGATGCCAATTCGACGACTTCAAGCGCGCGCGTGAACCAATGCTGCAATCGTTCATAGCGTTCGAGGCGCTGCGCCGGCGCTTCGGCAAGCCATGGTGGGAATGGCCGGTTGAATTGCGCAAGCCTGATCAGTCGTCCCTGCATGACGCGCTCTCAACGAATGCGGATGAGCTCGACTACCACGCCTTCGTCCAATGGATCGCCGACCAGCAGCTCTCGGCCTGCCGGACCAAGGCGCAAGATGCCGGCCTGCCGATCGGGCTTTACCTTGATGTTGCGGTCGGCGTCCGCGCGGATGGCTTCGACGCCTGGAGCAATCAGGATTTCATTCTGCCGTCGCTCGAGATTGGTGCTCCGCCCGATCAGCTCAACACGGAGGGTCAGCGCTGGGGCCTCGCCGGGATCAATCCGCTGAGCCTCGTCGACAGAGACTGCGCGCCGTTCCGCCAGGTCCTGCGCGCGTCCATGCAATATGCGGGCGCGATCCGCATCGATCACATCCTGGGGCTCAAGCGCTTCTATCTCATCCCGCGCGGCGCGCGCGCCGATCAGGGCGCCTATGTGCGTTTTCCGTTCGAGGCCCTGCTGGCCGCTGCGGCCGAAGAAAGCAATGCGAGCCGCTGCATCGTCATCGGCGAGGATCTCGGAACCGTCCCACCCGGCTTCCAGGATACGCTCGCCCGCTATGGCATCTGGTCGTTTCAGGTCATGCTGTTCCAGCGCGCGGCTGACGGCGGCTTCATCGCGCCCGAGCACTATCGCGAGAACGCGCTGGTGACCTTCGCGACCCACGACCTGCCGACATTTGCCGGCTGGTTGTCGGGTCGCGATCTTGCGGTCAAGCGTGGCCTGGGACTCGATCCCGGCGAGACCGACCACGATCGCGCCGCCGCCAAGGAGGCGCTCGGCCGCGCGATGGAATGGCGCGGATTGCCGAAGATTGATTGCATCTCGGTCACCCGGTTTCTCGCCGACACGCCGTCGCGGCTGCTCATGGTGAGCCTGGAGGATGCGCTGGGCGTGGTCGAGCAAGTCAATCTGCCCGGGACAGTCGACGAGCATCCGAACTGGCGACGGCGCCTCTCGGTGCCGCTAGAAGAGCTGCTGCAATCGAGCACGCTTCGCTCGGTTGGGAGCGTTATGGAAGCAGCGGGCCGAGCTTCAGGGGAGCAGGCTCACTGATTATGAACCGCCAGATTACGGCAAAGGACTGGAGCGGGTGAAGGGAATCGAACCCTCGTCATAAGCTTGGAAGGCTTCTGCTCTACCATTGAGCTACACCCGCGCCGCAAGAGGCGGCCAGTCGACGCTGCAGGGCAGCAAACGCCGGTGGACGGGATGTAATATCGCCTTGATTCCGTTCAAGAATCGAAGGCCTCATGACCGTCCGGACCAATTCGATCGCCGCACCGCCTCCTATCTCCCATGGCCAGGCCTGCGGATCAACCCTGTGAAGCACAGCGCAATTTGTCTTCTGGCGGCGGCGCGAGTGGTTCTAGTGCAGCGACACGAGTGGCCCTCGTAGGGCGGCAACAAGCCATCTGATGATCGGAAGTGGCTTCCCAGGGCCCTCGCCTGCTTCAATGAGATCGGCAATCGCCGCGGCCGCGGCCGGTGACGTCAACTGGAATATATGCGCTGCCCCCTTCAGGCTGCCCAGGTCGTCCAGCTCTAATGCTCTCACAAGGGCGTCCCAAAAAGCTTCTGACGCCTCATCTGCGACTAGGCGCTGACTATGGTTCATCGTCTCAGCCCCCCGCTCCCCGTCGAGCCGATTCGGCCCAGCAATAATTAGATAGCAATTGGCGCCCGGTGCTAGCTGCCGGTGGGGACCAAGCGTGAGCGGGTGTTGAAAAGCGGCTTCCGGCTTATGCAGCCCGCCTGTGTGTTTTCAGTCTGCCAGCTTCTTGCCAAGGCAACTTCGCAACAAGCGCAACATAGCGGCCTCCTCGGGATCAAGCCCGGGGAAGCGCGTCGCGCAATTCGCTCTCCAAACACGAGGCCGAACGAACCTCCATGCCCTGTAGGCCGATCCATACTTGGCGCGGCGTCGCAGAAAATTGCATATCGGCGTTTGAGTGGCTGACCTGCGCCATAGGTCTGCCAATGTGTTGCAATGCCGCGAAAAGGCTCGGGAGAAATGCAGGTGGTGGACGGGGATGGATTCGAACCACCGTAGGCGTGAGCCAACGCGTTTACAGCGCGTCCCCTTTAGCCGCTCGGGCACCCGTCCGCCGGGCGCGTTATATAGGTGGAACGGCCGCCGACTCAAGCATGCTTCTGGTCCCCGGCGCCGGTTAGCCAGTAACGCGAGCGCAGACAGCAGCCTATGCCCCATACCCGACCGCAAAAGCCTGGAAAACCGCGGCATTTTGCCAAGGCGCAGCGGCCCAAGCGTGTCCGGGAGGGTAGCCGGGAGCGCCGCCGGGAGGGTTTCGGCGGGCGCAGCCCCAACAGCGACGGTCCGACGATCCTCTATGGCTGGCATACCGTGAAGGCGGCGCTGGAGAACCCGGCCCGCCGCATCCGCAAGCTTTACGCCACCGAGAACGCGGCGCGGCGGCTGGCCGAGGACGGGGTGGCGCTGCCGGTCGACCCTGAGCTCATCCGCCCGGACGCCATCGCGGCCCGGCTCGGTCCCGATGCGGTGCACCAGGGGCTCCTGGCCGAGGCCGATCCCCTGCCTTCGCCGGAGCTCGAGGAGCTACCGGCGACCGGCATGGTGCTGGTGCTGGACCAGATCACCGACCCGCATAACGTTGGCGCCATCCTGCGCACGGCCGCCGGTTTCGCGGTCTCGGCGGTGGTGACCACCGCACGCCACAGCCCGGAGGCGACCGGGGTGCTCGCCAAGTCGGCCTCCGGCGCACTCGACTATGTACCGATCGTCACCGTGCAGAACCTCGCACGCGCGCTCGCCGAGATGAAGGAGCGCGGCTATCTTCTGGTCGGCCTCGACTCCACAGGTGATGCCGACCTCGCCGAGGTCGCGCTGACGGCGCCGCTCGCGCTGGTGCTCGGCGCCGAAGGCAAAGGCCTGCGTCAGCTCACGCGCACGACCTGCGACCACGTCGCGCGGCTTGATCTGCCGGGCAGGATCAAGAGCCTCAATGTCTCTAATGCGGCGGCGCTCGCGCTCTATGTCGCAAGCCGCCGCCTCGCCTCTGCGTAATTACGGCCGCGGGTGCTGCCAGGGCTTGTGCCATGGCGGCAGCAGGTAGGAATCCCGATAGGTCGGATAGTAGTAGGTCTGCCGCATCGCCGGATAACGCGCGGGCCGCGTGTGAAAAGCTTCGAACGTCGGCGTCGTGACGATATGCGGGCCGCCATACACCGGGCCCTGCTCCACAATATAGAACGGCTTCACATAAGCTCGGCGCGGCGCCTCCACCACAATAGGGGGCGCACAGGGCGCCGCGCATTCGCAGCAGATATCGGCCGACGTCGCCGCGCCAATCGACCCGAGCGAGGCAAGCGCGACCAATACAAGTGAGCGTGCAAACATTCGATTCTCTCCTCTGGCCTTCAATTCTGTGACCTTCAGTTCTGTCTCGGCGCCCGACGCCGGCGCGGCTCGACCTGCGGCACGACCGTGAGATCGACATTGGCGGGCGGCTCGCCCCCGTTCGCTGGCACCGGAGCCGACTGCGACTCCCACTGGCGCTGGTAGCTTTCCGCGGGCTTCGGCAGCTCGCGATCCGGCGGCGGCTCGACCTCGAGCCGGCCATAGCCGGGCCGACGCCCCAACGCAGGGAAATAGGGAAGCTCGTAGCTGGGGATCGGCCGCTGCGGCGGGCACGCCACGACGGTGACTGGCATGCCAGGCCGCGCCAAACCCCAGTCACCCTCCACCACGCAGAAGGAGGCGTCGCCACCATTGATGATCACGGGAACTCCGGCCCGACCGGGTATTACGATCGCGGGCGCATCGCCTGCCGCCTGGGCGGGCGAGCCAAGAAGATTAGCGACCTCAATCATCCACAGGAGCGCGATCGCCCGCATCACGACATCGGTCCCTCGACACCACCGGCAGTCTCGCAGGCAATGATGAAACCGCCCGTCAACGACACCGGCAGTTGGCGCGCTTTTGCGCGTTATTGTTCGTTATTGTTAATGAGTTCCTACTGGGCGCGAGCCCATTGGGGTTGGCGGTGCACCTAAGACTTTAGACGTACGACCACTGGCGCACAGACACACCCCTTGACCACGGTTTAGCGTGACCATGGGAGGAGTCGGACAGTGCCGGGCCGAGGCATGTTCCGTTCCCCGCATAACAATTTGGATTTTTCGAGGGAATCGCCCATGACAACCATCACCGAGCCGCATGTGTCGGCGCGCGGCGCCGGCATGACCAAGGATGAGAAGTTCGTCATCTTCGCATCGTCGCTTGGTACCGTCTTTGAATGGTATGACTTCTATCTCTACGCCGTGCTGGCGCCGTTCTTCGCATCACTGTTCTTTCCTTCGGGGAACGATACCGCAGCGCTGCTTTCGGCGTTCGCCACCTACGCGGCCGGCTTCCTGGTGCGTCCCTTCGGCGCCCTTCTGTTCGGCCGCATCGGCGATCTGGTCGGCCGCAAGTACACCTTCCTCGTCACCATCATGGTGATGGGCGCATCGACCTTCCTGGTCGGTCTCTTGCCCACCTACGCGCCGCACTACTTCCCGCTGCTCGGTGAAGTCGGCATCGGCTGGACGGCACCCATTCTGCTGGTGACGTTGCGCCTGCTGCAGGGTCTCGCGCTCGGCGGCGAATACGGCGGCGCCGCGACCTACGTCGCGGAGCACGCACAGCCCAACAAGCGTGGTCTCTCGACCAGCTGGATCCAGACGACGGCGACGCTCGGGCTGTTGCTCGCGCTGATCGTCATCGGGATCTGCCGCGAATACATGGATGCGAACACCTTCTCGGAGTGGGGCTGGCGCGTCCCGTTCCTGGTCTCCGTCATCCTCCTGGTGTTCTCGGTCTACATCCGGCTCAAGCTGAACGAGACGCCGATCTTCCAGAAGATGAAGGAAGAAGGCAAAGGCTCGAAGGCGCCGCTCACCGAGAGCTTCTTCCATTACCCGAACAATAAGTACGTCTTGCTCGCGCTCATTGGCGCCACCGCCGGACAGGGCGTGGTCTGGTACACGGGGCAGTTCTATGCCCTGTTCTTCCTGACCTTCACGCTGAAGCTCAACTACGTGCTGGCCTACGTGCTGATCGGCGCATCGCTCGTCATCGGCACGCCATTCTTCATCGTCTTCGGCTGGTTGTCCGACAAGATCGGCCGGCTGAAGATCATCCTGGCGGGCTGCGCGATAGCGGCGGCGAGCTATTTCTTCCTGTTCGCCCAGCTCACGCATTACGTGAACCCGGACCTCGAGGCATTCGCTCAGAAGAATCCGATCACGGTTCAAGCCGACACCTCGACCTGCGAGGTGCATATCTTCGTCACGGCGTTCACGAAATTCAGCAACTGCGACCGCGCCAAGGACTTCGTGACCAAGCTTGGCCTGTCGTTCAAGACCGAGCACGTCGCGAGCGGCGACAATGTCAGCGTGAACATCGGCTCGACCAAGATCGAAGGGTTCGACGCTGCCCGCTGGAACGCCGCGTTCCTGAACGCCGGCTATCCCAACCTGCAGCGCAACGCTCAAGGCGCGATCGTAGCCAAGGCTGCCGACCCGGCCAAGGTCGACTGGCTCATGACCACACTTATCCTGACGATCATGGTCATCTACGTGACCATGGTGTACGGACCGATCGCGGCCTTCCTGGTCGAGATGTTCCCGACCAAGATCCGCTACACCTCGATGTCGCTACCGTATCACATCGGCAACGGCTGGTTCGGCGGCATGCTGCCGCTGCTCGCCACAGCCTTCGTGGCCGCTTACGGCGACATCTACTTCGGTCTCTGGTATCCGATCGTCGTCGCGATCATGACGGTCATCGTCGGCGCCCTTTTCCTGCATGAGAGCAAGAACGTCGACATCACGACTGGCTCCGTCGTCGACGATCGGAAGGCGGCGGCCACGAGTTGACCCGGCATCCCATCAGCCCTGATCCTCTTGAGCCCCGCGCACGCGCGGGGCTTTTTCTTTGTGTGCAATGGTTCGTAGGTCGGGTTAGTTAGCGCGGCCGTGACAGATGTGATTGTTCTCGTGCGGTTGTTCCGCGCGTAACCCGACATCAGGCGCTGCACGTTGGGTTACGCGCGGATCGCTACTCGAATTTGAGTCGAGCCATCAAAGGCCGCGCTAACCCAATCTACTGGCCGCACGCTCACCGCGGCTGCGAGCCTTGCTTCTGCCAGCGCAGGCGGCTCTGCTTGAGGCCGAGCGACACGAGCATCGCGGCGAGCCTGATCGGCGCGCCGATCCCTTCAACCACCGGCACGCCGAGCTGCTCGCTCAGCCATTTCGGCTTCATCTGCACCGGGCATTGCGTGATGCCCTGCGGAATGATCACGTCGGCGCGATCCTCCTCGATCAGCGCGCGTGCGGCAAGCAGGAACGACTCGATCATCTGGTCGCGGTTGTCGGCGATGTGCTGCAGATAGAAGCCTGAGGCGCGGCGCCCTGCAATGAACTGCTCCATGCCATAGGCGATGCACTGCGCGCGGTGGCGATAGATCGACGCCGGATGATAGCACACAACCCCGAAATGCTCGCCGACTTGCGCCGCAACGTGCAGCGTCGCCTGCAGCGGTCCCACCACCGGAATGTCGACCGCGGAGCGTCCGCCCTCGACCCCGATGTCGAGCATGCCGAGCGGCACCACCGCGTCATAGCCCTCCCGCTCCGCCTGCCGGAATGCTTCATGGAACATCGGTGCCGCGGCCTGGATCTCGGCCGGCGTGAGCCCGTCGAACGGCCGCGCCTTGACCGAGAGAATGCCGACCTCGACCTCGGCCGACGAATAGCTCCGCGCTGCCTCCTCGCGCAGCCGGCGCTGCTCCGCAGGATAGTCCCCGATCACGAATGCAACCCGGATCATGTGACGCCGCCCCCCTTCGATGGTGCGCGGCATTCCGGCACGGCGCGCCTGTTCCGGCAAGGGCTCGATTGACCTCCCGCCCGATTTGTCCAACCTTGCGGCCGACCGGTGGAGAACGTCGTGCCGAAGACTCTCATCGCAGTATTGATCGCGCTTGCGGCAAGCGCCATCGCCTCCCCCGCCGCGGCGCAGGATTTCTATCGCGGCAAGACCATCAACCTGATCGTCGGCAACGCCGCCGGCGGCGGCTACGACCTCTACGCCCGCCTGCTGGCGCGCTACATGGGCCGCTACATTTCGGGTGAGCCGAGCTTTGTGGTGCGCAACATGCCAGGCGCCGGCGGCATGGTGCTGTCCAACCACATCTATTCGCAGGCGCCGCGCGACGGCCTCACGCTTGGCATGATGTCGCGCTCGAACCCGATCGAGCCGCTCCTGGGCAGCAGCTCCGCCAAGTACAAGAGCGAGGAGTTTCTCTGGGTCGGCACCCCGTCAAGCTACGAGGACGACGCCTATTGCATCGTGATCCGCGCGGACTCACCCGTCAAATCGATCGCCGATCTCAAGCCAGGCGGCCAGACCCTTCGGCTCGGCGGGCTTGCGGCCGGCGGCAGCGATACCGACCTCGTTCTCATTTCGCGCGACGTGTTCAAGCTCAACATCCAGCTCATCCGCGGCTATCGCGGCACGCAGGAGCTCAATCTTGCGATCCAGCGCGGCGAGGTCGAAGGCCGCGGCATCGGCGTGACATCGGTTGCGAACACGTTCGCCGACTGGCATCGCGACGGCAAGCTGCGCTTCCTGCTGCAGTTCGGACACGAGACACGCTGGAAGGGGCTGCCCGACGTGCCGACCGCGCGCGAGCTTGCCACCACGCCCGACGACAAGGCGCTGCTCGAGCTGGCGGAGCTGCCGTTCTTGATGGCGCGGCCGTTCTTCGGCCCGCCCGAAGTGCCCGCCGCGCAGGCGGCCATTCTCAAGAAAGCGTTCATGGAGACCCAGAAGGACGCTGATTATCTGCGCGAGGCCACACAGATGCAGCTCGACATCAGCCCGCGCTCGGGCGACGAGATCGCGGGTGTGATCAACCGCATCGCGCAGACACCGCCGGCCCTGGTGGCGCGATACAAGGAGATTTTGGGGTCGAAGTAGGCGCGCTGATAAGGAGGCCCGACCTGCCTGCGCCCACGGCTATCCAAATTCGGCGATCGCGGATGATCTACAAGGAACAAGAGCGAGGCGTGGAACGTTAACGGGCACATACGGGAGCGACACCCATGCCCTCCAACACGCTCGCACGGTCCTGGTTGTTCAAAGCCGGGCTCACCGGCACTAAGCCTGCCTGGTGGAAACGCGCCTACATCGCCCTCGTGCTGCGGCTCTTACGGTCCTCATGATTGTTCCGACAAGTCACCGCAGGCGCCGAAAGCGCTCTACCGGAGCGCCCGCCGCACTTGCTCGATGACGGAGGCCGGCGCATTGACGATATCAGTCACAAGCTGCGCCAGCTCCTCCCCAGGCATCGGTGTGATCTCCATCAGCTGGCGCTCGGCCTCGGCACGAAACTCCGGATCCTTCATGGTGGCATCGAAGGCGCGGCGCAGCGCCGCGACGCGCTCGGGCGGCACGTCCGCGTTGGTTGCGATCGGCCGCGCGAGCGATGCCACCCGGCCGACGAAGTCGAATACGACTTTCTGCTCGGGGCTGGTGGCAAGATCGCTCAGAAGCGGCGCCTCAGGATAGTCCGCGTTCGGCTTGAGGCCCCATTGCACAATGAGATTGAACAGCGGCCGTCCGTCGGCGCCGCGCTCGCTCCCGCCCGCGAACATCGCCTTGGGATTGCTGGTGCCGCGGCCGTCGATCTCGCCGCGCTCCATGGCGAGGTTCATATTGGGACCACTGGTGTAGCCGGGCACAAGCTTGAACCTCGTGCCGAGCGTACCGTTGGTGACGAGCGTGAGCCAGGCCGAGGCGTCGGCGAGCGAGGGCACGCCGATGATGGTCTCGCGCCGCTTGGCGTCCTCGATCGTTCTTGTCGCGGACGCGCGCGAGGTGAGCAGGACGCTCGTCGCGTCGCTCATGTTGCCGATCCAGTTGAGCGCCCGCATGTCGATCTTGAGCTTGTCGTTGAGCGCGAGCGCCTGCTCGAGCGGAAAGGTCTGCGTCACCACGGTGAGCACAGTGCCGTCGCGCGGGTGCACGTCGGCGACATAATTGAGCGCGGTAAGCCCGCTGCCGCCCGGCATGTAGACCGGGATCGCGGTCGGGTGGCCAGGAATGAAACGCACGATGTGGCGCGCCAGCAGCCGCGAATAGAGATCATAGTTGCCGCCCGGCGCCGCCCGGATGACGATCCTGATCTGCTTGCGCCGGTAGAAATCCTCGACCGGGTCGGCCCAGGCGGGAAGCGCGACGAATGCCGCGATCAGCGGCGCAGCAAGAGCAAGGCAGCGGACCATGCGCGTCATATCGTGCGAGAACAACTGTCTCAGGATCGGCTGGCGCATGCCTTCGCAGCGCAACCGAGGCTCAGCATGGCGCGGATCGGCGTTCTGATCAATCCGATGACCAACATCGGCCAGCGTAAGCCTGCCTTCACGTCACTAAGCAGGCGCCAGAACACACCAATTCCATGTGCCATTCAGCTGAGGAGCCGTGCGGACGGCCAATTCTCGCATTGGCAGAGACAAAAAAAGCTCCTAAATACGCGCCACGTGCCGGGTTAGCTCAGTGGTAGAGCAGCGGTTTTGTAAACCGTTGGTCGGGAGTTCAAATCTCTCACCCGGCACCGTTGTCATCAGCAAGGGAGACGTTACATGATCCGCAAGGCGAAGGCGGTTTGGCGCGGCACCGGGCGCGCGGGCAACGGTCATCTATCCACCGATTCCGGCGTGCTCGCCGACACCCCCTATTCTTTCAAAACCCGCTTCGAGAATGAGAAGGGCACCAATCCGGAAGAGCTGATTGCTGCCGACCATGCCGGATGCTTCACCATGGCGCTGGCGTTTGGGCTGCAGGGCTCGGGCTATACGCCGACGGAGCTCACTACCGAGGCGGCGGTTACTCTTGAGCAAGAGGGACAAGGCTTCCGCATCAGTCGGTCGGCGCTGACGCTACGTGCCCAAGTGCCGAACCTGGATGAAGCCGCCTTTGCTCGTATGGCCGGCCAAGCAGAGAAGAACTGCCCGGTCTCCAAGGTCCTCAATGCCGAGATCACGCTGGATGCCAAGCTGATCTGACGAAGATCGCAGGCGATCTACTGGCGGCTCGGATTGCCGATGTCACTGCTGGTTGTGGGACTCCGGAACAGCCGTGATCATGGCGCCAGGGGCGCTGCAGTGACCCGCAGCGCCTCATGCTGTGCTGCGCGGCGCGGGCTGAAACAGCGTCCACCGGCCGCACTTGGCTCCCCACTTGGCTCGCGAGCTGTCCAGCCTGCGTCACCATCCAATAACGTATTGAAAAGCTGGGCACAAAACTTCGGGGTAACAACGAACCATCAATTTGGCGGACCTTGCGAGCCGGAGTTTTCCACCTCCCGCACTGCCGCATGCGGGTGCCTCTTGCGCCAGAAGGCGGAAGCATGCATCCACGGGGCGACCAAGCAGGGAGACGTGCGATGGCGTTAGACGAGGGCGTCGAGCTGGAATCCGTCAAGAAGCCACTGGGAGAAGCGGGCGACATCCTGGGCCTGTGGCAGGATGATGATGGAAGCGTCGGATTGACTTTTGCGTCGGATCTCAAGGCGGAAGCCTGGAAGGCGATTCTGTCGGAAGCCGTTTTCGAGATTGCCGATGAGCTTGCCGGCGGCGACGACAAGCGCCGCACCGAGATCATCGCGACGATCATGGGAAAATAAGGGACTCCGCGAACCCGGCGTCCTGGCGCATGGAATAGAGGCTGATCGCGGCTTGATCGAGACCGCAATCAGTCCTCAGTTGCCTGAAATCCGATCGGCGTATCGACGAAGATCTTGTATTGCTGCGCGCGCGGCTTGCTCTTGTCCTCGTCGTTGACGAGCTGAAGCGAGCTTTTGCCCAAGAGCGCACGCGGCAGAATCATCGCTCGAACGAACCGGCTTGGCCGGTCGGCAGCAGCCTGCGCAAACACCGGATCGGATCCGCTTTCATACCAGGCGGAGCCTGGGCCGTAGCTCGTCGAATGGCCCTGCGTGTCGATGCGGATGCCGCCCTCGATGAGACAACGGATGCCCGGGCCCTGGTGCCGATGCAGATAGGCGCAGCCGCCGGGCGGAAACGCCACACTGTCGCCGCGCAGCAGCAGCTCGTCCTTTGGCAAGGTCGCAAGCGCGGCTGAAAGCTTCTTGCGCGTCGCATTGCCACCCAGCGCCCACTCGCTCGCGTCGCCCGGCACCAGCTCGAACCGCCACCAGGTGACGCCCTCGGGGCCGGGCTCGATCATCAGCTCGCCCTCCCCGTGCCAGGCTTCGCCCTTGCCCACAGCGCGGCCCTCGAACGTGGCCGAGCCGTGCACGACAAAGATCATGCGCGGCGCCGGCGGCAGTCCCACTTCGGGCGAATCGTTCGAGAGCACGTCTTCATAGAGGCGAAGGATCGCAGGCATTGCTCGACTGCTTTGGCGCTATTGCTTCGGAATGCCGGCTTTCTCGATCACCGCCGACCACTTTTTGACGTCGGCCTCGAGGCGCGCCTTGAGCTCGGCCGGCGAGCTCGCCTTCGCCTCGACCCCGAACTCGGCGTACCGCGTCTTCACTTCTGGGATCACGAGAATCTCGCGCATCAATGCGTTGATGCGATCGATGATCGGAGCCGGCGTGCCGTTCGGCGCCGCGATGCCGTTCCACGACGTCACCTCATAGCCCGGCACGGCTTCGGCGACCGTCGGCACCGCCGGCAGATAGCTTGCCCGCGCCAATCCGGAGGTTCCGACCGGACGCAGCTTGCCGTCGGTCAGCCCACCTTTCATGGCAGCGTAGAAATCGACCATGAGCTGGATGTCGTTGCGCAATAGCGCGACGATGACCTCCGGCGTTCCACGGTAAGGCACGATCTGGAAATTCAGATTGGCGGTTGACTTGAAAAGCTCGGCCCCGAGATTCTGCGTACCACCGACATTGATGGTGCCGACATTGAGCGTGCCCGGCTTCTCGCGCGCCGCCTTGATGAAATCGCCGAGCGTCTTGAACGAGGAGTCGGCGTTGGTGGCGAACACCAGATCGAAGGTGCCAAGCGCCGAGATCATCGCAAAATCTTTGACCGGGTCGAACGGCAACGCCTTGTACAAGGCGACGCTGATCGCGGTGCCGTTGGTGAGGAGAGCGAGCGTGTGCCCGTCAGGCGTCGCCGTGGTGACAGACCTCCCCGCTGAGATGCCACCGGGTCCCGGCTGGTTCTCGACCACAAGCCGCTGTCCGAGCTTCTCGCCAAGCTTGTCGGCGGCGAGGCGCGAGGTGATGTCCGCAACGCCGCCGGCGGCAAACGGCAGCACGAAGCGGACCGGCCGGCTTGGATAGGTCTGAGCGCGGGCGATGCTCGGCATCGCGACGGCTGCGGCCGCTAAGCAACCCGAGAGCTGCCTGCGCGTGAGCAGTGTCATGTTCATTCTCCTTGCGCGCTTTACTCGCCGATGAAGCCTAACGGGCCGTGACCGCGAATGCCATATGGCTTTGTTGGCCCGCGACATATAGCCTTAACGTCGGTTGTCTTGAGAGATCAGTTCGGCCGCCAACGGGTGGCACAAGAGCTGAGACAAGAGCCGCATGACACCGACCTCAGAGGGAGGACAACCGTGCAGGCATTCACAAGGCGGTCCGTGGTGCTGGGCGCGATGGCGGCGCCGGTTTCGGCCTATGCGCAAGCATGGCCCACTATCAGACTGGTCGTGCCCTACCCGCCCGCCGGATCGACCGATGTCATGGCCCGCCTGGTACAGCCCGAGCTGCAGCGACGGCTGGGCACGACTGTGATTGTAGAGAACCGGCCCGGCGCGTCGGGCAGCATCGGCACGGCAAGCGTTGCCAAATCGCCGCCCGACGGCAGCAGCTGGCTATTCGTGTTCGATAACCATGCGGCCAATCCGTTCGTTCTGAACAACCTGCCGTTCGACACCGAGAAGGATCTCGACCCGGTGCTGTTCATCGGCACCGCGCCCTATGTGCTCGCCACCAATCCGTCGAAGCCATTCAAGACACTTGCGGATGTCATAACGGCCGCGCGGGCGAAGCCCGATACGGTGAGCTATGGCTCGGTCGGCAGCGGCAGCGTCGGCCATCTCGCGATGGCGCTGTTGTCGAAGCAGGCCGGCGTGCGGCTTGTCCACGTTCCCTATCGCGGCGGCGGACCTGCGATGAACGATGCGATCGCCGGCCATGTCGATCTGCTCATTGGCAGCACGGCGCTGGCGATCCCACAGATCCAGGCCGGCACCATCAGAGGGGTGGTGCAGACCGGCAAGGCGCGCACGTCGGCGCTTGGCACAATCCCGACCGTCAGCGAAAGCGGTTTTTCTGACTTCGAGGCCTATGCATGGTGGGGTGTGTTCGCGCCCGCCGGCACACCGGGCGAGATGACCGTCCGCTTTGCTGCCGAGCTGGCGGCCTCCTTGCGCGAGCCGCGCATTGCCACGCAGCTCACCGAGGGCCAGCAGGTCACGATGGCGCTCAGCGGCTCGCAGGAGCTGCGCTCCTTCCTGGCCGGCCAGATGAAGACCTGGGGCGCGGTCGCGCGCGAATTTGACATCAAAGGCGAGTAGCGCCGCTCTAAAGCTTCGAGAGCGCAGTGATGTCAATTGCCCGCGCATAGGCGAGCTTGTCGATGACCGACGCGCTGCCTTGCACCGCGATGATGAACTTGCTGCCTACCGCCATGTGCAAATCGCCATCCACACTCTGCAGCGCGCGCTCGCTGCCGATTGTCACGATCTTGCCCATCGCGCCCGCAACCTCGCGGGTAGCCATCATGGTGGCGAACTGCGCGATCACCGCCGAGTCGCTCGAGATCTGCACCTCGATCTGGTCGCCGGCCTTGTTCTCATAGCGGCGCAGCGCACTCGAAGCGCCATAGGCTGCACTGCCGACGCCCGTGATCTCGATCTCGTCCGCGCTCCAGCCGGTGAGCGGCGCCGGAAGCAGCTTGCCGTAGGCTTCAGCGTGCTTCTGCCCGATGAGCTGGGAGGCGAGCCCGAGCGCCTCCTTGGCCTTCGCAAGCTCGCCATCCGCATAAGCCTTGCGCCCAGCCTCGATTGCTTCGGCCACGTCGTCTGCAAGCACCGCGCCAGCCAGCAAGCCTGAGAATGCCACCGCCAAAATGATCGCTCGCATCGCCGTCACCCCTTGGGAGACTTCGTCTCCCAAGGATGCTACTGCGCCGGCCTCCTGGAAGCGAGCCGGGATCACCCTACCCTAGTGCGCCGCTCCGCTCACCAGGTCACGCCCGCCTTGGCCAGCACGGTGCGGCCCGGCAGCGGATAGGCGCTGTAGTTCCCCGGCGTGAACGTGCTCGCGATGGCGTATTCGAAGTAGTTCACGTTGAACACGTTCTGCACCGAGAGCGACCAGATGAACTTGTCGTATTCGCCGCCGATGCGCGCATCCACGAGGGTCTTGCCGGGAATGAGCCGCTCCGTGTTGGCGGAGTCGTTATCCATGCGGCGGGAGCCGAACATGCGGACAACGCCGTCGAACACGAGGTACTTCTTGTAGATATCCCAGGACACGCCGGCGCTGCCGGTCCAGCGTGAGACCAGCGGCACGTCATTGCCCGCGAAAGGCCCCTCGCGAAACACCGAGCGCGTATAGGCGAATCCGCCTTTCACTCGCACGGTGCCGCTGACCCGCCAGGTGACGATGGTCTCGGTCCCATAGCGGCGGGTCGGATCGAGATTGAGATTGGTGAAGGTTGCCGGGCTGAAGAATAGCTCGTCCTTGAGCCGCATGTCGTAGACGCTGGTCTGCAGGGTGAAAGCGCCATAGCGCGCCCGCACGCCACCTTCGATGTCGTGCGAGGTCTGCGTCTTGAGATCGAAATTGGTTGGAATCCCAAAGCTTATGGGCACCACACCAACGCGCTCGTCGACGGTCGGCAGCCGGAAGCTGCGCGCCGCGCGCCCGAAAACGGAAAACACCTCGTTGAAGCGATGCTCGAGCCCGGCATGCAGCGCGTGTTGCATCTCGCGCTTGTCGAGCGGCAGACCCTGCGGGTCCGGCTTGCAGAATTCGCAACCAGTGCCCGGCGCAGTCGCATCGAGCCGGTCACGCGCGGTCGTATGGTTGTCTTGCAGACGCGCCCCGAGGGCGAGATCCGTAGTCGGCAGCAACGCCAGCGTCTCCTGCACATAGGCCGCGACCGTGCGCTGCGTAAGATCGTAGCGGTGTATCGGCGGATCGTTGAGATGCTGAGGCCGATCCGAGCCGTAAGTGTTGTCATAGAAGTCGATGCCGGTGATAAGCTTGCCCGGTACCCCGCCCAGGTTGTGCTGGCTCGTGAGCCGCGGAGTCAGCGAGAAGGTAGTCAGTGTCGCCTTGAAGCCGTGGTCGAAATCAGAGCAGCCGTCACAGAAGAACTGAGCCTGCTGGTTCTTCTGCCGAACGCCGCCGTCGATGATCAGCTCGGTGCCAGGAACGATGACGCGCGTGACGCCGAGCGTTGCATTGATACCCTGCTTGTTGGAGTAGTCGAACGGCGTCGTGGCTCCGCGTGGATCGGTGATGAGCTGATTGATATTGTCTTTGGCCGAAACGAGCCGGCCGCCCGGCAGCCCCAGATGCTGGTCACTGCCCGAGAGATTGAGATAGGCGCCGGTGCCCTGCCCGTCGCTCCAGCGAAAATCGCCGGTCGCATTCTGCTGATGCAGCTTGTTGTTGAAGCGATAGCCGCCGGAGTTGATCGCATTGGCCGCAACGGCCGCCGCGAAGGGCCCATTCGAGCCGCTGAATGAGGCATCGGCCTCGCCATAACGATAGGAGCCGACCTGGCCCTGCACGCGGCCCGAGAACGGCTGATTGACCCCGCTCCTGGTGACGATGTTGATGACGCCACCGACTGCACCATCGCCATACAGCACGGCGCCGCTGTTGCCGCGGGTGATCTCGATGCGCTCGATGCTGTCGACCGGGACGACGCTGAAATCAATGCTCTCCAGGTCGACATCATTGAGCCTGCGACCGTTGATCAGCACCAGTGTATTCAAGGCCCCCGTGGCACCGAAGCCGCGCATATCGACCGTGGTCCGCGCCCCGTTCACGCCGCCAAAGGAGTTGCTCACCTGAATGCCGGGCTCGCGCGCGAGCACATCCTGCACGGTCTGGCCGGGCGAGCGCTGGAGATCAGTGCGGGTGATGACCGTGGTCGAGGCGCCGGTGACGATGGTGCCGGCGACCGCGCCCGAGGATGTGCTCTCCTCGCTGGCGGGCGCGGGCTCAGCCTGCGTGCTGGGTGTGCCCGACGGCCTGCCGCTGCGCGGGGTTCCGCGGCCTGGTCCCGGCACCAGCCGGGTGCCGGTCACGGTGACGTTGGGTAGCGTAATCGTGTCGTCGTCCTGGGCGAATGAAATGTCGAGCGTCAGCGTGCTGCCCGCGGCGATGAGCGCGAGCGCAGCCGCCAGTCGGAATGGTCCCATAGCCATGCGTCCTTCGTCTGCGGTGCCCCGCAAGGCACCCCGGTGAGACAAACCGAACGAAGAACGCGGGATCTCCCGCTCAGCCGGCGATAGCCTGCCGCGCAGGACGCAAGCACACACTGTACCTGTCTACGTGTCTGTCTGCGTTGGAGACCATATGAGCCTTCGCATCGGTTGTGGCGTCACCGCTGCGAACAGCCGCTCCGTGTGGTCCTTCCGCCCACCGGTTGGGTGACAGCGCTGGCAGGTCTCCTGGCTCGCGGGTCAGTGCCTGCCATCCAGCCTTCCCAGTTTCCCAGTGGCTGACGCGGACGACAGGCTCGCCGCTTACAGTTGCGGGGGCAGCCACGGCTGCGGCCAACAGGCCGTATCCGTGTTCCCTCTTGCCTCCCCGGCTCGCACCGAGGAACCAGCACGACATCCAAGCATTCTCTTCCGTTCAATGCCAGTCAAGGGAGCGGAGGACGGATCGCCAAAACCGTGGCGCTGCTGCAACAGCGCTCAATTGAGCACGAGTTACCTCTGCGCCTCGTTGAAATGCCGCAGGTCCGGCGGCGGCTGGCCTGGGCGGCTCGGCCCGAGCTTGCCGTCGACCTCGACGTGGTAGGTCTGCCCTTCAATAAAGATGTAGTCGTTGTTCTCGGCGCAGCTGTGCTCGATCCAGACCGGGTCGCGCGTGCGGGTGTAACCGCGGGTGATTGTCCAGGGGCGGGTCAGCGCGTTATCGATGGTCGTTATTTCGTCGCGCAGGATGTTCGGGTTCGCCTTGTCGAGGAAGATGCGCTCCTTGACGATGGTCTGATTGTCCTCGTGCAGCGGAATGCCGCTCGGATCGAAGATGCGCGGGCCCTTGAGATTGCGCGTCTCGACCTCGAGCATGTCGTAGAGGCCGTCGCCATCCTCATCGATCCACTTGCCGATCGAGTAACCGGCGAACGACGGCTCGACATTCTTCGGCCAGTCACGGCCATCGGTATAGATGCGGCGGAACTCGCTGTTGAAGGTGATGTGGATGTAGGTGATGTCGGGCAGGATGATCACCTCCATCGGCTCATAGGCCATCATCATGCGCGGCATGCCGCCCGGCATGCAGCGCACTTGCGTGTTGTAGTACTGGCCGCCGGCACGCGCCTCCGCGATGTTGGCTTCCCAGATCGCCTGATACTCTGGCTTTATTGGCGGCTGCTGACCGCGCACCGGCGGCTTGCTCGGGTCGAATTGGCCGCCGGCGCCGATTCGCACCCATTGGCCCTTCCAGTCGGGAAATTTGGAACTCTCCTGCGACCAGGCGCCTGCGCTGACCGCGCACAGCACCGCCACCAGCGCAATCGACACAAACGCACCCCGGTCCGGCATGGCTTCCTCCCTGCATGGCTTCCGCTGCCTGCCGGCACGAGAAGACCGGCTGGCAGCAGCTGTTCTTGAAAATTACACCGCTTAACGGCTCACGCGGAAGGGGGCGCAAGCGTTTGATAAGCTTCAACCGCCAGCGACGCCACATCGTCCGGAACGTAGATCTGCTCCACCGGGGTTCTCAGCTCGCCGATCCCAACGCGTGACAAGAGCTCGCGTTGCCCAGAGACGAACTCTGTCATGTCGATGACCTCGAACAACTCATCACCGATACCTGCTCGCGTCACTCCTGTCCCTCTTGCTCCGGCCCGCCCGGCGTCGTCTCCGCCAGGAGCCAGGCAAAGTAACTCTTCTCGACGCTCTCGATCGGCAGCACCAGGATCGCCGGGGTCTCATAGGAATGCATCGCCTTCACGGCAGCCGAGACCTGCTCGCTCAGGAGCGCACGGGTCTTGATGATCATGACCACCTCCTCGCCGCGCTCGAGCGCACCGTTCCACCAGTAGTGGGAGATCACGCCGGGAAGGATGTTGACGCAGGCGCATAGCCGCCGCTCGACCAGCGCACGGCCGGCTTCCTCCGCCTCGACAAGGGAGGGATAAGTCGTATAGACGAACACCGCACGTTCCGTGTTCATGAGCGTCTCCTTATGCTTAATGCGCGACCTGATGTGCGCATACCCGATGCTTCCACCGAAAGCTTAAGCTTGTACCGGATGCTTCATGCGTCGCCGGCAGCAGCCGGCACCCCCGTAATGGCACCCCGCAATCTCCCGCAGCCAGAAGCCGAAAGCGTGGTCCGATGAGTTCTACCACCCCGAGCTACGAGCACATCGCCTTCGTGGCAAGCCTCAATCCTGAAGCCACGGAGGCCTGTGAGCGCCTGAGCCAGCACTACGGCAACGCCGCGCCGGAGACCGCCGACGTGATTGTCGCGCTTGGCGGCGACGGCTTCATGCTGCAGACGCTGCATCGCTTCATGAGCACTGGCAAGCCGATCTACGGCATGCACCGCGGCACCATCGGGTTCCTGATGAACGAATACAGCGCCGAGCATCTGCAGCAACGGCTCGCGGCTGCGCGCAAGACCGCGGTCCACCCGTTGCTGATGGAAGCCCGTGACGGCAAGGGACAGGTCCATCGCTCGCACGCTTTTAACGAGGTCTCCTTGTTCCGCCAGACATCGCAGGCGGCACATCTGCGCATCATGGTCGACGACAAGGAGCGCATGGCGGAGCTCGTCGCCGACGGCGTCCTGGTCGCTACGCCCGCCGGCTCGACCGCCTACAACTTCTCTGCCCAAGGCCCGATCATTCCGATCAGCGCCTCGCTGCTCGCGCTCACGCCGATCAGCCCGTTCCGGCCGCGGCGCTGGCACGGCGCGCTTCTGCCCGACACCGCTCGAGTTGAGATCGAGGTGCTTTCGCCCGAGCGGCGACCGGTCGCCGCGGTCGCCGATCATGTCGAGGTGCGCGGCGTGCATGCGGTCGAAGTCCATATGGACAGTGGCATCGCCACGAATCTTCTCTTCGATCCCGGCCACAGCCTGGAGGAGCGCATCCTGCGGGAGCAGTTCGGGTATTGAGGCGTTGAGATGAGGAAAGCCCTAAGATTCACTATGTTCTTCATGGCCGAGACCAGTCCCGGCCATCCACGTCCTTGACGCGCACCTAGCTTTCACACCGTGCCTCAGACGTGCTGAAATCCAAAAATGATCCAGATCAACGGAACGAGAAGCGCTGGAAGAAGCGTCAAAGTCACGGAGAATGCAACCCCTACCCAAAAGATGCGAGGGCGCATAGCCTCAGTTCGCTCGGTATCGCCCCATGACCAAAGTAGCTCCGTGATCCATCCCAGCGTGTAGGCAAGGTTTGCGAATACGCCATATGCAATTGCTCCGAAGAACATCAAGAGTGGCTCAATGATGTCTTCACCTGGCAGGGCGAAATGACTCCCGATCAGGACGATTGCTGCTCCGGAGAGAGCACCGGCAACAAGCATGAGAATGTTGAATGGGATGCGGCGAAGCTCCCACCAAATGACCGAATCCCAAGGACGTCGCATCGCAGCACGCTGCCATGCCACGCCACGCCACCACAACACAAGGCACTGCCCACCCTCATCATTACCGTTTTCTAAATAGGTCTCAAAATCAACGGCGCCCGGCTCGCACAGGGCGCCGCCATCACCGTGCAAGACTGCGCGTTAGGCTACGGCCGGAACAACCGCGGATCAAACGTGAACGAAGTGACGGCGACGATCGTGATCCGGATAGCGGCTGAATGCCGGTGATTGATCAGCACGTTGCGATCGAGCACGCCGGCGATCGGCATGATGACGGAGGGGACGAATAGGATCGGTTCGCTGGCTTGATCGAGCCACGCATCGCCGAGCTGTTGTGAATGCGTTTCCCGCATATCCCAATCGGCCGGCAGGTCGCCGATCTCGATATTACGCACTGCGATATCGTCAGGAACGTCGTATGCCACGATCGCCTGGTCCGGCAGCAATCCCGGATCGGTGACGTGCACGCGCTTCTCCAATGCCGACAGCGACGGCACGGTCGCGCAGTATGTGACAGGGCGGCCCTTCGTATTCCAGCGGCCGTTGTTGTGAAGTCCATACCCACCGTCGAAGTCGCGCGCGCGCCGCACGCTCGACAGCCGCCAAAGGCGCATCTAGGCTGCCGCTCCCCAATCGATCTTGGCCAGAATCTGCTCGACCACACGAGCGCCGGAGTCAGTCTGGGCGACATCGAGCGGTGTCTTGTCGTCCAGAACCCGCAAGGCCTCGCGCAGCCAGCGGTTGGCTTTCTCCGCATCGCCGAGAACGTCCTCCGCCAAAGCCTGAATGCGCGTCAAGCGAACCAGGCGGTCCGACTCCTCGACGGTAAGGCGCTCTTTCCTCGCTCTTCGATGCCGCTGCGTGCGCGCGGGAATAATGTAGCGCCAGATTTCCTGATCCGAGAATCCGATGCGCTTGATGCAAGTAAGCACTCGCAACGGAATGCGACGATTGACAAGGCGGGCGAGGTCAGCATCCGACACCACGTCCTCACCCAACACGGAACGTCCACCGAGCTTCCGGTAGACGCTCTCGACAACGGGATGCAGTTTCGCCATTCGGGGCCTCGTGCGGCAATATGCCCATAACATAGTCGGCATCTTGCCGCAAGGCAAGCCCTCTCGGCCGACACTTCAGCGACGCAGATCAAACGCTCTAATTCAGCTTCAACAGCCGCGCCGCGTTGCCGCCCATCACTTTTTCGCGCTGCGCCGGCGTCATGCCGATCTGATCCATCATCTTGAGCGCCGGCAGCTTGAGCGGGATCAGCGGCGGGGAGTCGGTGCCGAACAGAAAACGATCCTCGCCAATCGTCTTGAGGCACATCTCGGCGGCGAGCGGCGTGTAGGAGGCGGAATCGAAATGCATCATCTTGAGGTAGTGGCTGGGCGGGTGCTTGATCAGCATCGGCTCGTAGGAGCCGAGGAAGAAACAGAAGTCCTGCAGCTCGTAGGCATAGTCCATGCGCCCGATCACCTCGCACATGCCGCCGCCGAGATGGCTGCCAACGAGCTTCAGGGTCGGGAATTGCTCGAAGATGCCGCGCACGATCAGGCGCGCGAGCGACAGACAATTGTCGGCGGGCCGGCCGATGCTTGAGGCCAGCCGATAGTCGGCCATCGCCGGCGTCGTGCAATCGCCAGGATGCACGAATACGGGAATGTCGAGATCGGTGACGAGCTTGAAGAACGGCCGCGCCGCGTCCTCGTCGGGATAGTGGCCCTGGTGGCTCGAATTGATGATCACCGCACGCGCATCATCCTGCTTCACCGAGCGCTCGAGCTCCTTGAGGCATTCGTCGCCGCCGCCCGGCACGCAGGTCGCCATCAGCACAAATTTATCGGGGTTCTGGTCGCGGCATTTGGCAAGATAGCGGTTCGAGCTTTCGAGCGCCGTCGCGGTCTCCTTGGTGGTCTTGCAGAAGCGCAGATAGTGCACCGCGTTGCTGATCACGGTCCGGTCGAGGCCCGCGAGCTTGTGTGCCGCCAGCACGTTCTCTGGCGTCATCGGGCACTTGCCCTTCCAGTAAGGGTTCACCTGGTCCTTGATGTCATGGATGTGCACATGCCAGTCGATCAGCAAAGTTCGTCTCCGTTGTCTGCAGGTCTGGGTCAGAGCCTATTGAATACCGAGGATCATCTTCAGCGTCACCAGGGCCTCGGCAGGCGTCGCAATGGTGCGCTCGACGATCGCGGCGAGGGCCTTCCCGCGCGCCGGCGTCACATCGAGGCCACGCTTCTGCGCATCGGCGCGAAACTCCGGATCAGCCGCCATGGCGTCGAAGGCGCCGCGCAGGAGCGCGACCCGTTCGGGCAGCACGTTCGGCGGCCCCACCACGCTCCAGCCGATGCCGGCGTCGGAATTCTGGAATTCGAAGATGCGCCGCCCCTCCTCGGTCTTCGCCAACGTGCCGATCAGCGGAACGTCGGCAAGCTCCGGATGCGAGGTGACGCCGGCCTGGAACGGGATCACCACAAATCTGTCGCGCAGCCACTGGGCGCGCTGGGTCTTTAGCAGCGTCCATGACGCCATGCGGCCGTCGGCCTCGCCGCGCTCAACCGCGAGGTCGACGTCGGGGCCGCCGCGATAGCCGCTGACGATCTTGAACCTGGTGTCGGCGAGCGCATTGAGCAGCGTCGGCGTGATGAAGGTCTCGCTGGTCGGCCCCCAGGAGCCGGCGACGACCGGGATGCGGCGCAGGTCCTCCGCGGTTCTCACGCCGGTGCGCGCCGCGATGAACATCACGCCCGGATAGGTCGCGAGCGTGCCGATCCAGTTGAACCGGCGCGCGTCGTACTTGGCTGTCTCCGGCCGCAGCCGCTGATTGATCGCGACGTCGCGCGGCAGGATCGCCAGCTCGGTGCCATCCTGCGCCGCCTTCTCGGCGAAATGCATAATGCCGACCAGGCCGCCGGCGCCCGGTTGATATTGCACCGTCATCGCGGGTTGGCCGGGAAGATGCCGGGGAAGGTGGATGGCAGCGAGCCGGGCGTAGAGGTCGTAGGAGCCGCCCGGCTCGAACGTGATCATCAGCTTGAGGGTCTTGTTGCGGAAGACATCGGCGTCACCCTGCGCCAGCGCCGAGGGACCCGTCATGGCGCACAGCACAACCAGCGCCATGAGACGGAGCGCCGCCCGCATCATTGTTTTCCTCCGGTACGACGCGGTTGGTCCGCGCTGTCGTATCGAACGCAATCTAGGGGGAGCGGGTACCGCAGTTCAAGCGTCCGCGACCCGATAGCCGATGCCAGGCTCGGTCAGCACGATCTGCGGGTCGTCGGGCTTGTCCTCGATCTTCTGGCGCAGCTGGCCGACATAGACCCGCAGATACTGCGTATCCTCGGTATGCGCCGGGCCCCAGACCGCAGTGAGGATCTGCTTGTGCGTCAGCACCCGGCCGGCATGGCGGGCGAGGAACGACAGCAGCTCGAACTCCTTCGGCGTGAGCTTGATCTCCGCGCCCGCGCGCGTGACGCGGTGGCGCACCGCATCAATCTCGACCCCGCCCACGCGCAAGAGCGGCGTCTCCGATTTGCGCAGCATGCGATGGCGGAGCGCTGTGCGCATGCGGGCCATCAGCTCGCCGACCTGGAACGGCTTGTTGACATAGTCATCGGCGCCGAGATCGAGCGCGTCGATCTTCTCCGCCTCGCGCTCGCGCGCCGAGAGCACGATGATCGGCAGGTCGGACCATTCGCGGGCGCGTTGGATCACCTGCTTGCCATCGCCGTCAGGAAGCCCGAGATCAAGCAGCACAATGTCGGGGGCGTCAGCGGCGATCCGTCTGAGCGCTTCCGCGACCGTGCCGGAGCTGATCATCTCATAGTCATTGGCCTCGAGCGCCGGCTTGAGAAAGCGCAGGATCGCCACCTCGTCGTCGACCACCAGCACGCGTGTCTTCCCCATCACGCAGGTTCCTTCCGAGCAAAGGACAATGTCATGCGGGTTCCGTGGCCGCTTGCAACAGGGCTCTCGGCCGCGATCGTCCCGCCATGAGCCTCCATGATGCCCTTGGAGATGGCAAGACCAAGCCCTGTGCCCTGCCCGCCGTCGGTCTCGGAATCCTGCGCCTTGACGAACTTGTCGAAGATGCGCGGGAGGGCGTCGGGCGCGATGCCGGGGCCATCGTCGACGACGTGGATAGCAACCTGTTCGGGTGTGACACTCGCGGTCACCACAACACGGGTCTGCGAAGGCGTGTGCGCGACCGCGTTGGCAATGAGATTGCCGACGGCCTGCTCGATCAGCGTCGCGTCAGCCCGCACCAGTGGGAGATCAGCTGGCAAGCCAATCTCGAATGTCTGCGGGGCACCACGCCGGCGCGCAACGCCGGCCACACGCCCGACGATGTCCTTGAGATCGATCCAGTCGAGCCGCAGCTCGAGCGCGCCGGCATCGATGCGCGTGATCGCGAGCAGGTTGCGCACCATGGCGTCGAGGCCTTCGGCCTCGCTCTTGATCTGCCCGAGCAGATCTCTCTTGGCCTGAGGATCGAGCCGGTCCTCGTAGTCGATCAGGCTCGTCGCCGCACCCAGGATCGACGACAGCGGCGTGCGAAAATCATGCGAGATCGATGCGAGCAACGTGTTGCGCACACGTTCGGCTTCCGCCGCCGAGCGCGCGCTCACCATCTCGCGCGTGAGCGAGGCGCGGTCGACGGCGGACGCTGCCTGCTCCGACAGGGCATCGAGCAGCGCCCGCGCCTCCGAATCGAGCGGCGCCGCGTCCTTGTCCTTGGCCACGCCGACCACTCCGAGCGTGCGCTCGCCGATGCGCAGCGGCACGAAGAACCACGGGATGATCGGCAGCGTATTGGTGCCGGTGCCGGCGGGCTCCACATGGCTGAAAGCCCAGCGCGCCGCTGTCATCGCGGCCGCATCGAGGGTATCCTCCGGCGGCCACGCGGCGGTGAGCTCGAGCTCGCCGTCGCGCGCCAGCATGACGAGCGCAGGCCGGCCAAGGCTCGCATGGATCTCGCTGGCGGCACCCTCGGCGACCGCATCGAGCGCGGCCAGCCCCGACAGCCTGCGGGTGAACTCGTAGAGGCGGCGGGTCGCCCGCATGCGGCTCGCGGATGCCGCGGCCTGCTCGCGAGCGCGGCCCGCAAGCGCGGAGGCCACGACCGCCACAATGAGAAATGTCACCAACGCGATGAGCTCATAGGGCTCCGCGATGGTGAAGGTATGGATCGGCTCAATGAAGAAGAAGTTGAACGTCAGAAACGATAGCACCGATGCATAGATCGCCGGCCAGATACCGAACCGCACAGCGGTCAGCAGCACCGCGAGCAGGAATATGACCGAGAGATTCGGCAGTGGCGTCACCCGCGTGAGCAGCTTCCCGATCGCAACCGCGGCACCGACCGCGAGCGTCGCGTAGATGAAAGACAGCGGCTCGACGAGCCAGCCGGGCGACACCCGCGCCGGCCGCGCCGGCGCAGCGTCGGTCTCGCGCGTCACCACGTGCACCGCAATCCCGGGGCTTCGCCGCATCAGCTCGTGGGGCAATGAGCGGCGCAGCAATTCTCCGAAAAACCCGCCCTGCGAGCGGCCAACGACAATCTGGGTGACGTTTTCGAATTTGGCGAAACGGAGAAGCTCGGCCGGGAGATCGCTGCCAGTGAGCGTCTGCGTCTCGGCGCCAAGGCTCTCAGCGAGCTTCATCGCCTCGTCGAGGCGCGCACGGGCGGCGCCCTCGATGCTCGCCCCGGGACGCTCCACAGTGACGGCGAGCCAAGGCGCGTCCATGAGGTCGGCGAGGCGCTTGGCCGTGCGCACAACCGTGGGCGAGATCGGGTCGGGGCCGATGCAGGCGAGGATGCGCTCGCCCGCCGCCCAGGGGCCTTCGATCGCCTGCGCCTGCATGTGCTCAATGAGCGCGTGATCAATCCGCTCGGCGGCACGGCGGAATGCCAGCTCGCGCAATGCGGTCAGATTCTGCGGCCGGAAGAAGTTGTCGACCGCACGGGCCGCGGTGTCGTGCACGTAGATCTTGCCTTGCGCGAGCCGCTTGAGCAGCTCGTCGGGCGGGAAATCGACGAGCACGATCTCATCGGCCTTGTCGAACACCGTGTCGGGCACGGTCTCGCGCACCCGCACTTTGGTGATCTTCTGGATCACATCGTTGAGGCTTTCGAGATGCTGGATGTTCAGCGTGGTCCAGACATCGATCCCGGCCGCGAGCAATTCGTCGATATCCTGCCAGCGTTTGGGGTGGCGGCTGCCCGGCACATTGGTGTGGGCATATTCGTCCACCAGGAGCAGGCTCGGCCGCCGCGCCAGTGCCGCGTCGAGATCGAACTCTTTCATCACCTGATTGCGGTAGATGATCGGCTTGCGCGGCAAGCTTTCCAGGCCGAGGATCAACTGCTCGGTCTCGGTCCGGCCGTGCGTCTCAACGAGGCCCGCCACGACTTCGCGCCCGCCGACCTTCTCGCCGTGCGCCGAAGTGAGCATGGCGTAGGTCTTGCCGACGCCCGGTGCAGCGCCGAGAAAAATCTTCAGATGCCCCCGCCCCTCCTTGTTGGCACGGGCGAGAAGCGCGTCAGGCGAAGCTCTCTGAACGTCGGCGCCGGGCATCGGTATAGTTTACGACTACAGCTTGTCGAGCGCGAGATTGAGCTTGAGGACATTCACGCGTGGTTCGCCGAACAGGCCGAGGGTGCGCCGCTGGATCTGGCTCTCGACCAGAGCGCGCAGGCGCTCCGGCGGCAGCCCGCGCGCCTGCGCCACCCGCGGCACCTGGAAATAGGCCGCGTCTGGCGAGATATCCGGATCAAGCCCGCTGCCAGAAGTCGTCACCAGGTCGATCGGAACAGGCGCGGAAGGGTTCTCCGCCTTGAGCCGCTCGACGTCGGCCGTGATGCGATCGGACAGCGCCCTGCTGGTCGGCCCGAGGTTCGAGCCGCCGGAGTTCGCGGCGTTGTAGGGCGCCTCCACCGTCTTCGAGGCATCCTGCGGATCGGGCGCCGTCGTGGCCGACGGGCGGCCATGGAAATATTTCGCGTCGTTGAACGGCTGCCCGACCAGCGACGATCCGATCACCTTGCCATCCTGCACGATCAGACTGCCTTGCGCCTGCGTCGGAAACAGCACCTGAGCAATGCCTGTCATCGCCAGGGGATACAGAAGCCCGGTGATCAGTGTGAGGCCGATCAGCACGACAACGGCGGGGCGAAGTTGCTTGAGCATGACAGAGCCTCCTTAAGCCAGGTGAAGCGCGCTGACCGCGAGATCGATCGCCTTGATGCCGATGAACGGCAGCACAATCCCACCCACGCCATAGATCAGGAGATTGCGCCGCAGCAGCGACGCCGCCCCGATCGGGCGATACTTGACGCCTTTGAGCGCCAGCGGAATGAGCGCGATGATGATCAGCGCGTTGAAGATGATCGCCGAGAGGATCGCGCTCTGCGGAGTCGACAGCCCCATGATGTTGAGCACCTGCAACTGGGGGTAAAACGCCACGAAGATCGCCGGGATGATGGCGAAGTATTTCGCCACATCGTTGGCGATAGAGAATGTGGTCAGCGCACCGCGCGTCATCAAGAGCTGTTTACCAATCTCAACCACCTCGATCAGCTTGGTCGGGCTCGAGTCGAGATCAACCATGTTGCCGGCCTCGCGTGCGGCCTGGGTGCCGCTCTGCATGGCGACACCGACGTCGGCCTGCGCCAGCGCTGGCGCGTCGTTAGTGCCATCGCCGCACATCGCGATCAGCCGGCCCTGCGCCTGCTCGTCGCGGATGTAGCGCAGCTTGTCCTCAGGCGTCGCTTCCGCGATGAAGTCATCGACGCCTGCTTCTGACGCGATCGCCGCCGCGGTCACCGGATTGTCGCCCGTGATCATCACGGTCTTGATCCCCATGCGGCGCAATTCCGCGAACCGTTCCTTGACGCCGGGCTTCACGACGTCCTTGAGGTGGATCACCCCGAGGATGCGACCGCCGTCGGCGAGCGCGAGCGGAGTGCCGCCCGTGCGGGCGATCTTGTCGACCGCTGCCCGGAACTGAGCCTGCGGCTCCTTGAGGCCGTCCTGCTCGAACGCGAAGCGCAGCACGGAGTCGATCGCGCCTTTGCGCAGCCTGCGGCTGCCGATATCGACGCCTGAGAGCCTCGTCAGAGCGGAGAATTCAATGAACCTGGCATCGGCCGGCGTCGGCTTGCGCTGCACGCCATATTTCTCCGTCACGAGCGTCAGAATGGAGCGGCCTTCTGCGGTCTCGTCGGCTTCGCTTGCGAGTAGCGCTGCCTCCGCTGCTTCCCGCTCGCTCACGCCCGGAACCGGAATGATCTCGGTCGCCAGCCGGTTGCCGAAGGTGACGGTGCCGGTCTTGTCCAGAAGCAGCGTATCGACGTCGCCTGCCGCCTCGACCGCACGCCCCGACAGCGCCAGCACATTGAAGCGTACCAGCCGGTCCATGCCGGCGATGCCAATCGCAGAGAGGAGCGCGCCGATGGTGGTGGGGATCAGCGTCACAAACAAAGCGACCAGAACCACGACCGAGATCGCGCCGCCCGCATAGGCCGCATAGCTCGGGATGGTCGCGGTCGCGAACACGAAGATGATGGTGAGGCCGGCGAGCAGAATGTTGAGCGCGATCTCATTCGGAGTCTTCTGCCGCTCGGCGCCCTCCACCAGCTTGATCATGCGGTCCAGGAATGACGAGCCGGGCGACGAGGTGATGCGTATGATGATGCGATCGGAAATGACCGTGGTGCCACCGGTAACCGCAGAGCGGTCGCCACCGGACTCGCGGATCACCGGCGCGGATTCGCCGGTGATCGCCGCCTCGTTCACTGAAGCGATGCCTTCGATCACCTCGCCGTCGCCCGGAATGAGGTCGCCAGCCTCGCACACCACGAGATCGCCCGCTTCCAGATCCTCCGCCGGCACGCCCTCGTAAAGCTCATGGTTGTCTGGCATGACGAGGCGCTTGGCACGCGTCTGCGTACGTGTCTGACGCAGCGTGTCGGCCTGCGCCCGACCCCGCCCTTCGGCGACCGCCTCGGCGAAATTGGCAAACAGCACGGTGAACCATAGCCACAGAACGATCTGCAGCTCGAACGCGTCATTCTGCCCACCGGTTACGATCTCCCGAGCCAGGACCGCGGTGGTCAGCGCGCTCACGACCTCGAGCACGAACATGACCGGACTCTTGATCAGTGTGCGCGGATCGAGCTTGACGAACGCCTGTCCGATCGCCGGCACAACGATCGCCGGATCGAGCAGCGTGGCTGCAGGCGTCCGCTTGCGCAGCTTTGAGGTTTCCATGACGACAACTCCGAAGATGAATGCTCAGAACAGGCCGCCGCCCGCCAGATGCTCGGCGACCGGGCCCAGCACCAGCGCGGGGAAGAATGTCAGCCCACCCATGATCAGGATCACGCCGACCAGAAGCCCGACGAACAGGCCGCCGGTGGTCGGGAAGGTGCCGCTTGAGGCGGCGACGAGCTTCTTCTGCGCAAGCGAGCCGGCGATCGCCATCGCCGGGATGATCATGAGGAAGCGCCCCACCAGCATCGTCACCGCGCCGCTGAGATTGTAGAACGGCGTATTGCCCGAAAGCCCCGCAAAGGCCGAGCCGTTGTTGCCGGCCTGGGACGAGTAGGCGTAGAGCACCTCACTGAAGCCGTGCGGACCCGCATTCGCCATCGACGCAGCAGCCGGCGGATAGACGACCGCGACCGCGGTGAAGCCCAGAATCACCAGTGGCAGGATCAGTATGGCAAGCATCGCCATCTTGACCTCCTTGGCCTCGATCTTCTTGCCGACATATTCCGGCGTGCGGCCCACCATCAGGCCCGCGACGAAGACCGTGAGCACCGCGAACAGCAGCATGCCGTAAAGGCCCGCGCCGACGCCGCCGACGATGATCTCGCCAAGCTCGATGTTGATCAGCGGGACCATGCCGCCTAGCGCCGTGAAGGAATCGTGCATGGCGTTGACGGCGCCGCAGGAAGCGGCGGTGGTGATCACCGCGAACAGCGCGGACGCCGCGATACCGAAGCGGACCTCCTTGCCCTCCATGTTGCCGCCGGTGAGGCCGAGGGCATCCAGCATGGGGGTGCCGGAGGCTTCGGCCCAGTAGGTCACGAGCACGCCGGTCAGGAACAGCACGCCCATCGCGGAGAGCAACGCCCAGCCCTGCCGCTCGTTGCCGACCGTGCGACCGAACACATTGGTCAGCGCGGCGCCGAGCGCGAAGATCGAGATCATTTGCAGGAAGTTCGAAATTGCGTCCGGGTTCTCGAACGGATGCGCCGCATTGGCATTGAAGAAGCCGCCGCCATTGGTGCCGAGCATCTTGATTGCGACCTGGCTCGCCACCGGGCCGACCGCGATCGTCTGCCTGGCCCCTTCGAGCGTGGTTGCATCCACGTAGGGACCGAGTGTCTGCGGTATTCCAAGCCACACGAGAATGAGCGCAAGGGGCACGCAGATCGGCAGCAGGACATAGAGCGTGCAGCGGGTCACATCGACCCAGAAATTGCCCACTGTGCGCACCGAGGCGCGCGCAAAGCCGCGAATGAGCGCAACGGCAAGCACGATGCCGGTCGCCGCCGAGAGGAAATTCTGGTGGGTCAGGCCGAGCATCTGCACGAGATACGACATCGTGCTTTCGCCGCCGTAGTTCTGCCAGTTGGTGTTGGTGACGAAGCTCGCAGCTGTGTTGAAGGCAAGATCGGGCGCGACCGCGTCCTGCCCCGCCGGATTGAACGGCAACACCGCCTGCAGACGCATCAGCCCGTAGAGCAGGACAAAGCCGCCGACATGAAACAGCAGCATCGACACCGTGTAGGTGGTCCAATGCTGCTCTTGCTTCTCGGCAACGCCCGACACTCGGTAAAGGAACGCCTCTACCGGCCGCAGCACCGGCGTGAGCCAGGTCTGCTCACCATTGAAGACGCGCGTCATATAGCCGCCCAGGAAGGGCGTCAGCGCCAGAACGATCGCGCAAAAGAGGGCGATCTGAATGAAGCCAGTCGTGGTCATGTTGACACCCGCTCAGAAGCGTTCCGGTCGCAGCAGCGCATAGGCGAGATAGATCAGCAGCAGGACGGTCACAGTGCCGGCGATCGAATAGTCGAGGGTCACGGAAGCCTCCTCAGAGCCGGTCACAGGCAAAGACGTAGAGGATCGACGCGGCGAAGAACGCCACGCCAGCAGTCAGTAAAGCGAGATCAAGCATCGATCGCTCCCTTCCTTTGCCGCGGAGCGATCATCCACATAGGGAGGTGGAGGTAAGGAAGCGATGCGGAATTGCTGGGCGCTATATCAAGGAAAAATAAAGGCGCGCCGGGTTGGTCGCGCCTTGGGCTAACGGGTCTTCAGCACGGCAGGAAGACGTTGAAGCAATAGCCTCTGGTGCCGGATTGGTCGTAGCAAGGGAAAATACCGTTGCTTAGCGAGTAGCCCTGACCCCGGGCTTGCCGCCATCGTTGCCAAGCCGTGTCTTGCGTGGCCAATGGCCCGATCCGACGGGAGCATCCCTGCACGAAACGCAGCGTGCTTGGCGCCGACAACTGGCCCTGGTCAAAACGGCTGACCTGTGATTGCGCCGCCGGCGGCGCCATCAGGACGACGCTTGCAACGGCGCCGGCAATGCAGAGTGCAAATCGATCCATGAAAGCCTCCTCTGGTCGTCTTGTCGTCCCTCCGTGCCGGTATTGCGCCTCGGCTTGTTAAGTATGCTGCATAGGGTCGCACCCCGGCGCTCGCCACGGCAGGACACATCGTCGGATCATCGCCACCCTGCTTGGTGACCCCGCTTGGGCAAACGAGAGATCGACACGAATCCTTGTCGATGTCTTGATGACAGAACCGGTTGTTTAATGCTCATATCAACGGCAAAAGTTGTCAAGAGTCGACGTCGCAACAGTTGGCGACGAAATCAGAATGGAGCAATCTAGGTCGTCATCGACGGTCAAACCTGGGGCCACGGGATGAAATCGATACTGGTTCCGATCGAGAACATTGAAGGCATGGCATCGGCGCTGGAAACCGCGCTGCTGCTGGCGCACTTGCGCGGGAGCTACATTGAGGGCTTTGCACTGCGCTTTGCCATCAGCGAGTTCATCGCGATCGATCCGGCAGGCAGCATACCGCTTGAAACCTACCGGCAGGATAGCCTGGAGGAAGCCGCTGCAGCGCGCCAGCTGTTCGAGACGTTCATGCAGAACCACAATGTGCCGCAGGCGAGCGGGCCGCCCAGTGGCCTTTGTTTCAGCTGGCTCGACAATGCCCCGGCGGGCGAGGGCTTCGTCGGCAGCTATGGCCGCGTGTTCGACGTCACGGTGCTCGGCCGGCCTACTGCCAACACGGTCGGGCTGCATAACCGCGCCATCGAGTCGAGTCTGTTCGAGAGCGGCCGCCCGGTCCTGCTGGCGCCGCCCAAGGCGCCATCGCAGATCGCCACGACGATCATGGTGCATTGGAACGGGAGCCCCGAGCAGGCGCGCACGACTGCCTTTGCCATGCCACTCCTGCAGCAGGCGCGCCGCGTGATCGTGCTGGGCGTTGCCGGTGGACAGGGTGTCTCCGGCCCGCCTGCCGACCAGGTGGTCGCCTCTCTCAAGCGCAACGGTGTTGCTGCAGAGCTGATGAGCCTCGGGCTTGAGGGCCGCAGCACCGGCGAGGTGGTGCTGGCGGCCGCGAAGGCGCAAGGCTGCGACCTGCTGGTCAAGGGCGCCTTCACCCAAAGCCGGCTGCGGCAGATGATCTTCGGGGGCACCACCAGCCACATCCTGGCCAACGCCGATCTGCCGGTGCTGATGGCGCATTGAGCAGACTTTCAGGCTCGCCCGCCGGGGGACGGCTCACTCCTGCTGCAGGCCGAACTCCTGCACGGTCTGCTGCACCTCGGCGAGCGTCTGGTCGATTATCCGCCGCAGCTCCGTGGGCGTCGAAGAACCCGGGATTGATCCGCCACGCTCGGTCGAGGCTTGGTACTCCGGCCCCGCTACGATCGCTGCGATATGGCGATTGAGCACATCGATGATCGGCTGCGGCGTGCCGGCACCGGCACAGATTCCGAGCCAGCCAAAACGCACGAAATCGATGCCCTGCTCCCGCAAGGTCGCCACCTGCGGCGCGCTCTTGAGCCGCTCGGTGTTGGAGACACCCAGGATCTTGAGCTGCTTTTCCTGCGCCAGCGGCAGCAGCTGAATCATCGGCGCGACATAGAACTGCACGCGGCCCGGGATCATATCCTGCACGATCTGGGTGCCGGCGCGATACGGCACGCGGTTCATGCTGATGCCCGCCAGTCGCTCGAGCTGACGGGCGAAAATCTCCTGCGCCGATCCGGGCCCGAGCGTGCCGTAGCTGATCTCGCCAGGATGCGTCTTGGCATAGCGCACGAAGCTCGCGATATCGGTCGCCGGCACGACGTTCGCGAGCCCGATCCCGTAATAGTACCTGGCGATGAGCGAGATCGGGGCGAGGTCATCGAGCTTGTATTGTGGGTTCTTGTAGACCGCGATGTTGATCGATTCAAAATGCGTACAGAGGAGAAGTGTGTAGCCATCGCGCGGCTGCGCCAACACCTCGCGCGTCGCCAGCATGCCGGCAGCCGCCGGCTTGTTCTCGACCACCACCCGCTGGCCGAGCAGGTCCCCGAGCTTGTCGGCGATAAGGCGCGCCGGGATGTCAGTCGGGCCGCCAGCGGCAAACCCGACGATCAGCCGCAACGGCCGGGTTGGGTAGGCGCCCTGCGCTGAGGCGGCCGGCGCCAGGCCGGACACGAGTGCGACCAGGCTCAAGAAAAACTGCGCATATCGCATGTATCGCATTCCGCCCTCCCCGCCTCCCTATTGGCCGCCAAACCCGCCACACTATGTCCAAAGGGCCTTGCTGGCGAGCCGCGCACCTTCGGCAAGGCTTGCGAATTTCGCCCACACGATCTCGGGCTCGACCTCGGGTGGCTGATTGAGCGCAAGCGTCGAGGCAAAGCCGCAGTCGCTGCCGGCGATAACGCGCTCGCGCCCAACGACGCCGGCCAGCCGCACGATCCGCTCGGCGACGAGATCGGGATGCTCGACGATGACCGAGGCGTGCGTAATGCAGCCCGGGATCAGCACCTTGTCGTCCGGCAGCTTCACATGCTCCCACACCCGCCATTCGTGCTCATGACGCGGATTGGCCATCTCGAACGAATAGTAGCCGGCCTTGATGGCGATGATGAGATCGGCGAGATGCTTCAACTCCATGTCGCTCACGCGCGGTCCCATGTTGATGCCATAGCAGGTGTGGTGGCGCACGCGATCGGGCGGAATGTTGCGAAGCGCGTGGTTGAGCAGCTCGATGCGGCGGCGCGCCCAGCGGCGCGCATCCTCGATCGCCTCCCCGGGCGTGAGCATGTAGTGCATGGCGAGGCGCGGATCGTCGATCTGCACCATGAAGCCCGCCGCCACGATGGCTTCGTATTCCTCGCGGATCGCTTCGGCGACAGCCTCGACATGCTCGTCGTCAGTCTTGTAGTAGCGGTTCTCCATCGTGCCGGCGCAGCTCGATGGCGACACCGAAGGCATGAAGACGCCGACCGGCGCGTCTGCCCCAAGCGCGGACTTGAGATTGGCAATGTCCTCCGCGAGCTGCTTGTGGCCGGTGTATTTGATCAGGCCGGTGCAGGCGAGCCTCGCCTGCGCCGAGCCTGAATGCACGCCGCCCTTATAGAACATCGGAAACGCCATGTTCTCGCGGGTCTGCCGCTCCCCGGCTTTTGGCGTGATCGGCTCGAGCCCCGACAGCCGGTCGACCATATAGTGCTGGAAGCTTGTCTTCGACTGCTCACCATCACTGACGATGTCGATGCCGAGCGCGCGCTGCTTTTGCACGATATCCTTGACCGCCTCGGTGGTTTCGCGGGCAAGCGCGGCAGCGTCGAACGACTGGCGGTTCATGCGGGCGAGCAGCAAGGCTGACAGCGAGGTCCGGCGCGGCAGGCTTCCCGCGTGAGTGGTGAGAATGCGACGTTCGCGCGCGGCAAGACTGGCCATGACTGTCCTTTTTTGATCCGGCAACCCAGCTTGCGCCGCAGAGCTGCGGCGCCCGCGTGTTCCGACCGAATTCGAGTAGGATGTCAAGCTGCGCCTGCGTTGGGCACCGGCCCAAGTCAACAGCTTAAAGTCGACAGATAAAGTCAACAGCTCAAAGTCAACAACCGCTCAATTGCAGCTCGACCGGCGCCAGCCTCCTGAGCAGCGTCGCGATCTCATCCACCTTCGCAAACGAGATGCCGGCCCGTATGCAGATCACTGCGCGCACCGGCGATAGCGGCGGCAGATAGTGCTCCTCGGCGATGACCAATGATTTTTCCATGTGGCGCCGAGACGTAGCCATGAGACCGATGCCCGCGCCCACAGCGGCGGTCCGCGCATAATAGTCAGAGCTCGTAAATGTCACCCGATAGGCAAGCCTCGCACGTTCCAAGGCTTTGATCGACGGCTGGTCCACGGGGCTCCCGGGCCAGCAGATCAGTGGAATCGGAGCCCCTGGGCTCAGGACAAAGTCGCGGCCGCGCACCCAGACGGGATCTTCCTGCCACTCGGCAAGAACGTCGCACCCACTCGGCGGTTCCATCAGGCATGCGATATCGATGTATCCGTCGGACAGATTCTTCGCGATGACGTCGCTCGCGTTGCCGCAAATCACCGTGAGCCGATCAATCCAGCCTTCCTCGGTCGCGATCTTGATGAAATCGACCGCGTACGTCGTGCATATTCCGACCCGCACAAGCTGGGAATCAGAGGCCGATCCCGCAAGCGCGAGGATCTGGTCATTGGCGGCCAGCATCGTCCGCGCATGCCTGAGCACCAGCCCGCCCAGCGGCGTAAGGACGATAGCGCCTGGGCCGGTACGCTCGAAAAGGGTGCCGCCGACCAGTGTCTGGGCTCGCTTGACCTGCGCGCTGATCGCGGGTTGAGTCAGGCCGAGCTTGGCGCCGGCCCTTGAATAGCTGCCGAGATCCGCTATCGCCACCAACGTTCGAATGACCTCAATCGGAATGTTGATTCCCTCATACCGACGATGCATCGCTACCCCTTTTTGGCGCCCGACCCCTCTGGGGCCCCCGCCTGCAATTCGTCCCAAACAACTCTACCGCGCACCGAAATATTGCATGACGTCTTGCTATGAGACTCTGCTGATCACTCCCTCAAATAGCACAGATCTACTGTCTAAAGCTGTAAAAGCCTCAGCATATCCGTTGGTTCCAGCAGTGAGCTCTTTGGCCGCGCGCAACACACTCGCGCACGGCGAACTAAACGCTTGATTGAAAAAGGCTTCGAGGCTCGGTCGCTTAACCACGCGTTAAGCGTAGGGTTTTACCGTGGCGGGCTGCAAAACCCGGCTTGCCAGATTTTCGCATGGTTCACATCGATTTCAACAAGCTGAGGTTTCTCGTCGTCGACGACAACCTCCATATGCGCCGGATCTTGAGGACGCTCCTGCATGGCTTCGGCGCCCGCGATGTGGTCGAAGCCGAAGATGGCGCCAGCGGCCTCGAATTGTTCGGCCAGAACAACCCCGACATCATATTCCTCGACTGGGAGATGCCGCTCTTTGACGGTCTGGAGCTCATCCAGATGATCCGCCAGCCCGGCGCCAGCTCCAATCCGTTTGTGCCGATCATCATGTTGACCGGCCATACCGAGCGCACGCGCGTGACGACGGCGCGCGACGCCGGCATCACCGAATTCCTGGCCAAGCCAATCTCGGCCAAAGGGCTCTACCAGCGCGTCTTCAGTGTCGTGGCGCATCCTCGACCGTTTATCAGAACCGCGCGCTATTTCGGCCCCGAACGGCGCCGCACCGCCAATGCGAAATATGCGGGGCCCGAGCGCCGCAGAGGCGGCGCGGCCGACACCATCGGGCAGATCGGTTTGATCGAGAAGGCAAAAACAGTGGCCTAGCGGTCACCGGAGCAGGTCATGTCACAGGACAGGAACGACAGGGCGACGGTCGCGACCTATCCCGATCACGAGGTCATCGTGCCGCCGAACCGCCTGCAAAAGGCGGTCACCGTCGCCAAACCAACGGGTTTTGACCCGGTTGCCCGCGCCGAGGAGGCGCTTGGCAATCTTGCCGGCGAGTTCGCCGATTGGATGGACCGGGAATGCACCAAGCTCGACGAGGCGCGCCAGCTGGTGAAGGCGGAAGGCTTCATGGAGGAGACCCGCGATGCACTCTTCCGTTGTGCTCACGACATCAAAGGCGAGGCGGCCACGTTTGGCTTCCCGCTAGTGGCGCCGCCTGCCGACAGCCTCTGCCGGTTGATCGAGCACACACCCGACATCGCGCAAATACCCCTGGGGCTTGTTGACCAGCACGTGGACGCCATCCGCGCCATCGTGCGCGAGAACGCGCGCGCCGACATCGAAGAGGTCGCGTGGAACCTGACCCGGCGGCTGCGCGAGGTGACCGACGAGTTCCTGCGGTATGAGAACCGCGATCGGCCTGAGATCTTAAAGATCGTGATGTCACCATCACTGGTGCCGGGCGGCCGGGCGGATTGAGCTCAGACATGAGGAGCAAGATCACTCCGATAAGCGGGAGATCGTGTCATCGCCCGGCAGGATAGACGTTGAACGTGAAGCCAGTTGAAGTTGCCTCAGGCAAATCGGGACCACTATGAGTGAGATGTTCGTAGACGAATCGCCGATGGCCGACAGCAGCGAGCGCACCGCGCTCTGCTTCGTAGTCGATCCGGATTTCGGCTTTCTGCAGAATTTCTGCAAGCAGCTGCGCTCGGCCGGCGTCGATGCCGTCGAGCTCCTCAACAGCTCCCGGCTTGCCGAGAATGTCGATGACCACAACCCGGACCTCGTCTTCGTCGACGCCAGTCCGATCAACCCCTCTGACTGCGCGCGCGCGCTCATGTCGCTGAAGGACTGCCGCTATGGCGGCCGCGTGCAGCTCATCGGACGTTGCGAGACTTCGCTCCTGGAGGGCTTCCGCAAGCTCGGCACCGACTCCATGCTCGACATGCTGCCGGCGCTGCAGAAACCGATCAATTTCTCCGACGTGCGCAAGACCATTGCGCAGCAGAAGCTCAACAGCCGCCCGGTGGCGGCCCCCGGCCTCACGCTCAAGAGCGCGTTGTCGTCCGACTTCATCACCTTCTGGTATCAGCCCAAGGTCGATCTCTTGAAACGGCGGGTGGTTGGAGCCGAAGCCTTTGCGCGCATCGCGCATCCTCAGCATGGCATCATCGCGCCGGCCCACTTCCTGGCTCGCGCCGACGACGAAGACATCATCGAGCTTGCCAAACGCGCCCTCGTTAGCACCCTCAAATTCAGCGCCAAGCTCGATGAGCTTGGCATCGCGCTGCAGCTGGCCATCAACATCGACTACGATACGCTTGCGAAGAGTCCCGTCAGCGAGCTCGTCGCAAAACATCGGCCGCGCAACGAACAATGGCCGGGACTTGTCATCGAGATGCCGGAGGCGCAGCTGCTCAACAAGGTCGTGCCCGTGCGCGATCGCTTCCAGGAGCTGCGGAAGTATGGAGTTTCTCTGGCGATTGACAATTTCGGGCGCGGCAACTCGTCATTTGCGGCATTGCGCTATCTGCCATTTGCGGAGCTCAAGATCGATCCGTCGTTCGTGCAGAATTGCGCCGGGAACAAGGGCAATGCGCGCATCTGCAAGAGCATGATCCAGTTCGCCCAGAACTTCGAACGCTCGGCAACGGCGGTCGGCATCGAGACGATCGAGGATGCGCAGTCGATCATGGGATTGGGATGCCATTTCGGCCAGGGCTACATCTTCGGCAAGCCGATGACCGATCAGCAGCTCGTGACCATGGTGCGGACTGGGCGCGAGAAGTCCGACAGTTTCGTGTCCGCCTGACCTGATTCGGGGCTTCGCTCTTCCCCCGCCCGCGGCAAGGTCGGCTCACCACCACTTCAGCGACGATTGCGCAGCGGCACTGGTGCGGCAAATTTGAAGTTCGCAGACTTGCGCGTAAGAACAGGTCGCCTGCGTAAATTGTTCATTTACCGGTTGTTTTGTAAGCTGACTTGCGCTGCGGTTGTTTGTGCTTCCGGGGACCCTCTCTTGCTGCATCGGACATGGTTGCGACTGGCTGACGGCGATTAAGTAGCAGCCTCCCAGAAAGCCGACCGCCGGGCCCAGGCTTGGCCTATTCCCCTCAGCTGCCACCGGGGCATGCCCGCCCGGCGGCTGGTGGAATTCCATCGGTCGGAACAACATTGCAAGAGAAATGTGAGAGTTGGAAATGCTGGAAACTGCAAAGCCCCAAATGACCGTCAATCAGGAGGGCAGACCTGTCGCCTATGTGCTCGACGACGAGGCCGCGGTGGGAACTCTGGTCTCACGCATGCTGGCGTCGCTTGGGTATGTGCCGCTGACGTTCACCGAAGTGCCGCAGGGCCTGCAGCAGCTCAAGGAAGCTACTGAATATTCCAAGCCATCGCTTGCTCGTGCTCGACCTGGCGCTGGGCAAGCATGACGCGGTCGACGTCTTCGACCAGCTCAAGGCCGTCGGCTTCAAGGGCAGGTTGTTGCTGATGAGCGGGGTCGACGAGACCACGCTTGATGAGGTTCAGAAGATCTGCACATCGCGCGGACTGACTGCCTTCGCACCACTGAAGAAGCCGTTCCGCATCGACGCGCTCAGGGAGCGGCTCAGCTCCAAGGCCGTCGCTCCGGAGGCCGACGAGGTGGCCGCCAAGGGGCCAGCGGTCTCGGTCGAGCGTGCGCTCGCGGGCGGCACGCTGGCGCTTTGGTACCAAAAGAAGGTTGATCTCAAGGCCGGCTCCGTGTGCGGCGCCGAGGCGCTGCTCTTCGGGCAGCATCCGGCCTATGGATTCGTGCCGCTGGCGGATTCGCTACCGCCACCCGAGAATCCGCTTTATTTCCCGCTGGCCAGGACCGTGACCCGGCAGGTCAAGGCCGACTGGATTCGTTGCTTTGCCAACCACAAAGCGCCTCTCCACTTCTCCACCAAGCTGCCGCTCGCCGTCATCATGTCGCGCGGTTTCGTGGCCCTCTTGCGCGAAACGCTTTCAGCCGACACGAGATTTCCCGGCCTCACGCTCGACGTGACCGACGCTCATCAGATCAAGAACAATCCGGGCCTTTGGGAGGTCGTCGCGCAGCTGAAGCTGCACCGCGTCACGCTGGCGCTCACTGATATCGGCGCTGCCTACGCGGCAGCCGCGCGCAACCAGAAATTTCCTTTCGCCGAAATCAAAATCGAGGCCGACATTGTGGCGAACTGCTTGCTGCACAAGACTAAGTTCGCGGTCTGCCAGAGCATTGTCGATCTTGCCCACAGCGTTGGCGCCATGGCCTGCGCCGAAGGGGTCGCGAATCTCGATCAGATTCACGCCCTGATCGCCATGGGATGCGACAGCGCGCAGGGACCGTTCTTCGGCAAGCCACAGCCAATTGATTCCTTCAAGGCAGGCCTTCGCGCGGTCGAACCGGAAGCAAGCCCCGTCCAGGGCAGCGGCGATCCCTATGCATGGCCAGACGACGGCGCAGCATGATCAGAGCCCGCGCGCAGGCCGAGCTCGCCCGCATTCATCGGGTCCATCCATCACGCTTGGAATTCGGGCACGAGACAGCCGTAATTCCTATCACTACCTCGTTCAGGCGCCGCCCCGATCCTAGAAGGAGGTGCCCTTGGGCATCCCGCTAAGCGCGCTGATCATTGGACAACCTGCCGACGCGCAGCACGTCGTTGATGCGCTCGAACGCGCCATGTGCACGCCCACCTACAAATGCATCAACGACGACCCGACCATCCTGGCGGAATTGCAGACCTCGTCCTGGGACTTGGCGTTTCACTGCCGTCCTGCCACTCAGGGCACCGACCTGGGCATGCTCGGGTTCATGCGCGACGCCAAGAAGCACGGCGTCCTGGTCATCTTCCTGTCTGAGAATTATAGCGACGAGGATGCCGCTAATCTGGTGGGCTTCGGCGCGCAGGACTGCGTGCCAAAAAAGCATGCTCACCGGCTGCTGGTCGCCATCGAGCGGGCGCTCAACGTCGTGGAGACGCGGCGCGCCGAAACGCAGACCATGGCGCAATTGCAGGCCGAGCGATTTCTGCTGAACCAGATCATGTCCAACATGCCGGACATGATCGCGTTTAAGGATCTGGACCTGCGCTACACCCGAATCAACAGGGCAGGTTGCCAGAAGTTCGGCCGCAACGAGAGCGAGATCATCGGCTGCACCCTGAGCGAGGTCGCTAACTTTAGCGTGGACTCCTCGTTCGATGAGGTAGACGTCATCAACAGTGGCAAGGTTGACGTCGATCGCGTCGAGCGCGTGGTCCTGCCCAACGGCAACGCCCGATGGATATCGTCGACCCGTGCGCCGATCCGCGACGGCCGCAGCGCCATCACCGGGCTCATGGTGATCGCTCGTGATATCACCCGCAGAAAGCGGATCGAGGAAGAAAGCCTGGTCGCAGGTCAGCGCTTGAAACGAGTGCTCGATCTGGCGGGTGAGGCCATCATCGCGCTCGACGACAAGCTCCGCATCATTGTCTTCAACCAGCAGGCCGAGGAAACCTTCGGCTACTCTGCAGCGGAGGCATTGGGTCAGCATCTCAATATGCTGCTGCCGCCACAGGCGATCGAGCAGCACAATCGCAACGTCCTCGAATTTCGCAATTCGTCAGAGGACCGCAAGCAGATGGATGCGCCCGGCAGAGTCAAGGGCCGGCGCAAATCCGGCGAGGAGTTTCCAGTCGAGGCATCGGTCTCCAAGTTCCTGCAGGATGAAGGATGCCATTATATTTGCGTCGTTCGCGATATCACCAGCCGCATTTCGCTGGAAAAAAGGCTTGTACAGTCGCAGAAGCTTGAGGCGGTCGGCCAGCTAACCGGCGGCATCGCGCACGATTTCAACAATCTCCTTCTGGTCATCATCGGCAATCTTGATCTGCTCAAGGATACGACGCCTGCCGACTCACTGTCGCTCGAGCTGATCGAGTCCTCGCTGACCGCCGCCCTCAATGGTTCAGAACTCGCAAACGGCCTTCTAACCTTCAGCCGCCAGCACGCTTTCAAGATCGAGACGGTCGACCTTGCGGCGATTGTCGGCGATCAGTCGCGCCTGCTCAAACGGGCCATGGGCCGTGGCGTCACGCTCGAGCTCGTGTCCGCCGAAGAGAACGTCTTCAACGTCGACGTCGATACGACACAACTGCGCTGCGCCTTGACCAACCTAGCAGTCAATGCGCGCGACGCCATGCCGGATGGCGGAACTGTCACTGTGCGAACCTACAACAAGACGCTGGCCGAGCCCGATCCATCGACCGCCGACGGACTGCCCGCCGGCGACTACGCGGTCTTGGAGGTGTCCGACACCGGAACCGGCATACCGCCCGAAACGCTGCAGCGGATCTTCGATCCGTTCTTCACCACCAAGGAAGTCGGCAAGGGTACCGGCCTCGGCCTCAGCATGGTCTATGGTTTCGTTAAGCAGATGAACGGCAAGATCAACGTCGTGAGCGAGGTTGGCAAAGGCACCAAGTTCAGCATGATCTTCCCGCGCGCGGGCGAGCAAAAAATGGCGCCGGAGCGCATTCCGGTCGCGAGCCCGGCAAGAAACGACGAGACCATTCTGGTGGTTGACGACGACGCGATGGTCCGCAAGTCCGTGATGTCGCAGCTTCGGTCGCTGGGCTACACCGTGATCGAGGCGGATTGTCCAGCCGAAGCTCTCAACAAAATAGCCCGGCAGGAAAAGTTCGATCTTATTCTGTCCGACATCGTGATGCCCGGCGGCATCGATGGCGTCGAGCTCGCCCGCCTCGCGCGACAGCAAGGTCACAAGGTGCTGCTGACATCGGGATTTCCTGACCTCAAGACCACGCATTCGGGTGGCGAGACGTTCGATTCGGGAACCGTTCTCAAAAAGCCCTATCGACGCGCCGATCTGCAGCAGGCGGTGCGGGCGGCGCTTAACGGGCAATCAGCGACACGTCCGCATGGCTCAAGTTTCCCCGAGACCGACGCCCCCTTTCCGGCAAGCACTAGCACGACACCAGCCCCGCGACATGATCCCAAGAAAGCCTGGCCCGAGCTTGATCCGGGGTGGCAATCGGTTGTCGATCAAGATCACGCTCAAGCAGAAAGTTAGATTTTGATGCGATTCGATCTGATCCGGATCAAAATCTAGTCCTGCCTGGTCGCAGAGAACAGCTCTTCTATCTTCTTGATCAGCGGCCCCAACATCCTGGTGTCGAGATCATCGCGCGCAACGATGCCCATGTGAATCTGTGGCAGATCGGGCAGGACGCCCGGGGTCTCGATCACAAGCGTATCGGCGACCGCCGAACGCGGGATCGCAAAATAGCCGAGACCAGCCGCCGCCGCAGCGCGGCGCGCCAGCGTATCGAATGCGGTGAATACAATCTCGTAGGGACGATTGGCTGTCTCGAGCGCAGCCATTCCAAGCCGATCCGGCAGCAGCAGATTAGGCGAACTCACCAGCGGAACCGGCTGGTCGGGCTTGAGAACCAAACCGCGGGCCTTGACCCAGACCAGATCTTCCATCCAACGCGACAACGCATTGGCCTGGTCGCCCTCGTTCATGAACTGGGTCGCCGCCAGCTCAAGGTAGCCCGACCTTACGCTGCGCAACAGACCATGCGAATGGTCGCAGCGGACCTGCAGCCGAAATTGGCTTCTGAATGCCATTCCTTCGCGCAGAATTCCCGCGAGCACGGTCGGCGCGTGAATATTGGGAATGCCAACGCGGACGACCTGCGGCTGCGTCTCCGCGCCGCTGCCACTGACAATCTGATCGTTGATCGCGAGCATGCGGCGCGCATGCCGCAGCACCTCGGTTCCGCATTCCGTGAGCACCACCCCGGTGAGGCTCTTTGCAATCAGGTCCGCGCCGATCATGGACTCCAACCGCCGCATATGCGCGCTCACCGCCGGCTGGGTCAGATCCAGGAGATTGGCAGTCTTGGTGAAGCTCCCCAATTCGCAAATCGCAACGAATGTGCGCAGCAGATCGGTCGGAATGTTGGTCCTGCCGGACGAGATGAGTTCGCCCTCGCCCAACTCGCCGTTGGGCTGCTGGCTTTCCTGCATGAGCACTCTTTCCCCCCTTGACCCCGCGCCGCCGCCGCGCGCGTTCCAATCCCGCCTCCGCAGCTTTTGTACCATTGTGGCGGCGGCAGCGTACAGGACCCTCAGACCCCGGGCGCAGGCGCGGGTGAGACATATTTACGCGCCACTCGGCGTCAAACGCCCGTGCACGGATATGTCTAGACACCGGTCATTGTGGTGGTCGCTACTCAAGCTTCACGAGCTTGGCGCTCTCGATCCAGCGCGGGCAGTCGGTTGCGACGGCACCGGCAGCGTCAGCAGTTGAGCCGAGCTTCAAGTCGATGCCAAGCTTCTCCACGGTGGCGCGCAGGTCCGGCGAGCTCATGCCTGCGTTGATGGCAGCGTTGAGCCGGTTGATGGTCGCGGAAGGTGTATTGGCGGGAGCGAAGATCGCATACCAGATGTCGGTCGGCACGCCGGCGATCCCGCTCTCTGCCAGAGTCGGCACGGACGGCAGCTCCGGCCATCGGGTCGTGCTGGTGACAGCGAGTGGCCGCACCCTGCCTTCAAGCGCCAGTTGCAGCAGCACCGACTTGTTGTTGATGAGCATGTGGATCTGTCCGCCCCCGCGATGGCCGGCGCACCGCCACGATAGGGGATGTGCGGAATATCAACCCCCGCTGCTGCCTTGAACGCTTCGGCCATCAGGTGCTGATTGGTCCCAATAGCGGCTCCCGAGTTGAGCTTGCCGGGATTGGCTTTGGCATATTGAATGAATTCGCTCAGCGTTGTGATTGGCAGCGTCCGTGTCGTGACCAGCACCGCCGAGTCGGTGGCAAAATTTCCCACAGGCACCAGGACTTTGAGCGGATCATAGTCGAGCTTGTACAGGAGCGATGCAGTGCAGAACGGGCCGCCGCTATTGACCAGCAGCGTGTATCCGTCGGGCGTAGCAGTTGTCATCATCCGCAGCGCGATCGTGCCGCCCGCACCGCCCACGTTCTCGACCACGACCGGCTGACCGATCTTGCCCGACACCGCCTGAGCGACCATCCGCCCCATCGTGTCGGCCGGACCACCTGCCGGAAATGCGACGATGAGCTTAATCGGCCGCGCCGGGTAGGCCTGCGCGCGCGCCATGCGCGGCAACGTCGGCAGGCAGGCGGCGCCCGCGGCCAGATGGAGGAACTTGCGGCGCTGAAGCTTCATCGTATCCTTCCTTGAACTCACCGAGCGACAATTGCTGTCAAACCCAGTAGCGCCAAGCATAGACCAACGTCATGAGCGCGCCAGCCGAGATCACAATGACCCGGACGGCGCCCCGATGCCGATATCCATCGGTCTTCATAGCAGAACCACCTGGAGGTCGGGAGACACCTCGGCGATGGCGCTGTCAGCGCAGCACACGGGCCTGCCGATTCCGGAACGATTTTTTCGAATCACTTTTTTCGAATCACCTGGTGCATTGACACGCGGGGAATAATCAATCGAATTGTATCGACCACTGTTCTTTTTTTGTTGCCGCGAACAGTTCCCGGCAGCATTCGGGCCAGAGCTTCAAACAACCGATCAAATGAGGCAATTGCTGTTAGGAAAAGCATCACACCCGAATCCTGTGGATGATAAATGGCAGATGATCTTCCCCCTCTCGCCAAATCACCCTGCCCAGGTGTTCAAGAAACGAGAGCCGTGACGGCAGCCACAACATGCGATGGTTGATCGATGGAACCGGTCAAGCTCTACTCCGAAGAAGCAACACGGTGCTATTGCTGCGGCAAGACGCTGGGGAACCAACGTTGCGCCGGAAACACTCCGCAAGGGCCAAAGTGGTTCTGCAGGCAGGAGCCTGAGAGCGATCCCCTTGAGAGTTGTTTCAGCCATTGGGCAATGCGGCAAGCCAGGAAAGCGTCGTGAAAACAAGATGCGATTTTTGTAACGGAGCGTTCGGGCTGATCCGCAGAAGATATCGCAATCGCCAGTTTTGCTGCGCGCCTTGTGAGAAAGCATATAAAGACCAACGATCTAAAATCGTGGCTGATCTCAAGGCGCGATTCTATGGCACGCTGAAGACGCGCGAGAACGCAAACGCCTAGCGATCATGCTAGTGGTCCGATTTTAGCAAGGACCACTAGTCCACTAGCAAATATAGGTTTCTAGTGGAGCTTTGGATTTGACATTCGCTTCGCGAGCCCGCGGCTGGGTGGGTAGCGAATGTCAAATCCGCTCCACTAGCGGGCATCCGCGATAGCCGAAGCGGCCGATCAATGTGAAGGCCCGCGGATCGTTCCGCGGCTCGCACTGCTTGGGCTTATCGTTTAATATCCTGCCCTTCGATGAGAAGCGAACGGGAGGGCCTCATGGTCCGGATCATTGCCGTCATGATGGGATTGGGGCTTATGCTGACACAGGCGCAGGCCGTCGAGATCAAGCTTTTGGCTTCCAACGCGCTGAGGTCGGCACTGCAGGACATCGCGCCGCAGTTCGAGCAGGCGAGCGGGCACAAGCTCGCTATGACTTTCGGCTCGACCAGCAATCTGACGGCAAGCATCGACAAGGGCACCCCCTTCGACGTCACCATCATGGGCGCCGACGCGCTCGACAATCTGATCAAGCGCGACACGCTCGCGGGCCCGCGCCTCGACATCGTGCGCTCCGGCATCGGCGTCGCCTACCGCAAGGGCGCGCCCAAGCCCGACATTTCCACGGCTGCGGCGCTCAAAGCCACGCTCCTGGCGGCGAAGTCAGTCAGCTTCAACCCGCAAGGCCTCTCCGGCACCCACATGCTCGCCGTCGTCGACAAGATGGGCATTTCCGCCGAGGTCCGGTCGAAGCTCAAAGTGCCGGCGGTCAGCGCTGCTGAAGACGTTGCCAAGGGCCTGGCCGAAATCGGCATGACCCAATCGAGTGAAATCCTGCCGCATGCGGCCGAGGGCGCCGAGCTCGCCGGCCCGCTGCCGCCGGAGGTGCAGCTCTACACGGCGTTCTCGGTCGCGGTCGGCGTCAAGGCGCAACAGCCGGACGCTGCCAAGGCGCTGATCGCGTTCCTGCGCGCGCCCGCCTTGGTGCCGGTGCTCAAGGCCAAAGGGCTGGAGCCGGGGTGAGCCCGCGGGGAGATACGCTATTTCAAGGATGGACGAAGCGAACGTCGGCACACGCGCAAAGCCCCGGCATAGCGCCGGGGCTTTCGTTCCTTAATCCACAGAACGGCGGAGCAATCAGTAGGCGGCGCGCCCTGGACCGGCACCAAACCGCCAGTTCAGGCCCACCAGCACCTTGTCGAAGTCGCGCCGCACCCGCTCCGGCTCAGCCCCTACGAAGTTCACGGTCTTGTCGCGAGCGAAGATGTGATCCCACTCCACCCACAGCGACCAGTTGGGCGTCAACAGATATTCGAAGCCAGCGCCGACATCAGGGCCATTGAAGTTGCTGTGGTCGGCGGTGAACACCGTACTGTCTTCGGTCAGGGTGAGGCGCTGATTGACCCAGCCCCACCCGGCCTTGCCATAGAGGAGCAAGTTCGGCGTAGCCAGGAAGCCGAGCCGCCCGGTCACAGTGGCGAACCAGCGCGTCCTGCTGCGGAACGTCTCGTCTTCGACACCGTCGTGACGTCCGCTGAAGCCGGCGGCGTCGAAGAGACCTTGAACGCCGATCACCCAGTTGGATGCGAACTGATAGTCGCAGCCGACCTGTCCACCGCCGACGATGCCATCGGCCGTGTGCCTGCCCTCATCGAATCCGTCAAGGTCGGTGATGCGGGTCTCGGTGCGCCCCCAACCGACGTTGCCGCCGATGTAGCAGCCGGTCCATGTGTAGATCGGCGCGGGCATTGGTGGCGCCTTCATGACTGGTGCCCGCATGTCAGCGGCGAGCGCGGGACTTGCCACTAATGCTGCGATTGCCAAACTGGCGTACAGGATCTTCTTCATTTTGGATTCTCCGCCGGGTTGTTGGCCTCCAAACTAACTGCGTAATTATAATGTTGTTTTCGTCGCTAGACTGTTGCGCCGGCGCAACATATCGGAAAAAACGCTATATATTATAATAAGTTAGGTTCCATAAGGGGGCGAAAAATCCAATCCTATGGTACCGCTAGACCGGACCGTCATACCATCCTAAGTTGTCTTATGTTTGCTCGCCGACTCAAGCATTGGCGCGTTCAGGCACTGGCGCGTCGCGCGTGCGGGGTCGAGATTCCGTTTCCGTATGGAGCGTCGGGTGCGGCTTCAGAAATCAGGTTGGGGCGCGACCGGAATGCCGTAGTCAAACAAACTTTGGTTGTTCTCGGCGCAGACTTCTTCATGATCGCCCGGCCGCGGGATCCGGCGATATCGGTGGGTAGCCATCCACGGCTGATAGAAGGTGTCGGGATCATCCACTGTGAGAGTCACCCCGAGAGTCGTATCGTCGATCAATTTCCAGCGCTCCACGACGTGCAGCTTCTCTGTGTGCGGCGTGCGGTAGTTGTCCAGGTAGGTCTTGTTGTTCAGCCCGATGGTGTCGACGATGAGCGTATCGCCTTCGTAACGTCCGACTGACTCGCCGTACCAGGACGGCTTCGGATTGGCCGAATGCGGCACGTCGAGATAGATACGCCGGACCTGCGCATCGCCAACAAAGATCATCCTGACTTGCTTGGGCGTTTGAATGAAATAGATCGGCTCGGCGACCGGAAACATCAGGAAGAGCGGAACGCCCGCCGGCATGCAGCTCGAGCGCGGCGTATAGGCAATCCCTCCGGCCAGGACCTTGTCGTTCTCCCGTTTCATGATCTCCTTGGCCCAGGGCCTCAGGTTGGGATTGGTGAGATCGGCAACCCGGAATGTCGGCTGGATTCCGGCGCGGCGGGCTTCTTGGTTGCCGACATAGGGATAGGCCGGGTCGTTGCGCGTCGGAGCAGGCGCGCCCGGAACCAGCACAAAATCCGGATTGATGTTAACCCATCCGACCATGTTGGAAGAGAAATCGGGCACTGAGGCCTTGGGTTGCATCGTAACCTGAGCGTTCGACGGCGCCCAAGCTGGCCCGGCCAATACGCCAACCACGAGAAGGATTCTTCCGAAAATCAATCCGGGCATTGTCCCCTCCCTTTGTGTTGTACGATCGATCACTTGGTTCGCTGTCACTGATAGGCCAGCGGTGGATTGGCAGGCATTCTCGGCGCCAAGACACCCTCGAACCAACCAATCCTACGGATTGGAACGGCCTTAGTCACGCGGCTGAAGCATTTTACGACTGCGTTGAATTCACGGCGTTTCGGAATCGACAAGATTGCGTCGCCGGCGTCAAAATCGGTTTGTCACCATTCAGTCGGGTGGCAGGCCCATGAGCACGCCGTCATTGATCAGGGCAGTCGGCGCAATAAAGTGATTGCGCCCTACACGCAGAACGGCGCAACGCGAATTCTTGTAGGGCGCAATTGCTTCATTGCGCCGCTTCGGACTAACCCGAGGCCGAGGTGGCAGTCGGCATGCAGCAGGCGCCCCTACGCCGCCGCGCGCTCGTCGTGGCTCAGGTCAGAGTCGGCGTCGATTTCGACGATGGCATCGTCTGCCACGAGCTCAGCGCAGAACGCCCGCGCCTCCTCGCGCGCAGCTTCCGCTGCGAAACGACGCAACAGCGTGAGCAGCGGCTCGACATCGCCGATGCTTCCGTCAGCGCAGCGCGCAAGCACGCGCTCAACCACGCGCCGCCGCAGCCGGACCGAGCCGTCCAGGCCGTCCATGGGGCCGATTTCATTCATGGCCTCCACTGCTTCGTGGAACGCCGTGTAGGTCGAGGCCGGCAGGCCCGCCCGCTCATAGAGCGCGCGCAAGCTCGCGCTGCGCCGGTCATGCACCAGCGCGCTGACGCGCGTAAGCGGCAGCCCCGACAACTCGGCAAGCGCGTGCTCGAACAGCGCGATGTTGCCCGACAGCAGGGCACGCAAGATCAGCCCGGCGTTGAGCTGTCCGCTCGCGCGCAGATGCTCGATCAGCGGCTGCACTTCTCCGTGCGGCGAGATCGCGGCAAGCGTCACGGTCGCCTTCTCGCACGCTTCGCGCGTGACACGCTCGGCGCGCTCGGCCTCGAGCCATTCCCGCGCCGTCACGAAGCCGGCAAGCGTCTCCGACAGCTTGGCGACGAGCGACTGGCGCGTCGGCACCGGCAGGTCGTCGCGCGCCAACAGCGCCTCGCGGATCGCAGCAAGATGTCCGAAGCGCTCGACGATCCGGTCAAGCGAGAGCGGCGCAATCTCGGCGCTCGGATTCTCGACCAGGACCAGGCACGCCTCAGGCGCACCGACTTCCGCGATCGCGGCGGACACCGCCGGCGCGAGACCGCCGCGGTTGGCGATCGCAAGCTGCATCCCGGTATTGCCGGCTGCCGCCGCATCGACGAGATCACCGTCGACCATCAAGGGCGAATGCTGCAGCACCCAGCCCGCGACCTCCGGCTGGTCGACAGCAAGACCAAGGATCACGACCAGCGGTGCATCCTCGCTGAAGGCGAGCGCCCGTGCGAGCGCGATGCGCACCAAGGGTGATGGATCGTCGAGCGACATGATCAGCGCGCCTTCAGTGGCGGCGCGATCGTCGGGCGACAGATCGGAATACAGATAGGCGCGTGCGAGAGCGGCCGTCGCTTCCGCCCGCTCGGCGGCTCCGGCGGTACGCACCCACTGTAGGAACTGACGGACGATCATGGCTCGACACCGAAGCGACGGGGAGAGTGCCGCTAGGCAGCTCGGATATAGCCTCATCCTACGCGCCGAGACTTAACAAAGCGTTCACCATAAATATTTGGGAAGATTGATGAATTGTTAAGCGCACGGGCGTGCGGTCAGGGGCGGTCCAGGACGTCGATCCCAGATGATGTTCGCATATGGTTTTCGGACCGGACCGTGTACGGTGCCGGGAATCTGCCCTCGACCACCATACCCCGCCCCCACCCCCATGACAGTGCCACCCGTTCCATCCTGTCCGGTGACCGGCGAGCCCGCCGTGCGGCTTGTCCAGTCAATCAAGTCCGGCTTTCTGACCAGGGCGTGGCGCTACGCCTTCCGCGTCGACGCCGCCCCGTCGCTGCAGCGGCATCCATTCTACCATCTATGGGAATCGCCTAGCGGTCTTCATTTCTTCGACCCCATGGTCGAGGGCGACCACGAGTTCTATACCGGCCTCTATAACCGGCTCTCCTTCATGGATACGTGGTGGCTCGATCACACGCGCCATGAGTTCAGGTTGGCGGCGCGTCACATCAATACGGGCGATCGTGTGCTTGACATGGGCTGCGGGTCGGCGGCTTTCCGCAACGCGATTCCGCAGGCGAGCTATCTAGGGCTCGATCCAAATTTCGCGGAAGGACGCGGCATCGACTTCATCCGCAATGAGACGCTGGCCGATCATCTCGTTGCACATGCCGGCCAATATGACGTCGCCTGCGCCTTCCAGGTTCTGGAGCACCTGGAAAAGCCAGCCGCGACCTTTGCGGATCTGGTGCGCGCCGTGCGGCCGGGCGGGCTGGTGATCATTGGTGTTCCGCACGTGCCATCGGCGGCAACGCGCATCCCGAACTTCCTGATCAACGCGCCGCCGCACCATCTGACTTGGTGGACGCGCCCGGCGCTGGCCGCCCTGGCGGAGCGCAATGGCACCTCAGTCGTTGCCATCGAGCAGGTCCCATGGGGGACGCAGGACGCATTCGTGTACTGGACCGCGCGGTTCAGCCCGATCCGCTGCAAGGACATTTATTTCAAGAACAGGATGTCCTGGCACCTGTCGGTGCTCCTGGGCATGATCGCCGCCAGGCTCATGCACAGTCTCAGGCGCGTGCCGAAGGCGAAGGACGAAGGCGCGAGCCTGCTCTTGGTGGCGCGCAAGATCTGACGGTCATCGCTCCTCACGAGCCATCGCGCCGAGTGTTTCGTGGCTCCTGATAGAGACGATCGAGTGGCGACCCGCTCTCGCCAGTTGGCGATCCTCGCGGCGTCCACAGCGCGGCAACAACAAGCGAGATCGCACCGCGTCGGTTCTCGGTCTCGAACAAGGAATGGAACGCCGACCGCGATGGCGGCCCGGCGGTCTCCTCGGTCGAAGCCGCAGGTGCTGATGGTGCGGCCAGCTGGGCAGCCGCAAACGCCCGGGTCACGCCGGCAGTGTCGGCAACCCGCCGCGCCGGCGCGGCGCTCACGGGCGGAGACTGCGCCGCAACCGCGGTCAGAGCAGTGATTGGCACCGTCTGCGCCTTGGCGACCTGATAGCGGCGCACAAGCTCATCACGAACGCCAGCGATGGTGCGGGCATTGCCCTGCCGGTCGTAGAACACCGAGCGGTTGGCGCGCGCGGCCTCGGGAAATAGGGCGACCGCGTCAGTGTTGGGCTCGCTGGCGGCCAGTTGGATCACTCGCGCGGCCGCATGGGGCCCGAAGAAATGCGCGACATAGAGCTCGCCTTCAGTGGGCTTGCGCCCGATGCGATTGGCCAGGACAGCCGCATTCTGCTGCGTGATCACGCCGCCCATCACGGCGTTGGCGGCAGGATCCTTGCGCAGCTTCATCATCTCGTCGCGCAGCGCCGCATCCTCAACCATATACCGGCCAGAGCTCGTCTGCGAGATCGCGTCCGCGTAGCGCCCGAAGCCGAAGGCCCTTCCCGCGGTCTTCATCACGCCGAGCCAGGTCTGATCGAGGAATTGGAACAGGCCGGTCGCTGTTGAGGTCGATATCGTCGAATTGGGGTCGAGGTTCGACTCGACCTTGGCGGTGGTGAGCAGGTAATCGAAGTTGGCGCCGGTCGACTGGGCGGCCTTGCGGATGACACCGGTCACGGCCGCAATGGACGGCCGCGCATTGGGAATTAGCGCCGGCGGGCGCGGCACATCGGGGATATTGGCGTCAGCCGGCATCGGACGGGTCTCAAGCGGCGGGCTTGCCGCAGATCCTGTACGAGATCAATGAGTTACTCGTGCCCTTCGATTCCGAGGCTCGCCTGCGGGGGCGCCGCAAAATGATACGAGCCCGCGGAATCGGGACACTAGACTCTTAACGGCTATGGTAAACGAGACCTTAACGAACCGGGGACCATCCAATGGCTGACACGGCAGAACGCCATCCGCGCGGGGGCCTCTATTTCGAGGACTTCGTGGTCGGGCACCTCTTCGAGCATCGGCTGCGCCGCACTGTGACGCAGATGGACAACATGCTGTTCTCCAACATGACGCTGAACCCGCAGCCCCTGCACATCGACCGGCATTTCTGCGAGCAGGAGACCGAATGGGGGCAGCCGTTGATGAACTCGCTGTTCACGCTCGGGCTGATGATCGGAATTTCCGTGTCCGACCTGACGGTCGGCACCACCATTGCCAACCTTGGCATGGAGGAGGTGAAATTCCCACACCCGCTGTTCGAGGGCGACACCGTTCGTTGCAGCACCGAGGTCCTCGGCAAGCGCGAATCCAATTCGCGTCCGGGTGCCGGCATCGTGCAGTTCCACCATCGCGCCTACAACCAGGATGGCAAACTGGTCGCCGAGTGTCGCCGCCAGGCGTTCATGCGCATGCGACCGAAGTAGCGGACCGCGGCGGGCGGAGGCTGCCCGCTGCGCGGTCGATCCAAGCGGGCTGAGAGTCAAGCGTAGGCGTGTCGTACAAGCGTAACCGTGTAGCAGATGTGGCACCGATGAAACTGGCTTTTGCAACGCTCGATGTGTTCAGCGAGAAGCGCTTTGCAGGCAATCCGCTGGCGGTCGTGTTCGACGCCGATAAGCTCCAAGCCGAAACGATGCAAGCGATCGCGCGCGAGTTCGGCTATCCCGAGACAGTGTTCGTACTCAAGCCTGATAGCTTCACCAGCACCGCGCGCGTGCGCATCTTCACGCCGGGCACCGAGCTTCCTTTCGCGGGTCACCCGACCGTCGGCACCGCGCTGATCCTTGCGCTGCGCGGGCTCGGCGAGCTCGGCACGATCGTGCTGGAGGAAAAGATCGGCGTCATCCACTGCACGGTCAGCCCGGACGGAAACCGCGGCCATGCCCGCTTCCTGCTGCCGGATCTGCCGCGCGGAGCGGGCTCTCCCGCGCCGACTCTGGCGATCGCGCAGGCGCTCGGGCTATCCGTGACCGACATCGGCTTTGACCGCTTTGTGCCCGCGCGCTGGTCGGTCGGCAACGCATTCACCTTCGTTCCGGTGCGCAATCTCGAAGCGGTCCGCCGCTGTCGCGTCAACGAGCAGGCCTGGGACCAGGCGTTCGAGCTCGGCGGCCGCACCTCGGCCTTCGTGTTCTGCAACGAGACACTCGATCCCGCCAACCAGTTCCATGCCCGCATGTTCGCGCCGCGCCTTGGCGTCGCCGAAGACCCTGCGACCGGCTCGGCCGTCGCGGCACTAGGCGGACTGTGCGTACGCACGCTCGCGCTTGATCAGGGCGAGCATCGCTTCAACGTCGAGCAGGGCCATGAAATGGGGCGGCCGAGCCTGATCGAGCTTACACTCACGCTGCGCAGCGGGCTCCTGCGGCTCGCCACCGTCGGCGGCCCGGCCATTGTCGTTTCCGAAGGCACCATCGAGGCGTAATGCGCTCCCTTCTGTTTGTTCCCGCCGACGGCGGCTCGAAGCTCGACAAGGCGCTCGCGAGTGGGGCCGACGCCATGATCATCGATCTTGAGGATTCGATTGCGCCCGATCGCAAGGTGCAGGCGCGCGAGAGCGCAGCGGCGTTCCTCAGGAACGCAGCATCAGCGGCAAAGCGCCCTCGCCTCCTGGTGCGCGTCAATGCGATTGCGACCGGGCTCATCGATGCTGATCTCGATGCGGTCGTGCCGGCACGCCCCGATGCGATCCTGCTGCCGAAGGCGGAGGGAGGCGCGTCAGTCATCCATGCCGATGCCAAGCTGTCCGCGCGCGAGGCGATCGCCGGCCTGCCAGAAGGCCACGTCAAGATCCTGGCGCAAGCGATCGAGACGGCGGCCGGGTTGTTCGCGGCCGGCAACTTCCGCGGCGTGAGCGCGCGCCTGATCGGATTGACCTGGGGGCCGGAAGACCTGTCTGCCGAGATCGGCAGCGAAGCCAACCGTGACGCGCACGGCGAGCTGACCGAGCCCTATCGGCTGGCCCGCTCCGTCTGCCTGTTCGCAGCGGCTGCCGCCGGAGTTGCCGCGATCGAAACCATTCACGTGGATTTCCGCAACCTCGAGACCCTCAAGCGCGACACCGAGACGGCACGGCGCGACGGCTTCACCGGCCGGCTTGCGATCCATCCCGCGCAGGTGCCGGTGTTCAACGAGGTG
>Ga0209488_10000125_pt1 | contig 57433 bp, 93 predicted proteins | sample Rivendell_Oct201_8_FD_188349 | JGI IMG/M metagenome (GOLD analysis project Ga0209488, IMG submission 188349) | Vadose zone soil microbial communities from the Eel River Critical Zone Observatory, Northern California, USA -... | ecosystem: Environmental > Terrestrial > Soil > Vadose zone >...
CCGATACGCTGATCGACGTAGTCGACTGCACGTAGCCAGTGCCCTGCGCCGTGATCGTGGTGCTGACTGGCAGGCCGTTCATATTGCAGATGCGGTAGTTCGTACCGTCGCTGTTGACGATGAACTCTTTCAGCACACCACTGGTGACAGGGACCCACACCTGTCGAACGGGATCGAGACACTGTACGACCGTAGCGACCTGCGTGGCGCAGATTGCCCACCATCCTGGCGGCAACATGAACCGCGCGCCCGCGGCCATGTAGATCTCGTTGCTCCACACCATCGCCGACACGCCGACGACGGTCGTAGGGAACGGGTTCTGCGGATACGGAAGGCCGATCCCGGGTCCTGCGAAAGCCATTAGAATGCTCCTCCCGGCACGTTCGCGAAGATCGCCCCGGTACTAGGCTTGCTCGTGATGATATTCTCACCGAGGACCATAACACCAACTTGTGCCAACTGTCCCAACGGTATGAGGCTATAGAAGCCACTGAAATCGAATTGAGCGTCCTCGCTGATGTACATGCTCGTATACTTGCTGTTCACCATGACTACGGTGCCCTTCGGACACCAATGATCGAGGTAGAAGGGGACGCCGTTGATGTTGAGGTTGGGGAAACCGGAACGGACACCGGTATCCATCGTGTACCCGTTGCCAGGGCGGATAAACGTAGTCTCCGTTCCGATGAACTGGGCCTGCAACGTGGCATAGTCGCTCGGGGACATGATGACGTAGTCGGGGCTCTCGCCTCCGGCCAAGTCAGTGACTTGAATAAGATAGCTCGCCCACGCGGCGCGGCTATTGACGATAGGCACCGCTATTGTCGAAAGGAAGTAGTTACCTTGCCAGAACTGGTTGCCAGCCTGCAAGCGGTTGATGCCGCCATACGTGGCAACGTTCGTACCGTTGTCGAAGGCCTCCAAGAACCCGGAGGGCATAAGCGGGTTGGCGCTATTGTTAGTAAACACCGCAGAGGCGAGCTGTTGGACGGTTGTTGCGTACACGTCATTCATGCGTACGTCGAGAATGGGAACGATCGCCTCTGTGCTCTGTAGAAGCGCCTCACCCAGTACCAACGGCACGGGCACCGTGAAGTACGCAGTGTTGAACTGCGCCGGCTGTACGCCTGGTATGACCTGCGGCTTGTTGAAGTTGCCGGCGTAACTGGTCCATGCACCTTGGACCATCGGCTGGCCCTGCACAGGGATGGTAATCTGGTTAAGACCACCCGCGCTACGCTGAGCGGATCCCATGAGCATGAACAGGGTAGGGCTCGCAAAGTAGATATTGCGTACCACCACAGGGATGTACGCTCGCCGCGTCAATCCCACCAGTTCATTGAAAACTGAGCCTGCGCTCGGGACTACGCCCGTACCGGGAAGAGGCACTCTCTAAACTCCGTTTAGGTGGCCCAAGCCGCCAGATTGCCGTTCGCCTTGTCGGTGAAATACTTCCTCACCATATCACTCTTAAACTTCGCTGGGTTGTCCATGAGCATCTTATGGTCAGGAGCGTCGTCGCCTGGGTTGAACCAGTTGAGTTCGCGGCCGTCGTACGCATTGATGATGGGGGGAGTGACGGGCAGTGTGCTGCGAACATACGCGGCGGCTACGTCGTAGTCGCCAATGTTGCGCTCCTGCATGACGGCTTCGATCTTCTCAATGCCTTCGGTATCCCAACCGTCGGCCTTGAGTCGGCGGCGAGCGGCGGAGATAGTGTTCTTTGCCGCGCCTTCGCGGTCGCGCTCTGCACGCTCCGTCTCTTTCTTCTCCTGCTCCGCACGGTAGTCGTCGAACTGCTTCCGCACCGCTGCGATCTCGGAGAGGATCGGCTCGCTAGCGGCTTTCGCCGTGTCCAACTCAGGTATCGGTGCGTCGGGGAACTCCTCCCGCACCAACTCCAACGCCTTGAGCTTGTTCTTGCTGTTGAGGACCTTGCCCCATACCTTGCGATAGTTGTCGGCGTCGGCGTACTGCGCCTGTAGAGCTCGTAGCTGAGCGTCTTCGATCTCGACGAGAGGCAAAGGACTAACGTCCTTTCTCTACGTGGCGGATCACAAGACTGTTCTTCGGTATCTTGGGCATGGCGCTCTTACGAGCACCCATCTGTTGCTCATCAAAGGCTTGCGAGACGATGCGAGGATCGGACTTCGGCACAGTGCGTGTCGGCTCATGAAAGATGTCGGTCGCCATCATACTACTCCGAACTATGTTGTTATCCACTACTGGCGGCACCGCCGCCAGGCGGCGGACTTGGGCCTGGTGCTCCAGCACCGGGCGGCGCAGACCCACCACCACCCCGCATCGCCGCCAACTGTGCGAGCAGCGGCGACTCTTGCCGCTGCTGCATCATGTGCTGTTGCATTGCCGCGTTCTGCGCACCGGGGGCTACCGCTCCCGGAGGGACATGCTTCGCGATGGACTGTATTGCCTTCATGATCGCCTGCCCCTTCTCGGTCGCCGCGCCGGCAGGACCGAGAGTGGACAGGGACTTCGTAAGAATGTCGACCGCCGTCCGTATCATCGCATCCGCACCTGCCTCAGCTCCACGATTGGGAGTAGGCATAGTGACCGGGGAGGAACCGAATGGTGGCTGACCCGGTACTCCCGCACCACTTGACGGCGGTGCAGGACTCGTTGGCGATGTCGCGGGAGGCGGCATTCACGTCATTCGTGGCTGGCGACTAGCGCCGACCCCGACGATGCCGACGACGCTCGCGCGCACCAGCTGGTAGGGTATCCATGAGAGGATCTCCTGTAGAGTTACACATACTCTGCCGCAAGTTCCGAGGGTTCCTCGTTTTCCACCACCCGACCTTGCGGCCGGCGGGCTTGTACCCCGAGCTTGCTGCCTAGCCCTCCCAGCTTCGCCGCGCAGCGGCGCTTGACGCAAGACGCAATGCTTGACATAAAGACCCGTGCGCCACCACCTATACCCATAGATCACCATGCAAGATTGGCTAAACGCGAAACAGACTGCCGCCTTCCTTGGCATGACCGAACGATGGCTCACGAAGCGCCGTCTCATACGTAAGCCTCCTCCTTACCACCGCTTCGGCGGCAGCGTCCGCTACAACCGCGTCGAACTAGAGAAGTGGATCGCCTCTACGAGTATGCAATTCAAACCAGACACATAGCGACTACGTCGCTATAGAGGATGCTCCAATGACACTCATAAGGCAACTGCGGCTAGATCAACTACGATCTCGCTATCCACAGATAGAGAGGGGCATGCAGGACATGGCAGCAGGGATATGGACGGATATACCCGGCCATTGTGAATCATTCGCTTACGAGCTTGGTAGAATGCTTCATCCTGTCCGTCCCAACGGCGGCATCATCGCTCCAGGTTTGCTTCTTGTCACGCGGGACGTAGAACTCGCTATCCGAGAACTAGAACAGGCGACATATGATGCCAAACAGATCGAACATGAAGAAGGTATTGTCTAGTCACGTTTGGGAGGTCGGCTACGAACCTGCTTCGCAGGTTCTACACGTCCGCTACCAACCGACTCTACGAGTGCCGGAAGGCCGGCTCGTCGAGTATCACGGCGTGTCCGCTGAAGCGGCGAACACGGTCCTAACAGCTCCGAGCATCGGTAAAGCTCTACATGAGCACATACGCGGCAAACACGAAATGAGAGGATAATAGACGCTATGACCCATATTCGCCTCAATATGATTGTCAAGAACGAAGCAGCTCGCATAGAGCGATGTCTACACTCTGTCCTTCCGCATATTTCTTCATGGGCGATCGTTGATACAGGATCAACAGATGGTACACAAGACATTGTGTTTCGCGTATTGCAGGATATACCAGGCGATATAAAGGACGAGCCATTTGAGAACTTCGAACAAGCACGTAACGCAGCTCTACAGTATGCACAGAGAACGATTAATAACGGCCCAGTGTATCCGTCCGTATCCTCGTTGCCTCTCGACTATGAATACATACTATTCGTTGACGCTGACATGGAGATGATCGTAGATGATGACACTGTCTTCGACCACCTGATAGCGCCCGCGTATCGAATGTTACAGCGTGGTAACGATCTGTCGTACTGGAATACTCGCCTTCTACGAAAGGACCAGATGGCGAGATATATAGGTGTGACGCACGAGTATCTTGATACGGGGACAGAGCCAACGAAGTTAGACGGGGCGTGGTTTCGGGACTATGCCGATGGCAGCAACCGGCACAACAAGGCTGATCGCGACATCAAACTGTTGGAGGAGGATGTTAGAAAGAACCCGAAGAACGCTAGATCGTGGTTCTATCTTGCACAGAGCTACAAAGATGCCGGCAAGTTGGAGAGGGCCGCCGCAGCGTACAACACCCGCATAAACCTAGAAGGGTGGGAAGAGGAAGTATGGTATTCGAAGCTCGCACGGGCGAGATGCCGTCGCGACGCAGGCTACGAGACAGAGTTTCTCCGTGGAGCACTGGACGCATTTGGCGATAGGCCAGCCCGTGCCGAACCATTATACGATCTCGCTAACTACTATCGCAACAAAGGCAAGAACGAGCTAGCGACAATGTTCGCCGAGCGGGGTCTCCACGTTGCGAAGCCGTCCGATCTACTCTTTGTGGAGGATGTTCCATATGATTACGGTCTACTTGAGGAGCTGAGTATTGCAGGGTACTACGTGCCGAAGGCACGCGAAGGCGCGCATGACGCTTGCGAGAAGCTCGCGCTGTCGCGCGACGTGCCGGCACATGTGCGCGACACGGCATGGTCCAACTTATTCTTCTACACGCGGCCACTACACGAGACGTGTCCATCTTTCGCTGTGCGAAAGATAGACTTTGTGCCGCCGGACGGCTACCACCCCATGAATCCTAGCGTATGTCGCGCCGGCGAAAGCATGTGGTTAAACGTGCGATGCGTAAATTATGTCATTGGACAGGACGGCCGATATAGCATGCCGCACGATGGCCCAGGCATAAAGACTAGAAACTTCCTCTTCACCCTCGACGACGACCTTAGAATAGACCAGGGCAAAGAAATTCTTCCTCCTGCCGACTTCCCCACCGAGTGGAGCGAAGTGATCGGCTTTGAGGATATGCGTCTATTCCATTACAACAACTTTGAGGATATACGGCTCTCCGGACATGACGGGCATCTATGGTGTTCAGCGACGGTACGTCAACATAGCAAAGAGGGGTGGTGCGAAATTGCACTGGCGCGAATAAGTGACATCACATTTAGGCTGCATAGCTGGCATACCATGCGTCCGGAAGGTGAGAAGCGCAATGAGAAGAATTGGATGCCAGTCTCCGACGGCACTGGACGATTTATTTACTCGTGCGACCCGCTCCGAGTGGTAGACGTAACCGGTAAAACCGTAAGCGAGACCACACCACCAGTGGCCGCAGACCACTGGGGAGGTAGCTCGCAGGCTGTTGTCTTCGATGGTGGTTACCTCGCTCTAGTGCATGAACGGATAGCGAAGCCGGGCCTTGGTCAACGACAGTACCAACGCCGCTTCGTCTGGTTCGACGGGGAGCTAGAGCTTCGCAAGATATCGCGGAGGTTCTACTTTGGAGATGGAGAGGGAGAGTTCGTCTGTGGCATGTGCGAACACCCAGATGGCGAGCGCCTTGTAGTGTCCTACGGAGTGTTGGATAGAGAGGCATGGCTTGCAACAGTCGACGTTGAGGAGGTGAGACTATCGCTGCGCGATGTGGTGCCTCCGGCGCCACCGCAGGACATGACGTCTCCAACGCCGAAGGATATCAGCGACTGGTTGTGGAGGAACACGAACGCAGCCCTGCAGTCCATTAACGATGTAGACCATGCTACTGCTTGGCTGCGGTCACAAGGCTGTTCGACCCACCCCGATCGATGGAAGGACTGGGATACGGTCGTCGCTATGCAGCATACTCTCATGACCGTTCCTAAAGATGGAGCTATACTGGACGCGGGAGCGGATCGAGTTTCGCAGTATCTCCCAAGCCTAGCGAAGCTAGGTTATACGAGCCTCACTGGTATCAACAAAATCTGTGACCGTGCAGAAGGCATCAACGGTGTATGGTATGAGAGAGGGGATATAGAGAATACACACTTCCACGATGAATGCTTCGCATTTATAGCGTGTCTCTCAGTAGTAGAGCACGGCGTAGATATCGGAGCATTCCTGAAGGAAGCGGCCCGCCTATTGCGGAAAGGAGGACATCTCTTCATTTCGACGGACTATTGGTATAGGCCGCTACAGTGGGATAGAGTCCCGGCGATGACGATATTCACTGAGGAGGACATGAGAGTGTCTGTAGATATTGCCCGCACGGTTGGCCTACGGCCGACAGGCGCTATACCCATACAGTACACATGTAAGGATAAGGTGGTTCGCTGGGCAGGGATGGACTATACCTTCATCAACCTCCTCTTTGAGAAGGTCGACAATTATCCCGTTGAGGAAGTCTGATGAATCGTGATGATCTCGACGACCTGTTTAGCGAAGCGAGGCATGAGCGCAATCCGCCTATGATCTCGATCCGAGCTAATACGAAACCCTTCGATGAGGCTGTACTCGAAATAAAATCGCTCTCTAAGCGGCTCGATTATACTACCCGTAGACACATTTTTAAGCTGCTCTATACTCTCCCGGAGAAACTTCTTGTCGATTTTGTGTGTTGTCCAACAGCTAACGCATACGAACAAACCATTGTCGCTCAACCATCTCAGAGATTTCTTAGTCTTTTAGAAGCACTTAAAGCGAGTAAGATCGATCTTGACCGCCTTGATTTCATCCTTAAGGCCTAGTGATGCTCACAGTATGGAGGCACAACAATATGTCCCGCAAGTACCTACCTACATTCGCGGAACTGGTAGACCGGCTTAGTATCGTACAGTTGAAGGAGATATTTCTGCCGGAACGACGAGCAGAGTATCGTGACGAACGCCGTCTGATAATGCACGATATTGACACAATAATCGACGAAGCTAAGTATCAGATCGGCTCGACAGCTATACACGCTATTATGATGTTAATGCTGACGAACAGGTATATTTGGGAGAACGAGAGCAAGGCGAGAGCCGGCGGAGATGAGCAAGACCGCCTGCTAAAGCTTACTCACAGCATCAACGGTGTACGAGCTACCGCACGAAACGTATTAGCCAAAGAGATGGGTGAGAGAACCGATCTAAAGGTTGACTGCTTCGCGGCGGAACTGCTTACCGAGTATGGTAATTGGGATGTTTTCAGCAGTAGTAGTGAGCCAGAGCTAGCTAGCCTCAGCTTGCGCGAAAGATTTAAGGCTCAACACCCATACTGGCGTCAAGCGGGATTTACGGAGACTGAGATGGATCGATTGTTCGATAAATGCGTCAAAGATATCGAGGACCAGGTTAGTGTCTTCGCCCGCTCTGATGTGACAGTACCTTCATCCGTTCCTCTGGAGGGAGAGACGCAAGGAACTTCTGCTGCGCCGCCTGCCTCTCAACAAGGCGTTCCTTGAGCATATCTCGGTTTGGCACCTGCAACAGATCGATCAAGTCCTCTGGGCCGATCGCACCGGCTTTGAAGAGGAATGCGGCAGTATTGGCGTGGTCCTGTTCGTAAACGGGGCTGGCACTATGTCCATCCACCAAGACTCGCGTGTCGAGGGGCAACTGCGATAGGTAGAAGTCGGTGGCGCCTACAGTGTCACTAGCGTCGGTCCAGTGGGCACGGGCGTCCTTAGCGGCTGTAAGCCACAAAAACTTCTCGGCGAACTCCGTAAGCTGTCGCTCTATGCGTATAGCGCGGTCGCGTAGACGGGGACTGGCGGTGCGTACTAGGCCCTGGAAGTGTGTGCCGGCCCGTACGCCGGGCTCTCCCTTACCGCTAAGGACATTGTCGAAGCCGGCGATCTCGTCGAAGAAGCCAATGATAGCCTTCAGCTCATCGAATGCCTTCTCCGGCATAGGCGGCGTAAGATCTTCTACCTTCGCCCCAGGCGTTGCTTCTGCAATCCACCCATCATTCTTAAGCTGATCGTACTTCTCATCGGACATCCCGCTAAAGCCCAGGAACGCGCGAATGCGGTCGTACTGTAGAGACATGATCCGCTTAATGTCTTCGAGGCGATCGGACAGTAGAGCCTGTAGCTTTAGGAGATCGACCAATTCGCTGCGACCCCAAGCGTAGTTGGACTGCGGGTTCGCACAGATCTTCACGTAAGGATGATCATGGGCAACGAACATGTTGCTCCGCAATGAACGAGGGGCGAGTAGGATATCCGGTTCGCACATCTGGATGGTAGTGTAGTCCTCAGTGTCGTCGTTGACGATGTACAGCTCGTGGATGGTTATGAGGCCGGCGGCAACGTCGGGTGAGAGCATAGCGCCATTCGCAAGCGAAGCTAGTTGCACAAAGCCACCGGCTCCGCCGGAGGGCTGGTCGGGGGTCCCCACAACAGGTGAGGTGCCACTGAGCAAGATCTGGTGTATGTAGCTATCACCCTCCTCTGTAGCGGATCGCCGTCGAGCGTAGGCGCTGGCACGCCTAAAGATTTCCTTCGCATCGCTCCGATGCGAGATACGACGCCACAATTCCTGTTCAGTAATATAGGCGGTTTCGCAGATAGCCTCTTGTTGGTCGAGCTCAGGCTCATCCTCACGGTATAGTCCCATACTCCACGGCATCCGAACCTTCACGATCGGACCACTGTGAGCCCATACCAGCTTTAGAAAGCAACTGCCATGCGGCAGGCTCTCGAACACGGCCTGACCAAAGGCTATATCGAAGTCGCGGCGGATAAACTCGCGGGTGATATAGCGACCGGCGACTTGGCCGCGGCGAGTCCAGTCGGGACCGTAGTTGTTTTCGTACTCCACAAAGAAACGGAGGTCCGCCGGCGCGAAAAGGACGCTAGAAAGCTTGTCACAGTGAGGGAGGAGCTTATTGTAGATAGACTGCACACCGGTCCCACCGCCAGTGTAGAGCCAATTTTTCTGAGTTCGTGCTAATGCTGCACGAGCGCTCGCGCTGACGCGGCATTGATCAACCACGTCTTTAGTCCACTGCGGTAGCTCCTTGGTATCTGGCAATATCATGATAGCTTCGCTCGGTATCTTTGCACACCAAGAACACACAGCATGCATGTTCCTGGCGCCGCAAACAACGCTGACGATGGCACAGCAGACCGCCGTCGCGGGGTAGGCTTGGAGGGAGCCCGATCCAGGAGAGCAGCCGTCGAAGACGGCCAGGCACGCCTGTTCGCCGGCTCGGGCCGTGAGCCGCCGACGACAGATCCCGGGATGTCGTCACAACCGCCGCTTCGCGGAAGGATGTATACCATAGTGTCGTCCATCAACGGCCGCTCCGGTATGGCTTGTGGGTGGGGTGTTGTACGATCTGCTCGACACGGGCGGCATGCTCGGGCTGAGCTGCGGCGAGGGCAATATGCCCTGGACCGGCGAACCCGCCAGCTGCGCCGGCCGGTATCACTGGCGCTACCCTTGCGCCAGGCGAGGCGAAGCCGCCGCCCCAGCTCATGTAGTTGACGCCGAGAGAGGCTTTCGCCTCTCTCGCAAAGCGAGTTACAGCATTGTCCGGCGGCAGCTTCGCCGCTACATCGCCTACCCGCAAATTGTCGTTCATATCCGTCACTTTCAGTGACGGAGCGCCAAGTTCAACGGCTCTCGCCGCCGACGACTCTTCGAGCTGCCGATACGTACTCTCGGTAGACCGCGCTATCGCACTACCACCAACAGCGATGCGCGACGGAATCGGCGAAGCCGATTCGTCGAACTCCGCGCCGCAGCCGCCGCAGAACTTGGGCGGCCCGTCCTCCCGTCGCTGCAACAGTTCGAAGCTGGCACCGCACTCACACGCATACGTCCTCACGATATAAGACATTCGTCATTCCTACTGCCGTGGTGGCAACATTAGTTCGTAGCACTGACCGCCCATCTCCGTCGTGAGGAATGTTACTAGAGAATTATCCTCGACGGCTACCTCTATTATGAGGTTGTAATAACCTGCGCGGCCGAGCCCACCCACTAGGTTGCTAAACGCGAACGTGATGATCCCCGGCTCGCCGGCGACCGTAGCCGGCGCTCCAGCCAGTGCCTGTGACGCCCTATTTACTCCGTCGACAAAGATCCCGGCATACACAGAGCCCGACGTACTAGTGAGAGCATCGAGCATGATATCACAATGTACGACGCTAAGGTCGTTGAGTTTATGAAACGTGAGCGCTTGATTGGATGGAGTCCACTTATTTCTATCGTAGAGGAAGTCAGACGTTGCGGCCGGGAACTGTGCCCAATTTATAATACCGAACGCCGCAGCGAGTGCTGTACTACGGACATACATTGATTACCCCGCCGTTATTCCATAACGTGCCGGACGCTAAACCTGAGCAGCTCGTCGGCCAGCCCCCCACTATAGAGAGAGTTCCGCCGGCCCTGGCGTTTACAGAATAGTTATTGACTGGACCAACGTATATTCCTCCCTGTGATTGCTCCCCCGCTATAGTTCCAGGTAGAAAGGTGAGAGAATTCCCGCTGTCCAGTAATTCAGCACCACGAAGTACAGTAAACCTCTTACCTATGACTCCGGTTCCAGCAAATGACGTGCCGAGGTTGAACTGAGCTTCTGCACCGGTCTGTAGAAAGACAAACTCCCTGGTGTATATCGGTGAGCCTACCGTTGTTATCACACCGGATGGAAAGGCGCTGTAAATCACTGTACCGTTGCTACCTCCGCCGATGAAACGCTGTGAGGTCCCAGTCAGATAGATATTACCCCATATCTCTACCTGACCGAGGTTTTCAACGTGTATCTGTTCAACGGATGCCGAGTCAAACACGACATCATTTCCATACACATTGATTACACCTGAGATTTGAGCGAAGAGACTCGACTGGCACACATTGTTCGTGCCTTTCACGGTTACACGGGCAATGCCGATGACGGCGGCATTCTCCACGATTACCGTACCACACACGCCAGTACTACCGTTCCACACCGTCAAAGAGGAACCGGCACCCTGTACCACTACCATGTTGTTGTCGGTGTTGATTAGACCAATATTATCATGAGTCGCGACGGCCCTATTGGATGATGGGCCGCGTAGATTCACAGTCTCGTTGTATGTGCCAGCGCCGAGATTGACCAGCACGATCTGACCGTTGGTGAGGCGGCCGTTCTGCGCCTGATTTATAGCGTAGGTCATAGTGGCACATGGACTGGATTGACAGTTGCCCGCGTCGGTTCCGCCAATAGCGACGCTCACGCTCACAGGTACAGGCGCCAACAGCTGATCGGCGGTTATGGAGCCCGATGCGAACATATTAGCGATATTGACGCTGCCGGTGAGGGTCGGCGAAGCCGATGGGGCCAGCCGGTTGAGGGCTGCCGCAGGCAGTGGGCAGTCCGCCACGAACGGTGGCGCAACTTCGTTAGGATTGGGCACAGGGCAAGCGGCCAAAGCCGCCTGCAATGGCGAGCTCAACACGACCAATATCGCGGTAGCGCTATACCAGGACATCCGGCCCACCCACAAGCGATTGATCGGTGATGAAGGGGGAGACGCCTAGCGGCAGTTCCAAGCACGTCTCGAAGTCGTACCGGAGGCCGCCCATCGTTTCCACCGAGAGAGTGATCTGGATAGGGAGAGTGAAGGTTAGCGTTTGGACTGAAACGGCCTGCCGCCGTCCAGAGGACGGCGAGATGCAGAGGCCGCGGCTGACGCCGATGAACGAGACTGTCTCAGGGACGTTGAGCTGAGGTAGTGCCCGGAGGGCGAGCACTTCCATCAGCTCGCCGTCGATGAGGCCGGCGAGGTCTACGACCATCACGCCACGGTAGTTTGGCACCGGGGACGGGATGCAAGTCACACTACCACCTTCCCCATAGGCCACGGGCCGAAGCCGGCGAGGCCGGGAAGGAAGGCGATCCGCGCCGTCGCGGTCGCGTCGGCCGCCTGCAGTGCCACAGTGTCCGGGCCGGCGGTACGGAACGTTCGGATTGCCCTCAGGAGGTTGGCCATATTGGCGTCGGCCCCACCGTACCCGAGGTAGGCGGCCGTAACCGTGGCGTTGTCGAACGGCACGTAAGTCGCTGGACATGATGTGATGTTGAGGATATTCCACAGTACGGTCGTTGCGGTGCTGTTGGGGATGACGGCCGTCCCGCCGGAGGTGGTGCTTACCTTTATGCGACTGTTTGCCGGCTCGGCAGCCACTACGTAGTAGGTCTGCGTTTCCATGACGAAGGGCGACGGTGCCGGCGTACCGCCGGCCAACCCGTTGAAGTAGTCGCTGGTGAAGATCAGCGTCGCACCGACGCCGAATGGGCACTCGGGCCAACTCGGGTTCCCGCTGGCCGTCGTCAGCGTGATCCATCCCGTGCTCGTGTCGCTGAAGTTGGCGAACATGTAGATGCCGCCGCCGTCCGGGGCGCTCACCTGGAACACGAACGTTCCTACGTGGCCCCAGTCCGCCTTGAACGTCGTGTTGCCGCCGCCGTTCTTGAGGTTGATCGACTGTGCCGAGGCAAGGATAGAGCAATTCGTGTTCATCCCGCCGGTAAAATACCTGGCATGGAAGGTACACATCGTTGTGCATGCAGCACCGAACGACGGTTCATTCCCATGAATCAGTTTGGCCCTGGCGAACGCCTCCGCATGGTACGACTGCATCCACGGGTCGCTGGTCCCGGTCTGCGAGATCATGATGCTGTTGAGCCCGGACCCGCCGTTGAAGGCGTCGAAGTGCCAGAACCCGTTGTTCACCTCGTTTGCCGACAGCACGGTGCTGACATACTCGGCGCCGTAGTTCATCGTGTCTTTCAGACAGTCCTTGAAGTAAGCGGCTTCGCCAAAGGCTGTGCCGTCGGCGAGCGCGGCGGGCAGAATGCCTGCTGCAAATACCAATTCCCGTAAGGCCCAGGCATTGTTTCGTGTGCTGACTGAGACGATGACGTTGCCATAGTATCTTGTGCTCCCAATCAGTGGCGTGCGGTCGTCAGCGTTTACGGACGGCCCGCCGCTGTTGCCGTTGGGAGGCGGCGGCCAGCCCCCATAAGCTGCTTGCAGCAGTGCGAAATCCGGCACCCTACACATCAACGCCTCGGTCGCTCCCATTAACACCACGTCACGATTGTGAGCCCCGCCCTCCATCAAGTACGTATAGTAGGCTCCGCTCGGGTAGTGTGTGGTGTCAGTGATGCCGACCCAGTCGCCGTAGGCTAGGATGTCGGTCGGCCCGAGGACGAAGTTGTTCCACCAGAAGCCGTTGTTGTAGGTGAGCGGCTGGTTCGGCGTCATTCCGGTATAGTCGATGTTCCGGAAGTTTGGTACGCGACCGTTCGTGTCGAGGTTCATCGCCGGTGCAGTGGCCCATCCAAGCGCGGATATTCGGTGGTTCTGCGCGGTCGTCTTCGTCTGTAGCAGCAAGTCGCGGACGTTCCAGTCCGGGATCATGCCAATGTGCGGGTGAGAGCCGCCCTGGTTGATGTTGACCTGAGTGTCCCAGTCCGAGAATACTTCGTTAGTCCAGAAACCCTTGACCATTGGGGCATAGAGGATCGGCGTCAGGCCGCTCGGCGGATCGGTCGCGTTGGTGGTAAGGTCGTATTTAGGGATAAGGCCGGTCGAGAGCAGGTAGGAGCGACTGGTGGCAGTGGACTGTGGGTTTGACTGAACCGGGTCGCAGGTGACCAGGAGGTTCTGCGCCTCCACCGTCCCGGCGATCCACCGCGGCTTGCCGTCGTTCCGGGCCGTAAACCATCCACCGCGGAGGCTGTGCCCGCCAATCGTCGAGGGACTGCCGACGTGCAGCAGCATCGACGGATCACTGTTATTGACGATAACCGTCGCACCGTTCTTCAGCACCGGGTTATAGTTGTACCGGTCGGGCACGAAGGTAAGATAACTAGTTCCATCAGTGGACTTGTTGAGCAAGCTGTTGTGCAAGTATACCAGGTATTCTACGTCCCGGATTGCTCCGGTCGAGGTGTTGAGCCACAACCAAACGTAGACGGCGACGTGGATATGGACGTGGTTGATCGATCCGTTGGTCAGCTGGCCCCAGGCACGGAACCCCATGCAGCATCGACCTTTGTTGATCTGCTGCACGTAGGAGCCAGAGAGAAGGGTGTTGAAGTGCGCCAGCCAGTTGCCGGTCGTGTAGACATTCGAAGCGCCGGAGGCGCTTGCCATCGAGTCGCATTCGATGATCAGGTCCTGCGCGCCGCTGAAGACGGTGAGGTCGGTCAGCAGCTGGGAGGGGGTTTTCCCTCCTGGAAGGGTGTTGTTGAACGGGCCGACGACACTTGAGACGGAGATCGTGTCGTGGCCGCCGGCCGCGATAGAGCGGGCGGTGTAGCCACGCACCTCGCAGTACCGCACTGAGCCGTTCGGCCAATAGTTGATGGCGTCGAACTGCGCCGTGAGCGCGTTGTCCGCGCCGTCGCTGAGAGCGATAGAGCCGCCTGGGGGTACGTCTCCTTGCCGTAAGCCCAGGCCAAACCGGAACGGCGAGCCGGCCGGAATGATGGAGGTGCCAGATGTCTCGTTGAGGGTGCGGCTGGTCACTCCGCTCGGAATGAGAGGAGTGGGGGTGGTCGCCAGTAACCACGGATGCATGACGTCAAGCCCCGTCGCCGCCAAGGATATATGTGTTCGCGGCTACCGCTACGATCGTGATCAGGCTGTTCTGTCCGAAGGTGCTGGTGAAGCCGTGCGGGTTTAGGAGGAGAGTGGCGCCGCCGCCTGCGGCGACGGTCACGGCGCTAGAGGTCATCTGGACTAGGCCGCACTCGAAGCTCGCCGGCAGACCGGAGGGGATCGTGACGGTGCAGCCGGCAGCGTTCGTGCAAGTCAATATGTTCTGGTTGTCACTGGAGAGGAGAGTGCGCGTCGTCGTCGAGACGACAATGATGTTGCTGGTGCTGGATGGTCCAGTGTAGCCGGTCGGCCCAGTCTGACCGGCGGTTGAGCCAGTTGGACCGGTGGGACCGGCAGCGCCAGTAGAGCCGGCGGCACCGGTGCTACCTGCGCCAGCAGAGCCAGTGGGTCCTGTGGCCCCAGTGGCTGCGGCGGCGCCGGCCCTGCCGGTAGGACCAAGCGCACCAGTAGAGCCGGTAGGGCCAGTAGAGCCGGTAGCCCCTACGCCGGGACCAGTAGGCCCTGCTCCGCCGATAGGACCGGTGAAGCCGGTGGGTCCTGTGGTGCCTGTCAGTCCGACTGGACCGATATGCCCAGTGGTGCCGGTAGGCCCAGTGAAACCGGAGGGACCTAGAGGACCGGTGTAACCGGTCGGGCCAGTTACACCGGTAGGCCCTATGCCGCCGGAGCCGGCGGGTCCGATCGCGCCAGTAGGACCAGATGGCCCGGTGGCGCCGGTAGTGCCAGTGGCACCAGTTACGCCGGACGGCCCTATACCGCCGGTAGGTCCGGCTCCGCCCATTACCCCGGCCGGTCCGGTCACTGTGCTGGCGGGACCAGTGTCGCCGGTCGGGCCGGTCGGCCCACCGGACGGGCCGGTGGGGCCTGTGGCGAATCGGCCTGCCTGGATATAACCAGATATATGGAACTGCGCCGGGTCCCCTTCGAAGGCCGGCCCCATCTGCCGGATGGGAAAGCCGGTGTCAGACTGCTGAAACGGCCCCGTCACGTTTCTCATCGGGAGACCCTTGACATTTTCCTAAACAGCATTATATGGGGGCGACCCCTTGGGGGTACACCCTCGACAAGCGTATATCGGTCGGTACGTCACCAGTTCCACCTACTACGCCGTTGCAGTCGTTGGGCCTGACGCCGCTCCGCCTCGCGCTGCTGCGCACGCTGCTGCATAATATAATTCATAAACCCCGGCGAGTCGGCGTTCTCTCCCAGGGCCGCGTCCTTCAGCTGCTCGCGCTCGTATGTCATACCGGAGCCGTCCATCTCCGCACGTTCCCAGTCTATCCAGCAGCGTACGCCGAGCGCCAGTGCCACGGGGCGATCGTCCTTCGCCGTCCCGTCCGCTTCGATATACATGCCCTTGCGCGCTAGTCGCTTCATCTCGTAAATGGCTTGGACGCTGTTGATGATCAGCTTGCCCATCATATATTGATCGCCTAGCTGCGTCATTATCGCTGGTTTGTTGACTGCGGTGGTCTTCCAGTGCAGGTTGTAGCCGGCGCCGAAGCTGTCGGCGCGATGGTATAGGTAGTTGCGGACGTTGACGATAGGCGACGGCGGCCGCCGCCTCCGGCGTTGTGCGGTAGCACTGTCGTCGGCGTCGATAGGCTCGTCATCGACCTCATCGTTGCGTGGAGCAGTTAGCCGTCCCGTCTCCAGAAGCGTCTGAAGATGGCGGAACTCAGTGTAGACAGCTTCGCCAGGACCGTTGATCTCCAGGATATAGCGGGCGTTCTTGTACCAACCACACAGGTCTGCGATGACCCACGTAAACTGATAGGGTTCCATGTTTGTGACACAGAACTCTGCACACTGTACCAACCGATCTGCGTAGCACCGAAGTACAGTGGCACAAAATCGATCGGAGGTGTCTCCACTACCGTAGGCTGGGTCCGCGGCGACAATGTATCGTCCGTTGGAGTGTGGTTCATGCCATACTTTCAGTGCGGCGATGCGAGCCACATAGACCTGCTCGCGCTTTAGCGCGGTGAAAGATTCGCCGAAGTGATAGGCGTAGCCGCGGTAGAGACTCTTCGAGGCAGTCTTCATGCTCTCGTCGAGCACCCTGCCGGGTAGGAATGGGCTGCCAGTGAGACGGAATGCCTCCTCCGGATATGAGGGGTATTCGACTTCGACTATTTCGGCTTTGCCTGTGTCGACTTCGTCGACATCCTTCTTCCGTTGTGGGTCCTTGCGATGCCTATACCACGCCCACTGCTCGCGGGTGATCTCGTAGCTGTACATCTTCTTGACGATGTCGCTCGTCTCTTGCTCGTCGCGAGCAAGATCGGAGTGGCCGTATCTTCGATAGAGGGGCGAAGCCGTCGCGAAGCGGTACTCGGGATGTCGCCACCACGGGAGGAAGATGGCTTTCTTGGCGAGGTCGTCGGCTATGGCGTCTTCCCAGAGGCCGTTGAAGATGTTGTAGCCCTTCGCTGTGCTCTCGAAGATGTATAGGCGCGCGGGGTACTGGTCGCTGAAAGAGGAGATGGCGGATTCTAGGCCTTCTTCGTCGCCCCATTGGGCGACTTCAGTGGCATGGAAGAAGTTGAAGGCGCGGCTACGGGCGAGACTGCCTGGCTTCTTCTTCGTGCCGGCCACCATGTAGTCGATCATGCTGCCGTTCTCGAAGACGAGGCCGTTGCGGTTGTGCACGCGTATCGGCAGAGGGTGGGTATCGGGCAGGTGCTTTAAGGTCTCGATTATGAGGAGGCGGATCTTCTCCTTGTTCGGCTCGGTGTCGGTGCAGATTGCGCCCTGTAGACCAGGGTACATCGCGCACCAGAAGAGATCGAGAAGTAACGATAGGGTCGTTATGCCGAGCTGCCGTGCTTTGAGCAAGACGAACCAGTGCACGTCATTGTCTAGTCCGTCGAAAATGGACCGGAGGGCGTACTCTTGTACGCCTTGACCTTTGTGACCGGGGAGGTCGTAGAGCTGAAAGGAAGTGTAGCCGGTGTTTTTCGATAGGATCGTGACGTGGCGCAAGAAGTCGCGAAAGCTACGCTCGAAGGTGCGGCGGTGGAAGGCGAGGGAGGGTGCGGCTCGGGTTGTGACGGCCATGCCGGTCAGTCTATACCTGCGAGGGCGACCCCGCCATAGGCTCTCGCCGGCCGTGCCGTCACAAAACCGCAACGCAAAGACGGTAGATATAGCTTATATTTGCAGGAGACGGCTAATGTGGAAGATAGCTCTTGTGCTTGCCTTGCTCGCGTTGGCGGCGTGCGACGCCACTTTCAGCCCCGACATGGCCCAGAATCCCCACCAGAGCCGTGCTCACGGCGGCCGCGCGGATGCGGAGCCCGCCTATCACTAGCTGCTTCGCGGTGGTGCTGCCCGCGGTACACGTTTCAGTAATTTATAAACCGACGGCTTCCGGCCACAAATCTCACACTTACCCCAAACGTCGTCTTGACACCATTCTCGTTCGGTGCTGCGACAATCGTCACAGGTCGGCGAGAGGTATATCAGATGGGGGTCAGGTTGAGTCATTGCACACCGCGGCGAGCCGCCCAGTATCTGCACCAGCCATTCGGCGAGATCCGCCCTAGCACTAGCGTGCAGGCGCGAGTGCCGTTGCGGAACATGTTGCAGTCGCCGCAACGCTGTCCCACGGAGTAACCCACATAGCCGGCGGCGTCCTTTGTGATAGTGACGGCGGCGGTCATGTCCAGATGCCTCGGCCGCAGTGACGGCAGCGAGCTGCGCTGCTGTTGAGGACGGCGTCGCGCCAGTCGTGCCAACCAAACAGGCGGCACTTCAGCCAGCTGATCACATCAGGGTACCGGTTTCTCATGTATTGGACTCTCGATCAAAATCTTGATTCCCATGATCATCAATCCTTCTGTAGGTATTAATTCGCCAGTGGTGCTCAGATCCCTCTGTAGCTCAAAATCGAACCGGGACGCGTCATAGCCGTTAGAGAAATTCATTGTCACAGTCAAACTATCCAGAGAAACCCAGTGGTTATTTGCCCAATTAGAGAGAGCTCGAATGGCGTCGATCATCGGTATCCTACTCCTTTCCGTAGACAAGCTCATGCGGCGGGTCGAGCAGCGGCGAACCCGCACGAGGTGCGGGCCTCTCGCAGTGACAGACGGCGGGTGACAGCCCGCAGAGCGGACAGTCCTCCAGCTCGCATCCGACGTGATGGTAGCCTGCCGGCAGGGTATTACAGCCACCACATCGCTGCGTAGCAGCGGGCGAGTAGCGGCGACGCTCGAAGGTAGCGCCGTACCGCACGGTCCTATGGACCGTGCAGGCCGCGTGCAGATCGGTGCGCTGGTGACAGGCGCGGCAGCGGACGATCATCGTGGCTCACGCAGTGTCCATGAGCGCGCAGCGCTCAGCTGTCCCGTATGACGTAGATGCCGTGTGCTACCTTCATGGTACGAAACTTGCGGGTAAGCTTTTTCCCGTAATACAGCACGATGTTTCGCACTGCGTGAGAGGGGTCGTATGTGTCGTTCCCAATCTGGCTCCATGTAATCAGCAACGCTTTGCCGGCGGGGATCTGCGCTATTAACGGATATTTCCAGCTCCTGTTCGGCGCCGGAATTTCCTCGAATACAGATGCAGTTGGCTCGCTCATAGCTGTGTTGACCGCGAAGCGATCTGGTTCATCTCCATTGTGCGAGCGTAGCGAGCAGCCGTCGAAGACGGCGAGCGGCATTGTGTCGCAGGAGCATGCGAGTGCATGATATAGCACAGGGAAGTGAAGCGCAAGTGCTTTGGTGGCGCATAAGGATGGGTGCCAACCAACTCACGCGCTCACCGTCCCATGACGTTCACGCTCCGTTCCCTCAACTCAACCTACCGGCGAGAGCCTATACCATGAACACATCATGAACACCCGCTAACGCAGCGGTAGCATATGGTATGCTCGTCCGCAGTGAGACGATCGGTCATCAAATGCCGTTTGACTAACGTTCATATAGGGTTTAAGCTCTTCGGTTCCTATGACTTGGAAGCTGGTTCCCATGTCTTGGAACCGCGCAGACATCGCCGAGGTACTCGAAGGCGCCTTCGGTGCGAACTGGAGGAAGCTCGCGCACCCGTACCTCGGGTGTACCAGTCGTGCGATCCGGTACTGGCTCGCCGGCAGGAAAGCCATACAGCTGCAAGCCGTCGGCATGCTGCGCAAGCGCGCAGAAGCTCGTCTCGCAGAGCTCGACGATCTCGAAGAGCTCGATATGCAACGGTGTAAGGATCGCGCAGCTTCGCGCCGGGCGGTCACGCTTAGAGCTATCACTCTAAGCTATCACTTACAGAAGGAAGCCGTCTTCACGCGACGTATGGTTCGAGCCGACCATCGCTTGGCAGGCTACCGAGAAACGGATCTCTTGCATGACGATCCCTTCTGACCGCTTCGCGGCCAAAAAGAAAGAGCCCGCCGAAGCGGGCTCCCTCTGCTGAATCGCCGTTGACTGTCACGGCATACGGTCGAATACCGCGTCTTCCAGCGTCTCACGCGGGGAGCTTCGCTCCCCAATCACGCGAATGTAAGGTGAGCCAAACAGATGCCCGCCCTTCGGGCCTAGATCCGTCTCGTAAGTCGCGATCACACTGTAGACGTATATACCGGCCTTCACCGGTACACGAACTCGCTCCGGGTCGCTCTTCCATCTCCGGGTCGCGCCGTTGCGACGCAGTTGCCACCACCTTGTCGTCACTCCCAACTTCATCGCGATCTCAAGCCGACCACTGTCTAGCAGCTCGTCGACATTGTGCCGAGTAATCTCTGTCATAGCCTTCGCTCCGTGGTTGAGGGGCGGCATAGCCGCCCACCACACTACATGGTGACAGCGGCACACGATGTCAAGCCGCCATACGCAGCAACTTCACTAGTGTCGGAGCATGGTTTCGCGCTCAATAATCTCCCAGCGGAGCGCAACTACCGCGCAGACTGCCCAACTCTCTCCGCTGAGATAGGCGGGTGAGGACTCGGCGAGCTGAAGTAGGTATCCGAGTTCTCGCATGGTCATCGCGTATCCCTCCCGTTGATAGGCTCGCCCCGCGCAGCAGCGGTAAACCGCCGCGCATCGAAATTAGGGTTGCTGCCCGCCAACTCGGAAGCGAAGTGAGATACGAGTGTTGGTGACGCGTCGAGCTTCCGCAGGATGCGCGCTATCTCGACGTAGTGTCGATGGTGAAAGAGTGGTGATCCCATAATGGTTCTCCGTGGTTGGTGGAGTGTATATGGGGCGTCGCGCTCGATATGCAACCCCCTGGTGGGCAAAAAAGAATGGGCCGCTTCACGCGGCCCAAGTTTACAGGGAGGAAACGCCAATGTGGAACACCCACACGGGACGCTGCGATGCTAAAGCATCACAACCCAAAGCGCAAGCGCCACAGCGCCGGCCCACACGCCCACCATCGCGCTCCACCACTTCACCTCTTGCCGACGCGCCCGCCGTCGCACACTGGCGCGCGCTTCGCGCAAGCGCGCATCCAGCAACACTTCAAACTCTCGCTCGCTAGTCATTGCTCGCTCCCAACAGCTCATTGCCCGCTCCACTCTGTTAGTCGCCGCGGTCTCACCTCAGATAATCGTGATTCGCGGACGAACTGCATGTGAAGCCGCAGCATCCCGGATGGCCCTCTCCAAATCAAGTGCGAGCCAGCCACTTTGCCAATCGCTCGATAGCTCACCATACAACGAGCTCTTGTCCCGATGGGCATAATACGGATTGGCAGTCCGCGGCGACCCCATGGAACGCGCGGCTTTGCCCTCATCATAAGCCCCTCGATGCATCATCCACGCCCTCCCCTTCGCGAGCGGGTTTGCCGATCTCGCGCACCAACTCACCATTCTCGTCCAGTACATAGCCATGATCGCCAGCTCGCCCACTTCGATCGATCGTGTGCCGCACAGCTGCGACTGCTTTGATCAAGTTCATGAACTCGCCGATGAGGCCCACGTTGTCCACGTACGCAGAGTAAGTGTGGACGGCCTTCGGCTCAGCTGATCGTTTCCCGTCTCGGTCAAGCCCGGTACGCGCTGTGAGCCCATCGTCCAATTCGTCGCATCGTGGGCATTCCTCACGAGGACGCAGTCCTTCGATAGCGTCGAACAAGTGGTTGTGTCTCACTACCATCACGTCCTCCACAGAATCACGCAAAGCACGACCGTTACTCCCGCGTACACTGCGAGCGTCAGCATCGCCTCGATCATGTCTTGTCCTCGAATACGAACACAAAGCCTCGCTTTGTGCCGGCGCAAATCAGTCGCCCCTTCCATCCCTGGCGGTCCGCCAACATCTGCGCCGCCTTACGGTGTTGTCCCTCCCTGCTGAGCGAGTGATCCGATGGGATGACAAGACGATGTTCGTTGCACGTCTCCGCTACGATCCGCGAACCCTTCGTATCCGTCGGACCGAGAAACCTCGTTTCGATGGCGATCATGGCGAGTTACTCCCTGCCGCAGGCTTGCCTTCCCAAGGCATGCGCCTTCCGCGCTCAACACCTTCCTTGCAGTCCCGTAGAAAGTCATAAGCGGCCGACCAGTTGTCGAAGCAGTCCGCCCAATCTCCACGCCAGTGTCCCCTGCACGCCTTATGCAGCGTGACGACCCCACGAGCCGGCCCATCCCCTCTATTGACCTTGACGTTCAACCCGAACAATCTAGCGTACTTGATAACTTGCTCCCGCTTAGTCATAGCACTATCTCCCTATACTAACCACACAACCATCCTCGCGGTACACTCTATGTGGTGCGACTACCACTACCTGTCAAGGAGTTCTTACGACAGAACTTCCCAGTCGAACGCGTTCGCATCGGTATCCTCTAGCATCTCCGCGTACTCACGCAGCGTCTCCGCCCGACCGATCGCCTCTTCGGCCGCGTCACTCTCTTGCCAACGTTCACTCCTCTCTCCAATATCCATCTCCCATCCGAGAGCTATCAGCGACATAGCCTCTGACAGCGCCGCTCGCGCCGTTTCATACTCGCCGGCGAGCCTCACCAGCTTCTGGTACTGACCATCGGTCAGCTTTGCTATCGACATCACTGTTCCTCTGTGCATACCGGAACGGAGTGAATTCTCCACTCCATAGGATTGGTCGCAGTGAGTTGTCGCACAACAATCGGAAAGCCATTCACATCGTGTCCAATCACTACGTAGCCACTCCCGTCTGCATGAGTCAAAACTGTACCTATCAACAGCGCGCGAAGCTCTCTTTCTATCACGATCATTCTCCATGGTTGATCGCCGCCTCAAGCTCAGCGACGAAGCGTTGATACTCTGCAAGATGGGCCGTCGCAAGACGCAGCAGCGTAGGACCCCATCGCTCTACCCCATGCGACATCACAAGCGCGCTGCGCGTCTCAGGTGACATTGTGAATCGACGCATATACGCCTCTGTGTATCCAAGTTGATACGCTACCTCACTGAACCTGACGCGCGCGACCGTGCCGCGTATAGCGTCACGAAAGTTCATGATAGAACCCTCTTCCAAGTGTCGCCTCCGCTTTCGTAGCGGAAGCGCAGATCGCTGCCAGGGAAGCCGACCGGCGCGCGCATAGGCGTAGCGTGCTGGTCGCAGAAGCACACCCACCTCTTAGTCGGCTTGAACCAGACTGCGACGATGCCGGGCGCCTGACAGTCGTCCCAGGCGCACCTCGGCGGCTTTTCAAGTGGTTTGAACATCCTCGTGCTCTCCTTCCCCCTCTAGATGGTTCCGCCCCACCGCGATACAAGAGCGTATGTGATTATTGGTCCCCTGTCTCTCTTCCCCTGTGGACGCTATAAGGGCGGCGATCCGGCAAAATATTTTCTCGCGCGCGCGTAATTTGTATAATATATATCATCCTTTTAAGCTTCTTTCCTGTTTTTGCGCAAAATTCTGTCCGATCGATCCGCGCCGCCCTTATAACGTCCAAGAGAAACAGGGGAAGAGAAACGGGGAACCGAGAAACAAAAGACACAAGACATCCGTTATTGACACCGCGCATCCACTGCTCTATTTTTCACACGAGACCAGCTCCACGCCACCAGGAAACATCCGCATGAGAGTGACTGCCGAGCAATCCCGCTTCCTCGCCGAGCATGCTGACTTCTTCGAGCGTATCGCTCGCGTCGGCCCAGGCTTCGCCACCTCCCCAATGACTCTCTTAGAGGCCAGGACCCTACGCCGGTCCTTCTATCGCTTCCGCGACGCTGTAGGGCTTTTCAGCCGCGGCCACATGGACACCCGGCTTCGCCGCGGCCGCAGCGGTTCAAACAAGTACGAGTCCGCCGCCACTCCCGAAGAGCGCAGCTACGCTTTCGCCCTACACAGCCGCCTACTCTCCCTGATGGCAACTTTCGAGCCCGCTACCGATCACTCTTCTACCAGCGAACCATTAATGATCGTTCGCTTCGTCCTAGACCCCATCGTTCGCGAGGCGCGACGGCTCGATCCCACTTACGAGCGCACCGATGCACTAGCTGCGCGACAAATCGACCCCATGACGCATCACCTGACGGTAGACCCAGACTTAGTAGGAATGCCGCTCGCCGATTATCCACAAACTGACGCCGACCGCGAGCTAGCCGAAGCGCGATGGCGTGCTTCGCACAAGAACAAGCCCACACCAGCAGACCAACTCGGCGACGACCCCATGCGCGGACCCGACGAGTCACCACCACGCGACATCCTCGCCGACATCCGCGAGCGCGACGAACGCGAACGCGTAGCTCGGCAAGCCGCACTACAACGACAAGCCGAACAACAAAACAGTTGACAGCGGCTACGCCGCACCATACATCTACGATGTACCAAACTGAACCACTCCCACGAAAAACAGGATCAGCCCGATGACAGAAACCAGAAGTGCTGTTGCGTCCACGCGATATGACGACGCCGAAGGCGTCGTATCGCTCGCGTTCGTGAATGGCAAGAGTGTAACGGTCGATGCGAACAAGTTGCCGGAGGCAGTCGCGAACGCCCTATTGCTGCGCGGAATTGCGATGACGCTACGCAACAGCTTCCAGAAGATCGACGATATCGACGCTGTCGCACACGCAGCGGCGCTCTGCGCCGCGGATATGCTGTCCGGCAAGTGGAAGCCGGGTCGGACCTTCGGCGAGTCTGCGCCGACCGATCTAGAGCGGGCGCTTGCCGAGGCCAAAAAGTGCAGCATCAATCACGTCCGAGACACCTGGCTCCCCCAGTACCTCGAAAATCACACCACAGCCGACCGCGGCGGTCGCCAGCGAGGCAAGGGAGCGGCTATGGAGGCTCTACAGCGCCATCCGCAGGTCGCCCCTCTATTGGCGCGCTACGCGGCCGAACGCGCACAGGCGGCGCGCGGAGCCGGCGGCAAGGGCATTCCCTCCCTAGACGAGCTTTCGCCTTCGCCTTCGGCGGAAGCGGCCGAATAGCGCTCGCTGGCGCGCGCACCATATAAAGAGGCGCCGACCGTCGAGCGCGCGTGAGCCGACGGTCGCCTGGGGGAGCGCGCCGATCAGGTTTTTCCGTGGTTGGGCCGATCGGCCGGCTACACAGCAGCTCCCTGAGAGGCCCGGTATCCCCTGCCGGGCCTCTCTCCTTTTTCGCCGCAGGCGAAAAATAGGGCTTGACGCTCGCCGCGCCTCGCCCTACATATATCACCACAAGAGTTCACATGGGAGAGGGCGAGGAGCGAGAAATGAAACGCAACCTATCTCACGCAGTGGGCGATTACTTGACCGAGAACCTGAGGCGAAATCTCGTGCAGTGCAGGAACCCCATTACTGATCGCTGGACGAAACTCAGCACACGAAACGGTAGGATCGTAGCCGTCAAAAAGACGAAGGGGGCCTATCGGCACGTAGCAAAGTTTGAGGACTGGCTTGTGTCGAGGGGGTTTTGAACGTCGAGACGCTTACCATGACGGGCGACAGCGTCGTAGACGCCGCAATGCGTCTCTACCCCGACGTACCGCGCGGCCGGCACGGCCCCACCAAAGGCCCGCTGCATCGTCTAGCGCTCGCGCTCGACGTAGGCCCTAGCACAGTCCTAAAGTGGGCGCGCGGAGCCCACCCGGTGCCGAGCTGGGCCATCCGCGAAATCGACCGGCTTCTGTCTGCTTCGCAGACAACCACGGAGCAGCCACCATGCCCAACCACCTTATCATCACCACGCGCATCATCGAATTCCTAGCAGGCGTAGTGCTCGCTGCGCTCGCACTCTCGGTACTACCGTGAAAGGTGACGCGATGCAGGATCTTCGCCATCGCGTTCTGCGTCTGGTAGAGCTACGCCGTCGCCACGACGCGCACGACCGCCTGACGGCAGTCGAACAGGCAGAGCTAGAGGCTGGCATTCCCGCCGTCGAGTACGCGCAGATCATAGCCGACATACGCCGCGAGCGGCGCTCGGCTGCGCCGAGCAAGGCCGCGCGACGCAGCAAAGCTGCCGCCGCCGCCCCAGCGACTACACCACCAAGTCTCGACGACTTCCTCACGAAAGAGAACGAGGCCCCCAAGTGAGTCGCCGCCACAGCGAGTCCGAGATAGTCGAGATCGAGGCCGATCTCGTACACGAGACGCCGCGCGCCTACCTTGTTAGCGACGGCGATCGCGAGTGCTGGCTACCAAAGAGCCTAACGCAGTATGACGGCCACGGTACCTTCGCTATACCCGAATGGCTGGCGATGCGGGAAGGACTAATCTGAAATGGAGCTGCCACCGCCGCTCTACGACGACTCGCCGCCGCTACCGCCATTCCCGCGCGTCTTTGACTCTACCATGCGCAGCAGTCTCGTCGCCTGTCCACGACAGTTCTATTGGCAGTACCTTCGCCACCTACGCAAGCCGGGCGTCTCGATACATCTACACTTCGGTGGGTGCTTCGCACGAGGGCTAGAGACGACACGGAAAGCATTCTACCGCGACGGTCTCTCCGATATAGATGCGCTCTGCACAGGCATCGCAGAGATCGTCAACTCATGGGGTGATGTAGAGCCCCCTGACACGCCACGTATGTACAAGACGTTACCAGCATGTATTGACGCTCTCGCGAGCTATGTCGAGCAATGGCCGCTGCGCGAAGACCGGTTGCAGCCCTACCGCATGCCGAACGGCGAGCCAGCGATCGAGATGAGCTTCGCCGTGCCGGTTCCCGGCACAGCGCATCCCACCACAGGCGACCCATTGGTGTACGCCGGCCGTTTCGACATGCTCGGCTGGTGGGACGATGCGCAGACAATCTTTGTCTGCGACGAAAAAACATCCGGCCAGCTCGGATCAAGCTGGCGCAACAACTGGCGTCTCCGCGGCCAGCTCACCGGATATGTTTGGGGATGCCGTAGCTACGGCATCCGCGCAGCCGGTGCAATAGTACGAGGCAGCGGCATTCTCGCCGGCGATATCACACATGAGGAAGTTATCGAGACACGGCCAGACTGGCAAGTGGAGCAATGGCTATCGCAGCTGCGGTACGACCTGAACCGCGCCGCCACGCTATGGCTTGATATGCGAGCGATGGCGCTCGCAAGAGCGTCACCTAGCCGCGACGCTTGGCCGCAGGCCCTCGACGCCGCTTGTAGCAGCTACGGCGGTTGCCCCTGCCTTCCACTCTGCGATAGCCAATACCCCGAGCGGTGGACAAGCGAGTACGACGCAGTCGAATGGAACCCACTCCTGCGGAGCGTAGATACATGAAGACAAACACCCTTCTGCTTGGCCCTATCGGCAGCGGCAAGACCTATGTGCTGCGCACGCTCCTCGCCGAGTACCCCACGCCAACCGGCGCCACACGACGCGGCGCCGGTCTTCGATGCGGCCTGCTAGCGCTAGAGCCCGGATGGGAAGCCACGAACGGTGATCTAACGTGCGACATGGGTTTCCACGTGCGCCAGCACTTGCCGGCTCGCATACCTTGGCCGTCAGCCGAAGAGTGGGCCGGGCGCATCGGCACAATGTCGATGAAAGCCGTCGCAGAGATGGAAGTCCCGCACATTATCCGCCAAGACTACCAACAGTTCGTCGGCCTCTATCGCCACGCCTCACACTTCGTGTGCGAGCGTTGCGAGCAAGACTTTGGCAACGTCAACGACTGGGACGAAGACTCCGTCTTCGTGATCGACGGTCTCAGCGGCATGTCAGCAATGGCAATCCACCTAGTGGTAGGCCCCAAGCCGCTGATGAGCCTTCCACAGTATGGCAGTGCGCAGACCCTTATCGAGAACTACCTAAAGCAATGCGTCGGCATCTCTGCCTCGCATGTGCTCACGGCACATTGGGCGAGAGAGCTAAACGAAGTCAGCGGAGGCACAACCATAACAGTCGACACAGTCGGCGTTAAGCTAGCGCCAAAGATCTTGCGCCTCTACGACGAGATCATTGTAACTCAACGTGAAGGCAACAAGTACAGTTGGAGCACCGACGACCCACGCATAGACCTAAAGGCGCGGCGACTGCCATACGCGCAGAATATCACCCCTGACTTCGTCAACATCTTCGCGCCTTCGGTGCGAAACGGAGCCCGATCCATATGAACCGCATTGAGAGCGTAAAAGACAGCACTCACCTCGACGACCCTCACTACATCGCCGCCGACGCCATGGTAGCCGCCGTAAACAAGGCCATCGTCAGCTCCCTCTTAATGAGGGATCTACGATTCTTAGTGAAGGAGCTACGACTAGCCTTCCCATACATCCTTTGGACCCTCCACGACACGTATCCTTACCTTCGCATAGAACACATCTAGGTCGAGCTTCGCTCGACCGCGACCACGGAGCAACCACACATGGCCCTACCACCGTTTGACGAGCGTCCCCCAGTATCCTATAAGCCGCCGCGCCAGCTACACGTATCCTTCGGTGGATATCACTTCCATCATGTCACTGAGATCGTCGTCAGCGAGAGCCAACGTCTCAGCAACTTCACTACTCGCACAATCACTCTAAAAGGCGAAGCTGGTGAAGCTGACGCAGTCATCAATGTCTATAGTAGCAACATCAGCAACCCACCGCACATTATGCTAATCACCCCGACCACGTACGTAGACTTACACAATCACTGGCCAGATGAGGACTAAGACACATGCGTAACACTAGCGCGTTCAATGTAGACGAGTTCCTACAGACTACTATCGACCCGCAGGGCGTACCGCTCGACACGAAGGTCAGCTTCGTCCCCGAGGGGGAATACCCGGCGCAGATCACCGCCCTCTCCCCGAGAGAGATCGAACAGGACGGTAAGTCTCGCCGTCTCGTAGAAGTAACGTGGTCGATCACCGACGATGCCCTGCGGGCATCGATGGGGATATCCGACCCTCGCGCTCGTCAGACGCTATGGCTAGACACTGAGTCCGACGGCAGCTTCATTATCGCGAAGAACAAGAACGTCGACACAGGCCGATTGCTCGACGCCCTCGGCATGAACAACGGCCGACGATGGAGCTGGGCGCAACTCCTCCACCAGACAGCATACGTGCGAGTAGAGCTACCACGCGACCAAGATCGCGCCGTCCTATCGGACGTAAAGCGAGTAGCGAAGCAGCAGTCGCAGCCGCGAAGCGGCTGAACGCGAAGCGTTACACGGAAGAGCTTCTCCCCTGCTACGTCGGCGAGCGGCGGCGTCACAGGCGACGTAACGCGAATAGGCATTGTGGGCAGAGAGCGCTAACGCGCTCTCTAGTGAGGTCCGTAAAGACTTCGCTGTGATACCGGCGCTCTTCCGTGTATAAGGCATAGCACCCGGTTAACAATGCCGTCCGCCGCACCCCTCGCTTTCGCGAGGAGAATAGAGTGACATCGAGACATGAAATCTGACCAGCTTCGCTTCTACATCGTACGGCCCGCTCTGGCACTGCTGGGGCCGTCACTCTCGACGAGGTTTGCCGAGGACCTGTTAATCGCCACCTGCGCGCAGGAAAGCAGGCTGGGAGAGTATGTCCACCAAGTGAACGGCCCAGCGCTCGGCATATATCAGATCGAGCCAGTAAGCCTAGGGGATTTGTGGCTCTGGGTGCAGCATCACAGGCCAAGGTGGGACCTCGCCATCGCTGCCGCTGGCGTCGACCCGGCAGCCGTCTCTCTCGCCTCCGTCGAAGATGCAGTAATCTATAACCTGCGTTTCGCCACACTGATCGCTAGGCTCTTCTATTACCGCGTTCCGATGGCCCTTCCGATATACACCACGATACCCAACCTGTGGGAATACTACAAGACGTTCTACAATACTTCCTTAGGAGCGGCGACCTTGGCGGAGTTCGAGACGTCGCTAAGGCTGACGGACATCTCGGGTTTAGGTGCAACCAGATCTAGCAGTGTCGGTGGCATTTCGACCATATCAACTACGACCGTAGAGACTAGTATTCCATCTCAATCGCAAAACCCGTGAGGGAGCATGACAAACGCCAGCGAGATATGTCAGACTGCCGCCAATCTAGTCGGTGGTCCTCGCGCCGCGCAGCATGGCGACAAGACTGCCAACTTCACTAACATCGCTAAACTATGGAACAGTTACTTAGCGTGTAGGGCGCGGCAAGCCGCTCTACCATATTCCCCTCTAACTGCGCTCGACGTGGCGAACATGATGATACTTCTCAAGATGGCGCGGCAAATGACGGGTGAATACAACCCCGACGACTTCGTCGATATGGCCGGCTACGCCGGCTGTGCCGGCGAGATCGCTGCTGCTGCGCGGCCAAAGTGAAGAGCCAGCCGATGCAACGCCAAATCGAGAACTGGCGTCTGCGCTGCGACGACTGCGGGCGGTTTATCGCTTACGAGGACATCGAGAACGGCGTTGCCGTACACTATCTCGTTACCCCGGAAAGCGCATATACGTCCGAGACATTCGAGACCCTCTGCAAGAGATGCTACCGCGCGCCGAGGGTAGGCCATGAATAGCACCTATTTCGATCGTAGCGAGAACGGTTGTGGTCGCATCCCCGCAATCTGCGACCCACGGCTTACAGTCCCTGCCGTTGACAGCCCACTCGCAGGACGCAGAGCGCCTTGACAGGGTAAAGGACTCCCTCTTGGCCTACCCGTCGGCTAGTTCCGCAGCATCGTCTGTCTTTCCCCTGGGAGATACTACACGCTCTCAGGGGCGACAGCCCGCCGAGAACAGAAAGCCGACAGACGATGCTGCGGAACTAGCCGACCACTATATGGACCAGTTATGATCACCTCTCTGTGCTCCGTTTTCTTGGTCCTTGGAGGGGCTGTTGCCGCCGCTCTAGTCGTGGGCGGTTCGGCCCTGCTGATTTTCGGCTACCCACTGATTTTGGGTCTGATCCTTTTTTGTAGTGCTGGCTTGGTTTTGATAGGAGTTGGCCTAATGGCTCAGGGCTTCTGAGCATGCCAGAAGCATCCTTAAAGGAAAACACGATCGAATGACTGAGAACCTTACCGAGATCGCGGTGGAGAGTGTGGGCGATGGAGAAGTGCGGCCTCGCCGCCGCAACCGTCACACCTGTCGCGACTGCGGCCAGCACGTCATACATCGTCGTCGACTCTGCGAGCCGTGCCGGCGCCGCTCCATCGCCCTGTTTTGGCTTCTCCGTCCATGAGACTCCCATCTGACGCCCGCTACGTGATATCGGTGTGCTAGAACTATGCCACGGCGACCGCCATCTCTATTAGAGATTGCTTTCATAGAGTATCTTTACTGGAATGAAAGAAAATCACAGATAGCCATTGCCAAAATGCTCGATCGTTCACAACCTAGCGTAAGCTCTATTATGGCATTATACGGTATTTCAAGTGAAATAAACAGACGGAGAGAACAAAGAGGCGCACATAACCATAACTACAAGGATGGGTTATCAAGAAGCACTGTCAGAAGGATCACAAAAAGACTAATTGAAGCTACAGATCGACCATTAAACAAATGTGAGAGATGCAACGAGACATTCAATATCGGTCTTAATAGACATCATAGAGACCGTGATAGGTCCAACAACGCTATAGCCAATATAGAATTATTGTGTACGTCTTGCCATATGAGAGAACACAGCGACAGTCGTATACGTGATTCCCGTGGGAGGTACACATGAGGCTGGTTCAAAGTGGTCCGTCTGATGCTAAGTATTGTATTATAGGGGAGGCTTTGGGCGCAGAAGAGGAGCAGCTAGGCCGTCCCTTCGTCGGCTCTAGCGGCCACGAGCTTTACCGCATGCTAGAAGAGGCCCGCTGGCTGCCGCCTGGCACAGCCGAGCGCATCATCCGCGACCTATACAGGCGCAGCTTCATCGAGCTTACGACGGCGCTGGACGACGCCAGCATCTTCATCACCAACGTCTGCCATGAGAGACCTCCCAACAATGACATCAACGCTTTCTTCTGCCGAAAAACCGAAGCCAAACGCAACGGCGTCGCTCCGTTACTCGATCGTTTTCCCAACAGATCTATCCGAGAGGGCATTGTACGACTTAACGAGGACCTTCATCGACTTAAACCGGCGTTTGTGCTTGCTCTTGGAGGAACAGCACTTTGGGCGCTTACAGGTACGAGCGGAATTACTAAATGGCGCGGGTCTATCCTTGCTATCGGCGAACATCTACACGGGGCTGCCGGAATAAAGCTAGTCCCTACGTTCCACCCCGCAGACATCCTCCGCGAGTGGCCACATCGCGCCGTCGCAGTACAAGACATGCGCCGCTCCCTTCGGGAACGTGAATTCCCAGAAATTCGTCGTCCTACATACCACTTCATCACAAAGCCGAGCTTCGCTGAGGCAACCGATTACCTCACGGAGCAGGCCGACAACCCGGAGCACGCCGATGTCCCTCTTGTCGCCGATATTGAGACTCCTCATGGCTGGCGCAATCTGCCTGGTCATATTGCCTGTATTGGGTTTGCTTCTAGTCGTACAGATGCTATTTGCATCCCTCTTATGTGTCTGGACGATCTTGAAGGGTACTGGCCAATGGAGCAGGAGACGCAGATAGTCCTAGGCATACGCCATCTCATGACCCAAAGAGCCATGATATTCCACAAAGGCATCTTTGAGTGCCAGCACTTCGCTGCCCACTGGGGCTTCCTGCCTAACTGGCAACATGACACGATGGTAATGCAGCATGTGCTCTTTCCTGGCCTACTTGGTGGAAAGATCGATCCTGTTACCGGCCGCGTCGACAAACGCGGCAGCAGCCTCGCACTGTCCTTTCTATCGAGCATGTACTGCCAATATCACCGGTACTGGAAGGATGACGGCCGCGACTGGAACACCAAAGAGGTGCCAGACGAAGATCAGTGGTGGCGATACAACTGTGAAGACTGCGTTCGCACGTACGAGTGCTACGAAGTCCTTCGGCTTTCGTTAGAGCGCGGAGCGCTTTGGGCATCCTATCGTTTTATGATGAACCTTGCTGCCCCGGTGCTCTACATGATGCTTCACGGCATGCCCTTCGATCGCGCTACACGCGACGAGTTTCGGGTCGACGTACGTCGTGAGCAGTCCACGCTCGCGCAGTGGATCAACACCGTCTGCGGCCACGAGCTCAACACTGGCAGTTCGCCGCAAATGCAGTCTCTCTTCTACGAAGATCTTGCCGTCGCGCCGATCTACAAGGGCAAGGGCGCTGCGAAGCGGCCCACCCTCAACGTTGGGGCGCTCGACGTGATCGCAAAGCGAGTACCGCTGCTCGCCCCCCTCTGTCACGCAGTGGCAGACGAGCGTAGCTTAGCGCACTTCGACGAGAACATACTGCGAGCGAAGCTCGACGGCGACGGCCGGATGCGCAGCGAGATAAATCTTACAGGGACCGAGACAATGCGCTTCGCCAGCACCGAGACACCCTTCGGCACTGGCCTCAACCTACAAAATATTAACCGCATGCCAGAGGAGTAAGATCGGATGGCGAAGGACCTGAAATCATTCTTCATCCCACCTCATAGTTGTCCAGACTGTGGTGAGACAGAGTGGTATTCATGCGAGGATAGTGGCCACGATCTCTGTATAGAATGTATGGGCTGCCATAGTCGCTTCGGCGTGCAGATGCCGCCGTTCAACATGATCGAGCGTATCGAGTGAAAGGGCACTTAGTGCAGTACGAATACAAGTTCGTAAAGCAAGGTATGGGCGGTTCCGGTTCCATACATTGTACTTACTGTCCGAAGCCGCCAGGGCAAGCCTGTGGGTTGAACTGTGTTGATGATGTCTACGCGAAGATTCAGAAAGAGAGAGAGGCTGACGGTGTCATCGTCAACGACACACCTGCGCAGGACTGATGATCACTGTGTCCCGCTTCTTCGACCCCCAGCGGCGATGCTGGACATCGTGCCACGCCGACGATGACGGGTTTTGCGAGTGGGTGGAGTGCCCTCAGCTCCGCGACAGTGAGCCAGCGCAAACAGGGCGACATTGCCCTTTAGATACTAGTATAGTAGAGGATGACTGACAATGCCAACCACGATTGCTCTCTTTGTCACGATCTGCTTAGCAGCAGACCGGGGGCCAGTCTGTCGTGAAGTGAACCTATCGGCTTACGCCGACATAGAAGCCTGCGAAGCGGCCCGCACCGACAGGGTCGCGCAGTGGAAGAAAGAGTTCTCCGAGGTGTTTCCTGGTGTGTACTGGCTTGCCGCTGAGCGCTGTGGACCTAACGCTGTAGAGGGAGATGACCTATGATGAACGGTATTATGGTAGGGCTGGCCCTCAGTGCCGCTGTCCTCGTCCACGACGAGGCACCTCCTCACCACGCGCCTGGCGAGCGCACTCATCTGCCCTTCGCCTGCCGCACTGTCGAAGACGCCCTAACCGTAGGCGTCGCGATGGACACTATGGCCCCGCAGCGTGTCGGTGAGATTGCTCGTAAGAAGATACTCGCCGGCAAGTGTTGGACTTTGCCGCCAGTGGCTCTCGCCGAAGGCACGCTTACGGAGCAGCATGGCAGCGAGGAGAACACCACCGTCTGGGGCTATCGTCTCGATGGTGTCGCAGAGGAGTTCTACGTGCCTCTCACCCGCGATCCTTCCGACGATGGGCTGTGACGGCTTCGCCATCACATGAAGCCAGCCACGACACCACCGGTGCGGCGCCTGTTCATCCCCTCGCTGGGCTATCTACTCTTTGAGGGTGACCTTGCTCGCGCCGATGCACAGATTGTCGCCGCCGAGAGTGGTGACGCGGCCCTTCTGGCCGCATTTCGAGAGAACCTGGACATCCACACCGACAACGCGAAGTGGTGTTACAGCAGTCACTTCGTGACTGCGGAGCAGCGACAGTGGAATAAGAATGGCGTCCACGCCGTCGACTACGCCTGTAAGGCGCGCACCCTCGCTACCACATTACACGTCTCCGTGAGACGCGCCGAGGAATGGATAGACCGATGGTTCACGCTGCACCCGTCTATCCTCGATTGGCACAAACGAGTCGATCGCGAGCTACGGCTTCGCCGCACCGTGAGCAATATCTACGGCTTCCGCAAATATTACACGGACCGCCTCGACGCTCTGCTGCCGCAGGCCCTCGCATGGATCGCGTCTTCGACAGTCAGCATAACGATCAATAAGGCACTGTTCCGTATCTACAGCGAGCTGCCGCTCGTGAGGCCTCTATTGCAGATCCACGACAGCGTTCTCGGGCAGGTTCCACTAGACCAGGCTGACGCTCTCCTACCGTCTATCCGAGAGGCAATGCAAGTCGAGATACCTTACTCTCAACCACTCGTCATCCCCGTGACGCTCAAAGTCAGCACCAAATCATGGGGGGACATGGAAACATGGCCGTGGAAGGAAGCAGCATGATAGTTACACTGTGTGGAAGCGTCCGCTTCGAGCAGGACTTCATTGATGCGCAGCGAGAACTTATGTTGCGGGGGATCGCCTGTTACTCTCTCGCTGTGCTACCGTCGCATCGTCCGAAGGACGAGGCTTGGCAAGATGGCGCGTTCGCGAAGACCATCGCTGATCTCGTTCACTTCGACAAAATCCTTCATAGTGACAAGGTCCTTGTATTAGGTGATGGGTATATCGGTCTATCGACGGCGAGAGAGATCGTGTGGGCCGTTCTGCAGAGGAAAGTTATAGTCGAACAGTGGGAGCTTGACGGTAGCCGGGTTAGTTGGGATGCCATCGTGGATTCCCTCTCTGAGTCTACACCGACGACAGAGCATAGTTATATTTATAAAGAGGCGCTCTCGGTCATGCAGTTTTTGAGTCTGCGATGATTGTCAGACATGACGCCGAGTGTCCTAAGCGGCTTGAGGCGCATATCGAATGTACGAGCACGCGTGGTTACGCCGTTGTGAACCTATGCCGATGCAGAGCGGTCCGGCTGCGCGTCAGCCGGTTCTTCAAACGCTTCGCGACGGCCGAAAAGGCGCGGAAAGCCTTGACCGCCGCCCCGGACGGGGCCTAACCTCCCGCTTCGCGGGAGCCGAACGAAAGGCCCACAAAGCTTGCCGAATCAGCCACCCCAATCCACCGGCGAGCGTCGCACGATCTCGTCGATAGTCCCCCCCAACAACCTCGACGATCTATGAGAAATGCCGCGGCATTTCCCAGACTGGATCGAAGCATACATGTCTCTAGTGCGAGGCAAGACAGAAGCGCCAGAGGTATACTCTTGGTGGTCTGCCGTCGCAACGATCGCCGCCGCGCTGACGCGCAGCGTGTGGATAGACGAAGTCCGCTACCGCTTCTACCCTAACTTCCTTATTGTCTTAGCTGCACGCCCCGGCGTCGCAAAGAAGTCCACGACCATAGACGAGTGTGTCGGCATCCTCCGCGACATGGACATCAAGCCGTCGCTCTTCGGTCCACAGGAGACTACTTGGCCGGCACTATGTGAGAGTTTCGCAAAGCACACGCATAGGCGTCCAGTCGGCTCCGCCGACCCAGCCGCGCTAGACACTGAGTTCGACGTACAGTGCGCAATGACCCTTTGCCTGCGCGAGTTCGGGACGTTCCTCCGCCCTGGCGACCGCGACATGATCAACGGCATCACGGACCTATGGGACGGCGGCGACCGGGTCTATATCAAGTCCACGAAGACCAGCGGCGTAGACACGATACAGAACCCTTTCCTAAACATCATCGGCGCCGCCACAGCGCAGTGGCTCCGCGACAACTTCCGTGAGTTCGCCGGTTGGGGCATCGCTTCGCGAATAATCTTCGTCCACAGCGACGCCGACCCGACGCCAATATGGAGCCCAAGCGAACTGATAGACAGCACTTCGTGGCAAAACACCAGGTCACGTCTGCAAGATGATCTCCGTGACATAATGTTACTGCGGGGGCCGTTCTGCTTCGCCGCCGACGCGGCGAACCGTGCGAAGGTGTGGTACGAAGATGTAATGCGCACTGCGTCAGCTTACGCCCGTACCGAAGGCGCGGACACATGGGTCTGTGACTTCCTCGCCCGCAAACAGGTACATGCGCACAAGCTCGCGATGATCCTCGCCGCTTCGCGACGTACGGACCTAACGATCACACTCGCTGACTACGAAGATGCTATAGTCCGAGTGGAAGCTATAGAGAGCGAGATTCGTCGTATCTTCGCTATTACCCTAGTGCCGTCGCCCGCCGCCGCAATGGAGCACGCCATCTTTGCCGTGGTGAAGGGTGAGCTGTGCAATGGATTAGCTGGCACGGCGAGCCGGCGGTACATCTTCAACCGCATAGCCGCTTACGTTGATGGAGGCACAGCCGACCGCATGCTCTCTAGCTTCGTACGCCGTGGAGTTCTACACGAAGAGGTGAACAGGGAGGGACCACAGATCATCCTTTCAGAGAATGCCGACGAAATCTTCAACCACAGACATTAAGGGAAGGATCTACATGTCAATAGATAGAACGCCAGAAGACTTCGCGATAGAGTATGGGGAGTATCTCGCTGAAGCAGCCGAACGTTTTCTGTCCGTCCTCAACGTAGGCAACAAAGATCTAGACGATGACTGGCGTTCTCTAGAGAACGCGATCCATGAGTTTCGCAAGAGGAGAGCAAGATGTATGACCAAAGGGGGAGAGAGTGAGCAATGAACATAAAAGCTGGTGTCTGCGATGGCAAAGTCTACGTCGAGTTTGAGAATGGTGACCGTACTCGCCTACTGCTCTCACCTGAGACAGCGATGGAGCTCGGCTCATTCATCTGCGACGCTGCCCGCCGCATTGTGGCTTCGCCACAACTTACCGACAGTTCAACCCTTCATACCACGGAACCTCACAAACCGGCTGCTTCGCAGTCGTGGATCGAAGATCGACGGCTGCCTCCCACGTCAAAGAAGTCGTACAAATGTGTTCGTGACGGGTGTACATCGAAGCCCACAACGCACCACTTCTATCTTATGGACGAGGGGTATGTGTGCAGCGATCATTTGCCGCCGCCCGACGCGTCGAAGTTCCTCGTGGGGCAGCCGCCGAGCGAGAGGAAGGCAGCCGAAGCTGCGGCTGCGGCTTCGCCGCAGAATGGCTGAGTTCTGGGTGCAGCCTCTCACTCTCGCGCAGGTCGACACGATAGCGCAGCGGCTCCATCGCGGACAGTGGAAGCGGTGGAAATGGAATTTTGGTCGCGGAGCGACCAAGGCAGCAGATTGGGGTTACAACCCCGGCGCACCCACCGAAACACCTTGCTTTTCTAGCAGCCCCACTGCTAAGAAAGGGAATGGATGACCAGCGTTTCAACGGCTCCGCCGCTACCGATCATGACGCTGAGGCAGTGCTCGCTACGATGATGCTGAGCGATCTGGCACGGCTGTTCCCTCACCACGCTCGTCAGCTGGCAGCGGCGAAGCCGCTGCTGCCGAGGAGAGACAATGCCGACGATCTCGAATAAGGTTGTAGCCTCCACGCTGAGCGGAGCCGTGGTCACGATCCTCGTATGGGCCATAGAGCTCTTCGGTGTGACCGTGCCAGGGGAGGTTGCGGCGGCGATGACGACTGTGGTCGGCGGCCTCGCCGGTTACATCACCCCGCATCAACAATAATGGCTTGCTGCGCTCGCATTATCATCTAACCCTCCGATGCCCGCACGAAGCACATCGGCGTGGACACTCCATATGAGTTATGGACACAAGCCACCGGCCGTCCCGTCGGATTGTCGACCCGATCCAGAACCTTCTCCTTCTTGAAGAGCACCCACTCCCCGTGGAACTTCACTTCGACTGAGCCTGGCTCCGCTCCGCTCCGGTAGTCATCCACCTGTTCACAGTCATGGTGCTCAGCGCAGCATGAGAGGCCACTGCCGCCGTAGATGCCTCCTGTGGAGCCGGGCATCTTGAGCGATCGGTAGAAGTCGGCCCAGAGCTCACCGTCGTCGTGCGCCAAGGCTGGCATCCCCGACAGCATTACGCCTAGCAGAAGCAACGCCCCGATGCACACAGCTGCGCGAGATGTCCCTCGTCTCCTATGGTGGGCTTGGTCTTGGGCGAGGCCCTCTTCGGCACCGGTCGCTCGGTGAGGCCGGTACGCAGGAAATAATGGTAGTCCGTCTGACATTTCCGACACCAGCGTTGCCCCGGATGCCGTGGGCGCTCCTCGCACTTTGAGCATAGCCTCTCACTCATTGCAACAACAGGCACACAACACCTACCCCCGCGAAGTAGAAAAACAGCCCCACGACGCATCCAAAGAAGAAGGTCTTAGCTGGCTCGATCATTTTCTCGGCTGCGACGTATAGCCGTCGGCCCCTAGCTTGACCCTTACGTCCGTCAGCACATCGGTCAGTCGGGTGAGGCCGGCCCGAAACTCGGCTGCGGATTGCCCTAAGCTCGCGCGGATCTCGGCCTGAAACGCTACGTCCGAAGCCCGCTGCGCCTCGAAGTCGCTGCGCATAGCTGCAACGCGCAGCTCATGACCAGCCACCGCAACCTGGAGGCTCTGCACGGCCGAGAAGTTCCACGCGAACAGCGACAGGAAAACAGCGCCGAGGACACCCAGAAGAATTTTCATCTTCCCGTTCGGAAATGACTCCACCGTCAGAGTCTCCGACATTGTTGTCACGGGGAGCGTCAAAATCTCGTCAGAGGCTAAGGGCGTTCCACGAGGGAGTATCCGTAGGCGAACTTACCTAAGATTGCAACTGGAGCATCGACCTGTAGCAGACGGCGGCGCAGGTAGAAGATTGAGACGCGAACCGAAGAGGCGTCCCGCTCAGCGGCCACGTGTCTCCCCCAGGCCAAATGTAGGAGGGTCTGCCATCTTACCCATCCAGGCCGGCGACGCCACAGAATACCAAGGATCTCCAAGCCGGTCCCTCTGATCGGAACGACCTTGTCACCGACCTGCATAAAGTTCGCGGACGCCTGAACGAACGGAGGAAAATCCCTCGGGTGCCGTATCTCGTCGAGACATCGCTCGCACAGCAGGTCAGTGGTCCTCGAAGGGTATCATGCCCGCCTCGCGCGCTCGCGCCAGTGCCCGCATGTAGTACGCGTCCTCCAAACCACATCCGGCGGACTTTGCCGGCTCTGCCGGCATAGGGGCGTCTCCCCATACCCACCCCCAACCACAACATCGGTCGCACGACTTCGGCCCGTACGGCGCCAAAGGATCGCCCGCCGGCCGCGGCACCCGGCACGTACCCTTGCACTCCGGGCACTGAATTTTCACTCGACCCAACTTCATACTCAGTGCAGATGGAGGCCAGTAAGGGCGCTGCTCACGTTTACGTGATAAAACTGTAGCTCAGTTACGCCTGCCGGTAGTGGCGTAGGCACGGCAGGATGAAGTGCACGCATCTGGGTAAGCGCCGTGGTCAGGAACGCTGGGTCGTAGGTCCCTTGCTCCGCAATCGGCGAACTCGTCGAGCCCGGCGGCGGGTTAAAGGTTGATTGCCCATTGAGAAGTTCGCTCGTATCCGCCGGGCTCGATGTATCGCTGAAGAACGTCGAAGACGGCCCGACCATGCCGATGCCGGCGACTTTCCCGCCCGTGCCGTTGCCAGTGATGTGAGTCGTACCGTTAGAGAACAACCCAGTGAGGGCCGCGACGCCTTGGAAGTTATTGAGCGCGAGGGCGACCTGACCTCCCGGTGCGGTCATGTTCACCGCAGAGCCGGCATAGGTGAAAGCGCTAATCCCGGTAACGTTGGCGACCAAAACAGTCTCGGGTGTACCTTCGGCCCACACGGCGACAAGACTGACATGGGCTCCATTCGAGACGCCAAAATTCTGGTAATCGTTCGCGATAGACCCACCCCAAACGTTAGTCGTACCGCCCTGCCAATTGCCAGCTGCGGCTTGCGCACCCCCAGTTATAACTGTGCTAACCGTCCCCACTGCGCTCGCCGCCACTGCGAAAAGACTATGAATTTCAACCTGTGTGTAGTCAAGAGCGTCGACAAAAAGATTGGTCTGAGACGATGAGAGAAGAGGCTCAAGTATGAAGACGCGGCTGCCGACTTGATCGACATTGGTCGCCTCGATGCCATTGGCGATATTGATCCCGTTGACCAGAAAATCACGTAAGATACACTTGTTGGGTCCGATGAGCTTGATCACCGGCCCAGACGATGCCCCATTGGCCCAGTTGAGCGCGGAATAATAGCCGTCACCGATTATCTGAATGCCACTGTTGACAGTGGCGGGGACAGTGATAGTTGAGGTCAGACTATACGATCCCACGGGAATATGGACAACCGGATGTACGGATGATCCGGTCTGCTCGGCATTCGCGGCGTTCGTTACTCCCTGTTGGACGGAGCAAGGGGCAACCGTAGTACAGGCCGTGCCGGACCCGGTTGGAGATGTCTCGAAGACCGTGCGACCGAGGTTCGGCGGCGTGCCCGGCAGGATAGGTGGGCGCGGGTTGATCGCAGCGCGAGGGACTACCTGGTCGTCTATCGAATGGCCGTGGAAGCCGACGCCGGACGCATTGAACGTTTCCGACGGCGTGATAGTAAAGATGTTCCCGATCGAGAACAGATCTCCATAGGACGTTGCAACTGGCCCAGTTGTGCCGGTCAAGCTCCTAATTATATTGTCGATGAATACAACCGGGCCGTAGTCTACCTCGAAGAGTGCTCCGTTCGTGACCACCGTCGTATCAAGAACCGTATTGCCTTGAATGACTACACCGTTCGATGAGTTTGAGCCACCCCCGTACCAGAAACGGTTGGACCCCGACGAATAGTTGTCCATGATATCGAAGGCGCCAGTATTCCCATAATTCATATCTGCGAAGGTCGAACCTTGGAAGATACTGTTGAGCACATGAAAATTACCAGCCCCTGGAGAGTTGGAGACACCAATGGCATTATTCTGAAAAAGTGAATACCATACAAACATGTTCAGCGCATTAAAGTTCTTCATCAATATACCATAAGATGTATTATTGATGAACTTCCCTCGCAGCATCGAGGTCTCGGAGCATCCAAAATCTATATTGCCACAACGGACCCCAATACCAACGTTTTCAAATACATCGTCGGAGTATTCATTGGCGGTATCAAAATTACTGCTCGTATTATCTGACTTGGACTGATCAACAGCGACGACAGCATTGCCTTGACCATTGAAGGTTAGGCGTGCAAAACGCGAATAGGCGTTCCCGTTGAGGTAGAGCATAGATTCGTTGACGCTCGTCATCGCCTCCGGTCCAATTGTCAGCGGTATAGAGCCATTATTAGAGTACGGGGCAATTTTATAATTGTTGCCTCCAAGATTAGTTACGACCACGGTAGGGTTCGGCACTCCCGTTCCGGTAAGTCTTTGCCCTGACTGTATAGTCCCGCTGACGCCCGACACCGACAATGTAAAAACGCACGAGGAGGGACATCCCGTCGTAGAGATCGTGCCAGTGAAGTTGGCAGCGGCCACAGCCGAGTTTCCAGCCCACAGGATAGCCGTGGTAGCCGGATCGGCGCCGATGAGACTAACGTACAGTTGGGCCGCTAGTGTCAAAGTCGAGGTGATCTTATATGTACCAGCCGGGAAGTACAGGACTGGCTGAGAAGAGCTAAGCCCATTGAGACACGTTTGGATCGCAGCCGTGTCGTCGGTCGTGCCGTCCCCGACGGCGCCACAGGCGGTCTTGACGTTCCTCCAGCTCGGAAACGGCCCGACGAACTCCTCGTCGCTCACTTGCGGCGTACCGCCGAGGATGACATATCCATTGGCTGCTAGCGCAGCCAATAGGAGACTTGCTGCCGCCGCTACGGTTATGACGAGCCTGCTTGTCATGGGTTCACCGTGGCAAACACTGTGATTTGACCGCTGGCGCTGCCACTCAGCCAGTTCGACGGGTTGGTAACGATGATCCCAATTCGTTCGCCCGGGTTGAGGGCCGCTGTAGTCACGGTGAGCGTTTGGCTCGTAGCAGCCGCGCCGTTGGCGTTGAAGCTACCGGTGTGGAGTACCGTCCCGGAGCCGATAGGCACGCCGCCAATCGCTTTGTAGACGCTCATCGTGCCGGCCGTCAACAGTGGAGTCTCGACGGTAGCGATAATACCTTGGATGGTCATCGCTTGGGTAATGTAGCCAATGAGAGCTCCATTGGGGTTCTGTCCAGGTAGCCAACCGATGATGAATGGTATCCGTACCGTGCTTGCGGCAGCCGCCCCGGTCGGCCCAGTGACGCCAGCGCTGCCCTGCACGCCAGCTGTCCCGGTAGGCCCAGTTACGCCCTGCGCGCCTTGTATGCCGGCGGAACCTGTAAGTCCTCTTGGGCCGGTAGCACCGGTAACGCCTGTGGCGCCAGCTGCGCCAGCCACACCGGCCGTGCCGGTAGGCCCAGTGCCGCCGGCTGGGCCTACCACGCCCTGCGCACCGGTAGGACCGGTAGAACCTGTAGGACCACCTCCGGTCGGACCAGTCGCGCCCACGCCGGGGCCGGTAGGCCCTAGCATGCCGGTAGGTCCTGTCGGCCCACCACCGGTAGGCCCGGTCATACCGGTAGTGCCCATAATACCGGTAGCACCCGTAGGACCGGTGTTTCCAGTAGCGCCCATCACGCCTGTGGGACCAATAGCGCCGGTCGGCCCTGCCGACGGTCCTGTCGGGCCGGTAGGTCCGCCTCCGGTGGGACCGGTAGAGCCAGTGGGTCCTCCGGAGGGGCCGGTTACACCTATGCTGCCGGTCGGACCAGTATTGCCGGTCACGCCTGTCGCGCCAGTGACGCTCGCACCAGTGGCGCCTACGGCGCCAGTCGCGCCTGTGACACCGGTCGGACCAATGACACCGGTCGCACCGGTGGCGCCTACGGCGCCAGTAGGTCCAGTAGGCCCAGTAGGGCCGGTGTTTCCGCCTACGCCTTGCGCACCCGCTGGGCCGGTCGGTCCATTGGTCGGACCTGTCGGTCCGGTAACGCCGATCGGACCAGTTACAGTAGAGGACGCTCCGGTCGGACCCGTGTTGCCGGTAGGTCCAGCATTGCCCTGTACACCGGCGCGACCGGTAGGTCCTGTCACACCTATTGCGCCGACTGGCCCAGCCGCTCCGGTCGGTCCTGTAACACTCGCGCCGGACGGTCCCGTCACTGTAGACGCCGCGCCGGTCGACCCAGTCGGTCCTGTACCTGCCGGCCCAGTATTCCCTGTCAAGCCGAAGGGACCAGTCGGTCCCGCGTTGCCGGTCGGTCCAGTCGCACCAACACCCGGCCCAGTAGGACCAGTAGGACCCATCACGCCGGTCGGCGCACCACTCGGCCCTGTAGCGCCCGCGGCGCCAGTCGGACCAGCCGCGCCAGTCAGACCGGCCGTACCGGCTACGCCAGTAGCACCGGTAGCACCAGCCGCGCCTGTGGCACCAACTGCACCGGTAACACCTGCACTACCGGTAGGCCCACCACTGCCAGTCGGCCCGGCAGCGCCGGTTGGCCCCGCTACACCCTGCGGTCCAGCCGTACCAGTCGGCCCCGTCGTACCACCAGCTGGTCCAGTCGGCCCCGTTGCACCGCCAGGCCCACCGTCCGATATATACCCATCGGTATCCCACACCGCGACATGGCTCGGAGTTACACTGCCAGCCTGTCGTACTGGTGTGCCCGTACTAGTACTTGTTGCGAGCTGTGTCACGAGCGCGGGACTTTCATTTTGGGGCATATTTCATGTTCTCGGCCTACTCCCTCAATGCATAAAATACCAAGTGGCGTCGGCCGCGCGACAAAGGTACTCCTGCGACCCACCTCCAGGATTAACCCCAAAGGGAACGACCACAGAGCTGCCTCCCGCGGCTGTCAACGTCACGACGCCGAGCTGCTGCATCTCTGTGAAGAGGGCGAAAAAGCCGTCGCTGCCCAGATCGCAGGCAGGGAGAACGATGGTAAGGTTCGTCAACGGACCTGCCGGATCGATGATGACAGACTCGAATGGTACAGTCTGTGGCGATAGCATTATAACCATGCCACCATCAATCGGCTGCACGTAGGTATAAGACGAGTCTTGGTCCGCTACCGAAGTCAGAGGTTTTGCGTAGACCGAGTATGACAGCAGCAACAACGATGCCATCAAAAGAATGAATTTGCGCATAAGGGCTCTCCTTTCTCTAGTTTGTGTTCACTGCCCATCCTTTGATGGTCAGGTTCGCTGCTGCGGCGATGCCAGACACGCCAGGAGCCGCGTTGGTCCCACCTGAAAGATCACACGTGCCGTTACTGAGGCCCGCAGCGTCGAGAGCCACGAGAACAGCATCAATTTCTGACTGGCTAGCAACAGCGCAGCTCCCCAAAAGAACTGTCGACAGCAACGGGGTGTTGGTTATTGTCACGTGGATGAGCGCGCTGTTTACCGCCGACAGGCTATTTAGGGCCGTGCATCCAGACACTATCAAGGTGGTTATGGAAAATGAATTCAATGTTAGCGTAAGAATGGCGGTATTGCCGCTGAGATCCAGTGTATACGGCCCCGAAAACTGTGCGCCGGTGAGGCGAAGCACATCGACGGTGCCGATCGGTCCACCTGCGCCCGTGGCTCCGGTATCTCCGGTAGCACCGGTAGCGCCTGCGCCAGTAGGACCTGTCGCGCCTACGCCAGTCGGACCAGTGTTCCCAGTCGGACCAGTTGTGGTAGAAGTTGGCCCAGTGCTTCCTGTATTGCCAGTAGGCCCCGTGACCGCGGACGCCGCACCAGTAGCACCGGCTGCCCCTGTAGGACCTGTAGCCGCCACTGCGCCCGTAGCGCCAGTAGGGCCTGTTACGGTAGACGATGCGCCAGTGTGACCTGTCGCACCTGTTGCACCAGTGGCCCCCGTCACAGCCGGTCCAGTAGCTCCCGTTACGGCTGACCCAGTAGGACCGGTAGGCCCGCCAAATGGACCAGTAGGACCGAGCGGGCCCGCCGGCCCATTGGGACCGGTCGGTCCTCCGCTCGGGCCAGTCGGCCCGGTAGCGCCAATCATCGGGTTCGCCGGAACCCTTGCTAGTGGCGGACTAGTGTTAGGCACGAATCATTCCTTAGAGGCGTTGGTACCGAGTCGGTCATTCGCGTTTCGAGGATCGCGCGGCGGCGGATCATCACGTTGCTTTGACAACCAGAATGGGTAGTGATCCCAATAGCGGTTGATTTCCAGCTGGGTCGACTCGTTGATGATGACCGGTCTTTTCACAGACGTCTTCATGTCATACGCTACGGCTTGCACCACCACGCCACATCTTCCGTGTAGCAGCTCGCCCCGGCGTTCTGCGCCTTCGCCAATGACGTAGTCCCATTGATGTTGACGCCAACCGGCGGCGTCAACGTAATGCCGCCACTGCCGCTGGCGAACATGCTTACCATCCACCCCGCAGGGAAGTGCGCACCCGGCGCTGGCATAGTCACCACTTCCGCCCCAGTGTTCTTGAATACTAGAAGAGCACACTGATCCTTAGGAGCGAGCGTGTACGCTGTCTCTCCCGCCGAGTGGACCTTCGCCGCCGCGCTGTACTGCGGACACTGCCCTTGCTGCGCAAGGGCAGAGCATGATGCGAGCACCATAGCGGCGATGGCCATCACCGTCGCAAGGGACACACCAATATACGTCCTCTTCATTTGCGCTTGCCCTTCGTCTTCGACTTGCTCTTCTTCGCGAAGTCGCGAAGTTGCTCCTCCGACATACCCGTCTTCGTCTTCTTCCCCGCGCGCTTCCGCGCCAACTCCGCACCCATCATCTTACGCTGCTTCTCTGATGAACTTGGCATCTCTGCTTACCCTAGTCCTAACAGCTTGAGGATATTCTGCGCATTCGACAGAACCCACGCCACAGTATTCCTGTCGATCTCGACAGGACCGCCATTCGGCCCGCCCTTGCACACGCCGTCAGTGTACCCAATAATCACCTGAATAGACTTCAGGACATTGGGCGGCAGCGGAGCAGAGACATTGGTTCGGTCTTTAACGGAGTTGTATGCAGTACACGCCGTGTCAATGGCGCTCTGCGCCGTGGTGAAGAGGGAGTTGCACGCAGCCAGCGCCAACGTGCCAGCCAGTACACAACCGATGATTTTCCCGTGTGTCATTGTGGTTCTCTCCGTAACGTGAAGTACACAGCCGGCGCGACAGCGACGGCGCCGTAGATGGCGAGCAGTGCAAGCTGTTGTACACTCGGCGCAGCGAGAATATCATTGGCAAGCAAGTACGCCCCAATGAGCGTCAGCAGCACCGGCGCACGGTCTACGACGAAAGAGGCTAGTTTCGTCAGCCTCTCTACGCTGCCGTGCAGTATGGCCACCGCTTCGCGACGCGCGGTGGCAACGGCAGTCGTGGGAGAGACTTCGACGTGCTCCTCGTGTGAGGAGACAAACGGCGATGCTACGGAACTAGCCGGCGGCTGCGAGCGAGCTTCAGCTCGCTCGGCGCGCTCGCGCTGCGTGTTGGCCTGCGCCACTGCCGCGTCCGTGATTCGCACCAGCTCGGCATTCTGAGCCCGCAGTACGGCGACCACATCGCTAGGCGGCGCAATCGGGTTCGCCACAGCCTCTGCCTCGTCGAGCTGCGCAGCTGCGACAGCCTGGAGCTCCATGTCCATCGCCGGCCGCTCCTGTACGATGCTAAGCCGCGTCTTGCGAGGCACGAGCCCACTCCATCATGTCTCTTGCTCTTTCCTGTATGCGTCGAAGGCGTTCATCGGAGGCGGGCCGATCTGTACGCCCTTCCGGCTCGCCTGCCAATACCCCGACAGCGCCTTCAAGCCGTCTATACGCTCGTCGAGCGTGGTCACGGCGCCCTCGTCGCCGAGCAGCTGATCGGCGATTTTGACGGCGAGAGCGTCGAGCTTCCGCGCCAGCTCGTCTGTCGCCGCGGGCGACGATGGTACAAGCGCGATGACAGGGCTTGACTTCTTCGGCATATCGTGGGGCAGCCTACATCATCTCGCGCCGGTTTTATAGCGCGGCGTCGGAGCCGCCTCACCCCCACCGCTCTCTTCGAGAGCGGTCCCGACACCGGCTCCTACAGCACCGCCGATCTTCATCGCCCGCCTGATTGCATCCCTCGCCGCATATCGGCTGGCCGGCGGACCCTTAAGTCCAGCTACCGCAAGCCTCAGCAGTGGTCCCGACGAGAGTTGCGTCACTGTCTTGTAGTACAGACCAAGCATCTGCCGCGCTAGCCAGTCAACGCCGGGCACTTTCGCATGCCTGAACAACCCCGTTGGGTCGGCCAAACTAGCCGTTGGGTTAAGCACTCTCGCTTCGGCCGCAATCGACATGCCAGCCCCCGATGCACCACTGCCGAGAATAAACGGCATATCCCTCGCGAGCTGCACCAACTCGTCTCGCGTCGTACCAGGAAACCATATCTGCTGCACCGACCCAGGTATAACCTCTTCAAGCGTACGGTGTAGCCGCGTCGTCGCCCCGAGCGACCGTTGCAATAGACGCCACGCCGCGACCTGCCGCAACGCCGTCGCCTCGGGGCTTGCAGCCCCGAACCTCGCTACAGCCGCAAGGCTGAGATCCGGGTCGCGTAGTATCGTCGTAGCGGCTTCGATACCCTTCTCGGTGTGTGCCAAAAACCCTAGTGGGTCTTTCGCCCTCGCCGCTGCCATCTCGCCGGCCTCGCGAGAGTACTGATGCTCGATAACTTTCGTCTCCTCCGCGAGCGTACCAAGTGGGTTCGTCTTCGCAACGGCCGCCGCCTCTGCCTTATAGTCCATCGCTCTCTGTAAGAGTGTCGCAACCGTGTCGCCAGGCAGGTACTTCAGTGGTATCTGCCCTTCCGATGCTAGTATCTGCTGAGCAAGCCGCGTGGACTTCGCCGATATGTCGTTGGGGCTCCATACCGCCTCGCGCACTCTGTTGCTTACTTGCTTGGCGAACGCAACGGCGTCCAAGCCCTCGCCGAGCTTGCTCGTCGCGACCATCTTGTCCACGTCGGCCGCATGCACAGCCTTCCAAAGGTCGGGACCTAGCAGTCGCCGGACAGTCTCCCTCTCCGCCGTCGCATCAGGCTTAAACACAATGTCCGCCAGCTTGTTAGCATCACCCACGAACCTATCGCCGCGCGGCCCAGTCCGCATCTTCTTTACGAGCAGATTGACCATCTCCGCATCGTACTTGCTAAGGTTTCGCTCAGCATAAGCGTCAGCCGCATCAATGATCTTCACACCGGCCTGCACCTGAAGGGACTGCTGCGGCGAGTGTAAGGCTCTATTGATCATGCCGGCGAGGTTGCGCTTTACGCCTTCCGCCACATCCGCATATGGCGTCATAGGGCTGGTCGCAGATCGCGCGAGCGTCCTAGCGCCATGCAGCTTCTCTAGAGTGACGCGATTCTGCATCACCATTTCGTCGAGCGTTTGCACAAGGCTAGGCCAATACCGCTCCATCTCCCTCGGTCTACTACTGACGAGAGATTGCAGCTCGGGGAAAACGGTGTCGAGACGCACTCCCGTCTCGCTCGCAGCGGCATAAGCCGACGCATATCGCGTGCGAAGATTTGCTTGTATGCCACTGTGTATCGAGTCTAGCTTGTCACCGGCTGCTCGCCAAAGCGCCGACGGGTTCTTGTCGGCCCCGACGGCCTTTAGGGCCGTACCAACGTCGTTGCGCACGTCGGCAATACCAACGTCTATCGCCCTCTCTGCGGCCTTGCGAGACTCCGTCTCAGCGGCTTGCAGAATGGATAGAGTGCTCTCTCGCGCGGCGGCTTCGCCATGCCGCGTAGTCTGCGTCGTGTACAACGCCGCGTCTCTCGCCGCGGCGAGCTTCGCGTCGGTCCGCGCAACTTCGTCACGCGCAGTGCGCATTGCTATCTCGCCGGCCCGCTCTAACGGCACTGGCTTCGTCGCAGTCGTAAGCGGCTCCCTCAGCGCCGGATCAACGCCAAGCTCCGTAAGTATCTTACCCGCTCTCTGTTCGTAGTGAGCTCGTGCTGGGTCCTCGAATACTCTCTTGCCGTAGAAGCGAGGGTAGAACACCTCAACCACATCGCGAAAATACGGTGCCTCAGGATAGATGTTGGATGGGCGAGGAATGATGTCTAGTGGCAGACCCGTCTTTAGGTCAGTCTCTTTGGTGAGACGAGCGGCCTGTTCGACAGCTTCCGGTACACGCTGTGCACCGAGCAGGTTCGATACGAACGATGGCAGCCCGATTCCACTCTTAGTGACTGCCGCCTTGATGGCCGGCGCAACCGCACTAACCGCCCGACCTACGGACGTACCGACTCCGCCGGCTCCGCCAGCTAGTCCAAGCTCGCCCGCTTCGCGGCCCACCGAGCGGTCGTACACTCCCGCCAGGCCAAGTATCATATCGTTGAACGCCTGGCCGGCGACGGCTCCGCCTGCTCCGCCGGCCACCGCACCAGGCAGGTTGCCCAGTGCTGCACCGCCGATCTCTCCTGCAACGCTACCAATTGTAGGAGCCGCGGCGGCCCCCACGAACCCAACAGCCTTGGACACGCCACGGCCTGGCTTCAACAATCCCTCAGCCGACTCGACATACATCTCCCCGAACGGATCACGCTTAACGCTCCCCTCACCATAAAACTTGCTGAGAACATTGTACCGCTCTTTGTCTGTCGCGGCCATATCATACAGTGTCTGCGTGACAGGACCGACGCCGCTATACTTCGGCTTGTACCGGATCTGCCCTTGTGGATCGTAGAACGGATCGCCCTCAGGTACATGTCCAAACTCACGTACGTCCTTTGGCATCCAAGGCTTCTGTCGCACCTTGTCCGTAGGATCGATCCACCGTGAACCAGGCGGTAGCACACTAAGGTCCCCCTGGCTGGTGATCTTCGGGAACGGCTGTGGCCCTCGCCCCATAGGCGGAGAGGGCATAAAGCCTAGTGGATCTGGTGCAATATCGTCGGCCATTCTACGAATCTCGGATATCTTACTGCGGCGGCGCCAGTGGCGAACTCTCCCACCAGTTGGTAGGAGGAGCCGGCCCAGCCGACCCGCTCATCGGTGTAGTCAACGCACCCGACGTCGCCGCAGGCGGCGATTCCCCTCGTTGTTCACGTGGCTTCCACTCTCCCTTCAACTGAAGCTGAAGGTCCTGCCGATGGTTCTTGTAGATGTCCTGAATGCGCTCCAGAGAGCGTATAGTATTCTTCGCGAGATCACCCATTCGCAGACCACCGATGATAGCGTTGATCTCGCCTGCTTCGGCAGATAGTGGGCGCCCCTGACGGTCCAATAGCAGTGTAGGAGCAGCAAACTTTAGATAGTTGATATTGCGCTCGAACTGCACCCGATCCGTTTCATCTGAGCCAAACAAGTCACCGACTCGCTCTCCAAGCCTGGTAACGCGGCCAGCCGTACCGGAAATCCCGACATGTCTGTCTAGCATGCCGATGGACTCGTCGAGGAACCCAAGAGAGTCCGCGTACAGACTGTCCCTCGCCTGTAGTCGCTGCTGCTCGTTGCCAGTAATACCCCCCTTCTCCACAAAGTGCGTAATTGATGTCTTCTCTTCTCCCGTGAGCGGCCGGTGAAGTTTCTCCTCTAGTTCTTGCTGTTGCTGCCGCACCTCATGTATTTTCTCGCCGGCCATAGTCCCGGTCGACCGCCACTCGTCATACGCCTGTCGGGCTACCTTGTTCTCCTCGTCGAGCGACAGGCCACCCCCAGCCTTCTCCCTCGCCGATTCGACGGCATTCGCCACATAATTCTGCACGCCTCCCACTCTGCCACCATGCCCCATAGAAGCTATCCTAGCGTCATCGAGACGCTTAGTCTCTGCCAGTCTATCTATTGCAAGCTGGTTGCTGGCTTGCCACTGTCGTAGGCTCTTCTCATCGCTAATCTGCGCGAGAGCACCCGTCTGTTCATGCCCAAGCAGCGACGCGATCACATGTACCTTCTGCATGCGCTCGCCGGCCTGCAACTTCTCGTCGTCAAGCACATCCCGCAGCTGGTCATGCTGAAACTGCGCCATCTTCAACAGCATGTCTGTGTGGTGCTTCCACTGCTCCCTCTGGTATTGGTAGGTAGCTTCGTCCTGCTTGTTGTACGCCTCCATCGCGGCTCCGCCGGCATTGAGCGCGGCCATAAGCGGCTGCTTGGTGAGGAGCCCGCCGAGTATGCCGACTACCGTCGCTAGCCCGCCTAGGCGCTGCATCGCGTCGCGAGGATCGGCCTGCGGAGGCTTCTCCGAGAGCTCCAATGCGTGACGCTCGTAGTCGAGCATCTTCGTGCGCGCCTCGTCCAACCGTCGCCACGTATCCTTGTCGCGACCGCCAGTGCTGCGCACATCGTCGAGCAGCTTGCCGACCTGTTCGTTGATAGTGCGTAGCTGCGCCTGCCCTTCGCCCGCATTCGGTATCGGCTGGCCTTTCGAGTTGACCGGCCCAAGCGATGCGTACTGGCCGGCAAGTCGGCCATAGTCGACCGCACCCGCCTTCGACGCCTCTATCAAATTGTGACCGTTGGCATCCCTCCCGTATGTCTTTATCATCCAATAAGCGTTGCCGAAGTCTTGGTCTTTACGGCTGCCGAAATCGAGTGTGCGTCCGAATCTCTGCTGCACCTCGGTTGCGATCTGCCGCCAAGTGCCAGGCTGGTCCCCATAACCACCAGCCGCATGCGACATTCCCGCCGGTCCTTGCCGCCCCGGCCACGAAGGAAAACCAAAGTTTCCCCCGCCGTACAACGCATCATACTTGCCGCCCGACTCTCCGCCTTTGACTTTGTCGAGCACAGGGTATAGTGCAGGATCTATATCACCAGCGTACCTAGCCGGCTGCGCCGTCGCAGATACTGGTGTGCCAAGCCCGCCGCCAGTCTGTGTCACAGGTGTCTGCGATGACGCGGACTGTGCCGCGTTCCGCATCGTGTCCCCGGAAGTGTCGGCGAGAAACGGCGGCGGCATACGCCGCGCCAGCGGCGGAACGTCCGTTCGATCGTCGCGTACCGGCGATATATCGGCCCTAGCTTCGCTCACGCGGCTCTATCCTATGCTTGTTGGTTTACGCCGCTGCGTAGAAACGCCTCATCATTGGATGGCGAGCGCGTGGATTGCGCAACAGCCGGCCCGGCGATACCACCCGCGAAGCGAGCCAACGCCAACTGTAGCGCTTCGTCCTGCTTGATCTTCGCGTTCATGAGCTGCGTCAGATCCTGTCCGGCCATACTCTCGGCCGTCTGCGCTCCCGTCACTTCGCTCAAGCCGATCTGCGCCAAGCCCTTAGCCGCGTTGAACTTCTGTACGGCCGCCTCTTGGTCCACCTGCGCGAGCTGCTCCTTCGCCATCGTCGAGGTAGGATTGATGCCCATCGCTGCGAAGCTGCTGCGTATCTGCGCCTTCGCCGCGTTCGCGGCCTGATCGATGGCAGCATGCGTACCTACCGGCAGGGCTCCAGTCACTGGTGCATTGATGTTCTGTGTAGCCTGTGCCATCAACTGCCCGGCTTCGCCGCTGAGCTGGTTCGCGTGCGTCTGTATCGGCCCAGCACCAGGTATAGCCCCTCGATTCATAAGCGTAGCCGCCAGCAATCCGCCGCCAGCTAGTGGCAGCCCTGGGTTCTTCGCGATATAGTCGCCGATGTTCGATATTGCCCCCCCAATGCCGCCACCTGCGGTGGCGGGCGACGTGGCGGCATCGATGGCCGCTTGGTTCACGGTCCTCTGATTGTCTGTGTTAGGGTCCGACGCATACGCGTCGTACGGAATATCACCACCCCCGCTCCCGCCGCCGCCAGCCGCTGGCGACCCAGTAGCAACGGTCGGGGCATCACCTATTGTAGAGGAGCCGGTGAACACTTCGGAGGGGAGATTGGCCTGACTCTGCCCCAGTGGTGCGAACCCGCCGCCGCCACCCAGCAGAGATGACGCGGTATTGACGACTGGTGGCACTGTTCCGAGCAAGGTACCTGCCGACGGGAAGCCACCGCCGATACCGGCCGATGTAGCGCCGGCCACTTCCGCCGCCGTAGGTGCCGCGGCCGCACCAGCTGCGCCGGCAGCGCCAAGTCCACCAGTAAAGTCGGTCGCGAGAGCATCGCCGGCAGCAAGAGCCGTCTCGCCGACACCGGTCGCAGCGGCCTCGCCGCCCGCAGTAGCCGCCTCTGCCGCTCCAACGCCAGCAGTGGCCGCTTCACCTACGCCAAAGAGTGCCGGTCCAATGAATGGCGCTGCTACCGCAGCCGCCGCTCCGAGGAACGGCAACGCCTTCTGTAGGAATCCATGCTTTGCCATCTCTACGAGCCCTAGCTTATTGCCCACCTCAAGAGATCAGCTCTCGCCGCTCGTGCAGCAATAGAGCCCTCGTGCAGCAATAGCGCTACAAGCCACGCCGTCGTGAAGTCATGCAAATCAACCCAATCCTTTTCCCTCATGTGCTGTGGCCAAACGTATTTCGGGTAATCTTTGAGAAGACGGCTTTTATCAATGGCATACTTCCCATCCAAGCACTCGATCCCATACTCAGTTACAGCCCATTGCCGTCCCTTCCACCAGATAGTGTCAAGTCTACCTCCCGAAACTTCTACCAACTCATCCTGACAGTCAATAGACATAGTCATCACTCCGCTTGCTGCGCAGCAGCCTTCGCCGCGTCGATCTCCGCCTGCGACTTGAACCGGCCATCCGTCTTAGTTGCAGCCGCCAATGCTCGCTCCGCTCGCATAGTCTCTAGATCGTACACGTACGACGTGGTCACGCGGTGCCCTCCTAGCCGCTCCGCGAACGGCGCAAGATCCACATCCTCGTCGACATCGTTCGCGAAGCGAAACTCCACTGCGTTGATACTATCGGCCCAGTCCAGCGCCGCCTGGTAGATCCGCACAACCTCGGCGTCTATATTGCGCTGGCCGCCTATCACGCCGTCCTTGCCGCGGCTCACTACGAACACGTCGAAGACTGTCGGTAGCGGTTCCCACGGCATACGCTCGACCATAAAGAGACCGAAGGCGTGGTCGGTGCGGAGGAACTTGAACGGGTGTCCTTGACACGCCGTGCGCAGCAGCGGCAGCATACCCTCGCGCGTACACCGCGGATGTCGCCGCGTAAAGCGTGGTATACCCCACAACAGTCCCTCTTCGAGGTCGGCCTCTGTGACCGGCCGCACGTGATTGGAGACGCCGCGGCCCGGCAGCTTGTGCGAGCCAGTGTACTGCCGTAGCGTCAGCGATGTAGGCTCCCCGGCGCTACGCGCCGGCTCAGTAGGATCCGGCCGTTCCGGCTTCACCATCTCGTCGAGGCTCGCCACCAACGGCATCTTTATGTTCTTCGCCCGTCGAGCCTCTGGCCCGACTCCGTATTTCGCCTCGTTGATCTCTGTTTGCGTCAACTGTGCCATAGCTCGCTCCACTCGCTATATCCCAAGTACCTGCCGCCAAAGCCGATGCTCTTCTCGATGCAGCCAAATCCAATTCGCGAGTTTCTCTTCATCCTCAAAGTCGATCTCTTCGAGATCATTGCTGCCGGTGCCGAGCACGTCGTTGGTATTGATATGCATAGTAGAATGCATTGCTGCCCATCCTGTCAAGTCCGCATGATTTATAGGCTCTATCGGCAGACTGATGATGCTCCCGCGCTTCTGCCGAAGTGCCGCAGCAGCCACCTCATTGTGTTCCGCGGCGTTAGCGATTGAAAATTCGCTGAGGTCTGCCGGCGAGGCCGGCACTTTGAAAAGGGTTGCAAGGCTCACTTACCGACTCCAATCAAAGGCAACGGACCGATTAAGGCGACTACTGGGACGTATGTGCCGATCAGACAACCAGCTCCGCCATTGCCGCCGATAGAGCTAGACCAGCCACCACCACCACCACCACCACCACACAGGCCAGCATTGCCGGCGGAAGCGTTCGATCCTCCTGCACCACCGCCTCCGCCTGAGCCGTGTGTCGCGTCAAGGCCATCCGTCCCGGCTCCGCCTGCTCCGCCGCCGAAACCACCGCCACCACCACCACCACCACCACCGCTAGATCCGGCTCCGCCAACGGACGAGTTACCAGCTGTTCCACCACCGGTCGAGGCAGAATTGTTTCCACCAGCCCCTCCTACCGTTGTCGAGGACGCAGCCCCACCAGCAGAGCCACCACCGGAGCCACCACCGCCCGATCCAGAATTACCACTTGCTGTATTGCTACCCGCGCCACCAACGCCGTGGACGCCACCGGCACCGCCCCCACCGCACCCACCATTCGGGGAGCTACTGCTACAGTCACCGCCCTTACCACCAGAGTTCTTAGTCGACCCGACGCCACTGCCAGAAGCGCCGCCGGCACCTCCTGTGTTTGCTGCCCCAGCGCCACCGCCTTTCGCTCCGACTTGAACAGCCGTCCCAGCGATCGAAGCGCAATTGGATGTCGAGTTGCAGATGTAAGTATCACCTCCAGCAGTCGCATTTATCGAACCAGATGTCTGTCCTTTCACTCCTGCCGCGCCGACAGCAATAGTGACCGTCCCCGCCAGAGACACGTTCGTACTAGATGAGTATCCACCGCCGCCACCGCCGGCTCCCCCTTGAGCGCCAGGCCGGTTGCCGCCCCCACCTCCACCGTATGCTTCCCAGCTATTGTTAGCAGAGTTGTAATCACCAGGAATGGAAAGCGAGGTTTCCCCAGCCGCACAGTAAATGTACTTTGGGTTGGTGCCAGAAGTGATACAAGCTGCCCACGCCGGCAGTGCCGCTACTGCAAAAGCGGCGGCGAGGGCGAGGCGACGAATGGCTAGAACTGCGCCCAAGTGATCACCCCTGACACCTGTACACCCGTGGAGAACAGTAGGCACACGTCGAAGTTGGCATTAGCCGTCTTCGCGATCTGTCCTACGCCGTCGCCCATCGTAAGACCGCCGTTCGCCGCGAACTGCCATCCGGTCGCAGCCGTCGTACCACCAGCCATCCCTGCCGTACTAGTATCACACTCAGTGGTAGTCTTGGTACCCTCCACGAGAGCCACATTGACCGCCCCGGCGACCGGACCAATATTGATCGCACAGACATACACCTTCTTCGACGAAACCTTACTGATCAACTTAAGGCTCGTGGAGCTGCCGGCGTTGTTGATCGGTGTGCTAGTGGTAGCTTGCCCTTGGCAGTACTGTGGCTGCGCGGCGTTAATGGCCACTGCAGGCTGGGAGATCGTCCAGCAGACTATAAGGGCGACCATCGAGAAGATAGCCGCAGCGATCCGCATCACAATACGATCCAATTACTCACTCCGTCCGACATGAGGGGGATGTTGCTGCCGCTAGGACTCGCGTCTGTGAAGACGAACGTAGCTCCGCCGCCGATCGTGTCGGCTCCGTTCGGCGCGATAGTATGGCTGTCGCCATTGCCGAGCGTCGTGGCGACGCTGATCTCACAGCCGGTGCAACCGGAAGCGGCGCTCGTGATAGTCGTCGTCTTGGCACCAGACGACGCTGAGGACCATATCACCTGTTGCTTTCGCACTGCGGAAGCCGCGACGTTCTGTGTCGTACCGGTCGTAACGGCGATCACCGCAGCTGCGCCCGGCCCTGTCGGGCCTGTCGGGCCGGTAGGCCCTGTATTGCCGGTAGGCCCCGTCACAGTGGATGCGGCGCCGGCTGCACCGGTCGCACCGGTCGGTCCTGTAGGCCCAGTGTTGCCGGTTGGACCGGTTGGGCCTAT